>Ga0070665_100002452_pt1 | contig 20444 bp, 14 predicted proteins | sample KBSS13metaG_FD_65862 | JGI IMG/M metagenome (GOLD analysis project Ga0070665, IMG submission 65862) | Switchgrass rhizosphere microbial communities from Kellogg Biological Station, Michigan, USA - KBS S1-3 metaG | ecosystem: Host-associated > Plants > Roots > Rhizosphere > Soil ...
TCGGCCTTGGCCTTCTCGAGCAACGCGTCTTCCTCGGCGATCTGGCGCTCGTTCTTCTTCTCGGCGAGGTCCATGCGCAGCTTGAGCTCCTGCTCGGCGGTCTCGTTCTCGATCTGCGTCTTCTTCTTGAGCGCGTCGTTCTCGAGCGCCGCTTTCTGGCGGATCGCCTCCTGCTCGCCGACGATGCGCTCGCGCGTCGCGGTCTGGATCTCGGGTGCGTACGCGATCGACTCGAGCGTGATCGACGAGATCATCACGTGCTTGCCCTTGATGCGGCGCTGCACGTCGCGCTCGATCTCGTCCTCGATCTTCTCCTTGTTCACCGCGAGCTCCTGATACGAGTGGCGCGCGAACACGCCGCTCGCCGCGCTGCGGAACTCGGGACCGACGACCTCGTCGTAGTAGTTCTCGCCGACCTCGGACTCGAGCTCGTAGAGCTCCGCGATGATCGGCTTGTAGATCACGCTGAGCGTCAGGTCGAGCGCGAGGCCTTCTTGCGACGTCGTGCGCAGCTCCTGGTGCGCCGTCGAGAACGTGACGTCGAAGTCGATGATGCGCCCGCAGTCGCGGAACAAGCACCAGCCGAGGTTGTAGCGGCCCTCGGGCAGCGTGTCGCGCTTGAGCCCGCCGCGCGCCTCGTAGCGCAAGCCGAGATGGCCGGGCTGCACGGACTGATAGCCGCAGCCCGCGAGCAGGGCGATCGAAACGACGAGCGATCTCATGGGAGCTCCTTTGGCAAATCCTCGAGCCAGCCGCCGAGGTCCTGACCGAGGCGCGTCATGCACGACCAGATCACGCGTGCGCCGCGCTCGGGCGGCACGAGCGCGCCGTCGCGGCACACGACCTGTTTCTGCGCGATGAACGTATCGCCGTGGCGGGCGCGCAGCGTCGCGCGCACGACGAGCGATACCGCGAGCCGCGAGCCGGTGTACGACGCGTCGCCGGCGACCAGCTCGACGGTGAGCACGTCGTCGTGACGCGGCGGCACCGAGCGGCGCACGGCTTGATCGAGCGACGTCGCGAGATCGGCGAACGCGATGTCGGAGTCGGCGACCGGCAGCGGGTCGCGGATGCCGGCGACGCGCGCCACGACCTGGAACGTCGGATCGGCCGCCGCCGTCGATGCACCTTGCGTGACGCCGTCGGGAACGACCGCGATGATCTCGCGGCCGCACGCCGTCAGCGCGATCGCGATCGCGATTGCCGTCCTCACCAGTTTGACTGGTAACAGGCGGCAGTCGCGATCTCACATGAAGGTTTGTTTGTTCATCAAGGCTTCATGGAGGCCGCGAGCGCTGCCTCGAGCGTGGCGACGCGCGCTTCGAGCTCGGCGACGCGTGCTTCGAGCGCGAGCACGTCGGTCTCACTTCCCGACAGCGGCACGGGATCGTCGGCGAGCTCGAGCTCGAGGTCCTCGCTGCGGCCGACCGCGAGCGACAAGTCGCGGCCCGAATTCTGCGCGAACCCGCGCGCGTAGTACTTCGCGAGCGCGCGCTCGATCGCCTTGGGCCCGGCGAGATACGGCCGGATGTTGAGCCGCGTGCGGGTCTGGAGCTCGTGGATCGCGGCCGCATCGGCCGGATCGGCCATCGCGACGTCGAGGAACTTGAGCTGCCGGCCGAACGGCACGAGGTCGTGCCGCTGCGCGAGCTCGGCGGGCACGAGCTGGATCACGTCGGGCGACACGTCGAGCAGATCGATCTCGACGACCGGCACGGCGAGCTGCTGCGCGAGCACGTGCACGAGCTCGGACTCGCTCACCAGCTTCAGCTCGACGAGCGTCTGGCCCAGCGAGCGCCCCCAGCGCTTCTGCTCGGCGAGCGCGCGGCGCAGCCCGTCCTCGCCGAGCACGCCGGCAGCGACCAGCATCTCTCCGAGCCGCTTCGTCGCCATGACTAGGGAGCGACGACCGTGGCCTGGCCGGTCGCGGCGAGCGTGCCGAGGAACGACGCGGCCTGCTTCATCGCGGCCGGGACCTCGAACACCACGAAGTGCCCGTCGGAGCCTGGCGCCATCGTGTACTGCGCGAGCACGCCCGTGACACTGCCGCGGTTGTTCGTGACCGCGGGCGCGAGCGTCATGCTGTTGCGCATCGTCAAGCCGGTCACGGGCATCGTCGAGTCGGTCATCACGAGGTCGCCGCCCATCGCGGTCGCGAACGCCTCGATGGTCGGGTTCGGCGCGTACGTGTCGGTGAAGCCCTCGCTCTGGAAGATGTTGCGAGGCTGGAGCTGCGTGCCGTCGGGCAGCGTCTGGGGCTCGCGCTGGAAGTAGCGCGCGTAGTTCGCGCCGTCGGACCGCTCGATCCACGTCTGCGCGAGCGCGAGCGTCGGGTTGTCCTCGTCGAGTGGCTGGTCGCGAACCAGTGACACCGCGATCGTCGGGATGTCGATCGGCTGCGTCTTCGTGAGGATCGACAGGTACAGGATGCCGCCGGTGCCCGAGAGCACGGCGCCTTTGACCGCCGGCTCGAACGCGACGAACGGCGGGCCCGTGAGCCCGCCCTGCGAGTGCCCGAAGAACATCAGCTTCGTCGGATCGACGGACACGGTGCCGCCGTTGCCGTCGGAAAAGCCCAGGCCGAACGCGAGGCGCTCCTGCGACCACGCATCGGCGGCGCCTTGCAGCGCGTTGTCGCGCGCCGCGTACGGGTTGGCGTAGTTGAAGAACGCGATGTCGGGATCGAGGCCGGCCGGATCGCGCGGCCCGTGCAGCACCTGGTCCGTCGAGATCGTCGCGATGCCCTGCGCGGCGAGCCGCGGCCCCGTGCCGTCGTCGATAAACGACATCCAGTCGCCGCCGGTGCCGTGCGCGTAGACGCAGATCGGCCAGCCGGCGGCGGGCTTGGGCCCGGACGGCACCGTCATCGCGAACCGCATGTTCTCCATCAGCTGCACGACCGCTTTGCCGTCGCTGCCGATCTGGATCTCGCCGCCGTCGTTCGTGTACGGCGGCGTGCCGGTCTGGAAGTTCGGCGCGACGTAGGTGCCGGTCCAGATCGTGTACGTCGCGTTCGAGCCGCCGTTGGCGATGTTCGCGGCAACCGGTGCCGGCGTATCGAAGATCGCCGAGCGGATCGCGGGCGCGGCGAGCGTCGCGTGCTGCGTCGTGAACACCGAGGCCGACACGACGTGCTTGGCCTCGTCGGCGCCGACCGCGTCGAACATCGGCTGGTAGATCGCGTGCGCGATCGCATCGCCACCGCCGCCGCGCAGCGCCGCGAAGTCGGAGTCGGCCACGACCGCCGCGCCGGCCATGTCCTTGATGCGATCGGTGATCACGAGCGCGTACGTCGTGGCGTCGTCGAGCCCGAACCCGGGGTACGGCCGCACGACGAGCCGGTTGCCCTTGATCGTGTTGGTCTGGTCGGTGCGGAAGTCGGCGATGATCGGCGTGCGCTTGCCGTTGTTCGGCGAGCTCGCATCGATGTTGACGAGGTACACCGACGCGCCGTCGGCGAGCGAGCCGGTCGGATCGGGCAGCGTGCTCGGGTCGATCGCGTCGGAGAACCGCGACGACATCGCCGAGTTGAGCCCGAACCCATCGAGCGTCTGCGCCACCATCCGGTACTGCTCGACGATCAGGCTGTTCGTGGGGAACCCGGTGAGGTCGAGCGTGCCGTCGGCCTTGCGGTGCAGGTCGTTCGGAAACGGCAGCGCGTAGTAATCGTCGGCGGGCGCCGTCAGCTGGAACAGCGCGGTGGTGCCCTGCGTGCCGCCCGTGCACGCCGCGACGAAACACAAGACCGGAGCAGCCCTCATCGGGCGGACGCTACACTAGAAAGCTCGCCCGACGGTGGGTGATTTGGACTCGGCTAGAAGCTGAACGCGAGGATGCTGCCGAGCACGAGGCCGGCTCCCGCGCCGGCGATGCCGAGCCCGGCGTCGTGATCGACGCCGTAGTAGACGGCTGCGCTCGCGGCGGCCGCGGCGAGCCCGGTCACGAGCAGCGTGACCCCGACGACGGTGTGGTCGTGATGCAGCGACTCGATCTCGTGCTCGTACGGCTCGGCCGAAACCGTCGGCTCCGGCGTGGCATGCTCGTCGGGCAGCTGCTCGGGAATCGCCGACAGCAGATCGACGGCCGCGCGCGTCGCGTTGCGGAGCGCTTCGTCGACGGTGCACACGTCGCAGCGCTCGGCGCGTTGCGACAGCACGTTGCCCGAATCGGTGCGCACGAGCGTGATCACCCAGCCGAAGCTCGTGCCCGAGCCGGTGAGCGACGCGAGCAGCACGATCGAGGCGTTGGTCTGCTTGCGCAGCTCTTGAAGGCACGGCCCGACGACGCAGCCCTCGGTCCACCGCGTCGAGCCTTCCATGATCTCGTGCATGCGGACGCGCGGCGCCAGGAAGTAGTGCTTGGGATCGACCTGCGCGTCGAGGTCCTTCTGGAACTGCGCGCCGACCTCGGGTGGTGCGCCGTCGATACGCACGTCGAGGATGCCGATGATCTTGCGCGGATCGTTCGCGGCCGGCATCGGCTCGGGCGCGGGCTCAACGGCGGGAGCCGCCGCTGGGGTGGCCGCGGGAGCGGGGCGCTTGGTGGGCCCGGCGACCGCCGTCCCCGCGAGCATCACCAGCAGTGCGATCGCGCGGGTCACGCTTCGTCGACGCGCGTGATGAACTGCTTCATGAGCCCATCGATCATGAGGTTGCGATCCGGGATTTGATACTTGCCGTCCCGCCAACCCGTCTGGATCTCGTCGTAACGCTTCTCGCTCTCGGCGATCGAGGTCTTGTAGCTCGACACCTTCTTGATGATGTCTTTCTGATTGCGCACGAAGTACGAAACCATCGCAGCGCCCGATGCGACGGTGAGCACGAGGCCGAGCGGGCCGCCGATCGCGTAGCGCAGGCCGATGCGGAGCGCGAGCAGGAGCCCGGCGCCGATCGCGACCTTCTTGGTACCGGTGCCGTCGACGACCGAGTCCTTCGCCAGCGCCAGCGAGGTCTGGCCGGCGGCGATCAGGAGCGCGATGAAGTTGCCGCGCCGCGTGGTCCAGCCGCGGTCGTAATACTCGCGAATCGCCTGCTTGAGGAACGCGTCCCACGACGCGTACAGCCCCTGCGCGCCCGTGGTTGGTTCCTTCGAAGGCTCCGGCACACCGGAAGGATACATCATTTGACAGAGGTACCTACGTCGCACAGATTCGAGGGCATGCGAACGAGGCTCGCGGCGGTGTTCGTTTTGTGCACGACCTCGCTGGCGTACGCCGATTTCGCTTCGGGTCGCGACAAGCTGACGGCGGGTGACTACAAAGGGGCAATTGCGGACCTCCGCGCGGTGACCGGCAAGGACAAGCCGGCCGCGCGCGTGCTGCTCGGCCGCGCGCAGATCGCGACGGGCGAGTACGCGGCCGCCGAGGCGACGCTGTCGGCGCTGACCTCGGTGGACGCGCACCTGTTGCTCGATCGCGTCCACGCGCTCACCGGCCGCGGCGCCGACGCGCGCAAGGATCTCGAGCAGCTCGCGAAGGATCATCCGGACGATCGGGAGGTCCGCACGGCGCTCGGAATCGCGCGCCACGACGCCGGCGATCTCGTCGGCGCCAAGCAGCTGTTCGATCTCACCGTCGGCGAGTACTACAACAAGAAGCTCGATTTCTCGAACCCCGATCAGCTGTTCGAGCTCGCCACGGCGGCGCAGTACACGTCGCTGTTCCAGCTCGCCGGGGATTCGTATCGCGCGGCGCTCAAGGTCAAGCCCGAGCTCACCGCGGCCGGGCTCGCGTGGGCCGACCTGTTCCTGCAGAAGTACGCCGCGCAGCTCGCCGAGCAAACGCTCGAAGAAGACGTCTTCAAGATCAACCCGAACGAGCCCGACGGCCACGCGCAGATGGCCGAGGTCATCGCGGAGACCACGTACGATCTGCCGTCGGTCAAGCACCACCTCGAGGCCGCGCTCGCGATCAACCCGCACAACGCACGCGCGCTCAAGGTCCGCGCGTCGATCGAGATCGATTCGAACCAGTGGGAGGTCGCGAACAAGACGCTCGATCAGGTCCTCGTGGTCGACAAGGAAGACGTCGAGGCGGTCGCGATGAAGGCGACCGTCGCGTGGCTGCGCGACGACACCGCCACCTACGATGCGCTGCGCCAGCAGGCGCTCGCGATCGATCCGATGTACGCGGAGCTGTATCGCATCGTCGCGCGCTCGGCGGTGCGCGAGCATCGCTACACCGCCGCGATCGATCTCGCGAAGGAAGCGATCAAGCTCCGCCCCGACTTCTACGAGGCGATGGCCGATGCCGGCATGGGCTACCTGCGCCTCGGCATGGAGAAGGAAGGGCTCGACTGGCTGAACAAGGCGAGCAAGGGCGACGGCTACAACGTCCGCACCTACAACACGCTCAACCTCTACGACCAGACGATCCCGAAGGAGTACTCGTTCGACGCGACGAAGGACTTCAAGATCCGCATGAACAACGCGGAGAAGCCGGCGCTCGCGCGGTACGTCGAGCCGACGATGGAGCGCGCGTTCGCCGACATGGTGAAGCGCTACGGCTTCACGCCCAAGACGCCGGTCGTCGTCGAGATGTACGCCGACAAGAACGACTACGCGATCCGCACCGCCGGCTTGCCCGACATGGCGGCGCTCGGCGTGTGCTTCGGCCAGGTGATCACCGCGATGTCGCCGAAGACCGGCGACATCAACTGGGGCATGGTGCTGTGGCACGAGCTCGGCCACGTGTTCGCGATCCAGCTGTCGAACTCGCGCGTGCCGCGGTGGTTCACCGAGGGGCTGAGCGAGTACGAGACGCTGACGGCGCGGCCCGACTGGCGCCGCGAGAACGACGCCGACCTCTACACCGCGTCGCTGTACGGCACGCTGCCGTCGATCGGCGATCTCAACTCCGAGTTCATGCAGCCCGACACGAGCGCGGTCGTGGTCGCGTACTACCAGTCGGCGGTCACCGTCGAATGGCTCGCCAACACGTTCGGGTTCCCGAAGATCGTCGAGGCGCTCAAGCTCTACGGCCAGGGCAAGGAGACGCCCGAGGTCTTGAAGACGATCACCGGCAAGACGATGGCCGAGCTCGATCGCGACTTCCGCAAGTACCTCGACATCCGGCTCGCGCCGTACGCCGGCACGTTCAAGCTGCCGACGCGCGGCTTCGACGACGTCACCAAGCTCGAGATCGCCGCCGACGCCGCGCCGAAAGATCCGCGCGCGAAAGCGAACGTCGCGGTCGGCTATCTCTACGCCGGCGACGCCGACAAGGCGAGCGATGCCGCGAAGGCCGCGCTCGCGCTCGATCCGAAGCAGCCGATCGCCCGCTACATCCTCGCCGAGGTCGAGTTGCACGCGCAGCACGCCGATCGCGCGCGCGAGCTCTTCCATGGCCTCATCGCCGACGGCCACGACAGCTACGACATTCGCTCGCGGCTCGCCCAGCTCGCGCTCGACGATCACGACGAGACCGAGGCGAAGAAGCAGCTGTGCGCCGCCAAGAAGCTCGATCCCGAGCGCAGCTATCCGTATCAGGCGCTCGCGCAGCTCTACGAGAAAGCAGGCGACGAGCCGCGCTCGCTCGCCGAGCTCGAGCACTACGTCTACATCGAGCAGATGGAGTACGCGCCGCTCAAGCAGCTCGTGGCCGGCTACGCCAAGCTCGCCAACTGGGCCAAGGTCCGCACGTACGGCGAGATGGCGCTGTTCGTCAATCCGCAGGACGTCGAGCTGCTGACCACGCTCGGCAACGCGTATCTCCAGCTCGGCGACGGCAACAAGGCGCTGTTCACGTTCGACACCGCGCTCGTCGCGAACCCGGCGCCGCGCCGGCCCGCGCTCGTCCAGCTCGGCCGCGCGCGCGCGTTCGTCGCGATGAAGAAGACCGCGGACGCGCGGGCCGCGGTCGCGCTCGCGATGAAGACCGAGCCCGAGAACGCCGAGGTCCTCGCGCTCAAGGCGCAGCTCAAGTGAGCGAGCGGGTGGTCGCGGTCGACTGTGACCGCGTAGCGAGCGAACAGGTCAGATGATGAGCTTCTGGATCGTGTCGATCACCTGACGCAGCCGCATCGGCTTGTCGAGGAAGATGTTGGCGCCCGCGTCGAGCGCCGAGCGCCGCGCCGCATCGCCGCCCGCCGACACCGCGATGATCGGCAGGCTGACCAGCCCGAGGTCGCCGCGAACGGTCTGGATGACCCGCGCGCCGTCCATGATCGGCAGGTAGACGTCGATGATCAGCGCGTCGAACAGCTCTTTCTTGAGGATCTCGACTGCCTGCCGGCCGTCTTCGGCCTGGCGCACGACGAACGACACGCCGCCGCCGAACTCGCGGCGCGCCGAGCCCTTGAGGCCGTCCTGGATGAGCGTCGCGACGTGATGGTTGTCTTCGACGACGAGCACGTGGAACAGGCGCGAGACCGTCTTCGGATCGCGCTCGCGAATCTTCGCGATCAGATGCCCGAGCTGGTCGCGCGCGGGGCCGGGCGTGAACTGGATCCCGGCGCCGGCTTCTTCGCCCGTGGCCAGCACCTCTTCGCTGGCCTGATGGCCGCGCGTCCAGCGCACCGTGCCCTCGATCGAGATCGGCTCGAGCAAACCGGGGAAGCTGAGCACGAGGTTGACCTTCGTGCCGATCGGCAGCTGCCGGTTGGTCGCGACGAACGTGCCGCCCGACGACAGGTTCTCGGTGTAGTCGCCGACGAGATCATCGGCGCCCTCGTACTCGACGAACAGCGTGACCGGCTCGCGGTCGCTCTTGCGCTTGTCGTCGTCCTGGGCCATCGACCGCGGAAATCATATCACCGCGTGTCGCGTAAGATCGCGCTGTGAGTACGCGATGCGCTACCCGCGCGGCAGGCTGACGGTGAACGTCGTGCCCTTGCCAACCGTGCTGATGACGGCGAGGTCGCCGCCGTGGTCCTTCACGATCTGTTGCGTCAGCGCCAACCCGAGTCCGCTGCCGCCTTCTTTGGTCGAGAAGAACGTGTCGAACAGCCGCGGGATCACCTCGGGTGGGATACCGATGCCGGTGTCCTCGACCTCGATGACGACGCGGTCGCCGGCGCGCCGCGTACGCACGGTGACCTTGCCGCCGCCCTTGGCCGCGGTGGCCTCGGCGGCGTTGCGCACGAGGTTGACGAGGCACTGGCGCAGCTGCGAGACGTCGACGAGCGCGATCGGATCGTGATCGCCGAGCTCGAGCGCGAGCTCGACGTGCTTGGTCGCGAGATCCTCGCGCACGAACGACGCGAGCGCGTCGACCATCGCGTTGACGTGCTCGGACGCGATCTTCGGCTTGGGCAGCCGGCCGAACGCCAGGTACTCCTCGGTGATCGCCGTGAGTCGGTGGACCTCGCGGAGGATCGACTGGCACAGCGCGCGACCTTCGGCGTTGCCGTCGAGCTCGTCGTCGAGCAGCTCCGCGTTGAGCCCGATCGCGGACAGCGGGTTGCGGATCTCGTGCGTGATCATCGCCGACAGCTTGCCGACCGCGGCGAGCCGCTCCGACCGCACGAGCTCGCGCTCGCGCTCTTCCACCGCGCGCGCCATCGAGTTGAACTCGCGCGCGAGGTCCGCAACCTCGGCCGGGCCTTTCTCGTCGATGCGGTTCGCGTAGTCGCCGGCAGCGACGCGTGCGGCCGCGGCGCGCAGCCGGCGCAGCGGGCGCAGCGTGACCACGACCCAGATCGCGATCATCACGGCAAACGCGACCGCGACGAGCCCCATCGCGATCGTGAAGATCCGCAGCCGGCGCTGGTGGCCCTCGAGGTTGTCGGACTTGGTGCTGACCATCCGCTCGAGGTTCTCGGCGAGGTCCTGCGCGAGCTGCGAGGCGCGACTCTCACCAGTGCGGAGCACGCCGAGCGGCCCGGTCACCGATTCGGCTTCGGGAGCGTCGCCGCGGCGGAGTGCTGCCACGAGCAGGTCGTAGCTCGGGTCGAGCTGATCGATCGTGGCGGCGAGCGTGTCGACGCCGCGCGTGATGGCCGAATCGATCGCGATCGGCGTCTTGTCGATCGTCGTCTTCAGCTTCTTGAACGACGCGTTGCGCCGCTCCCGTGCCGGCCGAAGCGTGATGTTGGCGCTCAGCGCGCTGGGCTCGTCGTTGATGGACCCGCGCAAGTCCTCCTGGCGCAGGGCGAAGTTCTTGGTCGCGAAGGCGACCGGCAGGTACCCCTTGGCAATGACGCGGGCCTGCTCCTCGACGTCGGCCAGGGTCCGTAACACCGTTCCCGTGATGAAGCCAAAAGCGACCGACAGCAGTGCAAAACCGAGGAGGATTCGCGCTGATAGGGTCCGCATGCGTCGTGTTACACGGTAGCGTGGTGATCTGTGGCAAGCCAGGAAGCCGCGGGCCCAGATGTGTATAATGACGGGGCTAAGGTGAGCTGATGACTCTTCGCTTAAGTTGCCTGACGTTAGCGGCCCTCCTGTTGTTCGGAGGTGTCGCCCTCGCCAAACCGCAGGTCGCGGTCTTGGGCCTCGAAGTCATCGACAAGTCTGGCTCGCCGACGCCGGCGGACGCGCAGGTCGCCGAGGAGCTCACGCAGCGCCTTCGCGAGCGCGCGAAGACCAGCGGGCCGTACTCGCTCGCGCCCAATGCCGAGAAAGAGCTGATCGACCAGAAGCTGATCAAGAGCTGCGACGACGAGAAGCCGAGCTGCATGCAGAGCATCGGCAAGGATCTCGCCGCCGACTTCCTGCTCTACGGCCACATCGAGAAGCAGAACAACGCCTACCAGGTCACGATGTTCCTGTTCGACGTCGCTCGCAAGACGCGCGAGAAGACGTACCCCGAGACGATTCCGCTGTCGGAATCCGCCGGCCCGCCGCTCGCCGGCTGGGCGCGCAAGATCTACAGCAAGCTCACCGGCCAGACCGATAGCTGCATCATCGTCGTGAAGACCAACGGCGTGGATGCCGGCACGATCCTCATCAACGGCGCGCCGAAGGGCAGCATCACGAACGGCGTCGGTCAGGTCAACGGGCTGTCCGAAGGCCGCTACAAGATCGCCGTCGAGGCGAAGGACTATCACCGCTGGGAGAAGTCGGACATCACGTGCTCGGCGGGCCAGACCACGACCGTGCCCGCCGACATGGAGCGCATCGAGACCGGCGGCGCCACCACGGCGACGACCACGACGACCGGACCCGATCTCGGGATCACCGGCTCCACGTCGCAACCGAGCTCGAGCTCGCACAAGGGGCTCTGGCGCGACGTCGCGATCGTCGGCGTGGTCGGCGGGCTCGCCAGCGGCGGCCTGTGGGTCTACGGCTGGAGCAAGACGAGCAACTACGGCAACACCAAGAACTGGGTGTTCGCCGACAGCAACGGCAACGAGATCACGACCACGAACATGAAGGGCACGTTCGCGTACGTGCTGCACGACGACCAGTGCAACAGCATCCCGAGCTCGGTCGACGGCAAGCCGGTCACGTTCGCGACCAACAGCCCGGCCGGGACCCCGCCTCCGGGAGCCGATGGCCAGCCGCTCCAGTGGGGTAACAGCGCGTTCCACGACGCGTGCAAGAACCACATCTACACGGTGGTCGGGCCGATCTTGACCGGCGTGTTCGCCGCCGCGATCGGCGTGAGCCTTTACATGTACATCCGCGACTCTGGCGACTCCGACGAGCGTCCGGTCAACGTGACGGGCGCGCGCCACAAGGCACGGCGGCCGCCGTTCGCCATCGTTCCGGTCGTCAGCCCCGACGGCGCTGGCATGACGTTCTCGATGACCTGGTGACGTGATGAGTGTTAAACGCCTGGGGTGGCTGACGACGAGCTGCTCCTGAGCGCGCCCCCGCATGTGGCGGGTGGTCTGGGAGCGCTGTGGTCCACGACCAAGTTCGTCGAGGCGGGTCCCGGGCTCGTGCGCGGTGCTCGCGCGCTGCGCGTGATGAACCAGCGCGGCGGGTTCGACTGTCCGGGTTGCGCGTGGCCCGAGCCCGACGTCCGCGATCGCTTCGAGTTCTGCGAGAACGGCGCGAAGGCGCTCGCCGAAGAAGCGACGATCGCGCGGCTCACGCCGGAGATCTTCGAGGAGCTGTCGATCGACGAGCTGCGCCTGTTGTCGGAGCACGAGCTCGGCAAGCTCGGCCGCATCACGCAGCCGATGGTGCGCGACGGCGGGCGCTTCCGTCCGATCACCTGGGACGCTGCGATCGCGCTGGTCGCCGACGAGCTGCGCGCGGCCGGCCCCGAGCGCAGCGTGTTCTACACGTCGGGACGAACCAGCAACGAGGCCGCGTTTCTGTACCAGCTCGTCGGCCGCTTGCTCGGCACGAATCATTTTCCCGACTGCTCGAACATGTGCCACGAGTCGAGCGGCATCGCGCTGTCGGCCGCGCTCGGCAGCGGCAAGGGCACCGTCTCGCTCGAAGACTTCGAGCACGCCGATCTGATCTTCGTGATCGGTCAGAACCCGGGCACGAACCATCCGCGCATGCTGACGACGCTGCGCGCGGCCGCCAAGCGCGGCGCGAAGATCGTCGCGGTCAACCCGATGCGCGAGGTCGCGCTCACGCGGTTCGCGCACCCGCAGCACCCGCTCGACCTGCTCGGCGGCGTCGCGATTGCGTCGCACTACGTGCAGATCCAGATCGGCGGCGATCAGGCGTTCTTCCTCGGGCTCGGCAAGGCCGTGCTCGAGCGCGACGCCGAGTCACGGCATCGCCGCGACACCACGGTCAGACACTCGCTCGGCGACGTGGTCGATCCGCTGTTCCTCGCCGAGCACACCGACAACTTCGGCGCGTGGCGCGATCACGTGCTGACCACGCCGTGGTCGCTCATCGTCGAGCGCAGCGGGATCTCCGAAGCCGCGATCCGCGAGATCGCCGAGCTCTACGTCGGATCGAAGGCGGTGATCGCGTGCTGGGCGATGGGGCTCACGCAGCACAAGCACTCGGTGGCGACGATCGAGGAGATCGTCAACTTCATGCTGCTCCGCGGCAACGTCGGCCGGCTGGGCGCGGGCCTGTGCCCGGTGCGCGGCCACTCCAACGTGCAGGGCGACCGCACGATGGGCATCTACCATTTGCCGCGCCCACAGTTTTTGGACGCGCTCGGCGCCGAGTTCGACTTCACGCCGCCGCACAAGCCCGGCTGCGATGCGGTCGAGGCCGTGCAGCTCATGGAGGCCGGCGAGGTCGACGTGTTCGTCGGGATGGGCGGCAACCTCGTGTCGGCGATCTCGGATACCGAGCGCGCGGCGCGCGGGCTCGAGCGCTGCACGCTCACCGTCGCGATCACGACCAAGCTCAACCGCACGCACTTGCATCCCGGCACCAAGGCGCTGCTCTTGCCCTGCCTCGGCCGCAGCGAGCGCGATCCGGCGGGGTTCGTCACCGTCGAGGATTCGATGAGCATGGTCCACTCCTCGCGCGGCGTGCTCGAGCCGATCTCGACCGAGCTGCGCAGCGAGCCCGCGATCACGTGCGCGATCGGGAAGGCCCTGTTTCCCGATCGTGTCGCGTGGGACGAGCTCGCCGCCGATTACGATCGCATTCGCGACCACATCGCGCGCGTCGTGCCGGGGTTCGAGGACTTCAACGCGCGCGTGCGCCAGCCCGACGGCTTCCAGCTGCCGAACGCGGCGCGCGACCGCACGTTCATCGCCGGCCGCGCGAAGTTCTCGATCGCGACGCCGCCCGACCTCGCGCTGCCGCCCGGCCGGCTGCGCATGATGACGGTGCGCAGCCACGATCAGTACAACACGACCATCTACGGCCTCGACGATCGCTATCGCGGCGTGCACGGCGGCCGCCGCGTCGTGTTCGTGAACCCGGCCGACATGGCCGAGCTCGGCGTGGTCGAGCGCGAGGTCGTCGACCTGGTGAGCGAATGGCACGACGGCGAGCGCGTTGCCGAGGCGTTCACGGTGGTCCCGTACGACCTGCCGAGGCGCTGCGCGGCGAGCTACTTCCCCGAGGCCAACCCACTCGTGCCGCTCGACAGCGTGGCCGATCGGTCGCGCACGCCGACGTCGAAGTCGATCGTGATCCGGCTGCGCCGGCGTTAGCGCAGCGAGCCGCTGACGGCGAGGCCGCCGCCGTCGCCCGAGAACCACGGCGTGACGCTGACCGGGCCGGTCTCGCCGGGCGTGACCATGTGGCCGGTCTTGATGTACCAGACGAGGCCGCCGACGAACGCTGCGGTTCCGAGGCCGCCGACGATCCAGCCGATGTTGGCGTTGCTGACGGCGCTGTGCGCCTGGTTGTAGACCGGGTCGCCGGGCGTCGCGAGGCAGACGTGATCGCCAAGCGAGCACTGCGACGGGATACGCGTCAGCTCGAACGTGCCGAACGCGAAGCCGACGACCGCGAGGCCAGCGCCGCCCCACATCACCAGCTTGGGCACGAACGGATGAACCATCTTGGGCTCGGCGACCGCGGCCTGCGCGTGCAACGCGGTCGTGCCACCGGCGGCCGGACCGACCGGCGCGGCCGCACTGCCGAACGTCGCGATGACCGCGCGGCCTTGCTCGCCGGCGCCGATCACGACCGTGACGATCTCGTCCTTGCCGCCGTTGGAGAACTTGAACACGTGCTTGCCGGGATCGATGTCGTGCGGGCGGCCGTCGTCGAGCCGCGTCGCGACGAGCACGTCGTCGATGTACACGGTGGTGTCGGGCAGGTCGGCGCCCTGGCCGTCGCGCGCCGACAGCGTGACCGACGGCTGGAGGCGATTGAGCTCGTCGGCGAATCGCGCGCAGTCACCCTGCACGATCGAGGGGCAGGCCGACTGCGCGCACTGCAAGAACAGCTTGCGCGCGAGCGAGAGGTGACCTGCTTCTTTCGCGTCCTGACCGCGGCTGTGCGCGTCGACGCATTGCTCCTTCGTCAGATCAGCGTAGGCGACCGAGCTCGTGGCGAGCACGGCGAGAACCAGAACACGCGTGGCGATCATCTCGACACTCCCTTGCGCTAGACGCAGGCTAGATGCACGCAGGCTTGAAGATCTTCTTCTTGCCTTCGAAGTAGTAGGGCGGGTTGCAATCGTTCGCGGGCGCTGCCGAGCCCGCCGTGGGCGACGTCGCGAGCGCGGGCGTGGGTTCCTTGTCTTTTTCCTTGGCCACCGGCGGCGTGCTCGGATGCGACACCGTGTGCACGACCCGGTTCGAGCTCGCCGGATGAGCCGGCGCCGAGTGCGTCACCGTGTGGGTCGGCGGCGGGCTGGGCGCAGGCGTTGGCGCGGCCGGTGCCGGCGTGGGCACAGTCGCGGTGGCGGTCGGCGTCGGCGTGGCTGCGGGAGGCGGGGCCGTGACGGTCGGCGCGGTCCGTGCGGGGGACGGAGCAGGCGACGCCGGCATGGTGATCGAGTCTGGCGTGGTGGCCCGCGGCGGCGGTGGCGGCTCGATGTCGGGCGAGTGTGCGAGCCACACGATGAGCGCGAGCACCGCGATGAACGCAGTGGCGCCCGCACCGACCCACAGCTTCATCTTGCCGCGGATCAGCGTCGGCGGTCGCTCGGTCACGGTGTTGACGCTCGTGTGGCTGCTGGGGCCCGGATCGGTGCTGATGCGCCTCAAACCGGTCACCGACGGGATCGCGTCGGCGCTCTTGCGCCAGCTCTGCTCTTCCGCAGAGATCACGCGATCGCGAAGCGCCAGGAAGTCCTTGCCGAGCTGCTTGAGCCACTGCGCGACCGCGGTCGGCGTGGCCGGCGTGACCGCCGACGACAGCGCTGCTTCCATGTCCGCGGCCGTCTTCCAGCGCTCGTTGCGATCGACCGCGAGGCCGCGGCGAATGATCGGATCGAGCACCTCGAGCTGGCGCCAGCGGTTCGGGCCGAGCCATTCCTTTTCCTCGGCGAGCGCCTCGGTGATCGCCGGCAGGCTGCCGTGCATGATCTCGTGGATGAGCTCGGCCTCGGACTGCGCGGTGTGGTGCAGGCGATGGCCGACGATCAGCTCCCACAGCACGACCGCGAGCGAGTAGACGTCGCTCTGCTGCGACGACTGACCGCGAATCTGCTCGGGCGCCGAGTACGCGAGCTTGCCCTTGAACACGCCCTCGCGCGTGATGTGCGCCGCCATCGTCGCCTTCGCGATGCCGAAGTCGAGCAGGCGCGGCGTGCCGTCCGTCGCGATCATGATGTTCTGCGGGGAAACATCGCGGTGCACGACGTTGAGCGGCGCACCCATCTCGTCGGTGGTCTCGTGCGCGGCCTGGAGTCCCGCGAGCACGCCGCACGCGACCGCGACCGCGACGTTCAGCGGGACGTGGACCTTCGCTTCGTGCGCGGTGCGCAGCAGCCAGTGCAGCGGCGCGCCGTGCACGTACTCCTGCACGAGCACCACTTCTTCGCCGGTCGTGACGACGTCGAGCACCGGCACGACGTTGCGGTGGTGAATCTTCGAGGCGACTCGCGCCTCGTCGAGGAACATCGAGACGAAGTCTTGATCCTCGGCGAACTCGGCGTGCAGGCGCTTGGCAGCGACGATGCGCGTGAAGCCTTCGTCGCCGACCAGCCGCGCGATATGGATCGTCGCCATGCCGCCGCGAGCGATCTGCCGATGCAGCAGATAGCGACCGATCACGATCGCGTGGCGCCGCGAGTCCGTGGAGCTCAGTGCAGGAGATAGGTCGGGCATGGCTTGTTAAAACGAGGCTCTAACCCAGGTGCAGCGAGAAAAAACAACCCCTAAGCCTCATCGTCGCTCACTGTCTCAGCCGGGTGATGTGAGCCTCAAGGGGCTGCGAGGGCTACATATTGGGCCCATCGCAACAAAGTGTTGAGTTTCGGTGCGACACGCTACTAATTGGGCCTGGTGAGATGAGCGGAATCAAGTAGTTGGCGATCGTCGACGGGCAAAATGTCTAGTTGGCTGTCAGAAGGTGCCGCGGAAAAGGTCGCCGGCTGAAACATTTCGACACAATCATCGTTTGCGCTTTCGGCGACCGACGACGGGGATCCGAACGCCGAGCTCCTCGATCGCGAGCTTGCCGATCGCCGCGAGGTCACCGCGGCGCGTGGTCGAGATCGTCGGGTACTCGCCGCGCGACGCTTCGACGAGGGCGGCGCCTTCGAGCGCGCGCACGAGATCGAGCACGTGCTTCTGCGACCAGCCGCGCAAGCAACCGCGCTCTGGGAGCTCGGCGAACCGCGGATCGTCGTCGCTGCCGTTCGCGAGCGCGGCGATGCGCGTGCGTCCGAACCGGCCGTGCAGCGCGCCGATCAGCGCGAGCAGGTCGCGCACGGCTTTCGCCTCGGAGTCGGACATCGCTGTCGGAGCGTGACCGTGCGCGATCGCTTCGCACGAGTCGCACGCGCCGCAGCGCCTGCTGCGATCGGCCCAGTCCTCGTCGCCGAAGTACTCGAGGATGTGCTGGCGCCGGCATCGCGGGTTGTACGCGTAGTCGATCATCGTCCGCAGCTTCTTGCGCTCGATGTCGGCGCGGCGCGCGAGCGACTCGACGTCGAGCGCCGGAAATGCGCCGGGCGGGGGACGCGACGCGGCGAGGTGCTCGGCGTCGCGCACGAGCATGCCGTGGCGCTCGAGGATCCGGATCGCCGCGCCGATCGTGGCGTTCGACGCCTCGGGCAGGTGCGGCTTCAAGCGTTGCTCGAGCTCGTCGTCGCCGCCGCGGCCGTCGAGCTTCCCCATCGACGGCTGGCCCTGGAGCAGCTTCCACAGCCCGCGCAGCAGCTCCGCCGACGGATACGACGCGTCGATCAAGAACTCCTGGAGTCGGATGTCGCTGTGGTTGAACAGCAGCACGCAGCGCGTGGGCTTGCCGTCACGGCCGCCGCGGCCGGCTTCCTGGTAGTACGCCTCCGGGCTGCGCGGAATGTCGGCGTGCACGACGAGCCGGATGTCGCTCTTGTCGACGCCCATGCCGAACGCGTTCGTCGCGACGATCACGTCGAGCTGGCCGGACATGAACCGGTCTTGCGCCTTCTCGCGGATCTGGTTCTCGAGCCCGGCGTGATAGACGCGCGCGCGCATGCCGGCCTTCTTGAGCGCGGCCGCGTAGGTCTCCGCGTTCTTGCGCGTCGCCGCGTAGACCAGCGCGACGCCACCGTCGCGCAGCCGCACGAGCTCGGCGAGCTGCTCGATCTTGTCGGCGGCACCGCCGACTTTGTGCACGGCATAGTGCAAGTTCGGACGATCGAAGCCGTGGACGTGGACGCGCGCGCCGGTCACGCCGAGCTGCACGGCGATGTCGTCGCGAACCTCGGGCGTAGCGGTCGCGGTGAACGCGGCGAGCCGCGGCGGCTTCAGCTCGGCGATTGCCTGGCCGAGCCGGCGGTAGTCGGGCCGGAAGTCGTGGCCCCACTCCGAGATGCAGTGCGCCTCGTCGATAGCGACCAGCGCGATCGAGGGCGCGATCTCGCGCAGCGCATCGACGAAGCGCGCGCTGCGGAACCGCTCGGGGGCGACGTAGACGAGCGTGAACGAGCCGGCGCGGATGCCGTCCAGGATGTCGCGCTGCTCCTCGGCGCCAGCGTGCGACGTCAACGCGACCGCCGAGATGCCGCGCGCGCGCAACACGTCGACCTGATCCTTCATGAGCGCGATCAGCGGCGAGACCACGAGCGTCACGCCGCCGCGCTCGCCCAGCACCGTCGCCGGCAGCTGGAAGCACAGCGACTTGCCGGCGCCGGTCGGCATCACGCCGATCACCGGCCGACCGGCGAAGATGTCGGCGATGACGTCGGCCTGGCCCGGCCTCAGCGACGTGTGGCCGAAGCGCGCGAGCGCACGGGCCAGGACTTCTTCGCCCGCGCCCGTGTCACGGGCTTCGCTGGCTCCGGTCCACATCGCGCGGTCACGCTAGCAGACCGGTCCGACACCGGAAACAGGAGCTCAGAACGACATGAACGTGCCGAGCGGCGAGGTCGACGGGCTCACCGTCCAGTAGTACTTGTCCGCGAACGAGCCGTCGGCGTTGAGCGTCGTGCCCCACACCGAGTCGAGGTACTGGTGGTTCGTCGACGAGAACCCGGCCGTCGCGCCGAGGCCGAGCGACAAGTTCGGCAGGTTCTCGAGCGCGGGGATCATCGAGTCCGGCGTGACCGGGCCGTTCACCTGGAGCAGGCCCTCCACGAAGATCTTCGTCGCGATGTAGCCCTCGAGCGCGGTGAAGTTACCTGGCTCGCCGGCCGACTGCGCCAGCTTGTTGTAGCTGGTCACGATCTCGGCGGTGTTGGTCTGGTAGTTCGGCACGACCTGCGAGACCAGCACGTCCTGCGTGAACGGCATGCCGTTCGGAGCGTTACCGGCGTTGTGGAGCGCCTGCGCGAGCGCGTCGGCGCCGACGAACGAGATGTTCGAGAAGTGGAGGTTCAGCTTCATGCCCGGACCGCCGGTGCCGAACTGCCACTGGCGGATCAGCTGGATGAACTCCGCGCCGGAGCTATACACGTCGGTCATCATGATGCCGACGTCGATCGAGCCGCTCGCCGGCACGAGGCCCTGGAGGTACGCCTCCGCGGCGGTCGCCTGCGCGGGCACGCTGGTGTTGTCGTTACGGGTGTAGCGGAAGCGAGCGATCGGGTTGGTCGGGTCTGCACCCGAGGGGAACGCCTGGGCGCCGGTGACCGCGAGCCATGCGGCGGTCATCGCGTTGTAGCCGGCCTGGCCGAACGAGTCGTTCTGGTCGAACGAGATGAGGTTCTTGTAGCCGGCGGTCGCGATCTGAACGCCGTTGTTCATGAAGTACTCCATCGTCGCGACGCCTTCTTCGGCGTAGCTCGCGCGAACGTTGAACACGTACTTCTGGCAGGCGCCGGCGGTCATGTCGCGCAGCGGCGTGGTCGCGCCGGTGAACGGGCCGTAGAACAGCGTGTGGGTTTCGGTCGCGACCGGCGTCGCGCGCACAGCGGTCGGAGTGCCGACGCTGCCGACCAGCGCGAGCACGCCGGTCGTGCCGCGATCGAGCGCGACGGTGGAGACCGGAACGTTCACCGGCGGCGTCGCGCCGTTCGACACGGGGTTCGCGGTGTTGGGGCAGTTGGTCGTCGTGTCGCTCGTGACGATCGCGTCGGTCAACGACATCGCGTTGGCCTGTGCTTGCGTCGGGTCGTAACCGTCGTCGAGCGCGGTGATCGCGAGCATGCGGCCGTGAATGCCGCCCGAGCCGTTGATCTCGTCGATCGCGAGCTTGATGCCGTTGTTCATGCCGGTACCGAGCGCTGCGTTCACGCCGGAGAACGGCGCGCTCTGACCGAGCTGGATCGTCGCGTCGGCCGGGCTCACGCAAACGGCAACGGTGGCGCTGCCGATGAGCTCGCATGCATCGTCACCGCAGTCCGAGTCCGTGGTGCACGTCTTTGACGTGAAGTTGCTCGAACACCCACCCACCAGCGCGAGAACAAAAAAATAACGCCCCATCATGCGAAAACAATCGCTCCTGCTGCGGGAGGCGCGCAAGAGTTTCGACGCGCATCGTTCACGCCGCAAAGAACGGTGTCCAACCTCACGAGTAGGACAACCCGCGACCTCGGTGCCTACGAACAATTCCTCGTCGTCGACGACGACGAGGTT
>Ga0070665_100002460_pt1 | contig 20415 bp, 17 predicted proteins | sample KBSS13metaG_FD_65862 | JGI IMG/M metagenome (GOLD analysis project Ga0070665, IMG submission 65862) | Switchgrass rhizosphere microbial communities from Kellogg Biological Station, Michigan, USA - KBS S1-3 metaG | ecosystem: Host-associated > Plants > Roots > Rhizosphere > Soil ...
GCGTGTGTCCGAAGTTCGACGCGCCCGAGGGGCCGCACGAGTGGCTCAGTCGCCACGTGTTCGTGGGGGTCGCCGAGAAGATCCCGGGGGCGAACCGGATTCACTACTTCGTGGTGCTCTGATTTTATTGGCTCGCAGCGCTGGCCCATCCGGGTCGGCGGCGCTTTGAGTTGAGCGTCTACTCGTCTTCCTCGGTCTCTTTCTCAGGCTTCGAGCTGCGCTTGGAGAAGGCGAGCACCGCGACCAGCACGATGCCGATATTCAATACCCACCACAGCATCTGCTTGTGGCTGCTGTCCAGCATGCCCGAGCCGAAGACGGATTTCGGAAGCGCGACCTTACCGGTAAGGATCTCCCGGATCCCGTCGTGAGCGACGGTGATGTCGAGTGTCTGTGGACCGTCGCTGAGGTCCTTGGTGGGAAGCAGGAAGTCGCCGACCTCTTGCTGGACCGTGAGCGGCTGGTTCTTACCATCGACCGTGACCGTCACGTCGCGACCATCGATCGGAACCTGGTTGGCGGCATGCAGAATGTGCAGGACCAGGCCGCTCGATGAGAACGTCCCGTTGATGGTCAGCAGGGCGGAGTGGGCGATGGGGATGGTGGGGGCAGCCGTGGGCGGCGTGTCCGCGGCGCTCGCCACGAGCGACAGGCTTAGCGCGGCGGCAAGGACCGCGGCTTTGACGCGGCACCGGCGAGCAGGCCTCGAGGTTATTTTCATAACCGGCAATTATGACGAATTTGTCCGTTCCGCGCCTGTGCGATGATGGCCGTTGCGGAACGAGGAGACGGCTCCGATGAGCAGCGTGCGCTACCAAACCGGCTTCGCCAACGATTTCGCGACGGAGGCGTTGCCCGGAGCCCTGCCGCAGGGGCGCAACTCTCCGCAGCGTTGCCCTTACGGCCTGTACGCCGAGCAGTTCTCCGGCACGGCTTTCACGGCGCCCCGGCATACCAACAGGCGGAGCTGGCTCTATCGCATCCGGCCAGCCGCGGTCCACGGCGAATTTCGCCGGGCGCCCGACGGAATGTTCACGAACCGCTTCGATGAGATCTCGCCGGCGCCGAATCCGTTGCGCTGGAGCCCGCTGCCGATTCCGACCGAGGCGACGGATTTCATCGCCGGCGTGCGCACGGTGGGCGGTAACGGCTCGCCTGAGTCGCAGGTGGGTTGTGCTATCCACTGGTACGTGGCGAATCGCTCGATGACGGATCGTTTCTTCTACGACGCCGATGCGGAGTTGCTCATCGTTCCGCAGCAGGGCAGGTTGCGGATCGCCACCGAGCTCGGGCTGATCGAGCTCGAGCCGCAGGAGATCGCCGTCATTCCCCGCGGGCTGCGCTTCCGCGTCGAGTTGCTCGACGGCACCGCGCGGGGCTATTTTTGCGAGAATTTCGGCTCACCGCTGCGGCTGCCCGATCTCGGTCCCATCGGCTCCAACGGGCTGGCGAACCCGCGCGATTTTCAAACACCGGTCGCCTGGTACGAGGAGCGCAACGGCGACGACCTGGAGCTCGTAGGGAAGTTCTCGGGGCAGTTGTGGACGGCCCGCATCGATCACTCGCCGCTCGATGTGGTCGCCTGGCACGGCAACAACGCTCCCTACAAGTACGATCTGCGCCGTTTCAACGCCATCGGCTCGATCAGTTACGATCACCCGGACCCGTCCATCTTCCTCGTGTTGCAATCGGTGAGTGACACGCCGGGGGCCGACAATCTCGACTTCGTGGTGTTTCCGCCCCGCTGGCTCGTGATGGCAGAGACGTTCCGGCCGCCCTGGTTCCATCGCAATGTCGCGAGCGAGTTCATGGGCCTCATCACCGGTGTGTATGACGCCAAGGCAGCGGGCTTCACACCGGGCGGCTCATCGCTGCACAACTGCATGACCGGCCATGGGCCGGACGCGTCGACTTTCGAGAAAGCGGTGAGCACGGATACGACCCAGCCGCAGCACATCACCGACACCATGGCCTTCATGTTCGAGACGCGGATGGTGATCCGACCCACGCGTTTCGCCATGGTGTCGCCGCAGTTACAACGCGACTACGCGCAGTGCTGGCAGGGATTGCGCAGCCGTTTCGATAGCCGCAAGCCTTGATGATCAATACAACACACGATGCTGCGCTGCGCAGTTGGGTCGGCTCGGCCAATCGGGCGCGTCCTCGATTCGCGTTTCCGGACAGAAGTTTCCACGGCCAGTGGGGCAGATCCTGACCCAGGGCGTCTCAACCGTTCCCCAGCTTGCGCCGACCGCAGCCTTTGTCATACCTCGACAGCGTTTCAGTCCGGTCGACGGGCGCGATCGATGTGCAGCTCGAAGTCTGGTTGGAAACGGAACGCATGCGGGCCACTGGGCAGGGGCCGCAGCGGCTGTCACATTCGACGTTTCGGGATTCCTACTGGACCGTGGGTCGAACCGCCTCGCGGCTGATTGCCGCGAGGCGTTGCGTAGGCTTACTGGACTGGTGCGAAGATGCGCCAGGCGTTGAAGGGGTGCAGAGCGGCCCAATAGAGGGCGGCGAAGCCACCCGGCACGTACGGCCCCGGCTGCTCGCTGTGCACTGCAACCGCACCGGATTCGAGCACCTCGACGTCCGAGGGTGGATTGAGTGCCGCGGCCATCTCGTCCGTCGTCATTACGTCGCGCACGTCAGGGGCCTTGAGGTCCAGGATGCGCGGTGCGGGCGGCGTGGCCGCCGCTTGGATCGGGACGCTGAATTGAGCTCCCGTCGACGAGTGGGGCGGCGCGGCTGCGCTGGCTGCCCAAACCGTGGGAACAGCCGCACCCAACGTCAGCAATATCAAAGAACTGCGCAGTATTTTTGCCGCTTTACTCATCATGCTTGCTCCTGCAGGTCGCGCCTGCCATCGCAGCGACTTCAACGACCTATGTTAAGCAGATGGGGTCGGTGCCGTCACATTTCAAAGGCCAGTCACAGAAATGGTGCACCGCCGGCCGCGTTAGCTTAAGGCGTCGATAGGTGGTCCGATGGGCCACTTCACGACGTCGTGATGTAGGACACATCTTACGGGTGTCTCCATCCGGCGTCCGCGCCCCCGGTAGTAATATCAAAGGAACTGATCCAGCCCATGCGCGCTTTCATGAAACTCCCCGGCTGGCTCCTGGCGACTCTGACATTGCTGCCGACAGGCGGGTGTTGGGCTGCCGGCCCCGAGCGCTGGAGCGCACTCGCCGACGTCGTTTTCGAGCACCTGGCGCGCGACAACGAGCTCCCCAATTCAACCGCGCCTACCGCGCTTGCCGAGGACGGCGAGGGGTTTCTCTGGGTTGGGACGCAGAACGGCCTGGCCCGGTGGGACGGCTATCGCTTCCGCAGTTACAAGGCCGACCCGTCGATTCCCGGAACGCTGCCGGACAACGTGGTCAAGCGGCTGCACACCGACAGTCTCGGCCGGCTCTGGATCGCCACCAACTCCGGTGGTCTCGCCCGATACGATCGGGACCGCGATCGGTTCGTCACCTACATCGCGGGCCCGTCGGGCCTGAGTAACTCCAGTCTGCGCGACATCGTGGACGATGGGGCCGGCGGCGTCTGGGTCGCAACCGACGACGGCCTCGATCACCTGCACACCGATACGGGGCAAGTCGATCACCTGCGCCACAATGGTGCCGATGCCGGTAGCTTGCCGGACAATCGCATCAGGGCTCTGTTCCGCGATAGCGGGGGCACGTTGTGGGTTGGTACCGCCGCGGGTCTCGTGCGTCGCGAGGCGGATACGAAGCGCTTCATCGCCGTCTCGCTCGGGCTGCCACCCGGGAAAGTGGCGGTGGCCTGGAGTTTCTATCAAGACGGCGCGGGGCGCCTGTGGATCGGCACGGTACGCCAGGGTGCGTATGTCATCGACCTGAAGCAACAAACGACACGCGCCATCCTCGAGAGCAACGAGGCGCAATCGACACTGCAGACGGAAGGAATCCACGCCATCGCGGAAGTCCGGCCGGGCACCATCTGGCTCGGCACGGACGGTCACGGCATCGTCTCGGTAGACACGGCGACGTTCCAGACCCGGCGCATCCAACACGACCCGACGTTGCTCTCCAGTCTCGCCGATGACACGGTCCAGGCCCTGCATACCGACCGCTCGGGGTTGGTCTGGATCTGCACCAACCGCGGCATCAGCCGGTACAACTCGCGCCAGGCGGCCATCTATACCGTGTTCGGCGGATCGAGCCGACCGGCCAGCTTGTCGGATCCGGACGTGGATTCCGTGTTGTCCATGCCCGATGGGCGCGTCTGGTTGGGCCTGGGCAGTAATGGCATCGACGTTCTCGATCCCAAGGGTCTGCGGGTCGCGGCGCTGCGTCCCGATCCGGAGCATCCCGCCACCGCCTTGCCGAAGGACTACGTCAACGCGCTGGTGCTCGGCCCGTCGGGCGATGTGTTTGTTGGGACGGAGCAGGGGCTGTACCGCGCCGATCGGCTCGCTCACGGCGTCGTGCGGCTATCTGTTCCGGGGCATGACCCCGCCGCCGCGGTCTGGACGTTGCACCTCGAGCAGAACGTGTTATGGGTGGGGGGGCTCGACGGCCTGTGGTCGTTGAGCCTGGGTCCGCAGGGCAATGCTACGGCCGCCAGCGCGGCGATCGACGGACTGACCGATCAGCGTGTCACGGTCATCGAGCGCGGTCCAGGCGGCTCGCTCTGGGTCGGTACCAAGAACGGCCTCAACCGGGTGGATCTCGCCTCCCACGCCGTGGAGCGCATTTTTCCGGATCCGCAGGAGCTGAGCGCGCTCTCGGCGGGATACGTTGCAACGCTGCTGACCGATCGTCGCGGGCGACTTTGGGTCGGCACACTCGGTGGCGGCATCGATGTGATGGACGGGCGTGACCGCGAGGGTCGACCCCATTTCACCCGGCTCGGCAGTCGCCAGGGACTCGCGAGTGAGAACATTGACAAGCTGCTCGAGGATACGCGAGGACGGATCTGGACCAGCACCGATGACGGACTGGCTCTGATCGACCCGGCCTCGTACGCCATCAGGAGCCTGCGCCGCGCGGAAGGCGCACCCATCGCCAATCACTGGGCGGGCGCCGGTGCGATGACGCCGGAAGGAGAACTGCTCTTTGGCGCCCTTGGCGCCCTCATCATCGTCCAGCCCGAGAAGCTGACACTATGGAGCTATCATCCGCCGATCGTCGTGACGGATGTGCGCATCGGCGGTAAGCGCGTGCCCGCGATCAGTTTCAATGGCGACCCGAGCGTCGCTGAGCCGCTCACCGTGAGTCCGGGAGCGAACAGCATCGCCGTGGAGTTTGCCGCTCTCGACTACTCTGCCCCGCAGCGCAATCGCTACGCATATCGTCTGGATGGCTTCGATTCCGACTGGATCGAGACCGAGCCCAGCCGGCGGCTGGCCGCTTATACCAACCTGTTGCCGGGTGACTATGCCTTGCGTCTGCGTGGCTCGAACCGCGACGGGATGTGGGCGGACGATCTGACGGTGCCGATCCGGGTGTTGCCCGCCTGGTACCAGACTATGGCGTTCCGCATTTGCGCCGGAGTGGTGTTTTTCGCGCTGATCGCTACGTTCGTGCAGGCTCGCACGATGTATTTGCGACGCGCGCGTCGCGCGCTCGAGCGGCAAATCGTCGAGCGCACCGCAGAGTTACGTGAGAGTCAGCGTCAGCTACAACAGATTGCTTACTGCGACACGCTGACGGCGTTGCCCAACCGTCGCATGTTCATGGAAGAGTTCCGTGAGCTGTTGGTGGTCTCGGGACTCAAGAGCGGTCGTTTCGCGTTGCTGTTGATTGACCTCGACCGGCTCAAGCACATCAACGACACGTTGGGCCACGATGTCGGCGATGCGCTGTTGATCGAAGCGGCAATCCGGCTGCAAGCCGCGGTGCGCAAGTCGGATTGCGTGGCACGACTCGGCGGCGATGAGTATGCGGTGTTGCTCACGCAAAACCCCGCCGCCACGGACATAGAAGCTGTGTGCAAGCGCATTGTCGATAGTTTCGCTCTCGAGGTCGTGGTCAACGGGAACAGCGTGAAGACCAGCCCCAGCATCGGTGTAGCCGTTTATCCCGAGCATGGCACGGCGCAGGACCGGCTCTACAAGTCGGCCGATCTTGCGCTGTACGAGGCCAAGAGGATGGGGGGCAATCAGTGGTGCTGGTACAAGGCGCGAATGGCGGGCGGGAGCTCGACGAGCTCCGGGGCCGGTGCGGCGGGCGCGTCTGGCATTGGCGCGGGCGCCGGCGCGGTGGGGTCACGCGAGTCGCAGGCCGGCTGAGCCTGGATCCTCGGGCTCGCTCGGCAGACCCGTAGGCCCCACCTTCCTCTAGAATGGCGCGCCGACTTTCCGGCCGTGCTGCTCTTCGCCTGGCTCATGAAGAACTACAAGTACTACGACCTCATCCTGGGTGCCTACGTCTGCGTCCTGCTGTGCGCCAACCTCATCGGCCCGGCCAAAGTGACTACCATCCACGTGCCCCTCATCGGCTCGCTGACCTTTCTGGCCGGGGTCCTGTTCTTTCCCATCTCCTACCTGTTCGGCGACATCCTGACCGAGGTTTACGGCTACGCCCGCGACCGGCGCGTCGTCTGGAGCGGTTTCGGGGCGCTGGTGTTCGCGTCCTTCATGGCGTACGTGATCGTGCGGCTACCGCCCGCCGAGGGTTGGAAGAACAATCAGCCGGCGGTGCAGGAGATCTTCGGCAACACTCCGCGCATCGTCGCGGCCTCGATCATCGCTTTCTGGTGTGGCTCCTTCGTCAACAGTTTCGTGATGGCGAAGATGAAGATCTGGACCAACGGACGGTGGCTCTGGAGCCGCGTCATCGGCTCCACCTTGTGTGGTGAGCTGGTCGATTCGGCCTTGTTCTACACGATCGCCTTCACCGGCTTGTGGCCGACGCAGGAGCTGGTCACCGTGACCCTGACCCAGTACGTGCTCAAGTCCATGTGGGAGGTGATTGCAACACCGCTCACGTACCGGGTGGTTGGTTTCTTGAAGCGTGTCGAGCACGAGGACTACTACGACCGCGACACGAATTTCACGCCGTTCTCGCTCAAGGCCTGAGCAGGCGTGAGCCCGCCGCCCGCTGTGGTGGGGGCGGGCGGTCGGTGACCGATGGGGTCAGACGTGCAGGCCGTGGCTGCCGCCGAACAAGCCCAGCACGCCGATCAGGATCAGGTAGATCGCGACGATATAGTTCAGCAGTCGCGGCGCGATCAGGATCAGGATGCCGGCGATCAGCGCAATGACCGGACCGATGGAGACGGTGAGCGTCATGATAGAACCTCTGGGCAAACTGCCCGCCCCGTAGATACGATTCAGCAGCTTCCGGGTTCCCCGGTCGCGACGTGATGAAGGTGCAGTATGGTGTATCAGCTCTTCTACTGGCCAGAGATCCAAGGTCGAGGTGAGTTCGTGCGGCTCGCGCTGGAGGAGGCTGACGCGGACTATGTCGACGTCGCGCGCAAGTCCGGCAAAGGGTTCGGGATGGCCGCGATGATGCGCTTTCTCAACGACCGCGGTGCCGCGCATCCGCCCTTCGCGCCGCCTTTTCTGCAGGCCGGGCGGCTGGTCATCGGACAAACGCCCAACATCCTGCTGTTTCTCGGGGGGCGCCACGGACTTGCGCCGAAGGATGAGCGTGGTCGGCTCTGGACGCACCAGTTACAACTCACCCTGGCGGATTTCCTGGTCGAGGTTCATGACACCCATCACCCGATCGGATCGGGTCTGTATTTCGAGGAACAAAAGCCGGAGGCGCGGCGACGCTCGCAGGATTTTCTGCAGCACCGGCTGCCGAAGTTTCTCGGTTATTTCGAAAGGCTGCTCGCGCGCACCAAGGGGAGGTCAGCCTATCTCGTGGGCACGAAGCTGACTTACGTCGACCTATCTATGTTCCAGACGATCGCCGGATTGAGCTACGCGTTTCCTCGCGCGATGGCGCGGGCCGCACGTGCGCATCGACGGTTGTTTCTGCTGCATGCGCGGGTCCAGGAGAGGCCGCGGGTCGCGGCGTACCTCGCTTCGGAGCGGCGCATTGCGTTCAATGAGCAAGGTATCTTCCGGCATTACTCCGAGCTGGATGAATAGTTGTTAATCTGGCGGTTAATCCCGCGTTCAGGAGTGTCTGAGGAACGGACGAAATGCGCGGGAATTGCTTATGACAAAGACGTATCTGTCATCGTGGACGGCGCGCTAACGTTGCTTAGGGATAAGGGCGTACTGTAGGGACGCCCACTGGAAAAACTCCTCATTAGCGATCATATAGGCTAGTGACGGAGTCGGAGTGCAGCCACCATGACGATCAAGATGAGTAAAGCCGGATTTATGGGCCGCAGCCTGAAGATGCTGGCTGTGGCCGCGGTTGCGACCCTGTCGATCGGCCTGGCTGAAGCCCACGGTCCGGGCGGTGGTGGCGGCGGCGGGCACAGCGGTGGCGGCGGCGGGCACTTCAGCGGTGGTGGTGGCGGAGGACACTTCAGCGGCGGCGGTGGGGGTGGGGCCCACTTCAGCGGCGGCGGCCACTTCGGTGGCGGGGGCGCACGCTTCGGCGGCTTCAACGGCGGCGGGGCCCGTTTCGGTGGTGGCCACGTCGCGATGGGCGGCGCGGCTCACTTTCAGCCCCGCGCGAATTTCACTGCCGGGCACTTCGCGGCTTCGGGTGGCCACCTGACCGCCGGGCACGCGGTCTCGCCCGGATACGTAGGCCACGGCGGTTACAACGGTGCCTGGCGCGGGAACGGCGGCTGGCATGGCGGCTGGCATGGCGGTGGGTACGGACGTCCCGGCTGGCACGGGGCGTACGGTTCCGGGCACTTCTGGGGCGGGGGCTACTGGAGTGGCCGGTTCTGGCCCGGTGTGCGCTACGGCCCTGGCTTTGCGTGGTTCCTGCCGGTACTGCCCATCGGCTATGCGACCTACTACTGGGGTAACACGCCGTACTACTACTACGACAACGCCTATTACCTCTGGGACCCGAGCTATAACGGCTACGTCGCTACCGATCCTCCGCCGGTTGCCGGCACGGACAGCACCGAGGCTCCGCCTCCGACTGAGAACGGCGTGGTGTCGAACGACGATACGGCCGCGGCCGCCGGCTCTGGTGGAGTTGGGGATATATACGTCTATCCGCGCAATGGTCAGAGCGACGAGCAAACATCGAACGATCGGTTCGAGTGTCACAAGTGGTCTGTGGCCCAGACCGGGTTCGATCCGACCCGCTCGAACAATACGCAGGGCACCGCGGAAGATTATCGTCGGGCCATCGGCGCCTGTCTGGATGCGCGAGGCTATAGCGTTAAGTAAGACCGAGACCTCTCCGTGTTAATCTGCGCGGCATGCAGAACACGGTCCGGGTCGCGACGTCGCTATTGTTGATTCTGGGTTGGGTGAGCGCGCCTCTTCAGGCGCGCGTCACCCGGGTCGAAATCGAAACCCGCACGGATGTGCTCCGCGGCAAATCCTTCGGCGATGCCGGTGCCTACGAGCGACTCAGCGGGCAGATCTACTACTCCGTCCGGGTAGACAACTCCCGCAACTCCCGTATCGTGGACCTGCGCAATGCGGTCAATCTTCGCAATGGCGAGGTCGAGTTCGCCGCGAGTTTCGTGGCTTATCGTCCCAAGGATCCGCGTAAGGGCAATGGCTCGCTGTTGCTCGAGGTTCCCAATCGCGGCAAGGCTCGCATCATTTCCCTCGTCGATGGCGGTGACGCCGACCTGCAACGCGATGTTGGCGACGCATGGCTCCTGCGCAAGGGATTTACGATCGTCACCGTGGGTTGGCAGTGGGATGCACCGGGACCTGACGCCCTGAGGCTCTTTGCGCCGATCGCCAAAGAGGGGACGCGGCAGATCACCGGCTTGTTGCGCGGCGACTTCATGTTGTCCTATGAGGCGGAGCAAGTCCCGTTGGGTCATCTGATGAACGGGGGCATCGGCGGGACGGAATATGCCGTCGCGGACCCGGACGACCCTCGTAACGTCCTGACAGTCAGGAGCTCGCGCGACGCAAAGCGCACGACGATTCCGCGTGCGCAATGGCAGTTTGCGGACGTGGTCGACGGGAAGGTTGTGCCGAGCGATCGGCACATTCGTTTGAACGAGGGTTTTCAGGCCGGGAAAATCTACGAGTACGTGTACGTGGTCGCCGACCCGGTCGTCGCGGGCCTGGGATTTGCGGCGATCCGTGATTTCGCGGCTTACGCCAAAAGGGCGCCTGAGGCAGTATTAAAAGCGGCGCGCGTATACGGTGAAGGCATTTCCCAGAACGGGCGCTTCCTGCGCGATTTTCTCTACGAAGGATTCAACACGGATGAGGAGGGCAAGGCCGCTCTGGACGGAGTTCTCGCGCATGTCGCGGGCGCCGGCCGCGGCAGCTTCAACTATCGATTCGCGCAGCCTTCGCGCGACGCGCAACCAACTTCGTCGGTCTTCTTCCCGACGGATGTTTTTCCGTTCACCGATCTGCCCGAGACCGATCCCGTTACGGGTGAGCGCGCCGGGCTGCTCGATCGGGCGGTGGCGGACAAGGTGGTGCCGAAGATCTTCTTTTCCAACACGTCGTACGAATACTGGGGACGTGCCGCGGCGCTCATTCACGTGGATGCCGAGGGGCGGCAGGATGTCCCGATCTCCGACAATGTCAGGATCTATCACTTCACGGGTCTGCAGCATTACACGGGGCCATCGCCACCGCGCAAGGGGGCCGGCGACCAACTCGGTCAGCAGGCGGAGTCCGCGTTGCCGATCCGTTTCTTCTGGCGGGCCATGATTGCCAACATGGACGCCTGGGTGCGTAACGACGAGGCGCCCCCGCGCAGCAGTTATCCGCGTATCGACAATGGCACGCTCGTGCCCTTGCGCGACTATGCCTTTCCGCCGATCGCCAATGTCAGCCGGCCGGAGGAGGCCAGTGACGCCGAGCACCTCGATTTCGGGCCGCGATGGCGCGAGGATGGGATTCTGAGCCTGCAGCCGCCGAAGGTCGGCAAGTCCTTTCCGGTGCTCGTACCGCAGGTCGATGACGATGGCAATGAGCGCGATGGCGTCCGCCTGCCCGAGGTGACGGTGCCGCTCGGGACCTATGCCGGCTGGAATCTACGCGATCCTTCCATCGGGGCACCGAGGCAGCGGGTCGCGTTCGAGGCATCCTATATCCCGTTCGCCAAGACGCGGGCCGAGCGGCGTCACGAGGGCGATCCACGCAAGTCGATCGAGGAGCGCTACGGGAGTCGGGAGGACTACCTCGATCGCTTCGGCCACGCGCTCGATGAGCTCATCGGGCAACGTTGGATCATTCCCGAGGACCGCGAGGCGCTCCTGCGCCGCGGTCGACAGGATTGGGATGACGCGATGCGTTAGGCGTCAGTTGACCGGGACGGGTTGCGCGAAGGTACCGGGTGAGGTGGAGCTCTGTAGCATCACTGTTGCGTTGTAGCCGTCGGCCACTGCAATGTCAGGGTGACCGTCGCCGTTGAGGTCGGCGATCGCTACGCTCAGGGGCTGGCCAAAGCCTCCATAGGCGGTCGCAGTGCCGAAGGTCCCGGGCGTGGTTGCGTTCTGCAATAACACTGACACGGCACCTGTCGGCACGGGTCCGAGACTCGCTACAACCAGGTCCGGCTTGCCATCCCCGTCGAGATCCGCGACGGCCACATCGATGGCGCCCCACGGGGTCGAGTAGGTGATGGGGGCGAGAAAGCTGCCAGGATGGGTCGCGTCCTGCAGGAGTACGGAGACACCGGCGGTGCCCGTACCGTCACTCCCGGGCCCGCGGTTCGCGACAACCAGGTCGGGGAGGCCATCGCCGTTCACGTCGGCGATGCGCACGGCCTGCGGTTGGGCGCCGGCGGGGAAGTTGACAGCTGCCTGAAAGGTTCCGGGGCTGGCGGGATTCTGGAAGAAAATGGTGACCTGGCCATTGTTGCCGTTGGTGTCGAAGTCCACGGCCACCACGTCGGCCTTGCCGTCACCGTTGAGATCGCCGACCGCCACGCTCGGGGTCATGCCGCCGGTGGCGAGATTCAAGGGTGCAAGGAATTGCCCGGGGTGGGTCGCGTCCTGGAGCTCCACCACGGCGTTGCCCTTGGCGCTCAGGTCCGCGAAGACGAGATCCGGCACGCCGTCGCCGTTGAGATCACCGCTCACAACCTGGTTCGGCTGGCCGCCGGGGGTCAGCGTTGTCGCGGCGAGATATTTCCCGGGGTTGGCCGGGTCGTGCAGCAGGATCGACGCGGTCCCGCTGCCGAAATTCGCGACGACGAGATCGTTGCCCACGGCGTTGGTAGTACTCAGGTTCACGACGACGATGCCCGAGGGGTCGGTGCCGGTCGTGGGGTAGGTCGCGCCTTGCTGGAAGGCGCCCGGCGAAGCCGGGTTGCCGAGATAGACGGCGGCAACACCCGGGTTGTTACCCGCGCCTTGGTCGACCGTCGTCGCAACGAGGAGATCGGGTGTGCCGTCGCCGTTGACGTCCGCGATGGCGACGGAGTTTGGCACGTAGACGGAGCCGTAACCCGGGGGGAGTGGGCCCGCGACTACGAAGTAGTCGTTGTCGTGGTCGCAGCTGGCCAGGGTGGTCAGGATGGCGAGACCTCCTGCCAGCGCGGTCGCGCAGCGCACAACTCGCGCGCGCAGCGTTAGAAAATCGTTGGCTTTCACGTTCGGTGCCCTCCCGCCGAAGTCGGAAGCTTACACAACGCTTACGGCGTCGTTTGGTTGACAGGCACTGTTGGACGCGATGAATCCAACTATCCAGGTCTGGATGGATCGTCAGGCTCATGCGGTCGGTTCGCACGCGATGCTAGAACAGCGACCGACGCGCGCCAAGGAACTGCGCTAAGGGGGAAACATGTTCAAGGACCTGCGTTGTATTCTGCTCGCTCTGGTGCTGCTGCTGCCACTGTCGTCGTTCGCGCAAAGCGGTCCGCCGTGCCCGCGCCCGGCACCGGGCAGCGTGGTCACGGCGCCGCCCGAGCTGTTCAGTCAGAACGGCACGCTCAATGTTACATTTAATTACTTCACCGCCATGGACCCGGCGGGCCGCACGCTGTTTTGTTTCGTGACGCCCAACGGCCTGCAGGGGCCGACCCTGCACGTGCTGCCGGGCGACACACTCAATATAACCGTGACCAACCTCGTGCCGGCGCCGCCGCCGGGGTCGCCGACCGAAGTGGTCTCCAATCCGTCGAACCGGTGCGGCGACATGACGATGACGATCACGTCGCTGAATGTCCATTATCACGGGACCAACACCTCGCCCACGTGTCATTCGGACGAGGTCGTCCATACGATCATCAATTCGGGCGAGAGCTTCCAGTACAGTCTGCATTTTCCGACCAACGAGCCGCCTGGCTTGTACTGGTATCACCCGCATGTCCATGGGATCGCCGAGGCGGCGGTGCAGGGTGGTGCCTCGGGGGCGATCATCGTGGGAGGTATCGCCAGTTTCCAGCCGGCCGTGGCGGGGCTTCCGGAGCGCGTCCTGGTGGTTCGCGATCAGCCGGTGGCGGGGATGCCGGATCCGGGCGGATTGATTCCCGCCTGGGATGTGACCCTCAACTACGTGCCGGTTCCGTACGTCGCGACGCCGAAACCGGGCTTCATTCCGGCCGTCATCAAGATGAAGACCGGCGGTCGCGAGTTCTGGCGGGTATCCAACTCCTCCGCCGATACCATTCTCGACTTGCAGTTGCTCTACGATAATGTCGCGCAACCCCTGACGCTGGTCGCCCTGGACGGGGTCCCGATCGGGTCGCAGGACGGCACCACGCGCGGACAGACGTTGACCCAGTCGCATATCCTCATCCCGACAGCCGGTCGTGCCGAGTTCATCGTCAAGGCGCCTGCCGCGACGGTCAAGAAGGCGGTTTTCCAGACGCTCAACGTCAATACCGGCCCGGACGGGGATAACGATCCAACACGCCCGCTGGCGACCATACAGACCAGTGCGGTGCCGCCGCCTCTGCCGGTCACCGAAGCGCCCACGACAGTGACAGCCAACGCTATTGCCGGCAACCGCTTCGCCGGGCTGGCCACGGCCAATCCCACCGCCGCGCGGACGCTGTACTTCTCCGAGCGGCCTTCGGATCCCAACAATCCCGACAGCGAGCCGGATTTTTTCATTACCGTCGATGGAGCCCCGGAAACATTGTTCGATCCCAACAATCCGCCTGCCATCATCACGACCCAGGGGTCGGTCGAGGATTGGACGATCCAGAATCGGACCGGGGAGAATCATGAGTTCCACCTGCACCAGGTGCATTTCCTGTTACTGGCGGTGAACGGCGTGCCGGTGCCGGCGGCGCAGCAACAGTTCTACGATACCTTCCAGGTGCCGTTCTGGACCGGCTCGGGTCCATATCCGAGCGTGACCGTCCGGGCGGACTTCCGGGGGCCTGACATCGGGGACTTCGTGTATCACTGTCACATTCTCGAGCACGAGGATCACGGGATGATGGCAATCATTCGGGTGTTGCCGGCAGCCGGCCCGTGATGCGCTGGTTGCGGGTGTTGCTTGCGGCGATGTTTGGTGTCGCCGCGGTGCACGCCGCGGCGGCCACTTCGGCTGCGCCGGGCGTTGGCGGCGCAGTGGCTGCCGCGCCTGACGCAGCGGCGTCCCGCGGCGCTGCGGCCTCTGGCGCCGCGTCCCCGAGCGCTGCGGCGCCAGGTGTACCGCAAATCTCGGGGCACTTTGCGCTGCAGACGCTGGATGGGCGCGAGGTGACCGACGGTACCTACCGCGGTAAGTGGCTGTTGGTCTACTTCGGGTATACGTCGTGTCCTGACGTATGCCCCACGGTGCTGCTCCGCGTGGGGCAGGCGCTCGAGTCGCTCGGCTCGCTTTCCGACCGCGTTCAGCCGATCTTCATTACGGTCGACCCGGCGCGCGACACGACCGAGCGCCTCTCGAAGTACATGGCTGCCTTCAACTCCCACATTGTCGGCTTGCGCGGCAACCCCGATCAGATCCGCGACGCCGCCCGGCAATTTCACGTTTACTACACCACGCGCAGCCTGGGTAACGGCGAATACACCGTCGACCACAGTTCTTTTTTGTATGTCGTGACGCCAGAAGGACGGTTCGAGAAGTTGTTGGCCGACAGCCTGCCGGCTGACAAACTCGCGGCCGAGTTGCGCACGCTCGTCAGTCACTTCGCCGACGCCGATGATGTGGCGAAAGTGACTGTCGGGAAAGCTCTCTACGCCCGCTGGTGCTCGGGCTGCCACGGCCGCAAGCTCCAGGGGCAGCCGCTGTGGCAACTCCGGGATCAATACGCCGGTCGACGCGCTCCCGCCCACGACCAGACCGGGCACACCTGGACGCACTCCGACGACGATCTGTTCTTCATGACCCGTGATGGCCGCCTCCCCGCGACTGACCCTCGAGCACCGTCGTACATGCCTGCGTTTCATGAATTTCTGGCGAATGAGCAAATCGTTGCCGTGATCGCCTATATCAAGGCGAGCTGGCCCGTCGGGCTGCGCATCTCCCAGGCGCTGCTCAACCCGGGGAACGCCGGGATGCCGGCTTTGTCGGCGACTGATGCCGATTGGACATTGCCGCCCACCTGCACGATTTCCGCGCAACGCTGGCGCACCTCTTCGCGGTAAGCTGTAGCCCGTTTATTGCAAACGGGTGAGTGCCATGTCGCAGAGTGGGGCCATGTCCCAAAGTGGGGAAATCGTATTTCTGTTTGATGTGGACAATACCCTGCTCAATAACGATGCCGTGCAGGAGGATCTCGGCGAGCATCTGGAGCGTGAGTTCGGCCGGGCGAAGCGCGATCGCTACTGGGCGATTTTTGAGGAGCTGCGCGCGCAGCTCGGCTACGCGGACTATCTCGGCGCCTTGCAGCGTTATCGGTTGGAGAATCTCGACGATCCGCAGCTCCTGCTGATGTCCTCATTCCTCGTGGACTATCCGTTCACCGAGCGACTGTATCCGGGCGCGCTGGCCGCGTTGGAGCGTTGCCGGCGGTTGGGCCCGACGGTCATATTGTCGGATGGGGATGTCGTCTTTCAACCCCGCAAAATTCAGCGATCCGGTTTATGGAATGCCGTCGAAGGTCGGGTGCTCATTTATCTGCACAAGGAAAAGATGCTCGAGTCGGTCGCGCGTCGTTATCCCGCGCGGCATTACGTGATGGTGGACGACAAGGTCAGGATTCTTGCGGCCATGAAGCAGTCGTGGGGCGCGAAGCTCACGACCATATTCCCGCGCCAGGGGCACTACGCCATGGATGTTACAGAGGTAGCCAGATATCCGGCGCCGGACCTCACGATCGAGACCATCGGGGCCCTTGCGGAGCGCGATCTTTCCGCGCTGACGAGTTAATCTAGGGGCCTATGACTGACGCTGATGTTGTTGCCGCCACGAGCGCGGCGGGTGCGACGCGCCCCTTGAACTCCCCGGGACAGGTGCTGTTCGCCAGTCTCATTGGGACTACTATCGAGTTCTTCGATTTTTATATCTACGCGACGGCTGCGGTTCTGGTTTTCCCGCACCTGTTCTTTCCGAGCTCGGATCCAACGTCCGCGACGTTGCAATCTTTCGCGACTTTCGCGCTCGCGTTTTTCGCGCGTCCGATCGGCTCGGCGCTGTTTGGACACTTCGGCGACCGGATAGGGCGCAAGGCGACACTGGTCGCTGCACTGCTCACAATGGGTATTTCGACGGTCGCGGTCGGACTGCTGCCAACGTACGCGTCGATCGGCATTCTCGCGCCTGCGTTGCTGGCGTTGTTCCGGCTCGGGCAGGGTCTCGGTCTCGGCGGCGAGTGGGGCGGGGCGGTGCTGTTGGCGACGGAGAACGCGCCGCCGGGAAAGCGGGCCCTGTGGGGCATGTTTCCGCAGCTCGGCGCGCCGCTCGGGTTTCTGTGCTCGTCGGGGACGTTTCTGTTGTTGACGACGTCCCTCAACGATACCCAGTTGTTGGAATGGGGCTGGCGCGTGCCTTTCCTGGCCAGCGCGCTACTGGTTTTCCTGGGTCTTTATGTGCGGTTACGCTTGACGGAGACCCCGGCATTCCAACAGGCGATCGCCAACAACGAGCGGGTGCGTGTGCCGATGGCCACGGTGGTCTTCAATTACCCGGGGACGTTGGTGCTGGCGACCCTGGCGTCGGTCCTGGTGTTCGTGCTCTTTTACCTGATGACGGTGTTTTCACTGAGTTGGGCGACCACGGCGCTGAAGTTCCCACGGACGCAGTTCCTGGTTCTCCAGATGATCGGGGTGGTGTTTTTCGCGCTGACGATTCCTATTTCGGCGCTGCTGGCCGATCGCCGCGGCCGTCGTGGCGTTCTCATTGCCTCCACGGTTGCCGCGATTGTCTTCGGGTTCGTCCTGGCGCCGCTGTTTGCGGCGGGCACGTCGGGGGCGCTGGCGTTCTTGTGTATCGGACTGGCCGTGATGGGATTCGCTTACGGACCGCTGGGGACGTTTCTGAGCGAGTTGTTTCCGACCTCGGTGCGTTATACCGGGGCGTCTTTGACGTTCAACCTGGCGGGGATTCTCGGCGGGTCCCTGGCACCGTACCTGGCGACTTCGCTGGCGTCGCACTACGGGTTGAACTATGTTGGGTATTACGTGGCCGTTGTTGGAGTGGTGACGCTGGTGGCGTTGCTGCTCATTCGAGAGCGCTAAAGAGGGCGGGGCCTTGCGGCCCCGCCTGGCGATCGCGCTACCCTCAGGACGGCAGGTCGAAGACGATCACTTCTGCTTCGTGGCCTTCCTTCAGGGTCAGCTGCGTCGCATCCGTCAACTTCAACGCATCTCCTGCGGTCAGCTTTGTGTCGTTCGCGGTCAGCGAGCCACGCGCTACGTGAACGTAGATGCGTCGGCCAGGCTTCACGTCCAACATGGCCTGCTCGGTGCCGTTGAACAACCCCGCGTACACCCGAGCGTCCTGGTGGATCAGGACCGACCCGTCAGCGCGATCGGGGGACGCAATCAGGCGCAACCGGCCGCGCTTCTCCTCACTGCTGAAGCGCTTCTCCTCGTAGCTTGGCTCGATACGCTGCTTGTCCGGCTGGATCCAGATCTGCAGAAAGTGCACCGGGTCGCTGGTCGAAGGGTTGAACTCACTGTGCCGGACCCCGCTGCCGGCGCTCATCCGCTGCACGTCTCCCGGGCGGATGGTCGAGCCGTTGCCCATCGAGTCCTTGTGCGCGAGCTCACCCGATAGCACATAGCTGATGATCTCCATGTCGCGGTGGCCGTGGGTACCGAAACCCTGGCCCGGCGCTACCCGGTCCTCGTTGATGACTCGCAGGGGACCGAACTCGACGTGCTCCGGGTCGAAGTAGTCGGCGAATGAGAAGCTGTGGAAGGACTTGAGCCAGCCGTGGTCGGCATAGCCTCGGTCGGTGCTGCGGCGAATCGCGGTCATTGGATGCCTCCTCGTGGGTGGGCGTCTCCGCGCGGTCTCCCCGCCCCTGGCAGGCCGGTCGCGTGGCGCCCTCTGTTGAGGCATACAATAAGGTCGAAATATCGGATAAAAAAGCGCAATATTTAGCGTATACCTATCGAATATTTGGATAAATTGTATGGCCACGCTTCTGCCTAGGACGTCGCTGGAGCAATGGGGGGTCTTGGCGGCTGTAGTCGACCAAGGCGGCTATGCGCAGGCTGCCGCGGCGCTGCATCGCAGCCAGTCAGCAGTGAGCTACGCCGTCGGTCGTCTCCAGGAAGAGGTGGACCTGCCGCTCCTCGCCATCGAGGGCCGCAAGGCTGTGCTCACTCCTCATGGCCAGACACTCTTGGCACGAGCCCGTGGCATATTGAAGGATCTGAATACGCTCGAGCTTCTGGCCCGCAGCCTCAAGCAGGGGTGGGAGTCGGAGCTGAACCTGGTGGTGGATGCGGCCTTTCCTCGTGAGCGCTTGTTGAAGATCGTGGCCGAGCTGCAGCAACTTTGTCCCAACACGCAGATGCAACTGTCGGATGCGGTTCTCTCGGGTGCCGAGGAGGCGATTACCGAGGGGCGTGCGGACGTCGTAGTGACGTCACGTGTGCCTATCGGCTACTTCGGTGAGTTCTTGGTCGACGTTACGTTCATTGCCGTTGCGCAGCCCGAACATCCTCTATTTGCGGTGGGTCATGCGCTGACGTTCGACGACCTTGCTCGGCACGTCCAAGTTGTCGTCCGCGACTCGGGTACAAAGCATCCGCGCGATGAAGGATGGTTGGGCGCCGAGCGACGCTGCACGGTCAGTAGCATGGAGGCTTCACTGGCTACCGTGAAGGCGGGGCTGGCGTATGCGTGGTTGCCTGAGCATGTCGTGGCTGAGTCGCTTCGCAACGGCAGTCTGAAGGCTTTGCCGTTGGCAACAGGGCGGGAGCGACGCGTGCCGCTTCACCTTGTGCTCGTTCGGGGCGAGGTTTCCGGGCCGGCCGCACGTGCGGCTGTTGAGTGCTTTCAGCGGCATGTGCCGGTGACGGCGCGCGGGGCGGATTGAGTGGCGCATTACGACGGCCGCACGCCTGGCGTTGGGGTCGCGGGGCGGCATCATGGCGAGATTATTCAAGGGGCGGTGCGACGCGACGGCGAGTTGCTGCCTTGTTTGATCACAATGCCGGTTGGCGGGGTGGGGAGCACGGCTCGCTACGTTTCCGCGGAAACGTTGGATACGCCTCGGAACACGTCGTCAACGCTTTGCGCGAACGGGGGGCTGGAAGTGCTGCCGGCTTGGAAACGCAAGGCCGAGAGGGCGGCGCGGTTGGCGCTAGCCTCCATCGGCGCGCCGCCTGCAGGACGCCTGGAAATTGAATGCAACGTGGCGACAGGCGTCGGTCTTGGGTCGTCCACTTGTGATGTCGTTGCCGCGATCCGTGCCGTGTGTAGCTTCCACCGTGTCGCGATCGGTGCCGCGGACGTTGCTCGCCTTGCGATCGAGGCCGAGGGTGCCGCTGACCCTCTTATGTTCGACGGTGAGATGGTGCTATTCGCGCAGCGGCATGGACGCGTACTCGAGTCGCTGGGGGATTGGGTGCCTAGGTACGCGCTACTGAGCATCGATACAGACGAGGGTACTCGCGGTGTCGATACTCTGAGCTTGCCTCTGCCGGACTATACGGTGGCGGAGCTGGCGGTCTTCGAGGACATCGTCGATCGCGCGCGGGTCGCTTTCCGAGAGCACGACGCTTCAGCGATTGCCGCAATAGCGACGGAAAGCGCCGCGCTGAATCAACGCTTTCTGCCACTGCGGCACTTTCGCCAGATTCGTGAGCTGGGGGATCAATACGGCGCGGTTGGCGTTCAGGTTTCCCACTCCGGAACGGTCGCAGGACTGCTCTTCGATGAGTCTCGGGGCGTTCAATACGACCCCGACCTCAACGCGCGAATTTCCGCTCACGTCCGGTCACTGGGACTGCGTGCTTTGGGTCTATTCAGTACCGGGCGGTGATGCGCCAGCGGGGCGGTGA
>Ga0070665_100002461_pt1 | contig 20402 bp, 19 predicted proteins | sample KBSS13metaG_FD_65862 | JGI IMG/M metagenome (GOLD analysis project Ga0070665, IMG submission 65862) | Switchgrass rhizosphere microbial communities from Kellogg Biological Station, Michigan, USA - KBS S1-3 metaG | ecosystem: Host-associated > Plants > Roots > Rhizosphere > Soil ...
TTGCGCTGGAATGCCCCTTTGCGGTCGTACCACTCCGCACCCATGATGAGATTGCCCTTGCCGTCGGCGATCTTGGTGCCCATGAGCGCGCTCACCCGCGCCTCATTGCCATCTCCGGCCTGGGTGATACCGTCCTGGGCGTCGAGCTGCACGCCCTGGAAATTCTTCTTCAGGATGAAGTTTGTTACACCGCCAATGGCGTCCGCACCATAGGTCGCCGAGGCGCCACCTGTGATGATCTCCACACGCTCGATCATCGCGGCGGGGATACTGTTGATATCCGTCACCATCAACGCGTTGACGGGGGTGGTGCGGTGGCCGTCGACGAGCACCAGGCTGCGGTTCGGACCCAGGCCGCGCAGCGAGATGGTCGAGATACCCACGGTGTTGACGGCCGACGGCTGCACGTCCTGGTTGTCGGTCGTCGGCGTCTGCGCCGGGTTGTAGTTGGGGAGCTGGTTGAGGTACGACTCGAGGTTCAGCCCGGCACGCTGCTCGATCTGCGCCGAGTCGACGGTGACCAATGGGCTGGGCGACTCCAGGTCCTTACGCTTGATGCGCGAGCCGGTGATCGTGATTTCCTCGAGCACACTCGGCCCATTCGCATCCGCGGAGGCACTGGGCGCGGCCGGGCCCTCATCGGCTCCGCCCGCCGAGACCGGAGGCGCCGCGGCCAGCAGCGCCGCGCTACCGAGAACAACCGCTACTGCCGTCCGGACGTGATACGACAAACCTTCTGACTTGACAGACATTCTTCCCCCCTGTCGCACGACCACAACGGTGGCGTACGTAACGGCGAATGCTGCCAAGAGACGCGCAAGGTGTTTCCATTTGGAAGGAAGAAGCCATCCATCTTCAGCGCACGCGAGCAAGGCTGTCGCGGCAGTGATACCGAAGTAGCAAAGGTGTTGTGACGGTTCATTCCCAACCGGTGGGGGAGTTGTACGGCGCGGTAAAACCCATCGCTTCGATCTCGTGGATCTGGCCGCCCCAGATCTTGAAGATGTGCATCGCGGGCAGATCGAAAGGTTTGTAGTCCATCTTCATGACTTCCCGACCGGGGTCGTTCACGATCTTGAACTCCTTCTGGGTCATGGCGTGGTGAAAATGCGAAAACCCGAGCGCCAGCCCCGTCTGCTCATCGGCCACCTCGACCCGGCGATCGTCGATCACCGTGATGTATTGGAAGGTGCCCGAGTTGATCTGGCTCGTGCAGTCCTGCATCCCCAGGAGGCTCGGCGGCCGCACCGGGGCGCCAGGAATGGCAGGTCCTGTCGCAACGCCACCGGAAGGCGCGGTCCGCATCCCGTTCTCGCGCCGCTCACAGTCGGGCGCGAACGGTGCGAGCGTGCCGTTGTTGTTGTCGAGTGCGTCGTAGTACGACTTGGCGATGTGAAGCAGGCGGCCGCGCGAATCACGGTATTCGTACGGTACCTCCATTGGGATCCCCACGCGCAGCTTCTGGAGATTCGGCAGACTGGTCTCGCGGGGCACGGCAACCATGTGCTCGGCCTCGGCAATCTTGCCGTTCACGAGCTTCAACCGGAAGCCAACCTGCGCCGGCTTGCCGTCGGCTTGCATCATCGCCATGCCGCCGACCTCCTGCGAGTAGGGATCGGGCACCACAATTTTGAATTCGGTGGGGCCGGCCGTGGCGCTCTTCCACAAGCCCTCTCCCGGCTGGATCCGCTGGGCGTTCTCGACGATCTTGACGTCAGCCGCGAGCGGCACCTTGTGCGGATCGTGCGCGACGAGGGACGCGAGATAGTTGTCCGCCAGGGTGTTGAGACACTCGCGGTCACAGGTTGTCGGAGCGGCCGGCCTGGGGGTCCTGGCGCTTCCCTGGATGGGGGCGGCGGCGAGTGCCACAGCCGCCGCAATGAGCAGCGTACGGTTGATGATCATGGGTGGGTTACCTGATTATCGCGCCGTTATCGTCCGCCTGCGGCGAGGGCCTGTCAGGATTCAGATTGATGCTGATGGTGTGCACATTGGCGAGCTTGCCGTTCACGAGCCGGAAGGTGTGTGAATCCGGCATGCCCGTGCTGCTGTTGCCGAAACGACAGAACACGTTGATGACACCCTGCTCCTCGTCCACGACATAATCACGATTGACGATGTAGAGCACACCGGGTGGAATCCCGACTTCGCACGTGGAGTTCGGATCGCCACTGCGGTTGGTATAGGCGCCGCCCTCGAGCCGGGCGCAGGGCCTGCCCCACGGGGTTTTCACGAGCTTGTCCGAGAACTGGTCGAGATAACTGTTGGCGGCATTGATGAGCTCTTGCATGGACTCATGACTCGCTGCTTTGGGCGGGGTCCAGTCTTCCTTGCTCGAGTACTTGAGATAAGCGGTGGCATTGAACAACCAATCGCCCTTATCCGAGACGAGGCTGTCGATGCCGGTGATCTTGCCGTTGTCGACGCTCAGACGGGTGCCGATCACGTATGGATGCCCGCCGCCGGTCACGATCACTTCCGAGAAGGTCCGGCAGCGGTCCTTGTCGAAGAAGCTGCGCGAGAACGCGATTGGCAGGGCCGTGTTCCACAATCCCTTGTCGGCGGCCACCTCGCCCATGTTCTCGAGGTACTTCACCTTGTCGGCCAACACCATCTTCGTGCGGTCACCGGCTTTCTGGGCGGCGACATAGCTGTCCACCGCCGTCTGCAGCGACTCGCGGGTGCATGTGGGCCGCGGCTGGGTTTGCTGCGGCGGTGGACCCTGCTGTGCTTGCGCAGGCACCTGCGCCAGGACCCCGCTGCAAAGCGCGACCACGGACACGATCAGTCGATTCATTACGCCCCCCCTTGCTGTTTGTCGACCGTCGCGAGTCTAGGCCACTCCGGGCGCCCTTACCCCCCTGCGCGCGCCGTGGTATCCGCAGAGCGGCTAGTGCTTCTTCGCGAGATACTGGCCGGTGCGACTTTCGACTACACCGGCAACTGTCGCCGGCGTCCCGACGGCCACCACGCGACCGCCCTCATCGCCCGCGCCGGGGCCCATGTCGATGACCCAGTCGCTACGCTCGATGACACGCAGGTCGTGCTCAACCACCACAACCGTGTTACCGGCGCTCACGAGCGCCTCGAGTTGGGCCATGAGCTTCTCGACGTCGGCGTTTGCTCTGTCGCGTCGTAGATCCGGCCGAGCCCATGGCAGCGCGGGCACGCACCCGCGGGGTTATTTGGCGAGAAACGCTTCGGCGTCCAGGTGCTGTTGACCCTGCGGGTGGTCGCGTGTTCGCGAATACAACAGTCACACAGAATTCGACAGGGCCGTCACGCTAACAACAGACGATCGAGTCGTCGGTGAATGCCGCTGCAGGGCTATGACCGCTCGCGTTCACGCACACCTCCGGTTCGCCACCGGAAAAACTCTCTCAGATCGTGTTATTCTAACTCCATCATCATGCTGGCAACCCTCACTCTACGTCTAAAAGTCCGCTCCGAGTCCTATCCGTGGCTCAACGCAGCGGTGCGCGAAGTCAACACCGTATGGAACTGGTGTAAAGCCACCAGCATCGATGCCGCTGACCGCCACCGTCGAGCACATGCGCGGTTTCTCTCCGGCTTCGACCTGTGCGAGCTCTCTGCGGGAGCTAGCGAGTACTTTGACCACATTGGAGCTGACACCATTCAACGCGTGTGCTGTGAGTACGCAGCGAAGCGCCGTGCAGCTAAGCGCGTGAAGCTGCGCTGGCGAGTCTCGCGCGGAGCGCGACGCTCCCTGGGCTGGGTGCCTTTCAAGGCGGCGAACCTCAAGCGCAACGGGAGATGTGTGCGCTTCTGTGGCAAGCACTTTCGGGTCTTCGAACGCACGCGCCTGGAGCAGGCGAAGTGGCGAGACGGCTGTTTTGCACAGGATGCGGTCGGAGACTGGTGGCTTTGCATGCCTGTCCAGGTGGATGAGCACGCCACTGTTGCCCCCGATGAGGCGGTCGGCATCGACCTCGGACTAAAGGACGTGGCGGTGACCAGCGAGGGCGAGCGTCTGGAAGCGGGGCGCTGGACGGAGCGCTACGCAACTCGGCTTGCGCGGGCCCAGCGTCGAGCGCACCGGCAGGACGCACGGCGGATCCATCGCAAAATCGCCCGCTGCCGGGCGGATGCCTTGCACAAATTTTCACGCTCCGTGGTGGAGCGTTACCAGAGGATAGTCGTCGGCGATGTGAGCAGCCCGAAGCTTGCCCGAACGCGCATGGCGAAAGCCGTGTTGGATTCCGGCTGGGGGCGACTCAGGACGCAACTGCTGTATAAGGGCCAGCAGGCCGGCAGAAGCGTGGAAGTCGTCAGCGAGCGATTCACGACGCGAGCGTGTTCGCAATGCGGGTCGCATAGCGGTCCGCAGGGTCTAAGACAGCTCGTTGTAAGAGAATGGACTTGTGCGGACTGTGGAACCGCACACGACCGCGATGTGAATGCGGCCAAGAACATTCTTGCGTCCAGGTGTGGACGTCCGTGTGCGGGAACGAGTCACCGCGCGGTCAGACTGCGCGTCGAGCCGGACATTCCCGTCCGCTCAAGACAGGAACCAGCAGACTAAATGCGGCGGCATGAACACCGGATCCTTCAGATTGTGCTCTCTCGCGCCCCGAACGCGAACGTAGCCGGACCCCGTGAGCGCTAGCGTGGGGGTTGAATCGCTCGTCTTTTTAGCCACGTATTTTCGCGCGCTTCGCGGACGCCCGATTTAGCGTTTCTGCAGACGCGCACAGCAGTCGGCTCACGGCACCACGTGAACGATGACTCTGCATCTCGGCGTACAGGGCATTGAACTCGTCACGCAAAGCTGCCATGCCGGACCCGGTGGGGGTCTTTTCTGTTGCCTCTAAGGTTGGTCACTTTGCGGAGTTCACCTGAAATTCAGTCACTCTCTGCCCGGCCGTCAGCGCCCACGGCGCCCTTTTTATAATACGCTTGCGGGTACCGATCCGCATGAGGGAGCCTCACGTCATGAGCGAGCGAGCGAAGAGCGAAGGGCCGGCACCGGAGGACTGGGCGGGCGAGATGGGCGAGCGGTGGCTGGCCAACATGGACCGGTTCGAGGGCATGCTCGCGCCCGTCGGGCGCGCCTTGCTCGACCGTTGCGCTTTCCGACCTGGTGAGAGCGTGGTCGACATCGGCTGCGGGGCCGGCCGCACGAGCATGGATATTGCGCGCCAGGTGGTGCCGTCTGGCAGAGTCCTCGGCATTGATATTTCACCCCAGCTCGTCGCGGCGGCGGGACGGAGGGCGCAGGCGGAGCACCTCGGCAATGTCAGCTTCCGCTGCGCCGATGCGACGAGTGTCGCCCTCGAAGGCCCGCCCTTCGATCGGTTGTTCTCGCGGTTCGGGCTGATGTTTTTCGAGGACCCGTGGGCCGCGTTTGCCAACCTGCACACTCTGCTTCGCGCCGGCGGCCGCGCGGACTTCAGTGTCTGGGCGCCCCCGAAAGAAAATCCGTGGATCGTCGAAGTGATGGGCGTGGTTGGCCAGTATGTGGAGTTGCCGGAACGGCAATCGCGAGCACCGGGACCGTTCGCGCTCGACGACCCCGCCTACATCCGCGAGTTGCTCGAGCAAGGAGGCTTCAGCGCGACTCGCATCGACACGTGGGAAGGAAAACAACCTGTCGGCGGTCCGGGCGCGGCGCCGGAGCAGGCCGTCGACTTCGTGTTTGACGCGATGTCGTTCGGCAAGGTCCTGGACGACAAGGGCGAAGATGTTCGCGCCGAGGTAAAGGCAGATCTCGCCGCGTTATTCGCGCGCCACCGCAGCGCCGCCGGGGTGGAGATGCCCGGGAAAGCGTTCTTTGTTACGGCTGTCGCTTAGCGGGTCAGCTCCGTGGCGAGCGCTCCCGCGCTCGGCCCTCAGGGGTCAGCCTTCGCCTTCGGCACGATCGGCGAGGCGAGCCCTATGTTGATGTACCAGTTCTGCGCTCCCGAGGCGCGTCGGCGTGCAATGACCTCTTCCTGAAGGTCATAAGCGCCGGGCAGCGGATGGTTGGCCAGCTCGGGCTGGTCACGGACATCGAGAAAGGCCTGGCCCTCCCCGAACGGCTTCCAACTCGGCTCCTGGTGAGCAACAGGCTTGCCCGAGCGGGCGAAGCTCGTGAAGTAGCTCATGATCGCCGCGGAAATCCTTTGCTCGCGTGCATCATCGGGCGGCTTGGGCCAATACGACGGCAATCGGTCGCTCTTGCCAATGAGTCCGAATTCGAACGGCAGCTCACTACCGTGGAAAGCCTCGAGATGCAAAGCGATCTCCGCGGGATACTGGTGCTCGAATAAATACAGGTACACCGGAACCCCGAGTTGCGTTTGCTTGCGTGCCAATCGCTGCGCGCTCCATCCATAGAAACCGTCCCGCGCGGCCGCAAGCGCGCTCTCCTCCACGTTCGTACTCGGATAGAGCTGCAGGTACCTGTCAGCCAGGTCACCAAAAAGGTTGCGCACCGTCGACTCGTAGTCCGCGGGGCTCTTCGGCAGTGGAGGTATGAAGATCGCGCGCAGGGAACGCACCTCGCCCCCGTTGAACCCGACGATCATCGGCACACGCGCTTGCTCGCCGCGATCGAACGCATCGACGATCTGCCGTGGCAACACCCATCCGTCAATGGTTGCCTGCGGATCGTAACCGGCCGCATAGGCGTCTTGCGACAGCTTGTCGGCTTCCATCGCACGCAGCGCGGCGATGCCCTTCGCACCCAGTTTGCCGGCGATATACTCCCCTACTGCCTCCGCGGCGGGCTGCCCGAAGCTCGGGTGCTGCAGCTCCATGTTGGAAACCATGTAGCCGCTCTGCACGATGACCTTCTGGAAGAGCCCGCGCGCCAGCGGACTCGTCATGAGCTCGATCGTGCTCAGCGCACCCGCGGACTCACCGAATACCGTGACGTTACCCGGATCGCCGCCGAAGCGCGCGATGTTGTCATGAACCCAGTGTAGCGCCTCGATCTGGTCCAACAATCCGTAGTTTCCCGAGGAATGGTGCGGCGATTCCGCCGTCAACCCGGGGTGCGCCATGTAGCCCAACACCCCGAGGCGGTAATTCAATGTCACGACCACCACGTCGCCGGCATGCGCCAGGGCGCCGCCGTCGTAGATCGGGCTCGAGAGATTGCCGGTCCGCAGCGAGCCTCCGTGTATCCACACCATCACGGGAGCATGGGAGGCGCGTGTGGGTTTCCAGACATTGAGGAACAAACAGTCCTCGCTGTTTCGAGCCGGATGGTCGGCGTAGATGCTCCCGGACGGTGAGCTGGGTTGAATGCACGCGGAACCGAAGTCTTTCGCCGGACGTGGGTCGGTCCAGGCGATTGCAGGTACGGGCGGTTTCCACCGCAACTCTCCCGTGGGAGGTTGCCCATAGCGGATGCCCTTGAATGCGATGAGATCAACGTCCGCGAGCTTCGCCCCAACCACCGGACCGTGCGTGGTCCGAAAGGTCTCAGTGCCCGATCCCGTCTCCGCGGCCGGGACAACGGCGGCGCTGCAAAGGAACCCCAATGCCGTGAGCACGAACAAGGAACGAGCCTGGCGCCTCATCATCGTCACCGCGTTGTCCCCTCTCCCGGAGTGCAACTTCGCGCAAACGCCCGCGCGTGTCAATATTCATTCACACGCGAGTTAACCAAAAATCGGGCGGGCAGGATCAGCGCGCCGGCTTGATCCGGGTGACCGAGGGCTTGCGGGACTTGGCGCACAGGGCCATGAAGCCCGCCGCCATGAAGCTCGCCAGGCGCTCCTTGATCGCTGCGAAGTCCTCGGATTTACAGACTCCGCCGGACAGCCGGTCGATGCGGCCGGTCCTTCCCAGGGTGTGCATGAGGGCGCCGGTGACGAAATCGTAGCCCCAGAAAATGTCCACCTCGGCGCATTCGGGCAGGGCCTTCTTCAGGATGCTGATCAGCTTGAGAACGACGGGATCGAAGTGCAGGTCCATCATCGCCGCGCCCTCGGGAGAGTTGCTCACCTGGGCGGCGAAGGCCGCGAAATTCTTCCAACCTTCCCCGCCGCTGATGTACAGGTCGAGATCGGTATCCAAAAACGCGCGCAAGGCGCCTTCGACCGTCGGTGCGCCACCCGCCTCCCGCTCATAGCGGTCCAGGGCATCCATGCGGCGACTGCTCGTGGTGCCGGCGCGCCGCGCGAACACAGCCTCGAACAGGCGCCGCTTGTCGACGAAGTAGTAATGCATGAGGGAGGTGTGAACACCCACCTTCAATGCGACATCCCGCAGCGTCACACCGTTCAAGCCGTGCTTGGAGAAGAGGTACTCGGCGGCATCGAGGATCTGCTCGAGAGTTTCGGCGCGCCGCTCCGCCTTGGTACGCGGTTTTTGCTTCTTCGCCAGACGTGTCGACATCAGCGCTACCTATCACCTTCGAGCCGCTCCCGGGGCGCAAAGACTACCACCATTCCAGCAGCCGGGACGGCAGCGCCGCCTTCCGAAGGGCCTGCCACTCTACGCTGATTAACACGTTAGTTAGTGACTCTGGTAGTATCGCGCGACGATCGATGAGAGGGGGAACCACCCATGAGTGCCTTACTGGCCAATCGCGTCGCCATCATCACCGGCGCGGGTCGAGGATTGGGCCGGGCACATGCACTGGCGTTGGCACGCAGCGGCGCCCGGACTGTCGTCAATGATGTCGATGCGGCCGCGGCCGAGCAGGTTTGCCGGGAAATCGCGGACGGCGGTGGCGAGGCGCTCAGCAGCAGCGCCAATGTCCAGGATCTGGGCCAGGTAGAAGACATGGTCGCGCAGGCCATCAAGCGCTGGGGCCACGTCGACATCCTCGTCAACAATGCTGGCATTCTGCGCGATCGCACCTTCGCGAAAATCGATCTCGCGGACTTCCGCCTGGTGCTCGACGTCCACGTCATGGGCTCGGTGAATTGCACCCGCGCCGTGTGGCTGCACATGAAAGATCGTGCCTACGGTCGCATCATCTTCACCACCTCCTCCTCCGGCCTCTACGGAAACTTCGGCCAATCCGCCTATTCCACGGCAAAGATGGCGCTGGTAGGTCTCATGCAAACCCTGGCCTTGGAAGGCTCGCGCTATGGTATCCACGTCAACTGCCTCGCGCCCAGCGCGGACACCCAGATGACCAACAACCTGCTGACCAAGGAGGATCTCTCCGCTCTGGAAGCCGAGCGTGTCAGCCCGGTGGTCGTCGCGCTGGCGAGCGAGCGGGCGCCGAGCAAACGCATCGTGTTGGCCGGGGCCGGCAGCTTCGAGCAGGCCAACATCACCATGACCCAGGGCCTCTACCTGCCGGACGGGCGGCTCGACGCGGAGCACCTCCTGGAGCAATGGGGCCGCATCGAGGATCGCTCCGATGAGCTCGTCCCGTCACGTGGGGCCGAGCAGTATCAATACGAGGTCGCCCGTGCGCGCGAGCACGCGATCGGGCAGCAAAAGAAATGAAACCGGAAATATTTGTCACCTCGGCCGTACGCACCGCGATCGGCACCTTCGGCGGCGCCCTGCGTAAATTCGAGCCTGGCGAGCTCGCCGCGCGAGTCACCCGCGAAGCAATCAGGCGGTCCGCAATAGAGCCGGCCGCGATCGGGCATGTTGTGTTCGGGCAGGTGATCCCGACCGCTCCGCGCGATGCCTACCTGGCGCGAATCGCAACGCTCGGCGCGGGACTGCCCACCGCGGTCCCCGCGCTGACAGTAAACCGACTGTGCGGCTCAGGATTGCAAGCCATCGTCTCGGCGGCCCAGGCAATCCTGCTCGGTGACTGCGACGCCGCTATCGGAGGTGGCGCCGAAGTGATGAGCCGTGCGCCCTTCCTTGCTCCCTCTGTACGTTGGGGCCACAAACTGGGGGACACCACGCTCGTAGACGCACTTAACGGTGCGCTCACCGATCCATTTGAAAATATCCTCATGGGAGTAACCGCGGAGAACGTCGCGGAACGCTACCGTGTGACACGGGCTCAACAGGACGCCCTGGCGCTCGAGAGCCACAAGCGCGCGGCCGCGGCAATCGCTCAAGGACGCTTCACGAGCCAGATTCTCGCGATCCCCATCGAGAGCAAGACCGGTACGACCGACTTCAACGTCGACGAGCACGTCCGGGGCCAGACAAACGAGCAGGACCTGGAGAAGCTGCGACCGATCTTCCGCCCGGATGGCGGTACCGTCACTGCTGGCAACGCATCGGGTATCAACGACGGCGCCGCCGCGGTGCTGCTCGCCAGTTCCACGGCAGTAAACAAACACAACCTCAAACCCATCGCGCGGTTGGTCGCGTATGCCCACGCGGGCGTGGAACCGGCTTACATGGGCATGGGTCCCGTGCCCGCTACACGACTTGCACTGCAACGCGCCGGCCTGACCGTTTCCGACCTCGATGTCGTGGAGTCGAACGAGGCGTTTGCGGCGCAAGCCTGCGCTGTCGCCGCCGAGCTCAACTTCGACCCGGACCAGACGAATCCCAACGGAAGTGGCATTTCGCTGGGACACCCCGTCGGCGCGACCGGCGCGATTCTCGTCACCAAGCTCGTCTACGAGCTCCAGCGTCGCCAGGGCCGCTACGGGCTCGCGACGATGTGCATCGGTGGCGGGCAAGGCATAGCAGCGATCCTCGAACGCGTCTGACAACGTTTGCCGGGTTTCGCCGCGCGCGGCGGCGGCAGCCCTTGACGCGTCGCGGCCATTAGTACCACAATGTAATTATAATATGCTCGGCGAATTCGAATACCTGTTGATCACGGCCGCCGCGGGACTCGGCGACGGCGCCTACGGCGTCTCGATCCGCGAAGAGATTGAAAAAACCACTGGCCGCACGTGCTCCCTCGGAGCGCTCTACACGACGATCGAGCGGCTGGAAAAGAAAGGCCTGTTGAAAACCTGGATGGGAGATGCCACGGCGGAACGCGGTGGTCGTGCCAAACGCCTGGTTCGCGTAACGGCCAAGGGAGTGCAGGAAGCGAAGACCTTCTACGAAGCAGTGATGCGCATCAGTCGTCGCGCGGCTTGGGTCACCGACTGACGAGACTGGCATGAATAGCCTCCCTCAGTCGTTGTTGGCACTGTCAGCCAGGTTGCTCGAAAGTGACGAGCGCGAGGCGGTACTGGGCGACCTGGCGGAAGTGGGCCACGGCGCGTGGCGGAGTGCGGGTGAGGTTCTCGGCCTGGTGATGCGGCGCCAGGTGTTGCTGTGGACGGGTTGGCGACCCTGGCTCGCGGCCCTCGGAGTGGCATTACCGGGCACTTTACTGTTGATGGGCGCCTCCCTCTCCATCAGCTGCACCTACGAACGGCTCACACGTGGACAGATGTTCGGAGCCTGCGCGCCAACCGGGCACGAAGGGCCCCTGCTGCTGGCGTGTCATATCGCCCTGCTGCTCATCTGGGCGTGGACGAGCGGCTTTGTCGTTGGCGCGGTATCGCGGGCCACGCTGTGGGTGAGTGTTGCCGTCTGCCTGTCCCCCTGCCTCTACTGCCTGTCGAAATTTCATGAGTCGTCGGTGTCGGCGGCCTGCCTGTACCTGTTCCTGCCGCCGGCGATACTGGGAGCCAGGCAGGGCTTGCGCATGATCCGCATCAGGCCGGGAGTGGCTCTGGCCGTGGCTGGATTGGCGACCGCGTTGATGGTCTGCGCCTGGGGCAACGGAGCATTGTTCAGTCTCAACTGGGCGTTGATCTTTCCCGCCTGGTTCATCGCCCTACTGGCATGGAGCCCTGCAAATGGCGAGCGAGCTTGAGCTCTCCGTAAACGGAGCGCTGCACAGGGTTGTGGTCGCCCCCGAAACCCCCTTGTTGTTCGTCCTGCGCAACGCGTTGAAGTTGACTGGACCGCGCCTCGGGTGCGGCATGGCGCAATGCGGAGCTTGCGCCGTGCTGATTGACGGCGAAGAAATCCGCACCTGCGTCACCCCGACTTCCTACGCCGTGGGCAAACACGTGACGACCCTCGAAGGGTTGCCCGCGCTTTGGGGCAAACCCGGTGAACTCCACCCGGTACAGCAGGCCTGGATCGACGAGCAGGTTCCGCAGTGCGGCTACTGTCAGAGCGGGATGATGATTGCCGCGGTCCGCCTGCTGAGCCGGATTCCGGATCCGACGGTCGCGCAGATCAAGGATGCCTTCACCAACACTCCACCGTCGCCGCACCTGTGTCGCTGCGGTACTTACGCCGCCATCATCGACGCGGTGAAACGGGCCGCCAACACTATGCGAGCCTGAGGCATATGGAAGCCGTCGGACTCACCAGGCGCGGCTTCGTCACGGCAGGTGGCGCCCTGCTCGTTTCATTTTGCCTGCCCGGAAAAGTCAGCGCCACTGCGGATGCCGGCCGACTCGCCTCGTGGCTGGAAGTCCGGGAAGACAACACGGTCCTGGTGCGGACGGGCCGGACTGAAACCGGCACCGGCATGAGTGGCTACTACACGCAGGTCATTGCCGAAGAGTTGAATATGAGACCGGAGGCGGTCTCACTCCTCATGGGCGACACGGATCGGACCCCCGATGGCGGCTATTCCGCGGGTTTTGTGTACGGCATGAACAATGTCCGCAAAGTCGCGGCCTACGCTTACCAGGCGTTGCTGGAGCTCGCCGCGGCGCGACTGGGCGTTATCAAGGCCGAGCTGCTCGTCGTGGACGGCGTGGTCCATGGAGGCGGCCAAAGCGTCACCTACGGCCAACTCGTTCAAGGGCAACAGCTCGACCTGCGAATTCCGGTGACGGGACGACCGGCCCGCGCCGATCCCAACGGTTGGTTGGGTATGACGTCGCTCGACGGCTTCAACGTGGGCGGCGATCCGCCCCTGAAACCGATGAGTGAATTCAAGATCATCGGCACCTCTTTCCCCGTACCGGGCATTCCGGACAAGGTCACGGGGAAGACCCGTTGGAGTTGCGATGTCCGGTTGCCGGGTATGTTGCACGCACGCATGGTGCGACCCGTAACGCTGGGGTCGACGTTGCTCCGCGTCGGCAAAGTTGACCGTACCCTCTTTCCGACCGCCAATGTGGTGCGCAAGGGCAATCTTCTTGCGGTGGTGGCCGAGGATGAGTGGGAGGCCATCAGCGCCGCGCAGTCGGTTGCAGCGGATACGCGATGGACCGATTGGTCCGGGCTTCCGGGTAGCGAAAACCTTACGGGGGCCCTTCGCGAGCACGAGTGGGGTCCGCCCTCGGGAACCAAGGGCGACGCCGCCGCCGTCAGCTTGACGAAACACTCCAGAACGATAACAGCGTCCTACGAGCAGTCCTACGTGAGGCACGCGCCAATCGGTCCCTTTCTGGCTGTCGCGGACGTGCGTAGCGACGGCAGCGTGACTGTCTGGACCCACTCGGCTCAATCGCAAGGGTTGCGCGCGCGCCTGGCACATATGCTGGGGAAACCAGCCGAGAAAGTCGTGGTCCGCTGGCTCGAGCACTCAGGTCAGTACGGTCGTACGACGTTCGGCGGCGACGGCGCTGAAGCGGACGCCGTCATTCTCTCGCAACTGACCGGCAAGCCCGTCCGGGTGCAGTGGACTCTGCAGGAAGACCTGGCCTGGTCGACCGCCTCACCGGGTTGGATCTGCGATACCTCGGCCGCCCTGGATGCAAAGGGCAATATCACTGCCCTCCACTACGCGTTTCGCTCCCCTCACATGACTGAAGTGCGTGCCCTGGGGGCCCTGCTCGCCGGCCTGCCCGGCCACACCGCCAAGCCAGGAGGCTTCCTGGCGATGGAATGGGCCTATGACCGGGTTTCCAACAGGTTGGAAGAGGCGTTTGGCATGCCGAACCTGGGCGCCGAGGCGGCCTCGGGCGGATTGCGCGGCCACATCATGCGCACACCCGGACAGCGTCAGCAGAACTTCGCGTTGGAATCATTGCTCAATGAGGCCGCCGCGGCCACGCGGACCGATCCCATCGAGTTCAGAATCCGACACACCTCTGAGCAACGGCTGATCGACGTATTGAAGGCTGCCGCGAAGGCGGCGGGCTGGGTAACACGAGCGTCGCCCCACCGTAACGCACGCAAGAGTGGTGCTGACACGGTTGTCGGCCAGGGCGTGTGCGTCATCAAGCGTCAGAACGCCTATTGGACCGGGATTGCCCACGTCGCGGTGGTTCCGGCGACCGGGGTCGTCAAGGTCACGCACTTCACCATCGCGGTGGACTGCGGCAAGGTGATCAACCCGCGGCAACTCGACCGTTGCATGAAGAGTGGCGTCGTCATGGGGCTCAGCGAGGCACTCAAGGAAGAAGTGACCTTCGATACCCGCAAAGTCACCAGTACCGATTGGAGCCGCTACCGGATTCTGACAATGGAGGAAATGCCGGAGATCGCAGTCGTGCAGCTCTCGCGTGATGATTGCGGCTTCGGAGGCGGTTCGGAGGCTGCGAACGCCGTTTGTCCGGGCGCTGTAGCGGCGGCGTTCTTTGATGCGACGGGGGTCGCGGCTCGCAGGCTTCCGCTCACCCCCGGCTACGTGGCCGCGCTTCTGAAGAGCTAGCGGCCCCAGAGCGTCAGATCGTCTGGTCCTCGTGGTGCCGGATGATGACCTTACCCGGCATCGGCGGCGGTAAGTCATGTCCGGCTCCGGGCACGACAAAGCCCCTGTTGTGTCCGGGCATACCCTCAGGCACCGTCGTCTCGAGGTCGATAGTCTTACGCTGGCGCACGATCTTCAAAGAGATCTTCTCGCCAGGCTGATACGAGCCCAGGATCCGCGTGGCATGCGAACCACTCGTGGGCTCGCGACCATCGATGGCCAGGATTACGTCGCCGTCCTCCAACTTCAAGGCACTGTCCGGTGGCGCGCGCACGACCAACACACCCTTGTCGGTACCGAAGTACTTCCCTAGCTGGGGAGTGAGGGTCGCGAGCTCCATGTTGGACAGCGGGCCCTGGATCATGAAAAAGGGCCTTGCCGGTGCGATCTGGGTCATTTCCGGCAGCGTTGGCAAATCGTCGCCGAAGGCCATGATGCCCGGACCGGGGCGCGCCACGACGGTGAAGTCCTGCGTCTTCCCGTCCCGCTTCACGCGCACACTGACCTTGCTGTCCGGTTTGATGTCATGAATGACTTTGACCACCTGGCGCGTCGCATCGTCACCGGTCACAGTCGTCCCATTCACCGCAACGATCACATCACCCGCCCGGATCCCCGCCTCAGCCGCAGGCCCACCGGGGCTCACGCTGACGACGCGGGCTCCATCCTTGCCACTCGACGGATCGAGTTGCACGCCGATGATGGCTCGGCCGAATGCTCCATCGAAGGTCGAAAATCGCTCCACGAGCGGTCCTCCGAGCTGGGAGGACAGCACCGCAACCTCGTGGGCCGCCTCCTCCAACCTGTGCCTGGCGTCATCCAGTTGTGCTTCGAGGCCGGCATCCTTGTCGCTGTGCGCTGCATCGGGTGGACTCTTATCGTTGGCCCAGGCGGCCAGCGGGATGAGCAGGCCGGCGAGGAGGATCTTTGAACTCAATTGACTGAACAAGACAATGGCTCCTTAGCGTGATTCAGCGACGAGCGTCTCGGCGAAGCGCACCTGCACGAGCGAGTTGACCAGGCGGGCGCGCTGCTGTTCCAGCGCGGCCAGCCTGGCGGGTTGGGTCCCCTCGACCCTGGCTGCGGAGAGCAGGTCATCCATCTGGGCCAGGCGATCTTCCAACCCCGCTACTGCCGCGCGTGTACCCACGCGGACGACCGGAGGCTCACTCGGAAGGCTGGCCAACCAACGCTCAGCGGCATCCGCCCGCGAATCGGCCGTTGCGAAAACCAGCGGTTGAGTTTCAAATTCCGGGCCACTCGTGCTCTGCGTCAACGCGGGCGCACCCGGTCCCGCGAGGCGAACCCAAGCTGCAATGGCGACGGCCGCGAGAACGATCGCCGCCGCTATCGCCGCATAACGCCTGCTGCTGACACCGCGACGCGACTCGGTATCCGCCTTCGCGCGGCAACGGCGGCGGAACTCCGTCCAATCGTAGGGTTGGTGGGCTTCCTGCGGCAGACTTCGCAGCTGTCGCACGATGTTGTGGTGCTGCTCCACGCGCTGCCGCTCTACAAAACCTTGCTGTTGCTCTGGATAGATGTGCATGTCTGTCTGCCCCCGGTGGGCTCGAACCACTCGCGCAACCTCAGGTGAGCCCGCGCGAGCTGCGACTTGGAAAAACTGATCGAGCGCCCGAAATGCCGCGCGATCTCCTCATGTGAATAGCCTTCGACCTCGTATAGCCACACCACCGCCCGTGCGGTCGGTGAAAGGCTCGTGAGCGCTCTTTCGACATCGAAGCATTCCGGCCCGGGCGCCGGCGTGATGAGCGCGCTCAGCGCGCTACCCGCCTCACTATCGCTGTCGAGGTGCAGCCGGGCGCGATGCCACGGCGAGCGCAGGGACATCAAGCATTTCGACACGGCGATCTGCCTGAGCCAGGCGCCGAGCGGGGCCTCCCCCCGGAATTCCACCAGGCGCTGGAATAACGCCATCATGGTCTCCTGGAAGAGGTCCTCCGCCAGGGCCCGGTTGCCGATCAGGCGCCGGACCAAGGCGAAAGTCGCCGGTGCGGTTGCGGTATAGATGACCACCTGGGCCGCCTCGTCCCCGCCGCACGCCTTGCGGAGGATGTCCTCCGGTATTTCGATTTCGACCAGCCTGACCACGGCTATTTAGATGCGCCGATCGGCCAAAAGGTCGCAGGCGGCCAGGCTATTTTTTGCCGCACTCCGTCCGGCTGGTGCCCCCACGGCGCAGATGAGCCACCGGCCGTCCGCCACCCGGATCACGGCGCAGGGAGATCAACAAAATCCGTGGCGTCAGGCCGCGGTCCGGCGGATCAACTCCACCTCGGTCTCCTCCACGTTACGACTGTAACGCGCCACGAGCTGCGCCAGCCGGGTGACCTGTTGGACGATGGACTGACTTGCCGCGGTCGCTTGTTCCGAGAGTGCAGCATTCTGCTGTGTCAGCTCATCCATCTGGGCGATCGCACGATTGACCTGTTCGATCCCGCTCGCCTGTTGTTGACTGGCGGTCGCAATCTCCGCGACCGAGCCCATCAATCGAGCGACACCGGCATCGATGTCCCCGAGCGCGCCTGCGGATTCACCGACGATCCGCGCACCATGTTTCACCTTTTCGACACTGTCGCAGATCAAGAGTCTGATCTCTTTCGCCGCCTCCGCGCTACGTCCTGCGAGCGCCCGCACCTCGTTTGCCACGACCGCGAATCCACGACCGTGCTCGCCGGCTCGGGCCGCCTCTACCGCGGCATTGAGCGATAGCAAATTGATTTGGAACGCGATCTCGTCGATGACGGACGTAATATTCGCGATCTGGGCGCTGGCCGTGCTGATCTCATTCATGGCGCCGGTCGCTTCACGCAGGATGTCGGCCCCCCGGCTCGCGTGCTCACGCGTGGTAGCGGTGAGTTGACGCGCACGCTCGGCACTGTCGGCCGAGGATTTCGCGGCGACGGCCATTTCTTCCATACTGGCCGAGGTTTCCTCGAGAGTCGCCGCCTGCCCGGAGGTCCGCTGGCTCAGGTTCTCGCTGCCGCTGGATATCTCGCGTGTCGCATTCCCCACCTCCTCGACGGCTCGCTGGATGCTCGTGACCACCTTCTCCATACTCTCGACAAAGGTGTTGATGCTGGAGCCAAGCACTTCGATCTGGCCAACCTTCCCCTGGAGGCTCATTCGCGTGGTGAGCTCACCGTTGATCGCCGCGAACACCACCTCCTGGGCCTCTTTCACCGCGGTATCGAGGCCGCGCTCCATCCTGACCTGTTCCGTCACATCGCTGGCATACATGACGACCTTGTGCGGCACACCCTGCGTGTTCAATATCGGGTTATAACTCGCCTCGATGTAGACCTCGCGGCTCCCCTTCGTGACTCTTTCGTATTGACCGGCGTCGAACTCTCCCCGGCCCAGTCGAGCCCACAAGGCGCGATCGGTCTCGATCGCCAGCTCGTCGGCGGGTAACAGGATGTGATGTGGCCGGCCGCGGACTTCGTCCGCCGCATAGCCGAAGAGGCGCGCGAAGTTCGAATTGGCGGCACGGATCGTACCGTCGAGATCGAACTCGACGATGGCCAATGCCTTGTCGATCGCGGTGAGCTGCCCCTTCGCATTCAACTCGTTTTCGAGCAGCACCTGCTGCATGATCTTCAAGGCAGCAAGGACCTTCGCGGTCTCGTCCGAGCCGGTGTCCTCGATCTGATTGTCCAACTTGCCAGCAGCGACAGCCTCGGCCACTTCTTTCGCACGCGCCAGGGGTCGGGTGATCGAACGCGCTGTGACCACACACAACAGGATGCCGACGGCCACGCACAGGAGGGCGATTCCGCTCTGCAGTGCCGCGGAGCTGTCCCGCGTAGCAGCTAGCTTTCCGCCGAGGCTCTGCACTCTCGCGATGGCGCGCCGATTGAGCTCCTCACTCGCATTCTCAGTCCCATGCACAGCGTCCTTGAAATGCGCAATCTCCTCGTTGGCCTGCTGAGTGGTCCTGATCTCCTGCGAATGGATCAGGGCGACGGTGTGCTCGAAGCCCGCCGCGTAGGCACCGTAGGAAGACTCGATCTTGCCGAGCAGTTGTCGGTCCGCGTCGTTGAGCGCCAAACGGTGCGTGGCCGCGAACTCCACGCGAAGCGCCGCCCGGGCGTCACTCCACTTCTTGAGATAGGAAGCGAGCTTGCCGGCGTCCGCGAGGTTGATGAACGAGTCTTTCTCGAAGCGCCGCTCGTTCAACACCAGGATCTCGATTTTCGCGGCTTGCTGCGCCAGCGATACATCCTGAGCGACCGCGAGGTCTGCCGCACTGAACAATCGGCCCACGCCAAGGACCCCGAAACATGTGCAGACCAGCAGCAGGACCAGCAGCACGCTGATACAGGTACTGAACCGCGCGAGAATCGTTAGACGCCTGAACATGACCCCGCCTTGCGAAGCGGGCGGAGCGGCCCGACCAACACCTATCGGCCGGGCCACGCGCAGCTTGAGGAGCTGGAGGTGATGTTGCTTTGCGCCCTCTGCGATGCAACACGACACGCCACGCGCGTGTCATGTTACCTATCTCAGGTTCGCAGGAACTCGACCAACGCCTCGGTGACCTTCCGGGGCTGTTCGGCGGCGGATATGTGCCCGCACTCCGGGACGCTCACCAGGCGAGCCCCCGCAATACCACCGGCAATTTCGGCAGCGCGCTCCGGGGTCGTCAGGGCATCCTGCTCCCCAACAACAACCAACGTGGGGCAACGAATGGACGCCAGTGTGGGACGAGAGTCCGCCCGACCGATATTGGCAAGTTGCTGGTTCACGAAGCCTTCCACACCGGTCTCGTCGGCCATCGCGACGACCAGCGACCACAGAGTTTGATCCGCGCGTCGCGACGGGTGAACCCACGTCGGAAAAGCGCGCTCCAACACACCGAGCAGGCGGCCACCGCGTGCTTCCGCGATCTGGGCACGGCGGGCTTCACTCTGCTCGGGAAGATCGGGTCGTGCGCTGGTATCGAGCAGCGCGAGCTTAGCGACCCGCTCGGGTGCGAGGCGCATGATCTCAAAAGATATGTAGCCCCCCATCGACAGCCCGATGAGTGCAAACTTCGGCGGCGCGGCAGCCAAAATGCGCGTGGCGATGCCGGTCATGGTGTCATCGCGCGTGTGATCGGCGACCGTCACGGGCCCGAAACGCCACAACTCGGGAACCTGCTCGGCGTACAGGCGCGCTGAGGCGAGCAGGCCCGGGATCAGAACGATGGGAAGTGAGTCACTCATAACGGGACCTCTGCCTCGAGTCATTGTTGCGGTGTGCCGCGGTCCTTGTCTATATAGAGGCGCGGCACGCGGGTGTTGACGTTCGTCAGTATCTCGTGCGGGATGGTGTTGGCCCAGGCCGCGAGCTCTGCGATGCGGATCGACGGCCCGGTCCCGTGACCACTCTCCCCCAGCAGCACGACTTCATCACCGTTATAAGCGGTTCCGTCGCTGCCGATGTCCACCATGACCTGGTCCATACAGATGCGGCCGACAACCGGAACCCGACGGCCGCGCACGATCACCTGCGCCTGTCCGCCCATGGCGCGCATATAACCGTCACCATACCCCACCGGAAGAGTCACGATGCGAGTATCGGTCGCGGGGCGCCAGGTCGAGCCATAGCTCACCGGGTTACCCGCGCGCACGACCTTGAAGAACACGACCTGGGTGAGCCAACGCAACGCCTCCCGCACCTTCAACGTCAAAGCCACCTCGGGTGCCGGACTCGAGCCGAACAGCAGAATTCCGGGCCGCACGATGTCGAAATAACTTTCCGGGAGTTGCAGGATGGCGCCCGAGTTGGCCACGTGCCGCAAGGGCGTCGGCAATGAATGGCGCTCATAGAAACGCAACACTTCGTGAAAACGCTCGAGCTGCAGTCGTGCGCTGTCGAGGTCGGCCGCATCCGCGTTCGCAAAGTG
>Ga0070665_100002462_pt1 | contig 20402 bp, 18 predicted proteins | sample KBSS13metaG_FD_65862 | JGI IMG/M metagenome (GOLD analysis project Ga0070665, IMG submission 65862) | Switchgrass rhizosphere microbial communities from Kellogg Biological Station, Michigan, USA - KBS S1-3 metaG | ecosystem: Host-associated > Plants > Roots > Rhizosphere > Soil ...
GTCGCGGAGGTCGACGACGCGTTCGCCCGGATCGGCGCGCTGTCGGGCCGCGGCTCGCAGGCCGCGCGGCGCGATGCGCTCGGCGCGCTGTTCGCGCGGGCGACTGCCGACGAGGCGGCGTTCCTGCGCGGGCTGCTGCTGGGCGGCCTGCGGCAGGGCGCGCTGGAGGGCGTCGTGGTCACGGCCGTCGCCGCGGCGGCAGATCTGCCGGTCGCCGACGTCCGACGCGCGCACATGCTCGACGGCGACCTCGGCGACGTGGCCCGGATCGCGCTCGCGGAGGGCGCGACGGGGCTCGCCCGCATCGGCCTGGTCGTGGGCCGCCCCATCCACCCCATGCTCGCCAAGCCCGCCGACAGCCTCGAGGGCGCGATGGCCAGGACGTCGCCCGCCGCGGTGGAGACGAAGCTCGACGGCGTGCGCATCCAGGTGCACCGCTCCGGCGCCGACGTCGCGCTCTTCACGCGCACGCTCGACGACGTCACGGCGCGCCTCCCCGAGCTCGTCGCGGCCGCGCTCGCCCTGCCCGCGACCGAGCTCGTGCTCGACGGCGAGGCGATCGCGCTGCGTCCGGACGGCAGGCCCCATCCCTTCCAGGTGACCTCGTCGCGGCTCGGGAGCCGCACAGCGCGTAAGGATCAATCGCTCACTCCGCAGCACTTCGACGTGCTGCACCTCGACGGCGAGGACCTCCTGGACCGGCCGGGCGCCGAGCGCGCCGAGATCCTGCACCGCATCGTGCCCGCGGACGCCCGGGTCGAGCGGATCGTCGCCGACGACCTCGCGGCCGCGCAGGCCGTCTTCGACGCCGCGATCGCGGCGGGCCACGAGGGCGTCGTGGTGAAGGCGCTCGACGCGCCCTACGCGGCCGGCCGCCGCGGCGGCGACTGGCTGAAGGTCAAGCCGCGCCACACGCTCGACCTCGTGATCCTCGCCGCCGAGTGGGGCCACGGACGGCGGCGCGGGTGGCTGAGCAACCTGCATCTCGGCGCCCGCGGGCCCGACGGCGGGCCCGTGATGCTCGGCAAGACGTTCAAGGGCCTCACCGACGAGATGCTCGCCTGGCAGACCGAGCGCCTGAAGGAGCTGGCGGTGTCAGAAGACGGACGCGTCGTACACGTCCGCCCCGAGCTCGTCGTGGAGATCGCCTTCGACGGCGTGCAGACGAGCCCCCGCTACCCCGGCGGGGTCGCGCTGCGCTTCGCGCGGGTCCTCGGGTATCGCCCCGACAAGCCCGCGCGCGAGGCGAGCACCCTCGACGAGGTGCTCGCGATCCACTCCTCGGGCTAGACCCCGCTCGCGACCACCGCGTCGGTGGCGCCCGGCGTGGCGGCGACGACCCAGGGGCGGGCGACGGGCGTCACGTCGACGACCATGCGACGGCGCGGCGCAAGCTCGACGGAGGGGTCCATGCCCAGGAGCGCGTCGGAGGAGAGACGGTCGCCGCGGCGGGCGGCGCAGGCGACACTGATCGCGAGCAGGCCGCACAGCGTCCACGCCGTGATGCCGAGTGCGATCCAGACCACGATCGACATGCTCTGCCTCCCTTACCGGCGGGTGCCGAACTCGTTGGTGTAGGTCACCGCGGGGTCGCCGGCGAGGCCGGCCATCGGGGCGCCGGGGGCGATGCCGATGCCGATCTCGCGGAAGGCGCCGCGGAGGATGTTCGCCCGATGGCCGGGGCTGGCCATCCAGGCGGCGACGATCGCGCTCGGCTTGGCGAGGGCGCCCTGGCCCCAGGCGATGTTCTCGCCGATCTCGTAGCGGAGGGCGCCTGCGAGGTAGCGCGTGCCCTGGCGGATGCGCTGATCGAGCGTCGAGCCCGACGGAGACACGTGGCTGAAGAACCCGCCGCGGACCATGTCGCCGGCGTAGCTCTGCGCGGCGGCGGTGAGCTGACGGTGGGCGCGGAGGCGGGCGAGGCCGAAGGACGCACGCTGCTCGTTGAGCAGGCAGAGCGTCGCGGCGCGCGCAGTGGCGATGTTCTGCGCGGTCGGCTGGACGTCGGCCCCGGTACAGGCGGAGGCGAAGGTGGGGACTGCGAGAGCGGCGGCGACGGCGATGACGAGACTGCTGGCGAGGCGGCGGATCCGGCGGGGGGCCGGGAGGAGGGAGAGCGGCATGGGGGAAGCGTCGGGAAATCCGGGCAATCGCCCCATCGGCCGATCGGCCCGACTTCTCAGCGCCGCGGGTGGGCCGATCGGGTGGGACGGGCAGTCCGAACGGCCGACAGCGAGCCCAGGAGTCCTCCGGCGGATGCAGAAAACATGGAGATTCCGCGCGAACCTGCACAACTTCTGCCCACCCACGTGGCCGATCGGCCCAATCCTGCCTCCACCGATCGGCCACCCACGCCTCCCCCGCACCGGGGGGTGGGCGGCCCATGTGCGGCGTCGCCACAAGCTGCATCACTGGAGGACGTGTCCCCGGTCACCGTCCTCCTCGCCGTCAGCGATCAGCTCCAGCAGGCCGTGCTGCTGCGCGCAATGCGCCGCCACGCCGACTTCATGATCGTCGGCACCGAGCACGACGGAGCACGAGCGCTGGACGCGATCGTGCAGGCGGCGCCCGACGTCGCGGTCGTCGACACGGGCCTACCCACCCTGGATGGACTCGACCTGTGCGTCCGCCTGGCCGCGGTGCGCCCCGAGGTCGGCACGCGGGTGCTCCTGCTCGACGGCGATCCGCCGGTGACACGGGCCCGGGCGGTGTGCTCCGGGGCCGCCGGCTGCCTTCCCGCGACGTCGACCGCCGCACAGCTCTGCGACGCGATCACGTCCATCGCGAACGGCGGGACGATCTTCCACATCTAGGCGCAGCCGCGGCAGTACCGCTGTCGTTCCTGGTACAACCAGGACATGACGCCGACGCTGGGCAGGGTCAGGATCGTCATCGCAGACGACCACCCGCTCTACCGGGCCAGCGTCGTGAGAGCGATCTCCCATCATCCGAGCCTCGAAGTCGTGGCCGAGGCCTCCGACGGCCGGACCGCGCTCGAGGAGATCCGCCGGCTCACGCCGGAGGTGGCGCTCGTCGACATGCACATGCCGGATCTCGACGGCGCCGGTGTCATCAACGCGGTCGCCCGTGACAACCTGCCCACCCGGGTGATGCTCCTGTCCGGGATGCTGAGCGACCAGCAGATCTACGAGGCGCTCGAGCAGGGCGCTGCCGCCATCCTGACGAAGACGATCGAGGCTTCCCAGGTGCTCGACGCCGTGGTCGCGGTGGCGAGGGGCGAGACGGTCCTCGCGCCCGAGCTACAGGCCGTCGTCGCCAGCCAGATCCGTCAGCGCGCGCGCGAGCAGCGTCCCCTGCTCACCGGGCGCGAGCAGGAGATCCTCGCGTGCATGGCCCAGGGCATGCCGGGCCCGGAGATCGCGCGCAAGCTCTCCGTCAGCCCGTCCACCGTCAAGAGCCACACCGAGAAGCTGTACGAGAAGCTCGGCGTCACGGACCGCGGCGCGGCGGTCGCCGAAGGGATGCGTCAGGGCCTGATCGAATAGTGAGTCGCGACCGCCCTCCCGCACCCGATTTCGAGGCGATCCTCGGAGCGCTGCCCGAGGCGGTCGCGGTCTTCGACGCGCGGGGCTCGATCGTCTACGCGAACGAGCGCTTCGCCGCGGTCCACGGCTACCCGCTCGAGGAGCTGCTCGGCGGCGGCTTCGCCCGTCTGACGCCGGACCCCGAGGGCCAGGCGAAGCGCATGGCGAACTTCTTCGACGCGCCGCTGCACCGCGACGAGTCCTCCGCGGTCCGGGTCGCGGGCCTGCACAGCGACGGCCGCCACCTCGAGCTCGAGGTCACCCAGAGCCCCCTCCAGACCGAGCGCGGCATGTTCGGCGTCCTCGTCGTCCGCGACAGGACCGACTCCACGGTCCGCCATCGCGCCGAGATCCAGGCCAAGCACCGCGAGGCGGTCCTCGACCTCGGCCGCTTCGCGCTGTCGGACGTGCCGTTCGACGAGCTGCTGCTGCGCGCCGCCACGATCACGGTCGCGACGCTCGGGGTCGACCGCGCCCTCATCTCCGAGCAGCGCGACGGCCGGCTGATCCGCCGAGCGGTCGCGGGGGCGGTCGACGTCGTCGACGCCTCGATCCCCGTGTCGCGCGCGCCGATGAGCGCCCGTGCCCTCGTGACCGGCGCGACGATCCTGCGCGGCGGCCCGGACCAGCCGGCGGTCCCGGAGGTCCTGAGCGAGGACGGCATCCACCTCGCCGCCGTCATCCCGATCCGCGGCCCCGCAGAGCGATACGGCGTCCTCGGCGCCTACCGGCTCGAGAGCGGCGTCTGGACCGCCGACGAGATCGGCTTCCTGGAGTCGCTCGCCCACCTGCTGTCCTCCGCGGTCGAGGGCGAGTCCGCCCGGCGCGCGGCCGCCGCCACCCAGGCCCGCCTGCAGGCGATCCTCGACAACTCCCCCGTCGCGATCGCGATCAAGGACCTCGAGGGCCGCTACCTCGTCATCAACCGCCGCTGCCACGAGCTGCTGGGCATCGATCCGGACACGACGGTCGGGCGCACCGCACACGACGTCTTCCCCGCCGAGGTCGCCGACGCGCTGCACGCCCACGACCGCGAGGTGCTGCGCCTCGGGCACACGCTCCAGGTCGAGGAGACGATGGAGCACGCCGACGGCCGCCACGTCTACCGCACGCTGAAGTTCCCGATGCGGGGCGAGGACGGCAAGGTCTACGGCATCGGCCTCATCGCGACGGACGTCACCGAGGGGCTGCGCAGCGAGGAGGAGCGCAAGGATCTCGAGGCGCGGCTGCATCGCGTCGACCGCCTCGAGAGCATCGGCCGGCTCGCCGGCGGCATCGCGCACGACTTCAACAACCTCCTCGCCGTCATCCGCAACTACGCGCAGTTCCTCATCGAGGACCTGCCGGAGGGGTCGCAGAGCCGCGAGGACCTCGAGCAGATCCGCCGCGCCGTCGACCGCGCCACGTCGCTGACCCGGCAGCTGCTGATCTTCGCCCGCAAGGAGCGCTCCGCCCCACGGCCGCTGCAGCTCAACGAGATCGTCGGGGACACCGAGCGGCTCCTGCACCGCACGCTGGGCGAGGACATCCACCTCCGCACGCGCCTCGACCACGGCCTGCCGCCCGTCGAGCTCGATCCCGGGCAGGCGGAGCAGGTGCTCATCAACCTCGCGCTCAACGCGCGCGACGCGATGCCCACCGGCGGGACGCTGACGATCGCCACGGCGCGCGGCGACGGCGACACCGTCCTGCTGAGCGTGAGCGACACCGGGACCGGGATGTCGGCCGAGGTGGCCGACCGCGCCTTCGAGCCGTTCTTCACGAACAAGCCCGAGGGCAAGGGAACCGGTCTCGGCCTGGCGATGGTCTACGGCGTCATCACAGGGGCGGGCGGCAACGTCGATCTCGAGACCGCGGAGGGGGAGGGCACGACCCTCACGCTGTCGCTGCCGGCGACCGACGAGCCCACCCCTGAGGAGCCGGAGCTGACCCCGGAGATCGGCGCGGGCCGTGGCGAGACGGTCCTGCTCGTCGAGGACGCCGACGCCCTGCGCGACCTCACGCGGCGCATCCTCGGCGAGGCCGGCTACTCGGTGCTGGAGGCGCGCAACGGCGTGCAGGCCGTGCGGATCGTCGCCCGCCAGGGGCCCATCGACCTCCTCGTCTCGGACATCGTGATGCCCGGCATGTCCGGCCGGGACCTCGCGCTGCGCCTGCGCGAGAAGGACCCTGCGCTGCCGATCGTCTTCATGTCGGGCTACACCGACGACGCGCTCCTCGGCGGCGACTTCACCACCACCCGCCTGCTGCCCAAGCCGTTCGACGCCGAGCAGCTGCTGCGCGCCGTCCGCGAGGAGCTCGACCGCTCGGTCAGCGCCCGTGCGCCGCGCGATAGCGACGGATGAGGGCGTTCGTCGAGCTGTCGTGATCGAGCTGGGGCTCGTCCGCGGCCTCGAGCTCCGGCGCGATCCGCTGCGCCAGCTCCTTGCCCAGCTCGACGCCCCACTGGTCGAACGAGTTGATGCCCCAGATCGCGCCCTGCGTGAACACCTTGTGCTCGTACAGGGCGATGATCGCGCCGAACGTCGCGGGGTCCAGCCGCTCGGCGAACAGGACGTTCGTCGGCCGGTTGCCCGGGAACTCGCGGTACGGCTGCCCCTCGGGCGCGCGCCGGCCGAACGCGAGCGCCTCCGACTGGGCGAGCAGGTTGGCGGTCAGGAGGTCGTGGTGGTCGCCGAGCGGGTTGCGCGAGTGCAGGAACCCGAGGAAGTCGCACGGGATGAGCTTCGTGCCCTGGTGGATGAGCTGGAAGAACGCGTGCTGTCCGTTCGTCCCCGGCTGCCCCCACAGGATCGGGCCGGTGCCGTGCTCCACGGCCGCCCCGTCGAGGGTGACGCTCTTGCCGTTGCTCTCCATGTCGAGCTGCTGGAGGTAGGCCGGCAGGAGCCCGAGGTAGTGGTCGTACGGGATCACGCCGACGGTCTGCGCGCCGAAGAGCTCCTCGTACCAGATGCCCAGGAGGCCGAGGACCACGGGCAGGTTGCTCTCGAACGGCGCGGTGCGGAAGTGCTCGTCCATCGCGTGGTAGCCGGAGAGCATCGCCCGGAAGGCGTCGGGCCCGATGGCGACCATGAGCGACAGGCCGACCGCGGAGGGCAGCGAGTAGCGCCCGCCGACCCAGTCCCAGAAGCCGAACATGTTGTCGGTCTCGATGCCGAACGCCGCGACCTCCTTCGCGTTCGTCGACACCGCCACGAAGTGCTTGGCCACCGCCGACTCGTCGCCCAGGGCGTCGACCGCCCAGTCGCGGGCGGAGTGTGCGTTCGTGAGCGTCTCGAGCGTCGTGAACGTCTTGGAGACGACGATGAACAGCGTCTCGGCGGCGTCGAGGCCGTGGACCGCCTCGGCGAACTCGGAACCGTCGACGTTGGCGACGAAGCGGACGTCGAGGTCGCGCTTGCTCTCGTGCAGGAGGGCCTGGTGCGCCATCGCCGGCCCGAGGTCGGATCCGCCGATGCCGATGTTCACGACGGTGCGGATCGGCTTGCCCGTGTGCCCGACCCACTCCCCGGACCGCACGCGGTCGGCGAACGCCGCCATCCGGTCGAGGACCGCATGGACCTCGGGGACCACGTTCTCCCCGTCGACGACGAACTCGCCGTCGCGCGGCATGCGCAGCGCCACGTGGCCGACGGCGCGGTCCTCGGTCACGTTGATGTGCTCGCCCGCGAACATCGCGTCGATGCGGGCGCGCAGCCCGGCGGCGTCGGCGAGCCCCCGGAGGAGGGCGAGGGTGTCGTCGCGCACCCGGTTCTTCGAGTAGTCCATCGTGATCCCGGCCGCCTCCGCGACGAGGCGCTCGCCCCGGGTCGGATCGGCGGCGAAGAGGTCGCGGATCTGGACGTCCGCGACCTCCTCGTAGTGGCGCTCCAGCGCGGCCCAGGCCTCGGCGGTGGCAGGCATCGCGCGGAGCGTATCTCTGTCACGCGTCCCAGACCTGCAGGATCACCTCGCGGGTGATCCGGCCGCCCACGAGCTCGGCCTGCGCCGAGCAGACGACGCGGCCGCCGTCGGGGTACGTGCAGCGGACGGTGTAGGCGAGGGCGTCCGCACCGATCGCGACGAGGTCGACCTCGTGCGTCATGTCGCGCTCGTAGACGTCACGCAGACGGGCGCCGATCTGCGCGGCGCCGCGCAGGCGCAGCGGCGTGGTCGGGGGGTTGCCCGCGTCGACGATCTCGATGGTCGCGTCGTCGGCGTACAGGGCGGCGAGCGCCTCGACGTCGTGGGACTGGACGGCGTGGCGCAGGGCGGTGCCGTCGATGGTGGTGGAGGGCGTTGAGGTGGTCATGGCGGTGACCCTCGCCGACCACCGTCAGCCGACCGTCAATCCCCCATGAACGAGATCCCCGGCGTAGGATCGCCCCATGCTCCGGGTGCGGCTCCTTGGCCCGCTGGAGGCCGACGTCGCAGGCCGCTCCGTCGAGCAGCCCGCAAGCAGCCGCGCCTGGGAGCTGCTGGCCTGGCTCGCGCTGCACCCCGGCGAACATCCCCGCGGCGCACTCGCCGCGCGCTTCTGGCCCGACGTGCTCGACGCGAGCGCGCGAGCGTCGCTACGGAGCGCGGCCTGGGCCCTCAGGCGGGCGCTCGGCCCCGAGGGTGCGGACTTCCTCGTGGCCGGCAGGGACCGCGTGGGCCTGCGGTGCGCGACCGATCTCCAGGAGCTCGACGAGCTCCTGGATCGCGACGCGCTCGAGGCCGCGGCCGCCCTGCACCGCGGGCCGCTCCTCGCCGATCTCCACCAGGACTGGGTGCTCGAGGAGCGCGACCGGCAGACCGCCCGGCTGAGCGCGATCCTCGCCCGCCTGGCGCAGGAGGCGCCGACGCCGGCGCTCGCGGTCGGGCACGCGCGACGGCGCCTGGAGCTCGATCCGCTCGACGAGGCGGCGGCGCGCGCCCTCATGGAGCACCACGCCGCCAACGGCGACCGGGCGGCGGCGCTGGCCGTGCACGACCGGCTCGCCGAGCGCCTACGCACGCAGCTGGGACTGGCGCCCTCGGCCGAGACCCGCGCGGCGGTCGCGGGCGTTCGCAGCGCGCCCGCCGTCGTGACCGAGGCGCCGGGTGCGTCGCCGGTCATCGGCCGCGACGCCGAGCTGGCGGCGCTGCTCGCGATGCGCTCGGGCGTCGTCGTCGTCCGCGGCGAGCCCGGGATCGGCAAGACGCGGCTGGCGCGCGAGGTGCTCGAGCGCGCGCGGGCCGCGGGCGCCCGCACCGCGTCGTGCGCGGCGCTCGAGCTCGGCGGCCCCGCGCCGTACTCGATGTGGTCCGAGCTGCTGCGCGACCTCGCCGACGACCTCGCCCCTCCCCCTCCCGACGCGACCTGGCCCGACGACCTCGCCGTCATCGCGCCGTCATTGCCGCGCCGGCTGGGCCGCACGTCCGTGGCGCCGGGCGCGCGGGCGGCGCCGGAGCACGCACGATCGCGGCTGCTGGAGGCGGCGGTGGACGCCGTCGAGCACGCCGCCGCGGACCGGCCGCTCGTCCTGCTGCTCGACGACGCCCACCTGGCCGACACGCCGAGCCTCGAGCTCCTCGCCTACGTCCTGCGGCGCTCCAGCGGCCTCGGGGTCCTCGCCGTCCTCACGTGCCGCACGACGCCGCAGCGGCCCGACCTCGACGCCCTGCTGCGTGCCCACGTCGGCCGTGGCGGGGAGCTCCTCGAGCTCGACGTCCTGCCGCTGCCGCGCGGCGACGTCGAGCGGCTCGTGGCATCCGTGGCGGAGCTGCCGCCCGAGCAGCGCGCGCAGGTGATCGCCGCGGCCGACGGCAACCCGCTGCTGGCGATCGAGGGCGCGCGGGCCGCCGGAGCCGGCCGCAACGGACCGCCCGAGAGCCTGCAGGCCGTCGTCCGGGCCGCGGTGGGGCGCCTTCCCGGCGGCGCGCGCCGCGCGGCGGAGCTCGCCGCCGTCGCCGGCCGCGACCTCACGCTGACCGAGGTCGGTGCCCTGGCCTCCCAGGAGGATGTCCTGCGCGCGCTGGACTGCGGGCTGCTCACCGCCGAGCGTGGCGACTTCGGCTACCGCCATGCGCTGCTGCGCGACGCCGCGCTCGCCGACATGCCCGAGCCGCGGCGGCGCGGGCTGCACGAGGAGCTGGCCGCCGCGCTGCGCGGCCCTGCCGCCGAGATCGCGCGCCACCTGCGGCTTGCGGGCCGCGACGACCTCGCCGCGGGGCGCCTCGCCCGCGCCGCGCGGGACGCGGCGGCGGTCGGCGCCGTCGACGAGGCCGCCGAGTTCCTGCGCGAGGCGCTCGAGCTGCGCCCCGGCGACCCGTCGCTCACCGTCGAGCTCGCCGCCGCGGAGGCCTACAGCGGCCGGCGGCTCGCCGCCGAGGACGCGTTGCGGACCACGCTCGAGCTGCTGGCGCCGTCCGAGCACGCCGAGCGTGGCGCCGTCCATGCGCGGGCGGCGCGCTGGTACAGCGCCGCGCTGTGCCGTCCGTCGGAGACGATGTCGCAGGCGCGACGCGCGATCGCCGAACTGGACTGCGCCGACGTCGTCGATCCCACCCAGCTGGCCAGCGCCCTGGCGCTCGGCGCCTGGGGCGCCGCGGTCACGGGCCGCGTGCAGGACGCCGACGTGCTGCTGGCTCGGCTCGCGACCGTCGACGTCACCGACCCCGACGTCGCCTGCGAGATGGCCAACGCGCACGCGTTCCGTGCGCTGGCGGAGAACCGGCTCGACGAGGCGGTGGAGCGCTTCGAGTCGATCGTCGGGATGCCGGGGCCCGGCCCGGACCGGGCCTACAGCGTGCGTGCGAACCTCGCGTGCGTCCTCGCGGCGGCAGGCCGTCACGAGGACGCGTTGGCCTGCGCCGACGGCGGCGTCGCCGAGGTGCGCGGGATGCCGAGCCTGCTCACGCCGCTGCACGCGCTGCGGGCCAAGCTCCTCACCCGCCTCGGGCGCCTCGACGCGGCACGCGAGGCGATCGCACAGGAGCGCGTCGCCGCCGCGCGCAGCGGCGACCCGTCGCTCGTCGCGCTGGCCGACCACGACGCCGGGATGGCCGCCTACGCGGCCGGCGATCACGCCCACGCGGCGGCGCTGCTCGCACGCGGGCTGGAGTCCGACGCGGCCATCAACCGGCCGCTCGCCCGGCTGGCGATCGCGGAGTCGCTTGCGCGCCTCGGTCGCGCCGAGGCGGCGGAGGCCGAGCTGCGCGAGGTGACCCTGGAGCCGGTCGGCCCCGGCGACCGCCCGGCGGCGCTCGTCGCCCGCCTCACGCACGTGCAGGCGCTCGTCGCCCGGGCCCGCGGCGACGAGGTGCTCGCCGAACGACGCCTCCAGGAGGCCGCGACGGCGTGGCGCCGCCAGCCGTCGCGTGCCGGTGGTGGCGACATCGCCTCGTCGCTCGTGGATCTCGGGCGCCCGACGCTCGCGCCCGTCGAGCCCGCGCGCGAGCTCGAGCGCGTCGAGCGCGAGCTCCGCCATGCCCCCGACCCGGGAGCTCCACGTGCCGCAGTTCGATGACGCCGCGATCAGCGCCGCCCCCGTCGAGGAGGTGTGGAAGCTCCTGTACGACCCGGCGCGCTTCCCGGAGTGGTGGCGCGGCATCGGGACCGTGGAGCCGCGCGCCCACGAGGGACGCGGGGACTTCACGATGTTCACCGACGGCTACCCGGACTTCCCGATGCCCCAGGAGCTGCGCAGCGACCTCTCGGGCCGGTCGGTCACCGTGTCCTGCCTCGTGAGCGACCTCGTCTTCGCGTACCGCCTGACGCCGTTGACCGAGGGCGACGGCACCGAGATCGCCGTGCACGTCGAGCTGCCCGAGGAGGAGGCGCACCGCCTCGAGACCCAGCGCGGGGTCGTGCGCGACTCGCTCGAGGCCCTGGCCGCGCTCGCCGCCGCCTGAGACGCCGTCGGCCGACCCGGCGACTAGGGTGGTCCGATGCTGCGGGTCCTGGCCGTCCTGGCCGCCCTCACCGTCGTGGGCGGCGTCCTGCGCTTCCACGCCGCGTCGGACCCGAGTGCCTACCAGTCCAAGGACGAGCAGTCCTACGCGATGATCGCCCGTGGGCTCTCGGTCACGGGCAACTACGGCAATCCCGGCATGACCGATCCGGTGCACTGGCCTCCCGGCGCGCCGCTCATGTTCGCCCTGGCGTACGAGCTCAAGCCACAGAAGCGCGGCGGCGGCGTATGGGACGTGCCGTCCGCCTATCCCGCGCAGGCGCTGGTCGGGACGCTGACCATCCCGGCCGCGTTCCTGCTCGCGTACCTCGTCGCGGGCTGGGGCGCGGGGTTGCTCGCGGCGGCGGCCGTGGCGTTCTACCCCCCGCTCATCTCGGCGTCCGGCGACCTGCTGTCCGAGCCGCTCGGCGCGCTCCTCGTCACCTCCGCGCTCGCGGCGACCGTCTGGGCGCTGCGAAGACCCGCGTCGTGGCTTGCGCCCATCGTCGCCGGGCTCCTGCTCGCGGCCACCATCCTCACGCGAGCGGATCTCGCGCTCGTCCCGGCGATCGCCCTGCTCGTCGTCGCCATCGCCGCGTGGCGGCGCGCATCCTCGCGGCCGCTCGCCGCCGCCGTGCGCGCCGCGGGGCCGATGCTCGTCGCGCTGCTCGTGCTCCTGACGCCGTGGACGGTGTTCGCGTCGTCGAAGGCCGGCCACGTCGTGCCGCTCTCCAGCGGTGGCGGCTCGAACCTCTGGGTCGGCACCTACCTCCCGGGCAACGGCTCGATGTTCGGCGCCAAGCGCGCCCTGGCCGACGAGGTGCGCGCCCGTAACCCCGGCCTCGCCGGCAAGAAGTGGTTCCAGCTGCGCCAGGCCGACGTCATCGCGACGGTGGCCGCCCGCCATCCGGATCTCACGACCGACGCGGCGCTGCAGAAGGAGGGGATGCAGAACCTGCGCGACTACGCGCTCGGCGATCCGGTCTCCTTCGCCGCCATGGGAGCGCGCAAGGTGTGGCGGCTGTGGGGCGGCTACACGCTTGGTACCTATCGCAACCCGCGAACGCCGGTGACCGTGTTCCACCTGCTGCTCGTGGCGTTCGGGCTCGTCGGGCTCGTCGCCGGGTTCGTCGCGACGCGCGGCGCAGCGGCGCTGTGGCTGCTCGGCGGGGTCCTGCTGTACGTGTCGGCGATCAACGCGCTGCTCGTCTCCGAGGCGCGCCACAACCTGACGGTCATGCCGATCGTCGTAGCGACGGGCGCCGCGGGGGTGTTCCTCGCCGCGACCCGGTTGCGGGAGCGACGCGCGGCGTCACCCGAGCGCGAGGTCGCCGCGCGGACGGGCGGGGTCGCTAGCGGTGATGTCCACGGCGCGCCGGCATCGCCGACAGCGCCTCGCTGACCTGCTGGGCGGGCATCCCGAGCTCGTGCGCGAGCGCCGCCGCGAACGCGTCGCGGCGGGCGTCGCGACGCGTCGCCTCGTCCGCACGGAACGCGTCGAGGATGGCGCGGACCTGCGCGACATCGACGTTCAGCGCGGTCGCGATGCCCTGCGCGTCGCCGCGCCGGGCGCGCTTGGGCCCGTCGACGGCGCGTAGGGCGTCGCGGAGCCGGTCGACGTCGACGCCGAGCTCCTGGGCGAGTGCCTGACCGAGGCCGCGGGCACCGTTCAGGCGGCCGCGGGCACGACGGGCGTCCTGCACCTCGTCGACCGCGGCGCGCACCTTGACGGCGTCGAGACCGAGCTCGCGCGCGAGCGCGTCGGCGAGGCCGTCGCGGCCGCGGGGTCGCTGCGTGCGACCGCCCTCGAGCGCGGAGCGCACCTGCGCCGGGCTGCGGCCGAGGCCGACGGCGAGCGCGCTGATGAGATCCGCGTGGCGGTCCGCGCTCGGAGTCGACTCGCGGACGTCCTGCAAGGCGGATCGCAGGGTCGCGACGCTGACGTCGAGCCGCATCGCGAGCCGGTCGACCCAGCCGCTGCGGCGCGATCCGCCGGTGGTGCTCGTGCCGCCGCGCGAGCTCAGGGCCTTGCCGTGCGAGACGCTGGGAGCAGCCGTCGCCCCTGGCCCGCCCGCGGTGAGCGCTCCGCCTCCTGCTGCGATGCCGACTGCTGCCGCGATCCCTGCCGCACGCTTGCGCCCTGCCATGCCGGGAATGTCCCGGACCGACCTTCACGGCACCTAAGGGCCAGGATGGCTCAGGGCCCGCTCAGGAACCGCTCAGCCCGTCCCGAGGCGGCGCGCCGATGGTGTGCATCATGAACACCGCACGCCGACCCTCCTGGCTACGCGTCGCCGGCGTGAGCATCGCGATCTTCTTCACCGTGCTCGCGCTGCTGTGGTTCCGCGTCAGCGCCGGTGCAGACCCGGCCCTCAGCGCCCAGACCTCGTCGGGACAGGTCACGACGACGACGCAGTCCACGGCGACGACATCCCCGGACGACACGACGAGCAGCGACGACTCGCCGTCCTCCTCCTCGTCGACCGACATCCCGACCACGAGCGCGTCGTGACGGCGGCGCTGACACGTCGGTTCGCGACGATGGGCGGCGAAGGGTCCGTGCACCTGGAGTCCGACGTCGCGGGCTCGTCGCGCCTCGCGGCGCTCGCCGACGCCGTCGAGGAGCTCTTCGCGGACGTGGAGACGGCGCTGACGCCGTTCCGCGACGACAGCGAGCTCGCGGCGCTCAACCGCGACAGCCGCCCGCAGGTCGCGGCCTCTCCCCTCCTCGCCGAGCTTGCGCGGGCGGCGCGGCGCGCCGCCGCGCAGACCCGCGGGCTCGTCGACGCGACCGTCCCCGTCGGCACCCGCCCGCGTCCGGCGGCGCGGCCCGACCTCGACGGACTGCTGGCGGCGGCGCCACCCCGGCGGGCGGCGCGACCGGCCGACGGCTGGCGTGCGCGCCAGCCGAGCGTCGACCGCGACGGCCGCGTCTGCCGGCCCGCGGGCGTGACGCTCGATCCCGGCGGTCTCGCGAAGGGCATCGCCGCCGACCGGGCGGCGGCGCTGATGCCGCGCGGGGTGGCATACGCGATCGGGTGCGGCGGCGACCTCGCGGCCGGCGGCCGGCGGTGGGAGATCGGCGTCGACGGCGTCCGGGGCCCGGGTCACATCCACCGGCTGCAGGTCGACGGCGGTGGCGTCGCGACGTCGGGCATCCACGCCCGCGCGTGGCGGGACGCGGACGGGACCGTCAGCCACCACATCCTCGACCCCGCGACCGGACGCCCGGCCTGGACCGGGCTCGTGGCCGTGACCGCCGTCGCCGCATGCGCGCTGGACGCCGAGATCCTCGCCAAGGGCGCGATGCTGTCGGGACCGCAGGGCGCGCGCCGGCTGCTGCAGGTCCGCGGCGGCGTGCTCCAGCACGACGACGGGACGACCGAGGTCCTCGGCGGCCTGCGACGCGCGCGGCTGGCCCTCGCGGCATGACGAGCGCGACCGACCCCTTCGACCACCTGTTCTGGCTGGCCAGCCGCTCGGCCGGCATCCTCGCGTGGCTCGCGCTGAGCGCATCGATGGTCATCGGGCTGTCGATGGCGACGAAGGTGGCCCCGCGCTCGATGACGCCGCGGCTGCGCGTCGCGCACGAGCGCATCGCGATCGTCGCCCTCGTTGCGCTCGGCGCCCATGGCCTGCTGCTGCTCGGGGACAGCTTCCTGCGCCCGAGCGTCCTCGACCTCGTCGTGCCGTTCCGGATCGACCATGCGGCGTTCTGGACCGGGCTCGGGCAGATCGCCGGCTACATCACGGCGGCGCTGTCGCTGTCGTACTACGCCCGGAAGCGCATCGGTGCGCGGCGCTGGCGCAACGCGCACCGCTGGATCCCGATCGCGTGGCTGCTCGGCGCGGCGCACGTCATCGGGTCGGGGACGGACATCGGGGACCTGTGGATGCAGATCCCGTTCGCGCTGACGATCGGGGCCGTGCTGGCGCTCCTCGCCCTGCGTGTGAGTGGTCCCACACGAACGGCGCCGAGACCGTCGCATCCTGTTGCACGGTGAACATTCGCGTCCTCTCGGCTCGACTCGCTCCCACGGACGCCGCCCGGCGACTGCGACCACGGCTGCTCCCGATCGGCCAGACGGCGCTCGCGGCGGTCGTCGCCTACTACATCGCGCAGCTCATGCCGCTCGACGATCCGCGCCCGACGTTCGCGTCGATCGCTGCGGTCATCTGCCTCAGCGCGACCTACCGGCAGCGCGGCAGGCGCGCCGTCGAGCTGACCGCGGGCGTCGTCCTCGGCCTGACGACGGCCGACGTCCTGCTGCGCATCATCGGGCCCGGCCCGCTGCAGATCGGGCTCATGATCGTGCTCGCGATGGCGGTCGCGGTGGTCCTGCGCGGTAGCGACCTCTTCGTCAACGAGGCCGCGATCTCCGGCCTGATCCTCGTCTCGCTCGTGCCCGCGGCGCAGAGCAGCCTGTCGCTCACGCGGCCGATCGAGGGCCTCATCGGCGGTCTCACCGCCCTCGCGGTCGGCGCGCTCGTGTTCCCGCCCGACCCGCGCGTCCTCGTGCGCAGGGCCGCGACGCGCGTCCTCGGCGACCTGCAGTTCGCCCTCGGCGAGGTCGCCGCCGCGCTGGAGGCCGGCGACCCGGATCACGCCGGGCGCGCGCTGCGCACCGCCCGCGGGCTCGACGCCGTCGTCGACGAGCTGGCCGAGGCGTTCGCCACGTCGCAGGAGACGGTCCGCATGTCACCGGCCCGTCGTGGCGCCCGGCACGCCGTCGCGCGCCACGTGCGCACCGGCGAGCACCTGGACTTCGCGGTGCGCAACACGCGCATCCTCGCCCGCCACGCGCTGCGGTACACCCGCAGCGGCCTCAGCGCTCCGGACGGGATCACCGAGTCGGTCCGCGAGCTCGCCCTCGCCGTCGAGGGCCTCGGCTACGCGCACGACGACCCGGCCCGCGCCGCGGACGCTCGCACTCACGCGCTCGCGGCGGCGCGCCTGGCGCGCGACGGCTTCGAGCGCGAGCCCGATCTCGTCCTCACCGAGATCGTCGCCCAGGTGCGGTCGACCGCGGTCGACCTCGTCCGCGCGGCCGAGCTGCTGGGCGAGGATCCCGAGCGCGCCGTCGACATGCCGACCGAGGAGCTGCTCGCCGTCGCGGCGTAGGGTTCCGGTGATGATCACCGGGTCGATGCGGGAGGAGCTGCTCAGCCGGGCGCTCGCACTGCGCCCGCTGCTCCTCGAGCAGCAGGCCGCCACCGAGGCGCGGACCTTCTTCGCTCCCGAGACGCACGAGCTGTTCCGCGAGGCCGGCTTCTACCGGCTGCTCGTCCCGCACCGGTACGGAGGCCTGGAGGTCGACCTGCCCACGTTCTACGAGGTGATGATCTCGATCGCACGCGGCTGCCCGTCGACCGGCTGGCAGCTGTGCCTGTCGGCTGGGCACGCCCTGCAGCTCGCGAGCTACTTCGAGGAGAGCGCGCAGGACGAGATCTTCGGCGCCGTCGGCGGCGAGTTCATCGCTCCCCTGAGCTTCGGCCCGCAGGACGTGACCGTGCGCCGCGTCGACGGCGGCCGGATCATCTCCGGCACCTGGCACTTCGCCTCCGGGATCCCGTACTCCACGCACCACATGGGTCTCATCCACGAGGAGGGCGGGACGATCGCGTTCGTCACGCCCGAGTTCCGGCGGCTGGACAACTGGGGCGATCTCATCGGGCTCAAGGGCTCCGGCTCGCACAGCGTCGTCGTCGAGGAGGCGTTCGTCCCCGACCGCCACGTCATCCCGTTCGGGTTCTTCCAGGATGTGGCCGGCGGGACGGTCGGTTCGCGGCTGCACGACAACCCGATGTACGCGGGGCAGTTCATGGCCTTCGCCATGGGTGAGCTCAACAGCGTGCAGGTGGGCACCGCGCAGGCCATGCTCGACGAGGCGGAGCAGATCCTCACGACCCGCTCGACGAACCCGACTGGCAACCGCACGGACCCCGGCGGCGCCCGCCGCGCCGAGAACATCAACTACCAGCGCACGTTCGGCCTCGCGATGTCGTGGACCGACTCGGCGGAGTCGATCATGGTGCGCTGCGGGCAGCTCTTCCACGAGTACGCCGCCGAGAGCGTGGCCGGCGGCGAGCCGTTCATGGAGGAGCGCGCGATGCGCGTCTACGGCCAGCTCATGACGGTGCAGAAGCTCACGTGGGAGGCGGGCGACGAGCTCTTCCGCACGGCGAGCTCGAGCGGCGCGAAGGACGGCGCCCGGATGCAGCGCTACTGGCGCGACCTGTGCGCGTTCCGCACGAACGGCCTGCACCAGCTGGACTTCCGCGCGCCGGCGATCGCGCGGGCGCGGTTCGGGCTGGACGTCGACTTCGCGGGCTAGGGCCCGGCGAGCGCTGCCGGCGCTCGCGCCGGCAGGTGCTCGACGAACCAGTCCCGGGCCGCGGACGCGGCCTGCAGGAGCAGCGACCGGTCGCTGTAGAGCGTCATGTGCGTCGAGTCGCCCACGACGACGAGGCGCTTCGTCGCGGTGGGGATCCGGTTGTAGGCCTCGATCTCCAGGTCCCAGAGCGTGAGGTCGTCGCGCTCGGCGACGACGACGAGCGTGGGCGTGTTGAGCAGGCGCGGCAGGAAGGGATCGACGCTGTAGGACATGAGCAGCTCAGCGGACTCGATGGTGCTCACGTTCTGGTAGGCCGGCGCCTCGCGCGCCTTGAGCTCGCGGAACGTGTCCTCGGTCTCCGGGAACGGCCAGGTCGACAGCCCGTTGGCCGGGTCGGTCGCGTGCGGCCACGTGCCGCCCTCACCGGTCGCGAACCGGCGCCGCCGGTCCTCGATGATGGCCGCCTCGAGGTCGCGGAACCCGAGCGTCCCGAAGATGCGCCGGAGGTTGCGGAAGCCGTCGACGACCGGGATCTGCGACGCGATGCACTTCACCCGGGGATCGGTCGCGCCGACGATGAGCGCGTGGCCGCCGCTGTAGGAGAGCCCCCAGACGCCGATGCGGTCCGCGTCGACCTCCTCGAGCGTCTCGGCGAAGGAGATCGCGTTCTTGTAGTCCTCGATCTGCATCCACGGATCGATGTGCTGGCGCCGCGCGCCGTCGCTGGAGCCGAAGTTGCGGTAGTCGAACAGGATCGCCGCGAAGCCCGCCTCCGCGTACAGCTCGGCGTAGTGGGGCTGGACGAGCTCCTTCACGTAGCACCAGCCGCCGGCCATGACGATCACCGGCCACGGCCCGGTCCCGCTGTCGGGTGTGTAGAGCCAGCCGCGCACGGTGTCGCCGCCGCTGGGGAACTCGATGTCGCGTCGCATCTCAGGTCAGAGGTGCGATGTCATGGACACCCAGCAGCGCCTGGCCGCGCGCCTCGTAGGCGACCTCGTTGACCATCCCGTGCTGGGATGCGGCGGTCACGTCGCGAAGGCAGCGGTCGACGATGTTGCCGGCGTACAGCGACCGCGCGCCGGCGTAGCGGAACATCGTCCGCACGACCTCGAGCGACACCTCCGTCGCGTGGACCGCCATCGACCGCATCTCCGCCTGCATCGCGGCGTCCACCGGGTGACCAGCGAGGGCCGCCTCCCACGCCCGCTCGCTCGCGGCGACGAGCCCGGCCCGCGCGGCGGTCAGCGTGACGTCGCAGCGCCCGAGGTCGGACTGGAAGCGCTCCCGCGCCGCGACGCCGCGCGGGACGATGTAGCCGCGCGTCTTCGTCTTGGCCAGCTCCGCCGTCTCGTCGATCGCGCGCCGCGCCGCGCCGAGGACGAACGCGCCGTGCTCGTTCGTCACGAACCCAGGCAGCGTGATCGCGTAGATCGGGCCGCCGCGGGCGGACGGCGCCATGTTGTCGTACGTGTGGCGCTCGGGGACGAACAGGTCCGTGACCGACATGTCCTGGCTGCCGGTCCCCTTCAGGGCGTTGACGTCCCAGTTGCCGTGCAGCGTCGCCTGCTCCTTCGGGAACGAGAACCCGAGGGTGACGGGCGGATCGCTCTCTCCCACGTAGGCCAGCCCACCGAGCCACTCCGCGTGCTCGGACCCGCTTGCGAATGGCCAGCGGCCGGTGACGCGGTAACCGCCCTCGACGGGCTCGGCGCGCCCGTTCGCCGCGACGCCGCCCGCAGTGCGGGGCAGCCGCCCGTCGATGAGGAAGTCCGCGATCCCCTCGTCCGCCATCCAGGCGGCCATGAGCGAGAGGGTGCCCGACCCGACGAACATGCACCAGCCCGCGGACGTGTCGATGTAGGCCAGGCGCTCGATGACCTCGATCTGCGTGATCGGATCGGCCTCGAACCCGCCGAGCTCGCGCGGCGACTTCAGCCGGAACAGCCCGGCGTCGTGCAGCGCACGCCACGCCGGCTCCGGGAGCGTCCCGATGCGCTCGGCCTCGTCGGCGCACGCACGCAGCGTCCCTTCGATGCCGTCGATCGCCGCGAAGAGCTGCGCGCGCAGCTCCTCGCGGTCGGTGGCCGTCGCGATCGTCATGCGGCCAGGAAGTCGCGCACGAGCGGCTGCACGGCGTCCAACTGCTCCCACTGCGGGACATGCCCGGCGCCCTCGATGATCTCCACCCGCGAGCCCGGGATGAGCGCCGCGAACTCCTGCGCGTACACGGGCGAGACGAGCCGGTCCTGGTCGCCCCAGACGATGAGCGTCTCCGCCGACACCCGGTGGATCCGCTTCTTCAGGCCCTTGTCGGGGATCGGCCACACGAACTTGCCGGTCGTCCCCAGCGCCCAGACGGAGTCCGCGATCGCCACCGCGAGCGCGTCGGGGTCCTCGGGCATGACGAGGAACTCCTGGACCTGCGGCGCCGACATGTCGGCGAACAGCGTCGTCATGAGGTCGGGTGGCGACATCATCATGTAGTCGGCGATCGGCGCGTCGTCGCGCCACAGCCCGATCGGGTCGAGCAGCACGAGCTTCGGCACGCGCGCGCGGCGCAGCGCCGCGAGCTCGCACGCCACCATCCCGCCGAACGAGCTGCCGATGAGCGGCACGTCGCCCAG
>Ga0070665_100002463_pt1 | contig 20400 bp, 17 predicted proteins | sample KBSS13metaG_FD_65862 | JGI IMG/M metagenome (GOLD analysis project Ga0070665, IMG submission 65862) | Switchgrass rhizosphere microbial communities from Kellogg Biological Station, Michigan, USA - KBS S1-3 metaG | ecosystem: Host-associated > Plants > Roots > Rhizosphere > Soil ...
CCCCCGGGCTCGACGCCATCGTCTGCATCTCTGACGCGGTGCGCCGGAACCTCGAAGGTCAAGGCATCCCGTCAGACAACATGGTCGTCATCCTCAATGCCCTGGACAGCGATCGGGCACAGCCGACCGAGACACCCGACCAGACCCGCCAGCGCCTGAACGTCGCCCCCAGCCGGCGGATCATCGGGCTGGTCGGCAACATCCGCGAATGGAAGGGACAGGACGTGGTGGTGCGCGCTCTGCCCGCCGTGGCGGCGCGCGTGCCGGACGTGACCTGCATCTTCGTCGGCGAGGCGACTCCGGGAGACCGCGAGTTCGCCGAGCGCCTCCGCGCGCTGGCGGACGAGCTCGGCGTCGCCGAGCAGGTGGTCTTCGCCGGCTATCAGAAGGAGCCGGCGAACTGCATGGCGATATTCGAGGTGGTCATTCACGCCTCGACGTTGCCCGAGCCGTTCGGCCGGGTCCTGCTCGAGGCCATGGCGCTGGAGAAGCCGGTGGTGGCGAGCGCCGACGGGGCGGTGCCGGAGATCGTGCTGGACGGCCAGACCGGTTACCTGTTTCCCCCAGGCGACTCGGCGACGATGGCCGACCGCATCAGCGACCTGCTGCAGTCGCCGGACCGGGCCCGCGCCTTCGGGCGCGCCGGCCGGGCCCGCCTCGATCAGGAGTTTCGGATGGAGACCAACGTCTCCGCGGCCGTGGGGCTCTACGAGAAGCTGCTCACGCCCCGGACCTGACGGGCCCGGAGCGCGGCAGTGCCTGACGCCGGTCAGTCGCGGGCGGAGTCGTCCTTGCGGCGCGGCCGCAGCAGGAGCGAGAGAGCGAGCAGCGTCGGCAGACCGTAGATGGCGGCCGACGACACGATGCGGACATTGGTCGGCGCCGTCGGTGACGCCGGGTCACCCGAGGACGAGCCGATGTGCCATAGCGGATCGAAGCGGTCGCCGACCTCGAACCCGGCGAACTGGTACTGGACGTGGCCGGCCGCCCGCATGTAGTCGCAGTAGTAGCCGAGGCCGAGCAGCTGGTCCCAGTCGGCGGTGTTGATGGAGAAATTGCCCGACTGCAGGGTCGGCGTCGCCTCGTTGGCGTTGTCATTGCCCATGTAGAGGGCGAACTGGCCATTGCCACTGCTGGTCGTCGAGGAGGAGCGAATCCGCAGCTGGGCGGCGATCCACTGATTGACCGGAAGCGGGCTGGTCGAGATCCGGGTCGATCCGCCATCGATGTTCTTTTCGATGACGAAGATCGGCTGGCTGGTCGACGGCCCTGAGCGCAGGTTCCACATCACCCGGTGCTGGCTCTCGCCACCGTCTCCGAGAATGACCATCTTGGTCGACCAGCTGCCGGAGCTGCCGACACTTTGATAGCTGATTGGCCCGACCAGCTTGATCTTCAACCGGATGTAACGGGTCGCACCCTGGGGGACTTCGGCGCCGAGCGGCCGGTACCAGCCCACGTAGTTCTCCGTCGGACTGCCGACGCCGCGCAGGTTGATGTCGACGGCATCGGTGCCGTTGGGCCCGGCTCCCGGCAGGGACGTCAGAGACCACGCCGAGTTCAGGTACGTGTCGCGAATGCTGCTGAAGCCGTGGAGGGGCGCAGCGGACGGCGAAAAATTGGCGCGGAAAAAGATCTGCTGCGCCGACGCGCTTGCGGCTACTCCGAGGCATCCGGCCATCACGACTGCTCGAATCACGTACATGTGCTCTCCACTTTCAATCCCGCAGCGCGGGCGCTTTCCTGGTCACGACTTTGTTGCTGACCACCCACACAGCAAGGAAAGTGCCATACCGAGATTGCATCGTATCCGAGCCCCTACGACACAGTCGACAGTGAAGGACCGGCAAACTTACAGAACTGTCAAGACCTTTACACGAACGGCCTCATACCCTTTCGGTCGAGCATCCGCTCATAGAACGCCTCCTCTTTCCGCATCCTCGCTTCGAACGAGAACTCCTCGTCGACTCTTCGGATGCCGCCGGCGACCAGGCGCGCCCTCAGGTCGGCGTCGGCCAGGAGGCCGTTGACGGTGTCGGCCAGCCGTCCGGGCTGTTCGGCCGGAACCAGCAGGCCGTTGATACCGTCCTCGACCAGCTCCGGCGTTCCACCGACCGATGTCGCGACGATGGGCAGCCGCATCGCCATCGCCTCCAGCAGGACGTTCGGCAGTCCCTCGGTCCGCGACGGGGAGACCATCACGTCCAACGCCTCGTAGCACGGCTGGATCGGCGTCTGATGGCCGGCGAAGCGCATCGCCGCGGTCAGGCCGAGGGCGGCGGCCCGCTGCTCCAGCTCGGCCCGGAGGGGCCCCTCACCGACCAGCACCAGCACCGTGGCCGGATGGACGCGGTGGATCGCGGCGAACGCGTCCAGCATTTCCAGGCAGCCCTTCTCGACCGACAGGCGCCCGACGACACCCAGGGCGATGTCGTCCGGCGCCAGCTGCAGGGTGGCCCGCATGTCGTCGCGCCGGCCTTGGCTCCGATAGTCGGCGACGACGATCCCGTTGTGCACCAGCTCGGCGCGCCCGGAACGCCGCAGCGACGCCGGCAGCTCGGCCATCAGCAGCCGCGACACGACCTCCACCCCGTCGAAGAACCGGCTGAGCTGAATGGCCAGGCCCGCCATCCGCGTTTCGTGCGGCGTGTTGCGGATCCAGCCGTGATGCGTCGTCGCGGTCGCGACGCCCAGTCCCAGGGAGGCGACCAGCGTGAAGACGTCGGTCCGATAGCCGTGGGCATGGACGATGCGGATGCCATGGCGGCGGACATAGCGACGGATGCCGCCGAGGTGCTCGGTGCCGAGGCGTGAGACCTCGGGCAGCGGCAGGAACGGGACCCCCATTTTCGCTGCGGCGTGATGGAACTCGTTCTTGGAGGCGTCGGGGTGCAAGAACGAGCCGACGTGGACGCGGTAGCGCCGGGTGTCGATGAAGCGCGAGGAATTGAGAACGGTCTTGCCCGGCCCGCCGATGCGGTAGGTATCGATGAGATGCAGGACGTCAATCATGCGTGGCCCGATTCGCTCGCTCCCAAATGCTACCTCGCCTCGGCAGTGGCCCCGCGCGGCCGCCGGGATGCCATAATGCACCGGTGGCGCACGCCTCCGCCGAACTGCCTCGCTACTTCGCCCGTCGGGTCCGGACGCTGCGCCCGGACGCCGACCGGGTGGCCGGCCCGTCCCCTCGAGCCGCGGATCGCGGGCGCCGGGCCTGGCGCTATCGCCTCTCGCCGTTCGCCGCCGGCCTGCTCCTCGGCGTCGCGTGCGTGTTCGGCCTGCGCACCCTGATCAACCACACGGCGGTCGCCGACGACATCGTCGCCCCGTTGCTGAACAAGCCGAAACCGGCCAGCGCCGACATCGCCCTGGTGCTCGGCGCCGGGTTGCTCGGCGACTGCGAGCTCAACGGCTACGCCGTCCGGCGGGTGCTGATGGCCGCCCGATTGTGGCGAGAGGGCCGGGCCCATCGCCTCCTCTTCACGGGCGGCAGCCCGGTCGACGGGTCGTGCTCCGTCGGCGACGCGATGGCCAAGCTGGCCGGCGAGGTCGGCGTCCCGGCCGACGCCATCCTGGTCGAACGCGCGTCGCACAGCACGTATGAGAACGCCTTGAAGAGCGCGCCGATCCTGCACGGCCTCGGCGCCGAGCGCGTCCTGCTGGTGACCGACGAGATGCACGTCCGGCGCGCCAGCGCGGTGCTGGCCGGCTTCGGCATCACCGCGGTCCCGGCGCCGGTGCCGGTCCAGCTCGGGCATCCCAACAACGTGTCGATGCTGCTGTTCGGCCTCCGCGAGTACGCCGCGACGTCGATGTATCGCGCCAACGGCTGGATGGCCGCCGCCCCCGCCAGCGCCGCCGCGCCGCCGGCCGACTGCGGCCCTAATGGACAGAAGGGCCCGATGAACACGCCCGCCACCGGCTGGCGCCATCCCAGCGGCCCCATCGTGATCCTGGGCGCGTCCTACGCCGCCGGCCTGTCCCTGCAACCCATCGCCGGTCACGCCGTGGTCAATCGTGGCATGCCCGGTCAGCAGTCGACCGAGCTGCGAGAGCGCTTCGACCGCGACGTCGTCGCGGCGCAGCCACGGGCCGTCATCATCTGGGGATACATCAACGACATCTTCCGCGCCCCCGAGGGTGGCCTCCCAGCCGCGGTGACGCGAGCCAAGGACAACGTCCAGGCGATGGTCGCGCAGAGCCGCGCCGCGGGCATCGAGCCGATTCTCGCCACCGAGTTGACGATCCGCGGCGAGGACACGTGGGGCAATTGGGTGATGTCGTGGATCGGCTGGGTGCGCGGCAAGAGCAGCCATCAGGAGACCATCAACGCCCGCGTCCAGGAACTGAACGAGTGGCTGCGCGCCTATGCGGCGCGCGAGTGCCTGACGGTCGTCGATCTGCACGGCATCCTCAGCGATCCGGCCGGCGTGCGCCGCCGCGAGTATGCGACGCCGGACGGCAGCCACGTGCCGCCGGCCGGCTACGAGGCGCTCCGCGCCTTCCTCACCCCGCAGCTGACCCGGCACTTCGCCCCGTGAGCCGGCCCGCGACGCCTGCCAGCCCGTTCGCGCGGCTGATCGCCGGCGCCCTGCGCCGTCCGATCGTGCGGACCGCATGGACGGGGCTGCGGGACGTCTGGTGGGACCTTCGACGTCGGCGCGCACCGGGCGTCGATCTGCCGGCCGCGCCGGAGCGGTTGCTGTTCGTCTGTCAGGGGAACATCTGCCGCAGCCCGTTCGCCGCCGAGCGTGCGACGGCCTTGTTGCGCGCCGCGGGCCGCCATGACATCACCTGCGCCTCGGCCGGCTACGACCCGTCGCAGGATGTGGCGTCGCCGCAGCACGCGGTCACCGTGGCCGCCCGCTACGGCGTCGATCTGTCGCGGCACGCGCCGCATGCGCTCGGACTCGACGGGACGGCGGACGTGATCTTCGTCATGGAATCGCGACAGATCGACATCGTCGCCCGGCGCGGGCCGGCTCTCCTCCCCCGCCTGCGGCTGCTGCCGGCGTTCGCGCAGCCGCCTGTCCGCGGCTATCGCGGCCTCAACATCCCGGATCCGTTCGGCCAGCCGCTGACCGCCTTCGAACGCTGCTACGAGGACATCGACCGGGCGCTGCACGGCCTCGTCGCCCGCCTCGGCCCATCGCTCCCCCGCCAGTCCCGCGTCTCATGAGCGACCACGCCATTCCTGCCCGCACGCTGTGGCTCGAGCGCGCCGTGCTGCTGGTGCTGGCGGCGGCCTATCTGCTGTTGTGGCAGGCCGGCCTGCCGAACGGTGACGGACGCGTCTACATCCGGCAGATCGACGCCGGTGCGTTCGTGTGGAATCCGAATCACCTCTACACCCAGCCGATCGGGCTGCTCGGCGTCGGCGCGCTGCGCATCGCCTGGCCGGGCCTGTCGACCTTCGCCGCGTTGAAGGTACTGGCCGGCGTCAGCGCGATCCTGACCGTGCTCATCGTCCATGCGTGCACGGCGGCCGCCGCGCTGCGACCGGCGGCCTTGCGCCTCATCGTCCCCATCAGCGTCTGCTTCTCGGCCCATTTCCTGTCGATGGCCATCGCCGAGGAGTACTACATGATCCAGATGCCCGTGCTGGCGCTCGCCTTCCTGGCGGCCCTGCAGTGGGCGCGGACTCCGCCCGGCACGACGCCGCGCGGCGCCCTGGTGACGATGGGCGTACTCGGCGCGGTCGCCACCGGCATCGCCATCAACAACGGGCCCCTCATCGTCGCGCTCGGGCTGCTGGTGGCCGGCAGCGAACGGACCTGGCCGGCACGGTGGCGCGCGCTGGCCTGGATCTGGGGTCCCGCGCTCGCCGTCGGGCTGCCACTGTTCGTCCTGCCCTATCTCGCCGACGCGCCGGCGTCGTCGTTCGTGCAGTGGCTGGTCAACTATCAGGGCACGACCAACAACCCGGCCGACGACCTCTACGGCCTCAAGCTGACGCCGAAGGGCGTGGCCATCAGCCTGATCACGCTCGGCTTCGGATCGGTGTCGAGCGTCATGAGCCTGCGCCAGCTCGGCGCCGTCGGCGAATCGGTCCTGCTCGGGCGGCCGCTCGAGTTCCAGCCGAACTGGCTCGGTGTCGGCGTCACGATGGTGCTCCTGGTGCTGGTCGTCGCCCTCTTCGGCGGCGTCCTCCTCGCCTTGCTGCGGACCCGGCCGTGGTCGCGCCTGGTGCGGCTCACCCTGGCCTGGATCGCCGCCTACCTGTTCTTCAACTTTCTCTGGGTCGACACCTCGGATCAGTTCTACTTCCAGTTGCTGCCGGCGCTCTGGCTGCTGGTCGGCATGACGCTGGTCGGCAGCGCGCCGGTCACGACGGTCCGTCGCCGGACGATCCTGCTCGGCGGCGTCGCCGTGCTGCTGGCGGTGGCCAACACGCTGGCCGTCGTTTCGCCGCGCAGCGGCGCCGACGACGGGCCGAAGCGGGCGGCGTTCGCCGCGCTGTTGCAGCCGGGCGATCTGCTGATCACGCCCGGATGGGACGATATTCTGTTCCTGGGCATCGACCCGTCACGCGATCAGTCGCGCATCCTCCTGATGGAAGAAGCGCTCGCCGCCGACCGCGCCGACGACTCGCTGCGTCAGTTGCGCGCCCGCGTCGACACCCACCTGAGGAGTGGACGACGGGTACTGGTCGCCCGTCTGTTCGATCTCGACTCCGAGGGACGTCCATGGGAAGATCTCAGTCGTCGTCGCTGGGCTCGCCCCCGCCTCCAGGCGCTGCTGGCGCCCTATGAAGCCAGGATCCTCGGCCGGGTGGGCGACGTCGTCATCCGGGAACTCCGGCCAGCCAGTGCCGCACCATCCGTCGGTGACGGTTCCGTCCGACGTTGACGGGGGGCGCCTGGGGCAGCGATGAGATACGAGGACCACGTCACGACCCGCGTCACGCTGGTCGTCCCCTGCTACAACGAAGCCGCGCGGCTGCGGACCGCGGCCTACGTCGACGCCATCCGCCTGTATCCGTGGCTCCACCTGCTGTTCGTCGACGACGGCAGCCGCGATCGGACGCGTGACGTGCTGGCCGAACTGGCGGCGCAATGCGACGGCCGCGCCGTCGTCAAGTCGCTGCCGGCGAACGCCGGCAAGGCGGAGGCCGTCCGGCAAGGCATGCTGGCCGCGGCTGACGGCGACGCCGACGTGACCGGTTACTGGGATGCCGACCTGGCCACGCCGTTCGAGGCCCTGCCGGCCTTTCTCTCGGTGCTGCGCAGCACGCCAGCCATCGAGATCGTGATCGGCGCGCGCGTGCAGTTGCTCGGCCGGCACATCGATCGATCGCCGCTGCGCCATTACATCGGCCGTGTCTTCGCCACCGGCGCCTCGCTGGCCCTCTCGCTGCCGGTCTACGACACGCAGTGCGGCGCCAAAGTCTTCCGGCGCACGCCGCGGATCCGCGCCGTCTTCGAGCAGCCCTTCGCGACGCGCTGGATCTTCGACGTCGAACTGCTCGCCCGCTACCTCGACTCGGATGACGTGCCCGAACCAGGCACGCCGCCGCTGGCCGAACGGATCTACGAGCTGCCCCTTCGCAGCTGGGTCGACGAACCCGGATCGAAGGTCAAGACCTGGGACGGCGTGCGGGCCATGCTCGACCTCGTCCGGATCGCCCGCATGCGCGGCCGGAGGCGGCGCTCGTGAGGATGGCGCTCGAGCTCGTGTTCTGGACCAGCGCGTTCCTGGTCGTCTACTCCTACCTCGGGTATCCGCTGACGCTGGCCGCCCTCGCCGCATTGCGCGGATTGCCGCCGCGGCCCGCGGACGCCGCCGAGTTGCCGGGCATCTCGATCGTGGTGCCGGTCCATAACGAGCGTGGGGTGCTGCCGGCCAAGCTCGCCAACCTGACCGGCCTCGACTACCCCGCCGATCGACTGCAGATCATCTTCGTCTCGGACGGCTCGACGGACGGCACCAGTGAATGGCTGCGCTCGACGGGGGCCGCGATCGAGGTCGTCGACCTGCCGGTGCGCTCGGGCAAGGCGGCCGGCCTCAACGCCGGCGTCGCCGCCGCCCGGCACGAGGTGGTCGTCTTCACCGATGCCTCGATCATGCTGCAGCAGCACGCGCTGCAGGCGATCGTGGCGCCGCTGGCGGATCCGGGCATCGGATGCGTCTCGGGCGAGGACCACGTCGGCGAGGGTGGTGAGGGGCTGTACGGGCGCTATGAATTGATGATCAGGGGCCTGGAATCGCGGGTCCACTCGGTGGTCGGCGCCAGCGGCTCGTTCTATGCGCAGCGGCGGGCCCTCTGTCCGACGTTCCCGGCCGGTCTCGCCCCCGATTTCTTCTCGGTGCTGCGGACGGTGCGTGCCGGCTCCCGGGCGGTCACCGAACCCCGGGCTGCCGGCCAGATGACGGCGGTGTCGGTGCGCGACGAGTTCGGGCGAAAGATACGGACGGTGCTGCGCGGCATCACCACCCTGGGCGAGGAGCGCGCTCTTCTCAATCCGGCGCGCTATGGCGTGTTCGCCTTCGAATTGTGGGCGCACAAGGTGCTGCGCTGGCTGGTGCCCGTGTTCCTCGTCGCGCTGCTGGTCTCGAGTGTCGCCCTCGCCGCCCTCGCCGCGCGGTCGCCCTTCTTCCTGGTCTGCGCCGTCGCGCAGGGGCTGTTCTATCTGGCGGCCATGGCCGGCGCCCTCGTTCCCGCCCTCAATGCCTCGCGGGTGGTGCGCATCGCCTTCTTCTTCACCATCGCCAACGTCGCCATCCTGGTCGCCTGGCAGCGCTACGTCGCCGGCGTCCGCCAGGAACTCTGGGCCCCGTCACGCCGCTGACGGCGTCTCCGCATGACTGCATCCCCGAACCCGGCTCCTTCACGCTGGCGCGTCATGCAGCGCTCGCTGGGCGTGGCCGACGGCGGCCTGGTCAGCCGCGTCTTCGCCTCGGGCATCTGGGTCAGCGTGTCGTACGCCTGCCAGACCGTGCTCCAGTTCGGCCGGCAGATCGTGCTCGCGCGATTGCTCACACCGGATGCCTTCGGCACCATGGGCCTGTGCCTGGTCGTGACCCGCGGCCTCGAGCTCTTCACGACGACCGGCATCGGCCCGGCGCTGATCCAGCGGCAGGCCAATGTCGACGCCGCCAAACCGACGGCGTTCACGCTGCAGGCCGGGCGGGGATTCATCCTCGGCCTGCTGACCGTCCTGCTCTCGCCCCTGGCGGCCTGGTACTACGACGCCCCGGCCCTGACGGCGTTGATCTCGACGCTGGGGGTGGTGTTCGTCGTCAACGGCCTGGTGAACATCGAGACCATCCTGCTGAACAAGCGTCTCGAGTTCCGGAAGCTGACGGCCCTGGAGCTGTGGTCGGCGGTGATCGGAAGCGTCGTGCTGATCGCCCTGGCTTTCGTGTTCCGCAGCGTCTGGGCGCTGATCCTCGGCAACATCGTCACCGCGCTGACCCGGACGACGTTGTCCTATCTCCTGATCCGCACCCGGGTGCCGTTCGGTTACGACGCCCGATTCGCGCGCGAGTTCGCCGCCTACGGGCGGTTCGTCACCGCCAGCACCGCGGTGATGTTCCTGGCCAGCGAGATCGACAACGCCTTCGTCGGAAAGATGCTGGGCTTCAAGGAGCTCGGGTTCTACAGCGTGGCGTTCACGCTGGCCAACCTGCCGGCGACCAGCATCTCGCGCACGGCCATGCTGGTGATCTTCCCCGCTTACGCCTCGCTTCAGGGCGACCCGGAGAAGCTGCGCACCGGGTACCTCACCGTGCTCCGCACCGTCGGTGCCGTATCCCTGGCCGCGGCCGCCGGGCTCGCAGCGCTCGCGCCGGATGTCGTGCGGATCGTCTACGGCGAGCGGTGGCTGCCCGCGGTCGGGGCCTTGCAGGTGCTGTCGGTGCTCGGGGCGGCACGCAGCATCTCCGTGCTCAGCGCCTACGTCTACAACGCCATCGGCAAGCCGTCGATCTCGTTCTACCTGGTGGCGGGGCGGCTGCTGGTCATCGCCCCGCTGCTGTATCCGCTGATCAAGCAGTTCGGCATCATCGGCGCCGCCTACGCGATGGCCGGCCCGCAATTGATCGAACTGCTCATCGGGTTCTGGGTCTTGCAGCGCGAGGTCGGTGTCCCGATGACCGCGGTGGCGCGGATCGTCCTGCGCCAACTGCTCAATGTCGGCCTGATGACCGGCGCGCTGCTGGGCGGCCGCTGGCTACTGGCGCCGGTGGGCCCGCTCGATCTGCTGCTGCTGGTCGTGGTCGGGAGTGCCGTGTTCGCGCTGGCCAGCGTCGATCAGGTCAGACAGGTGATGGCCGACTTGCGTGGCCGTCGTTCTTCCGCGCCAGGCACCGCCGGATGATGACGTCCGCGGCGCGGGTCCGCTCGTCCCACGAGTTCTGACGCGCCACCGACTGTCTGGCCGCGATCGCCTCCGCATCGTCGGCGCGCAGGCCGGCCGCAATGGCGTCTTCCCACTGGTCGACGTCATGGGCGATGGTGACCACGTGCTTGAATTCCCGGATCGCCGGCAGATCGGTGGCCACCGACGGCCGTCCCGCGGCCAGATACTCGTGCATCTTCAACGGGTAGCCATAGAACGTCCAGCCATTGATCAGATAGCTCATCAGGCAGACGTCGAGGCCGGCGACGTAGGGCGGAACGTCCCGAGCCGCCTTGTCCCCGAGATGATGGAAGTTGGCCCGGCCTTTCAACCGATCGAACGACGCGCGCGCCTGCGGGTCGCGCACCCGATCGGGGCCGACCAGCACGATGCTCCACTCCGGCCGCCGCGTCGCCAGCGCCTCGAGCAGGGCGAAGTCGACCTTCTCGTTGACGACACCGACGTAGCCCACACGCGGGCCAGGCACTCGGGCCAGGTCGTCGGGAAGAACGCGGTGGGCCGCGGCTGCGGCAAAGGCCTCGTAGTCGACGCCGTTCGGCACGAGCTCGATGTCGGGCCGCTCCTGCACATGCATGTCGAGGAGTCCCTGCGACGTGACCAGGACGGCGTCGGCGCGTGCGATCAGAGCCTGCTCGGCGGGATCGGGCGTGCTGGTCCCGCCGGCGTAGCCCTGATAATGATCGTACTTGTGGTAGACGATGGCCGCCGCGTCGAACAGATCCAGCCCGTTCACCGCGGCGGGATGCCAGACGTAGGCGACCGGACGGGTGATCCCCAGCCGGGCAATCTCGCGTTCAACGATGGCTCGGCGGGCCCGCCGCGTGGCACGGTCCAGGATCGGAAGGCGACCCGACATCGGCAGATATCGTGGAGGCGTGTGGGCGTGGAGACGCGGCGCGACGTCCTGTGTTCCGCGGCTCCGGGTCCGGCGGAACGCCGTCCCATCCACCAGTTCACCCAGCTCGAAGGCCGGTCCGACGAAGAGCACCGGCGCCGTCGTGCGGGCGAACGCGGACATCATCGCCTGGCGGTTCTGCCAGGGGCTGTCCCAGTAGTCCCGTTGCAGGCTGACCAGACCATAGTTGTTCGCCATGACGCCGTTCAAATCTCCTAATTTTACCATTGGGATCGCGCGCACGGCACCTCAGCCACAAAAGCGTAAGCAATGTGGCAATTGTGTTCGAACGGCACGCCATTTCACCCGCGTTCATCGCCTGGGCCCCCGGCGGGTGCTGGCCAGGACCTTGCTATGTCAGGTAGCGATGCGCATGGTCAAAGAACGATGAGGTTTCAGGGTTTGAGATTATTTTGCTCCCGCTGGCTTCCCGCTGTCGTCGTCGGACTCGTCGCCGCGCTGCCGCTCGCAGCGTCGGCGCAGACGCGTCTGCCGTTCACCTGCACCTTCGATCAGGGCAACTTCAACGAGTGGACCGGCGGCTTCCGTAACACGACTGGCGTCACGATCCAGTCGTCGGGCTGCCAGTCGGGCAGTTGCGCCCGGGCCCCGATCATCGGCGGCACCGAGAACGACAACTACGGCGACTTCTATTTCGGCGACCACTCGACCGTGCGCGGCACCAAGGTCGAGGAGGTGTGGCTGCGCTTCTACAGCCGCTTCGATTCGGCCGGCGGCTGGCCGACGTCCGGCTGGGAGACGAAGCTCGCCCTGCTCAACCTGACCGACGGCCAGAGCACTGAACGTCGCTACCAGGTCTTCGTCATCGTCAACAACCAGCAGCAGTACGTGCCGGTCTATTCCGACATCTCGGCCTGGACGTTCAATCACCTGCAGCCCAACGTCGGGCCACGGCCCGCCGCCAGGCTCAGCCAGTGGGACAAGATCAAGATGTTCGTCCGGCTCAACACTCCCGGACAGAGCAACGGCATCATCCGCCTCTGGGTGAACGATCAGCTCACCGTCGACTACACCAACGTCAACATCCGGGGCGGTACCGCCTACGGGATGAACAAGCTGAATCTGAGCAGCTACTCGAACACGCGCAACCCGGGCCCGCAGTACCAGTGGTGGGACTCGTGGACGATGGCGGCGACCGACCCGGACGGCGGGACCAACCCGGGCGTCCCTGCGGCACCGACGGGTCTGCGCATCATCTCGCAGTAGCGCGCGGGCGCGGTCAGCCCGCCCAGTTGGTGTAAAATCCAGGCTCCATTTCCGGCCGGATACTCCGGCCGGAGACTCGTCGTCCTGCTCCATCGGGGTGTCTGGTGTCCGAGCCGTCCGACCGTGACGCGGTGTCGTATTTCAACGCGCACGCGGCCCACTACCAGGACAATCAGTACCGCAGCTCGCGTCGGACCTTCATCAACGTCCGCCATCAACTGCTCCTGACCTTGATTGACGGCCTGCAGCTGCCGCCGGGCACCGCCGTGCTCGACGCCGGCTGTGGTCCCGGACCGCTCACCGTCGAGTTCGCCCGCCGGGGGTTCGCGGTCACCGCGCTCGACGCTTCGACGTCGATGCTCGCCCTGGCCAGGCAGAACGTCGAGCGGGCCGGCTTCGGCGCGGCCGTCACCTTTCACGAGGGCAGCATCGAGCAGCTGCCGTTCGCCGACGGTCGCTTCGCGATGGTCTGCTCGTCGGGGGTCATCGAGTACCTGCCCTCCTACGAGACCGCGCTGGCCGAGTTCGGACGCGTCCTCCAGCCGGGCGGCCACCTGGTGCTGCCGACCACCAACGTCCTCGCCCCCGCCTACTTTCTGCGGCCGCTCGTCGAGCCGCTCGGACGGATCCCGCTGGCGGCGCGGCTGCTCGGCATCAAGCCGAGGGCCTTCCGCGTCTACCTGCACTACCTGCCGCTGTTCCGGAAGCGGCTGGCTCGCGCCGGTTTCATCCTCGACGACAGCCGGCATTTCTACCTGACGCCACCGCGACCGCTCGATCGCGTCTTCACCCGCGTGTCGATCGCGCTCGACCGCCATCTCGCCGCCTCGCCGCGCACGCCGCTGCGCCACTGCGCCGAAGGCTACGTCGCGGTCTGCCGGAAGCCCGCGGCCGCCCACCCGTGACCGCGCCGGCCCGGCTGCGAGTCCTCTGGATTTCGCACCTCGTCCCCTACCCGCCGAAGTCGGGCGTGCTGGCTCGGAGCCATCATCTGGTCCGCGAGCTGGCGCGCTACGTCGATCTCGACCTCGTCTCGTTCATCCAGCCGACCTGGCTCGAGCTCTGCTTCGGCAGCGTCGACGAGGGCCTCCGCGAATCCCGTGAGGCGCTGTCCGCCTTCTGCCGGCCGGTCGCCTTCCTGCCGATCGAGTCGGAGCAGGCCATTGGCGGCCGGGCCCGGCTGGCCCTCACCAGCCTGATCAGCGGTCGCCCTTCGACGGTCGAGTGGCTGGCGAGTCGCGAGGCTCGCCGCGTGCTGACCGACCTGGCCGCCCGTACGACCTACGATCTCGTCCACCTGGACACGATCTCGCTGGCCCCGTACCGCGAGCTGTTCCCGGCCAGCCGGGCCAGCCTCGGCCACCACAACATCGAGTCGCACATGCTGCTCCGCCGCGCCGAGCTCGAAACGCGGCCGCTGCAGCGCTGGTTCTACGGCCAGGAGGGGCGCAGCCTGCTCCGCTACGAACGCAGCGCCATCGCGCGCTTCGATACGCACATCACGTGTTCGACCCTCGACTCCGATCGCTTGCGGGAAGTCGCACCACACCCGTCGGTCGTGGACATCCCCAACGGCGTCGACATCGACTACTTCCAGCCGATCCAGCCGGCGGCGGTGCCGAACTCGCTGGTCTTCGCCGGGACCATGGACTGGTACCCCAACGTCGACGCGATGACGTTCATGCTGAAAGAGGTGTGGCCCCTGCTCAAGGCCGCACGCCCGGACGTGACGTTCGGTATCGTCGGGCGGAACCCTCCGGCCTGGATGGCGGAGATGGCCCGTCAGGATCCCGGCATCCGCGTCTACGGCTACGTCGACGACGTCAGGCCCTATCTTGCCGGCGCCAGCCTCTATGTCTGCCCGATTCGCGATGGCGGCGGCACCAAGCTCAAGATCCTCGACGCGCTGGCGATGGCCCGCTGCATCGTGGCGCATCCGACAGCCTGCGAGGGCATCGCCGTGGTCGACGGCCAGACGGCGGTGCTCGCCGCCGAGGCGCCGGCGATGGCCGCCAGCATCCTCGCCCTGTTGGACGATCCGGCGCGGGCGGCTGCCATCGGCCAGCGCGGGCGCGAGCTGGCCGAGGCGCGCTACAGCTTCCGCATGATCGGCCAGCAGCTCTACGAGCATTTCGCCGGCATCGTCGCCGGCGCGCGACCTCAGCTGGCGCCGAGCCGCGCATAGAGCGCGGCGTAGTTCTGCACCATGTGGGCGATGGTGTAATTCTCGCGAAACCGCTGCAGGCCGCGCTCGGCCCGGGCGTCCGCCGCCGCCGGATCCGCCAGGATGCGTTCGACGGCCTCGACGATGGCCGGCGCATCGCTCGGCGGGATGACCAGCCCGCAGGCCCCGTCGGCCAGAATCAGGCGGTTGTCGCCGACCGCAGTGGCGACGATGACCCGCCGGGCGGCCATCGCTTCGATCAGGGCCAGCGGCATCGCTTCCCACAGCGAGGCCATCACCCAGACGTCGAGCGCCGTCAGCAGCTCCGGCACGTCACGACGGAAGCCGGTGAACGTCATCAGACCGTCGAGTCCCAGCTGACGAGCCTCGTCGCGGAGCGACGCCTCGAGCGGGCCACCGCCGACGAGCAGGAAGCGCAGCCGCGGATGGCGATCGGCCAGCCTGCGCGCCGCCTGCAGGAAGAAGGTGACGCCCTTCTGCCGGGTCAGCACGGCAATCCCGCCGACCACGATGTCGTCCGGGGTGTAGCCGAACTCCTGGCGGCGCGCGGCCCGCACGCTCGGATCGAGGGCGAGGCCGTGCGCCATCACGCCGTTGGGCACCGTCAGCACCGGACGGTCCTCGAGGCGGCAGTGCGTGATGATCGATGCCCGCTGGGCCTCGCCGACCGCCACCAGCAGATCGGCCCGCCGGCTCAGGAACCGCTCGGCCTGCATCTCGCGCGGGTTGGCCAGTGGGTAGTTGCCGAAGTGGTAGGTGTGCATCCACGGCGGCAGCAGGCCCAGCAGGCGAAGCGGTCCGGCGTGGACCATCCCCGGCGTGCCATGGGTGTGGACCACGTCGACCCGGTGTCGGCGCAGCTCCCTGGCGATGATCAGCGGCGTCAGATGCCGGAACCGTCGGTTGGCCGGAAAGGTCGAGATGACGGGGATGCCCTGGCCGGCCAGGCGCTCGGCCAGCACGCCGCGGCCGTTCGTACAGAACACCGACACGTCGAAGCGCTCACGATCGAGCCCTTCGGCCAGGTGCGTCACCGCGTTCTCGGCTCCGCCGATGTGCATGGAGTCGATGATCAGGGCGACGTGGATCTTGCGCGCGCGACCAGCCCCGGGGCTGCCTGATCGGGGGGTCAGGCTGTACCTCCGAACCAGCGACGCGTCTCCAGCACGAACGGACGCAGGTCGGAGAGGCGCGGGCTCTCGTAGCGCAGGCCCGGTTCCCAGAACTTCAAGAACGCGCCGAGCGCTCGCGCCCGCGTGGCGACCGTGGCCTGTTCGCTGGCCCGACCGCGCATCGCGCTGATCAGCGAGTCGACGTCGCCCCACAGCCACCGGTTCTTGACGCCCACGCGATAGGCGGGCGGCGTGGCGGGCGGATGGCCGTCCAGGATGTCGAGCAGGATCGCGGGGAAATCGACGCCGGCGTCGACCGCCAATTGCAGCGACCCCCAGAATCGTCCGTTGATCTCCATGAACCGCGGCACGCCCTCGGCGTCCAGCTTGTACTCGACCATCGCGACGCCGTTCCACTCGAGGGCGCCGAGCAGACGCGTCGCCCACTCCCACGCCCGCGGGTCCGGGGTGACGCTCTCGCTGAGGACGCTGACCCCGCCCCAGGGTGGTTTCTCGCGCAGGCGTCGATGGGCGAAGGCCGCGACCGGCCGGCCGTCGTGGCAGGCGGCGAAGACGCCGATACCGACGCCCGGAATCATCTCCTGCAGCAGCATCGGGAATTCGGCGGGGTGACGGGCCTGCAGCTCGTCGCGGAGCGCCGCCGGCGTCGACGCCCGCCCGACGATGCAGGCGCGCCAGCCCTTGTCGGTGCGGACCCGCGATCGGTGCGGCTTGACGATGGTGGGATAGCTCAAGTCGGCCGGCAGGGGATCGCCGGGGGCGGCCAGGATCCACGTCCGCGGCACCGGAACGCCCAGCTGCTCCGCGAGGCGGATCGTCTCCGCCTTGTTCGCCGCCGCCTCGATCGCCACCGCCGACGGCGCGCCGATGCGGCAGCGGCGGCTGAAACGATCGCGCGCCGCCACCGTGGCCGCCACGGCCACGTCGGCAATCGGCACCAGCACCTCGACCCCGAGCCGGTCCACCTCGGCCACCAGCCGGTCGACGAAGGCGGCTTCCGCGGTCTCGGGATCCGGATACACGATCGCCTGGCTGCAGTAGCGCGACCGATGCGCCAGCGCCGGTGCCTGTCGCTCCCCGACGATCACCTCGTGGCCGCGCGCACCCAGCGACCGGACCACCGCCAGGGCGGTCCTGGTGCTGCCATCGGTGACGAGGATCCTCATGCGCCGCCGACCCCGGCGGGCTGCGCGATGGGCACGCGGCGAGTCAGCCAGCCAGCCGCGTGTTCGAGCATCTCGCGCTGCCAGGCGTCGAAGGTCAGGACGTGGTTGGCGCCGGCCAGGACGTGCGTTTCCACGAACGCATCGTAGCCGACCGGTTTCTGCCCACGCTGCAGGTACTTTTCCTCGAACTCCCAGTAGAGCCGATCGACCTCGCTGAAGAACAACATGGTCGGCGTGGACATGGCCACGAGCCGGGCCATCGCCGGCGCGAACAGCGGATTGGTGTTGTCCTCGACGGGGGTCGGGGCCGGGGCCGGGTCCGGTCCCTCCGCAGACGCGGGTCCCGGCCCCGTCGGCGTCGTCGTCGCACTCGGCGCAGCCGCTGGCGCCGGCACCGGGGTCGGAGCCGGTGACGAGCGCCGCCGGACCAAGAGCGATCGGATCAGGGCCTTGACGTCGGTCTGCAACGTCAGCAGCCGAAGCCAGGACTTCGGGTCGAGGGCGCGCCTGACGTAGCCGGCGCGGAGGTCCTGCAGTTGGCCGATCGACATGAAGCGGGTCCGGTCGACGTTCGACCCATCGACGGTAATCGGCAGGCCGACACCGAGGATGCCGGCCACGTCGCTCCGGGACTGCGCGGCAAGGACCGCCGTGATGGCGCCGCCGCACAAGCCACCCAGGACCACCCGGCGGATGCCGTGTTCGCGCTTGAGCCAGTCGATGGCGTCGTGCGTGTCGGCAACGTAGCGGCCGAGCGCCACCGAGCCGTAGAAGTCGGCGAGCAGCCGCTCCCCCACCGCCCCATCGGAATCACCGAGGCCCGTGAAGTCGAAACGGAACACCGGATAGCCGCGGGCGACGAAGGCGTCGCTCATCTTGACGTAGAGGCGGTGCGGCGCCACCCGCATCTTCACCCCTGGGGAGAGCAGCACGATCGCGGTATCGACGGGCCTCGGCGGCCGCTGCCAGATCCCGACGAGGCGGATGCCGTCACGATTGCGCAGTTCGACCGCGTGCCTGCCGGTCGTCATCGTTCCTCCAGCCACGTCATCGTCGCCTCGTAGACCTGCGGCGCCTCCTCGTACAACTCGGCGATCTCCTTCCAGAACGGCTCTTCACGCACCACCTGCAGCGTCGCCGCCCCCAACGCGTCGACGAAGGCGGTGAGTTCGGGCTGCGGCGGCGGCGTCGCCATCCGCTCCACGCGGAGCACGAGGGAAGGCCCCGCGAACGCCAACGGCTGGCGACCGGGTTGCACCTGCTGCAAGTCGTCGTAGCGGGTCGCGCCGAGCAGGTAGCCGTCGACGTTCACCGGCGTGCCGGCGCGCATCGCGGTCACCAGCGCCTGGCGATCCTCGCGCACCTCACGATGCACGGCCAGCTGCGTGGCGAGGTTGATCCGGAGCAGTTCCTGGGCGTAGCGCTCGCCGTTGACGATCGGGGCCCACAGAATTTGACGCGCGACGTCGGGCCAGGAGGCGCTGCCGAGGGCCGCGAGGGTCGCGCCGAGCCGCAGGCCGAGGAGGGTGACGCGCGCCTGACCGGTGCGCTGGCGGACGAAATCGATGGCGGCCCGAAGGTCGGCCAGGTCGTCGGCGATCGAGCCGGACGCCAGGTCGCCGTCACTGTCTCCGGTCCCGCGTGCGTCGTAGCGGAGCACCGTGTGACCGAGAATGGCGAGGCGCCGGGCGAACTGGACCAGCACCCGGTGGGTCCAGAGCTTCTCCTCGCCGAACGGATGGCAGAACACGAACGCCTCGCCCGTCCCGTCGACGGGCTCGTGCAGGACGCCGAACAACTGCACGTTTCCGCTCGGAAAGAACTGCGGCCGCTCACCCATCCGGCAATCGTCTCCACACCGCCGCCGGGGCACGACGCCTGGCGGGCGCGCCAGTCGATGCCGTGCTCCGGACGAGGGCCCTTCATTGTCTCATGGCGCGGCGCCCTCGATGTCGGCCGTCCGGCCACGCCCGTCGTCGGCGGCGGCGACGCGTTCGCGCTCCCAGGCGTCGTAGCCGGCGCGGGCCATTTCCCGGAAGCGATCGACAGCCGACAGGATGAGCGCGAGGCCCCGGGCCGACCGACTCTTCCAGTAGCGGATGCGCGCGTTGGGCCGATCGATGTCGGCCCAGGTGTACTTGTATGGCTCCTGCCCGCGGAGAAAGTCGAAGAGGCTGGCCCCTTCCTTGATCGCGGTGCGCAGCGCGTGCTGCATCAACACCAGCCCGACGCGGTGCTTGGCGTTGGCCGGATCGCGACCGGACTGGTAGTAGTAATAGCCGGCGCCGAAGGCCAGGCAATAGAGCGCACCGATCGGCCCCTCCGGCGTGTCCATCACGAACAGCCGCAACCAGCCGCACTCGAGAAAGGTGACGGCGAGCCGCCGATGGAACCCGACATACGCGTCGGAGCGAAAGGCGCGCGACGCGTCCAGCCAGCGCCGGCGATGGAGCACCGCCAGCGCTTCCAAATCAGCCGACGCTTCGACGGCGTTGCACGACTGCCGCACGACGGCGCCGTAATCGGTCGCGGTCCGCCGCTCATACTCCCGCATCTTTTTCCGGTAGTTACGCGACCGTGCGGCGAGAAACGCCTCCTCCGTCGCCGGCAGGCGCGCCGCCGGACACAGAGAGTGGCGGGGATCGATCTCGGCGCCGCGGCTCGACAGCCGGCGCACGATGGCCGCCGTCGACACTGTGTCGCCGGCGAGCGGGACCAGGTCGATCGCATCGACGTCGTCGGCGGCCAGCATCCAGTCGACGAATGCATCGACGACCGCGTCGGTGTGGTCGCTGGCGGTGATGAAACCGAGACGATCGACGATGACGTCCGACCCGTCACCGATCAAGCCGATGACGCGCAGCCGCACGCCGAGCACGCGGCGCGTCTGCAGCTTCAGCGGGGCCAGGCCGATGATCGTGCCGGCTGCGTCGCGGGCGACGAGCACGCAGAGGCGCTGCGACCCCCGGTAGACGTCCCACCACGTGGTGACGAACTCCCAGGCGAGGAAGGGATGCTCGACATCGGAGCGCGCCAACAGCGCATTCCACCCTTCACGCAGCTGGCCGAGGCCGTCTGGCGAATCGATCCGTTCGACGCTTACCGTCAAGCCGACTCAACTCCCTCCGAGAAGGCACAGCCCGCCTCGACACCGGATCAGAGGAAGCTATTCCGTCACCGCCAACGAATTCGACCTAGGGGGAACAGGCGGCCCTAAGTTACACGCGGGCCCCTGCGCACGCAAGAGCCAGACGCCGCCCCGAGCTGGCCACCGAGGAGTCGAGTTAGGAATAAGAAGGGCGTCCCGCCGTCTCTTTTTACGCGCGAGGCCGGCGAATGAAGCCGTCGAGTCGGCCCCAGATCTTATTCGCGACGTCCGTCGCCAGGCCGAGCCCGCCGGCGAGCGTCGCCGGGTAGGTCACACACAACTCAA
>Ga0070665_100002465_pt1 | contig 20398 bp, 22 predicted proteins | sample KBSS13metaG_FD_65862 | JGI IMG/M metagenome (GOLD analysis project Ga0070665, IMG submission 65862) | Switchgrass rhizosphere microbial communities from Kellogg Biological Station, Michigan, USA - KBS S1-3 metaG | ecosystem: Host-associated > Plants > Roots > Rhizosphere > Soil ...
ATACTCTCTCCGTTCGTACTGATGCTTCGATAAACTCAGCAGTAAACGCTGCGCTCAGATACTCTCTCCGTTCGTACTGAGCTTGTCGAAGTATACGAACTCCTTTTTAAATGTGTTCGTATACTTCGACAAGCTCAGCACGAACGGGATTAAAATAATCACGTGAAGTTCTGAGTGCAGCGTTTACTGCTGAGCCTGACGAAGCATCAGCACGAACGGGATTAAAATAATTACATGATACTCTGAGCCCTTTCAGTAAACTTCGAAATAAATACAACCATTGACTAATGTGCATTAATTGTATTATTTTAAAAATAAAAGATTTCTTGTTTTGAAGTTTAATTAATCAAAAAAAGGGATGATTGTATGAAAAATTTATTAAGCAAAATACTTCTCACCATTATGCTATCGAGCACATTAGTTGATACCATACATACCGCAATACCAAAACCCAGAACAACAAGACAACCTCAAAGAACAAGAAGGGTCACTCAAAACAAAGGACAGCGTACCTTAAGAAGAAGAAGAAATTTACCACAAGCAAAAGGTACTACTACACCACAACAACTACAAAGAACAGCACAAAGAACAAAACAAACTGCTAACAAATTAGAAGTGGACGCTAAAAAATCTGAAACTGGAAAAGTACCTGCAGCAACTGTTGTTGCTGATGCAAAAAAAGTTGAAAAAAGCATTCAAGAAATAGAACAACAATTAGCAAACCTAAGGACATGGTCGGGAGATATCTTGCCGGGTGGATATTCACTTGAAGAAAAAGATCAAGCGTTTGTTCTTGCTGCTCCCTATCTAAAAGAATCGGCAGCTCTTAAAGAGCAAATAAAAAAAACACAACAAGAGCTTGATAAAATAACAACCAAAACATATTTAGGCTTTGGAACCCCTACTGTTCAAAAAGGTAAAGAAAAAGAATATATTAAATATACTAGCCTCATTAAAACATATGAAGGACGTATTAAAAGGCTTGAACCTCTCATAGCTGAACAAGAAATCATTTTGGGTGATCGCAGATCTACTGCTCTTAAAGCCGCATATGCTTCAATGGCTATCGCTGCGTTAGTAGCAGGAGATATTTATACGGGTGGAGCATTATCAGGCGCTGCAGGTACCGCTGTATCAACTATCGCAAATAATATAGCATACTATACACCTTCACCTATATCGTGGGCTGCCGGAAAAGTATATGGTACTGGCCTGGCTGGCGTAACAAAATTAAAATCAGGAATTAATTATTTAAGAGGAGCTGCTCCTGAGATCAGCAAAGACGATGCAAATTATAGTGCAACTACTGCTCAAATAATTGAAGCCGCCTTAAAAAATAAATCTTCGGAAACTCCTGAAGAATCTTGGTGGCAAGATGTTATTTTTGCTGGACTACAATCAGCGGCCTCAACATTAGGGCAAGCAGGAGTTAAGCAAGTTAAAAAAACCTTATTTGAGGCTTGGGTATCAGGAGTAAGAAAAACTACTAACATAGTATTAAAAAGCTTATATGCACAGTTATTTTCATTAGCTTCTAACCCTTTAGCTGATCCAAACGAACTATTAGCAACAGAAAAAGCCTTTAATGAAGAATGGGCAAAAGAAAGAATTAAAACTTCCAAATAATTTTAACAGTTTCAACGTAATGAAAAATGAGTGGCCCTCTCCACTCATTTTTCATTACTACTATTTTTTTAATCTGTTATAATTTATGCTGCTTTTAAATCCTTACTAATGTCTTCTGGCATAAGCAAACGATCAATCACATCATTTGCATGATCTACCAAAATAATATCTATGCCTTCTGTCATTGTATCAAGCTCCGCTAAATTATGACTATTTTTGCGGGGCAATATAACAAACGGAATATTATTACGCTTAGCAGCCAATATTTTTTCTTTTACACCCCCAATTGGCATAACTTCACCCCGTAAATTTAATTCTCCGGTCATGGCATAATCAGAATTTATAGGACGATTAGTAAGCGTTGACAGCATTGCCGTCAACATAGCAAGGCCGGCTGAAGGACCATCTTTTGGCACTGCTCCGGCAGGAAGATGAATATGCAAATCATACTCAGTGAACATTTTATTATCTATACCAAAATCTTTTGCATGAGCACATGCATAACTACGTGCAGCTTGCGCAGATTCTTTCATCACATCCCCTAACTGCCCGGTTAATAAAAGTTTACCCGTTCCTGGCATAAGCATTGCCTCAATTTGCAATATTTCTCCTCCAAATACTGTCCATGCTAATCCGTTTGATATACCAATTTGATGATTTTTATTTGCACCATCATCAATAAACCGACACGGTCCTAAATACGTTTCAAGCTTATCCACAATAAATCCATCAAATTGTTTTGTTTCTACTAACGTCCGTGCTGCTTTTGAGCATAATTTACCAATCAAACGTTCCAACTGACGCACCCCAGATTCTCGGGTATAATCAGTAATAATTTTTTGCAAAAGATGATCAGAGATAATAAGATTATTCTTTTCCATACCGGCATTTTCAATGGATTTTTTAACCAGATGTTGTCGTGCAATATTTATCTTTTCTTCTAATGAATACCCACTTAATTCAATAATTTCCATTCGATCACGCAAGGGCTCAGAAATAACATCCACACTATTAGCAGTGGCAATAAACATTACTTCAGATAAATCAAAAGGAATGCCAAGATAATTATCATAAAACGTTTTGTTTTGTTGCGGATCAAGAACTTCTAGCATTGCCGCAGAAGGATCACCTCTAAAATCTGCTCCTATTTTATCCAACTCATCGATAACAATAAGAGGATTACGAGATCCTGTCTTTCTTAATGCCTGAATAAACCTACCCGGCATTGCTCCTACATAGGTACGACGATGACCACGAATTTCCGCTTCATCCTTTACCCCACCCAAGGATATTCTTCCATATTCTCTACCCAAACTACGGGCTATGGATTTTCCCAATGAAGTTTTGCCCGTACCCGGAGGCCCAACAAAACAAAGAATGGGCGCAAACCCATCTTTTTTTAAGTTACGTATTGATATAAAATCAAGGATACGTTCTTTAATTTCTTTTAACCCAAAATGATCTTCATCAAGCACTTGCTTAGCATGTGCAATATCAAGATTATCTTCTGTTGTGTGATTCCACGGTAATGCAAAAACCCATTCTAAATGATTGCGCGTTACCGTTGCTTCAAGAGAATCTGGCGCTGTCCGCTCAAGCCGATTAATATGACGGCCAATTTCTTTTTTGATCTCATCTGAAATATTAAGAGCACTAAGCTTTTCACGCATATCTTCTATCTCTTCAAGATCATCTTCTCCCAACTCTTGCTTGATTGCCTTAAGCTGCTCTCGCAAATAAAACTCTTTTTGCGAGCGATTCATAGATTCACGCGCATTGTTTCTAATTTTTTCTTGTATCTCTGCAACCTGAACCTCTTTGCTTAAATAATCAGAAAGAAGTATCAAAAAATCTTTATGTGTATCAGTTTCCAATAACTTCTGGGCATCTTCAACATTCAAATTAAGATGAGAAAGAATAAAATCCCCAATTTTCACCGCATCATTCATTTTTGATAAAATAATATGAAAATCTGGACTAAACGTATATCCTGAAGTCGCCATCTGATCAGCAATCTTTTTGATCTTTTGAACACAGGCATTCAATTCAACAGGATTACTTTCTTCTTCTTCTATCCTTTGAATTTTCGCTTGTAAAATATTTTCATTAGTGATTATATCAAGAGCCCGTGCCTTACAAACTCCTTGCACTAGAATTTTAATACCCCCTTCAGGCATTTTAATAAGACGCATTACTGTAGCGATAGTACCTACAGAATACAAATCATCAGTACTGATTGACCCTTGAGGATCAACACTGTTTTTTGCTGCAAGAAGCAAAACCATCTTCTTCTCTTCGATAGATCGGTTAATCCCACTAATTATTTTTTCATCCAGTACCAGGAGCGGTACAATAATTTGTGGAAAAACAACGACATCCATTGTTGGAATAACGGGTAGTATCTCTGAAGAAATATTTGATTTTTTTTGACTGACAACACTTTTCATTATCACTCCCCCTACTTTTTATTTTGTGCTGTACATTACAACTACAGTTTATGAAATAGCTGTGAAATAACTCAATAATTGTCAATCAAACGCAAAAAAGGTCCTCCCTGATAACTTTTATCAAAAACCCTATCATTTTTATCCATTTTTTTGCTATAAAAATTAAATTTACCAATTTCTTACTTAAGATTTTAATATATTAATTTGACAAATATAAAACATTTCCTGTCTTTTCATTTTAATTAAATAAAAAAATAAAAAACTTCTAATATGCATTTGACATATTTATAAATCATCTATAATTTTATAAATATTACAAATTAGTTATTTACTTTCAAAAAGGTATTTTATGAATATATTATCTCAATCCAAAATTGTTTTATTTGCGTTATTTACATTAAATGTTTTGTCTACCAATGCCGCACATCTAATGGATCCAGAAGGGTATCATCAGCACAATAAATTAATAAAAAATGGCTTAAAAGCCTGGTGTAATTTTAATGAGGACACAGTTAGTTTTGATTTAAATGCATCAAATAGTTTCGATGATAATAATAGTTTCGATGATAATAGTCGTGATAACATTGATTTAAATGCATCAAACAGTTTCGATGATAATAATAATAATCAGGAAAGTGATAACATTGATTTAAAGAAATTAAGTCATTTCACTAACCATCAACGCATTAACATAATCAACAATTCACCTACCAAAGAATTAAACCAAAAACTTACAAGCTCTACTATAATTAACAATGAGCCAAGTAATTTTACATCATCTAATACCCATACCCAGAGATTTATAACATTGCCATCGGAAAAAATTACCTTAAATACAAACGTTCTTAATCATCAAGATGTAAATACTTATGGTAATACAAGTAGCAAAACAAATAGTGATATGGATACCGAAAGCCCACTAAGCGATTTAAACAAAAACGATGAACCGCAATATAATCAATTTATCTTCACTACAAATAACCTTAATAAAGCACCGAATAATAACAATAATATGGATATCGAAGAAACCGATACTAACCTGCAAATGATTGTTGCCAGAGCAGCGAAAGAACAACTTTATAACAAAAAACTAAGAAATAACCCTACTATTAAGCCTAAAACTAACCATATCAGCGATAAGATAAATCAATTGACCAAGGAAATTGATGATAAACAAGCAATAATAACATACTTGATAACAAAACAAAACATGCTTCAAGAGCGGCTAAACAATCCTGCCCTTCAACTTTCCACTGTAACAACAAACAAAAAGAAAGATAATATTCGAAACATACGGGCTGAAGTCAACCAGGAACTTACCTCAACAACATCACTTATTCAAGAAAATAAAGATAAAATAGCTGATCTTAATAAACAAATCCTGATCTACAAAAAAGACCTCCTAAAGTGATCACGCAATAAATACATAAACATCACTATTCATTAACAGTAAGAAATCTTATATAATTAGCAAATAAATTTAATATATAAATCTATTTGCTAATTTATCTTCAAAAGGATTTTCTATGAACTTATTAAGTAAAACAAACATAATCTTTTTAGTAGTATATCTTATTAATAATATTTCTATGATAGCATCCGAACATCCTTTTCGGCAGAATAATGAACAAAATCAAAAAAACAATCTCTATACTGCTCAACAACCAAACAAACAGATTGAAGTAGAACAACATAGCACCTTTATAAAACAACCATTTTTGCACAAAAATGGTACTTATTACATAAGCATTCCAAAAAATATCGAACACGATCCAAACCTAGCATTATTTGCAAAAGAAATAATGCTACAAAATGAATTAATCAAATGTATTTATTGCCTTGATCTTTTACAAAAAGACAAAGCGATTTTAACGTTAGCTATTAAATATAATAAAAAATTCTCTCGTCAAAATTTAATTAATTATAATCAACAACTCACTCTTAAGATTGCTAATGACAATATTGCAAAACAAATAGCGAGCATAAATGAAAGCAATCAAGCATGGCAACTATATAAAGATTCATTACTTAGGTACATATATGAAATCAATAGAGATTAAAAATTTCTCTAAAATACACTTGACTACCAGCCGTTTAACCTTTAACTTAAAATAGTACATTATATATTTGTTTATTTATTTTACAGAAAGATTTATTATGAATACATCATCTCAATACAAAATTAGCTTATTTGTATTATTTTTTAGTTACAATTTTTCTATAATCGCAAGTCAATCCAATGAATGTTGTTCTCCCGATGCATTGAATATAAATATTATGGAACTTATCATAGAGATAAAAAATGACTTCGTTCCAGAAAACACTCCGACTGTTATAAAACATAAAAATTACTTGTTATCACATAATAATCAAACAGGACCAAATACATACTCTTCTCAATATCTTCGCAACCCACAGGATAAACCAATAACCCTACAAACATATCGTGATTCTTTAAGAAGAAAAAATCGTAACTTAAAAAACAAACATTTAACAATATATACTAATGCAATACAAGAATATAAAGACAAACTGATTAGAGAAAACGAATTCCTAACGGAATTAAAAGACACAAATAAAAGTAACTTAACAAAGGCAAAAATCCAAAAGCTTGAAGCGAGCATTCAGCATTACAATCACCAAAAACAAACTATTGAATCAACTTCTACTCCTTATGCTCTGCATATAAGTGAGTACCTTGTTAAGCAATAACATCGGTTAGCCTCATTAATAAAAAAAATACTCAATGTATGAATGTCAGATTTATCTATTCTCAAAAATAAATAAATCTGACATATTTATCTCATAGTTTTATATAACGAGGAGATAAATATGCATCCTATGACTCTTGCAACAGAGCAAATCTCTAAAAAATTTATGCAAGGCGCAGAAGAAATAATAGTTTTTAATAACATAGATAGTTATTTTATACAAAATAAAAATTATGCTATTACGGGTATTTCAGGCGCCGGAAAATCCACTTTTATGCACATCTTAGCCGGGCTGGATGCTCCCTCATCTGGTTCTGTTTTATTTAACAACATTAACGTATATCAATTACCAACCTCTCAATTAGAACATTTTTTAAATAAATCTATTGGATTAGTGTTTCAGTCACCACATTTACTGCGTGAACTTTCTGTCCTAGAAAATATTATATTACCTGGGCTTATTAACGGACAAAAAAAAGCCACCTGTGAAGTTCAAGCTATAAAATTATTACACAAAGTAGAGTTATTACACAAAAAAAATAGTAAAATAGGCGAACTATCTGGGGGCCAAAAACAACGGGTGGCAATCGCGCGTGCTCTTTTTAATCAACCAGTATTTTTAATTGCAGACGAGCCTACCGGAAATCTAGATCTCAAAACGGGAGAAACTATTATCGATTTGCTTTTATCCTGCCAACAAGAATGGGGCATGGGCATTATCATCAGCAGTCATGATAATTATGTTATAGAAAAAATGCATGAAATATATAATATAAATGAAGGTAAACTACGAAAAATATAAACAAAAGAACAGGTTTTCATGTCCTTACAAAACAAAATCTTAAAAAAAACAATAGAAATTGGTGGATCAACCTTAATCAGTAGGTTTTTTGGTATAGTGCGTGAAGTTTTAATCGTCCGCTACTTAGGTGTCAGTGGCCTATCGGATGCTTTTTTAACAGCCTATAAAATACCAAATTCTTTACGTAAAATATTTGCTGAAGGAGCCTTATCTGCTGCCTTTATTCCTACTATAGTCAACACTATTAAGCACCATAACAAATCTGCTATTTCAGGATTAATGTCTCTTTCTTTTTTAATATTTGAAGGCATAGTACTAACTCTGTGTGCTTTGGTAATGACTCATGCACGTACTATATTAAAATTCATAGCCCCCGGATTTTCTGAAATACAAATTACTCATGCTATTCCTCTGCTATGGATTCTTATGCCATTTATTTTTTTTATATCCAGTAGCGCTTTATTAAGCGGTGCGCTGCATGCGGTTGGACACTTTTTTATTCCAGCAATTGCACCAATTATAGTTAATATTATTTTTATTATGGGCATAGCACTATGTCTTATCTTTAATTTACCGGTCACCATGTTATGCTGGTTTATTATCTTTGCAGGATTTATTCATTTTGTTGTACACCTTGTAGCCTTTTTTAAATATCATTTTTCTTTTGGAAAAATAACGAGTAAAGACATTGCGGTGTTTATTCGTATTATGGGAAAATTTTTACTCTGCTTACCAAGCATTAGCTTAATGGAAATCGCTTTATTTATTGATACCAGCTTTGCCTCGCTGCTGCCTGAAGGGTCAATATCTCTTATTTATTATGCAAATCGCTTTGTTGGCATACCTCAAGGCGTTTTTGCTGTAGCATTTTCTACCGTGTTGCTACCCCATTTTTCACAACTTAATAGCTACAGTCCAAAACGTCTTCATTTTTATCTATTAGAATCCGCAAAATTTATCCTTTGGATTACTCTACCGGTAGCTTTATTAATGGCGTTTTTTTCGAAAGAAATTTTTTCTACGATATTTATTTCAGACAAATTCACTCTTTTGCAAGCTCAACAAGCAGGAAACATTCTCATTGCATTTCTGTTAGGGCTATTCTTTTTTTCTCTTAATAAAATTTTACTTAATATTTTTTATGCTATGCATGCGGCATGGATTCCCGCTCTCATTGCTCTTACGGCAACCATCATCAATATCATATTAAATATACTTTTTATAAAACAGTTTCAAACAATTGGCTTAGCTCTTGCAACCAGTATTTCTGGTATTGCACAAACAATTTTATTTATTACCGTATTATATAAAAAATACAATTTCCGTATTTATTTTGCCCCCTTTGTTTCTTTTAGTATAAAATATGCCATACAACTTATTCTTTTTAGTGGAGCTTTTTTATTATGCTACCAAAGCATAATTCATAGTATTCCATCCCTTTTATCTCCCACGCTATCGCACTTTTTTATTGCACAAATAGGACTATGGTTATGGGTAGGACCTCTTGCTCTATTGTTTTTCATGCTATTATATATTTCACGAACGTTCTTTAAAATATATCTTCATTTTCTAAAATAAGATAACCATGAAACATTTATATTCTGCGGGCATTATTACGTACTTTCCTACAAATGATACTATTCTCTATTTACTTTTACAGTATGAAGCAGGCCACTGGGACCTTCCTAAAGGAAAAATAGAACCAGGAGAAACTAAACATGAAGCAGCACTCAGAGAACTTATGGAAGAAACAGGATTAACCGCAACAATTGATAATAACTTTGAACAAACGATACAATATATTTTTACTGATTACGATAAGCAATTAGCGCAAAAAACTGTTTATTTTTTTATCGGCCAAACAACAGTTACCAATGTAACATTATCTCATGAGCATATAAACTATCAATGGTTACCCTATAAAAAAGCGCTTGAATTATTGACATATAATAATGCAAAAAAAATATTAACAAAAGTCAATAAACATATTATTACTACTTATAACAAATAATTAAAAATAAATTGTCTGACTTCAAAATAGTTGATATTCTATTCAACGATCTACCAACAAAAACATATACCTCCAAAAGGAACTATTGATGAAATATATCTCACTATTATCTGTTTTTTGCCTTTATTTTACCTCCTCATCTATGGAAACAACCACAGACGTTACAGGAAATTCAACCATTAATCGAATAATTAATGTTCACAATAGCACCAAATCAGCAATTGAAGTATACGTTAAAGGATTTGGTGCATACACAACCAACTCAACGCTTATGCCTTGTGACTTTAATAGCGGTATATTTCGCATTCCTTCAAAGGAAAGCTCCACAATTCCTATTAGAACAGTCTCTGAAATAGGTTCAAAAAACTCAACTGTTTATCGTATTTATGCCCATGCTCTTATGGTGAAATTCCTCGATGACAATAATAGTGAAGTACATTTTCCAACACCATTAGATGTATGCTCTGAAAATTTTATTGTAACAAGTTATATGATAGATAAAAAATTACGACTTATCATACAGAACGAAGACAAATAACTAACACACTTACAAATTTTATAAAAACATTTTTATCCACTCTCTTTAATACAAGAGAAAGGAACAATAACAGGTACAACAAACTCGATGAGATTATTCTAATCCGTTGACTCTATGATGAGCACAAACGGATTAGAATTTTTTTAATTAATTTTTAGACACACTTTACACTAATGATACAAGTACCGGTTCATCGGTACATGATAATGCATCTAATTGTAATTGTAATTCTTGAACCAATCTTACCGATTGCCTAATATTATCTAAATATAAAGGTATTGAGGCATTTTGAGGATCTTTTTTTAACAATTTTATTATAATTTTTGTATCTTCTTTTATAGTATGAATTTCATCATTTACACTATCTTTAAGCATTTTTCTTAATGATCTCACCGTTTGCTTATTTACTTCTTGAATTTCAATCAATTCAATCTCATCCCACTTAATATCATCACATATGTTCTGCCTTATCGAACTTATACATACCATTAAAAAAAATAATTGAATCATTTTCTTCATATCAACTCCTTTTAAAAAAATACTTATTATATTTAGCAGCAATAGTTTAAAGCTTATCCGAAAATGAAAAAATGTTTAATTTTCCGTTCCTACTGATGATTCGAAGCACAACCCGTGGAGCTTGCAGCAGTAAACGCGGAGTTTATCCTGAGTTTATCGAAGGACTCAGATACTCTCTCCGTTCGTACTGATACTTCGATAAACTCAGCAGTAAACGCGGAGTTTATCCTGAGTTAACCGAAGGGCTCAGATACTCTCTCCGTTCGTACTGAGCTTGTCGAAGTATACGAACTCCTTTTTAAATGTGTTCGTATACTTCGACAAGCTCAGTACGAACGGGATTAAAATAATCACGTAAAGTTCTGAGCCCTTCGATAAACTCCCTACTACGCCAAGGCTTGTTGCTGCGCTAAAAGCTTCGGTGGATAAAATCGTCGGACTCCGCAGCAGTAAACGCGGAGTGTATCCTGAGTTTATCGAAGGGCTCAGATATTCTCTCCGTTCGTACTGATGCTTCGATAAACTCCCTACTACGCCAAGGCTTGTTGCTGCACTAAAAGCTTCGGTGGATAAAATCGTCGGACTCCGCAGCAGTAAACGCGCAGTTTATCCTGAGTTTATCGAAGGACTCAGATATTCTCTCCGTTCGTACTGATGCTTCGATAAACTCAGCAGTAAACGCGGAGTTTATCCTGAGTTAACCGAAGGGCTCAGATACTCTCTCCGTTCGTACTGATGCTTCGATAAACTCAGCAGTAAACGCTGCGCTCAGATACTCTCTCCGTTCGTACTGAGCTTGTCGAAGTATACGAACCTCTTTTTAAATGTGTTCGTATACTTCGACAAGCTCAGCACGAACGGGATTAGAATAATCACGTGAAGTTCTGAGTGCAGCGTTTACTGCTGAGCCTGACGAAGCATCAGTACGAACGGGATTAAAATAATCACGTGAAGTCTGAGCCCTTCGATAAACTCAGGATAAACTCCGCGTTTACTGCTGAGCCTGACGAAGCATCAGTACGAACGGGATTAGGATAGTATAAAAATAAAGAAATGAGTTGTTGTTACAATTGCTGTCTTATGTATAAAAAGAGAGGAATAAAATAATATGCTTGTTTTAACGATAAGTGAATTATGAAATCATAACCCCATTCTTCATTACATTACAAATGGGGACCCCGTAAAACAGAAAAAAGCCATACTAATGTATGACTTTAAACTTGGTTGCGGGGGCTGAATTTTGCCCCAACTTTCATTACATTCCCGTTGGGGACCCCACATAAGAACAATTATAAAAGAAAAAGAACCAGAAATTAATTTTACCCCATTTTCTCTACGTTACAAACGGGCACTCCATAAAACAGAAAAAAGCCATACTAATGTATGACTTTAAACTTGGTTGCGGGGGCTGGATTCGAACCAGCGACCTTTGGGTTATGAGCCCAACGAGCTACCAGGCTGCTCTACCCCGCGGCATATTTTATATATTTTTTCATTAACTAAGAAAGTTATTATAAATATACGGCCTCTTTCTATATTTGTCAAATAAAAGAATCACCCTTTTCTCTTCTTTTTCCCTAAGCAATAACATAAAGAATCTATTTATATAATACACAGTTCACTATCTATACGCTTCTATATGAAACTATTATAGCAAAGCCATTGATTATTAACGGTGTATTTATTTACAATTATAAAGAGATTTAGAAAATTAAGGATTTTAAAATGAAACAAATCTATACTATAACGGTAATAACCGCAATACTTGCAAGCATCACTTCCATTAACGCTTATGAGTACAGTTTTTTTAATAATACAAAGACACCATTAGGCATTGCTATACAATATATGGGTAACGATGGCATTGAACCACTGTATAAACAACTTGTTAAACCCGCAAGCACGGTAATATTTAGTCCAGGTAAAACAACAATGCCCTTTAGCTCTTACAAAATAGAAATCCCTGCCCTAAAATGGGGTTTTTGTTTAGATAATATATTTTACACAGAAAACCCTACTCCAATATCAAGAACAACCAAACAAAAACCTATTCCTTTTCAAAATGCGATTTGGAAAAAAGCCCCTATTGCATGGGTTAAAGAAAAAAGCATACATACAAAATCTAAAAAAAAACTGTCTCAAAAATATCGACCCTTAGAACACGAGCTTCCTTTGTCTGAAAAGTCTTTATGTCGAGACCGTCATTTTGATATAACACGCAATGAGCATGGCCAAATAATAATTAATTCATCATTAAATGAGTAATAAATTTTAACGCCTCATTAATATTGAACTAAAACAAACATTTAATAAAAATATTCTATTTTTTACAAAAATAATAACTTCAGCCTCTTTTGATTATTAAAGAATATTTGAAAAATTTTTCTTTTTTCTGATATACTGTATATTAATAACAAAAAACCAATCAATTACGAAAGGAGTAATAATATGCCAACAAAACTATTATCGCTATTTTCACTATTATTTTTCATTACTCTTGCAAATGGTGATGCAAAAAATAATACTCAAAAAAGAAATTCTTACAAAAAAAGTCGTGCTAACGTAGAAAAATTCTATGTGAAATCAAACTCTGATGCAAACCTCATTAAAGAAAAACTCTTAAAAAAAATGGCCGAAGCCTATAAAGAATTTATTAATAAATGGCGGAATTGCAGAAAAAAACATCCCGTGAGCGTTTTGATGGGTAGATGCCAACCCCTTGTGCAAAACTATAAAAACAATGTAAAATTATTAAAAGAAACATCGGAATATCAAGAAGGAATAAATTTCTTAAAAGATGCTGCTAAGTATGATATGATAAAATATGGTCTAATTGATATTTTGGTTGACTACCAAAACGAGTATAATGAAACCAGAAATGAAAATCTGCAAGAAATTATAAACTCCATAAAAGATGGGTATGTCCCCAATCAAGAGTTCTTTTTCTTATCACAAGAAGACATAAATGAAGCCGCAGAGAAAGCTCAAAAAATACTACGCAGAATAGTTGCAGACATTGAAGGTAAATATTAATAAAAATTTGGTTTTTTTATTTAATTACATTTACGTATTAATATTTTGTACCATGCCATTTTTATCAATAAACAATGACTGCGCATAAGAAACATATACTATATCCCGTTGCCAGTATACTGCTTTATACCGAGCAAGTAATACCAAAAGTTTTTGAATATACAATGACCAATAACTACTTAAAAATAAAGAATCATTAACAATCACTATAATGGCAACATCTTTATAATCATCATCAGGAAACTCATTAAAAAAAAGCTCTGAACAAATATACGGTACAAAATCTCTATTATGCAGTAACGGCAACACCATACGTTCATCAAAAGAAATGGCAATAGGCACGCTTTGATTAAAATAAATTTGACGCATCAGCACATTATTCATCCAACCAAATAAACGCTCCGATAAAAACATCGCATGTCTTTTATCCGAACAATGCTGCAATGCTCCGTTATGTACCCAATGAAATGAATTATAATAACATTCTTGATGCCATCGTGACGCCCCAAAAATTAAATGTATTGGTTTACCAACATAATGATAATCCCATTGATTAATTAATGAAGATAAATCATTAAAATTATTTATGTTAAACGCCGATTCTGGCATTATAACAACTTCTGTCTCTGGATACTGAATAAGTATATTTTTCAACTGATTTGCAACAAGTTTAATTACAACTTTCTCTTGATTTGCACCAAAGCACATCATAATAGGTAAACTTTTTATTTTTTTATACCAACCCGCACACTGAATGTCTCTCTGGGCCATTCCCCAAGAAAATACCCACGGTATCATTGCAGTACAAAAAAATAAAATTGATATACAATTTCTGTTACAAAGCACTAACACGAGAGAAATAGGTACTAGCAAAAAAAAACTCATTAATACTGTTTTACCCACCAATGGTAGCAAATATAAAAAATATGGTTTATAAGCCAATACAACAAAAGGATGCATTAATGGATAACCTTCTGGCAAGCCAAAAATCCACATACTATACCAATCAACCCATACAATAAATAACCATAATCCGGCTGCATATATCATTAAACGCACAAGCAAAAGCTTTATTGAGCACAAATAAATTATCATCCTCATTACTAAAAAAATAATTCCTGCACATAATGCTTGATACACTATGGTCAAAATAACCATAATTAAACCAACCAACCACCATTCATGTGATATGGTAAGTATAACAGAAATAGCTCCACCCAAATGTAAAGTAAGAACTACCACAGCCCATACATAGCCATGCCAAAAAGAAAGATTAAATTTAGCTGCCGCATAACATAAAGGAACAGGAAAAATAAAGACCAACCACCAAAGATATTCATGTAATAAAAATGCCGCTCCATACATACAAGAAGATAATACAACCAATAGCCAACAAGTTAATATCATAAAATGATGCTCATTATATTAATAACCAATCAAAAAGATTAAAAAATTTAATAATTCCCTGCTGACTCTAAACCAACAAGCTGTTGGATGCAAGCCTTATCCAGAGATACCTCTCATTAAAAATGCTCAATATTACTAATTTAGCTTATCTGAAAAGATGACTTTTTAACCTCATAAATAAAGAAAATATTATCAGGCATTGATAGTATACAATTATCCTATTGATAAAAAAATCAAAACAGAATAATATATTAAATATATATATTCCTTTTAAGAAGTCTTTTTTATGAAAAATATTCAATTTATACAACATATTATATTAATATCATTTTTATATATCATGCCACCAATTAGGGCAATGGATCAGAACTCAGAACTTCAACTTTCTAGTAAAGAAATATCCTCCATGTCTTCTTCGAGTCGACAAAATAAAATTCCCAGAGACTATGATTCGTTATTCGAGGATAATGTATCTTTAGTAACGGAGAATGAAGAATTATTAAACAAATACAATGAGCTTAAGGGCCAGAATACTCGTCTGAAATATGAAAGCAGTACATCCAATTTAAAGGAGTTACAAACAAGTCTTAATACACGTACACTCAAATTAGAAAAATTAGAACAAGAATTAGAAAATTTAAAACAAGAATTAAAAGATTCACAAGAAAGTAAGAATAAGATATTCCATTTAACTTGCAGATCAATAAACTCATTAACTACACAAAAAAACATACTCATAAAAATAATAAGTGAGCTTAATTCCACTCCTTATCATGGACATGGTATGTATGAGAACAGCCCTACGCTTGAGAAAATGCCCGAGCTCATCACAGATTTTGAGGAAACTATGAAAAACTACCTAAGTGCGACAAAAAATAAAGTTCGTTCCCTTACCTCATCTCTTTCCTTCCAAAGAAATGTATTTTTGACCGCCTTAGCGGCTTCTTGGATTATTTTTATATATCTCTACATCAAACGCTAAGAGTAATAAAAAAACATTCCATGAAAATAATTCTACAATCACTTATTGCCTAACTGAAACCAAATAGTTTATTTTAAATATAAGAAATACTAAAAACTCATAAATAAGATTAAACCGCCGGCAATCTCGAAAAAAGGAGGCGATCCGTGATTTTTTTTAATAAAAAAATATTTTTGATCTTATTCAGTCTAAACTTAAGCCATTCAGCCTTTTGCTATGTATGGACATTTCAAAATATGACAAAAAAACCTATTCTTGTAGAATGCAGACTAGCTGCATATGAACGTATTTATTATGATATTATTAACCCTGGACAACAGTCAACGCGTTTTGACTGGCCAACCGGCGCTATGAAATCAGAGACTTGTGTAGATAAATTTTTTGTCAGTGAATTAAACGATACTCACCTAAAAAATTTATTTGAAAAAACTGAATTACCTACGTCAGAAGAAATAGAATTAATAATAGAAGGTCCTATTGGTCGAGCACAATTAAAAAACATAAGCACTATTGCTCCTCAGGTAAAATGGATATCAGAACAAGACTGGCAAATTGTTGATAAAGAATCAAAAAATATTGAAAAAACATCGGATTCATTGCGACAACTACCAGGTAGGACGCAAACCTTAACACAAAAATCTTCTTGTCAATCTCATCACTTTATCGTAATAAAAGATGAAAAAAATTTCTTACTTATTGCAAAAGAATAATTTATTTACTAGTCAATATGATTAAAAGAGTGTATTTTGAAAATAAATTACACTCTTTTAATTTAAAATTAATTAAAAATGAACCGTAACAACATTCTCTCATCATTCTCTATAAATACACCTTTAGGACTCATGCTAGCAATAGCTGATGAACAATTTTTATATTTTTTACATTTTGCAGATGCTCACAATGCACATTCTGTAGAAAAAAAACTTTGCCTCGCTACTAATTCTATTATTGTTCCCGGTATTACCCCAATTATTACCTCTCTCCAAGAAGAACTCGCTGCATACTTTATGGGCACTTTAAAAGAGTTTAAAACACCCTGTTATCTTTTTGGAACTGACTTTCAACAAACTGCTTGGAAAACTTTACAGACTATTTCCTATGGCCAAACTAAAAGCTATAAAGAACAAGCCATTCTTATGAAAAATAAATCTGCGTATAGAGCTGTAGCAAACGCAAATGCCGCTAATCGTCTTGCCATTATCATTCCTTGCCACCGAATTATTAATAGTAACAATAATATTTGGGGATACAATGGTGGAATTCATCGTAAAAAATGGCTTCTTGATTTTGAAAGACAACATTATGCTCAATAAAACAGATCAAATTACATCCCTTTTACACACAGCATCTACTATAACGGAAGATAAACGAAGTTATTTTTTTAAAACAGAACCTGGCAGCTATGCTGAACATGATCAATTTATCGGAGTTCCTGTTCCTATAGTGCGTTCTATAGCAAAAAAATTTTTAGATTTATCCCTTGATGAACTCAAAGATCTACTTAATTCACCTTTTAATGAAACAAGGTTGTTAGCGTTAATTATTATGGTACAACAATATCAAAAAGCTGATAAACCAGATAAAAATATCTTATATCAGTTTTACCTTAACAACCTCAGCCATATTAATAATTGGAATCTTGTTGATGCATCTGCTCACCTTATTATAGGTGCGCATTTATATGATAAAGAAAAAAATATTCTTATATCCTTAGCTCAATCAAACAATCTATGGGAGCGGCGCATTGCAATAATTGCAACTTTATATTTTATTCGCCACAATAACCTTGAATGGACTTTTAAAATTGCTACTATTTTATTAAATGACACACAAGATCTTATTCATAAAAGCGTAGGATGGATGCTACGTGAAGCAGGAAAAAAAAATACAGAAGAACTTGTTAGTTTTCTTAATACACATGCTTATCATATGCCACGAACAATACTACGATATGCTATTGAAAAATTCCCCGAACAACAAAGAAAGTCCTATGTAAAAGTTAGTACAAAAAATAAACTTACTTATCTATAAATTCTATTGAAAATCAATGTTAATTGTAGATACGTCTGTGGAATTTAATAACATTAAAAAAAATATACTTGCTTGCCACCGCACATCATTATTTGCTTGTGGATGATTATAAAGCGATATTATTAATTGTTGGGTTTTGATATACTGACCTACGGCAACGACATAGTTAGTAGCTAAACGCTCAAATGGGCTAATGCCATGTAAAACATCTGTTTTATATCCTGCAACACACTCATCTAGATTATTACGATAATTATTAATTGCTTGCTGTATTTCTAATAAATTCGGTTTAAATAACTGTTGATTATTTTGCATAGCATAATTATTACTAAAGCAACCAAAAACTACTAATCCCAATACTAATTTTAACTATTTCATATCACCCTTATTATGCAACAATATTTTTCTGATTTAGTTATGCTACCATATACGCCTGGAATTAATAAATGTTTTATTTCCTACTACTTGTTGCATCACGCTAAAAAACCTTCCATACGATTCTCTGCAAAAATACTGATTTACTATATCATCTTCTTTAATGCTCTGTTTAAATGAAATGTATACAGGTAAAATTTTTATAATCACCTTGGGCGACTCTTTTTGCATGGTATAACTATTGCAACAATAAATTCCTGTTGCAAATAAAAATAATTGCAAAATATTCACACACAACCTCTTTTGATAAAACAATAAATAAAATATTTTATCTATATTAAACTTATTTTGTAATCTTTTCAATTAATACAAAATTAATCGCTAAAAATTATTCTATAACCATAAAAGCTGTTGCAATCGTACGTGAATGGGATAAGGAACAATGTATAGCTACCTGAGATACATCAAAAATAAATTTATTCTTGATAATAACATACGGACGAGAATTTATTTTTTTAATAATAACGTGAGAACATAATGTTAAAAAAGGAATTTTTTTAGTAGGAAATGCATTAGAAAATGCTTTATATAAAGCTTCTCTGGCTGCGAATCGAACAGCAAACCGCTGCGAGCTTTTATTAATATCAGATAAACAATAATCAATCTCTTCTTGAGAAAAAACTCGTAGCAACTGCTTTTGTGTATAAGTATGCCACAACGCGAAGCGTTGAATTTCCACTGTATCTACACCAATGCCTAAAATCATATATCTTAATTTTCGTAATATTTATTTTTTTAGTAGCAACTCTAAAGACTTATTCGGCAAGTAATTCTAATCTTTAATAAGATCTATTCCTCCATAGACTTACTCATTATCAAACCAATCCTTATTAGTGTCGTTCATAAATACCTTAAGCTGGGCGCTATCAAACTTATATCTGTCAAACAACCCCACCAAATCAAGTAAATCTTTATTAGATATTTTATTAGACTTCACCAATAAATGCAATTCTCTACCAACTCCATGACACTCATCTATACACTGAATTTTTTCTATCCATTCAAAACATAATGCCTCATCATTATCGGTGTAGAACCTCAAGGGAGTACATATAAGAATAATCGGATCATTCATAATTTATTCCTTATTATTTACCTTATCTTACCACCAGGATAAACGTTTTCATAATCTCTACCATTAGGTTCTGTTGAGTTTTTGAAAAGCTAAGAATTTAAGGTATGATAACACCGAAAAAAAACTAGATTAGTGTGAGGAAAAAGTCATGAGGATTATTGTTTTGATTTCATAATTCACTGATAATTAAAGCAAGCTTATTTTTTTAGTCCTCTCTTTTTATATAAAGCATAACAATGCAAAAAAAAATTAAAATTACCCATTCTCCGCTCACCCTGAGTGTTCTACGAAGTGTAACGTAGTAGAATGTATCGAAGGGTTATGTTTGGTTATTCTCCGCATCTTTTTTACCCAAACTTTCATTTCATTTCCGCTGGAATCCCCATTTGTAATACAATAAAGGATGCGGTTATAACTTCATAATTCACTGATTTTTAAAACAAGCACATTGCTTTAGTCCTCTTGTTTTATAGAAAGAATAACAACGTAAAAAAAGAATTAAAATTGTGTTCCCGTTCGTCCTGATGCTTCGATAAACTCCCTACTACGCCAAGGCTTGTTACTCCGATAAAAGCTTCGGTGGATAAAATCGTTGGACTTCGCAGCAGTAAACACTGCACTCAGAACTTCACGTGATTATTCTAATCCCGTTCGTCCTGATGCTTCGATAAACTCAGCAGTAAACGCTGCGCTCAGAACATCACGTGATTATTCTAATCCCGTTCGTCCTGATGCTTCGATAAACTCAGCAGTAAACGCTGCGCTCAGAACATCACGTGAT
>Ga0070665_100002467_pt1 | contig 20388 bp, 17 predicted proteins | sample KBSS13metaG_FD_65862 | JGI IMG/M metagenome (GOLD analysis project Ga0070665, IMG submission 65862) | Switchgrass rhizosphere microbial communities from Kellogg Biological Station, Michigan, USA - KBS S1-3 metaG | ecosystem: Host-associated > Plants > Roots > Rhizosphere > Soil ...
TTGCGGCAAAGGTCACGCTGGATCCGGCCGAGCGCGAAGGACTGGACGGACAGAAGATCGCGGAAAAGCTGCGCAAGGCGCGGCTCGCCGCGCTGGCATCACAACGTCGCGGCTAGATCGCGCACGCCGAAGCCGCGCAGCGGCTGGTCGAAGCCGCGGCTCAACCCGATCACTTTGAACCGCTCGCCCATCTCGCCGGGCAGCGTCAGCAGCATCGCCTGACGTGCAAGCTGCACGCGCGACGCGAGCTCATGGCCCACCTCGGCGGGCGCGAGCAACTGCTCGAGTCCGTTGCCTATGAGGAAGTGCGCCTGCGTTGCGAAGCCCGCGACGGTCAGTCCTGCGGCCGAGGCCGCTTCGGCGACCGCGGTGAAATCCACCCACGCGCCGATATCCTGCACGCCGACGTTGATCAGCGGGTCGTCGTGAAACCGATGCCGGAAGTGGCACAGCAACGTGCCTTCGCGACGGTCGCTGCGATAGTACTGACGCTGCGGCAAGCCATAGTCGATAAACAGCGCCACGCCTTCGCGCAGAGCCGCGCCGATGCCGGCAATCCACGGCGCCAGCCGCGTGTTGATCTCGGACGTATAACCGTCGGGCAAGCGCTCGCCGCTGTTCGCCTCGATGCGCCGTACGGCGGCTTCCAACTCAGGCGCCGCATGCGTCTCCGACCAGTCGAGCCGGCCGAGCTGCCACGTCACCCCGAGCGCATTGAGCTGATCCCCACGGACACGGAAACGCTGCACCGGCAGCGCATCGAGGACTTCGTTCGCGAGCATGACGCCGCGGAATTCCTCGGGCAGACGATCGAGCCAGTCGACGCGCGCTTCATGCTCCGCGGCACGTTCCCGGATCATCGCGAGCTGCCGCTCGCGCAGGTCCGCGCTCACTTCGAGGATCAGATAGCGCTCGGGCAACGCGCCTTGCGCGGCCAGCTCGTTGAGCAGATCGGCCGCCATCACACCCGAGCCCGCGCCGAGCTCGAGTATCGAGCCGCCGCTGACCTGTCGCAGGATTTCGCTGCACTGGGTCGCGAGGCAGCGGCTGAACAACGACGAGATTTCCGGCGCGGTGACGAAATCCCCGCCCGCGCCCAGCTTGGTGGCGCCGGCGCTGTAATAGCCGAGCCCCGGCTCGTACAACGCCATCTCCATGAAGCGCTCGAAGCTGAGCCAGCCGCCGCATTTGTCGATTTCTTCCCAGATGCGATGGCTCAGCCGCCGGCTGTGGGCGGCTTCGTCGGGAGTCAGAGGCGGCAACGTCAGCGCGGTGCTCATGCCGCGGCCTTCGCATTTGCTTCGGTGCGCAGTTCAGCGAACATGTCGAACATGGACCCCACGAACATGGACCAAGCCCTCGCCGGCCGCGCCGTCCTGGTCACGGGCGCTGCCCGCCGCATCGGCGCTGCCATGGCTCGCGGTTTTCACGCGCACGGCGCCGACATCTGTATTCATTGTCGCCAGTCTATCGACGAAGCGGAACAACTGCGCGATGAGCTGAACCGGCGGCGCGCGAAGTCGGCCGTCATCGTCACGGCGGATCTGCTCGACGTAAGCGCGCTGCCCGGCATTGTCAGCGCCGCAGTCACTGCATTCGGTCGACTCGACGTGCTCATCAACAATGCGTCGACGTTCTATCCGACACCGCTCGGCAGCGTCTCGCCGAAGCAATGGGACGATCTGCTGGGCACCAATCTGCGCGCGCCGTTTTTCCTGGCGCAGGCAGCGGCGCCGCATCTGCGGGCCACGAAAGGCGCGATCGTCAACATGATCGACATCCATGCGCAGCGCCCGTTGCCCCGTCACCCCGTCTACTCCTCCGCCAAGGCTGGGCTTGCGATGCTGACGCGCTCGCTCGCGCGAGAGCTCGGGCCGGACGTGCGCGTCAACGGCATCGCGCCGGGCCCGATCATGTGGCCCGAAGCCGGCATGGATGCGCAGCTCCAGCAGGAGATCGTCGCGAAAACGCTGCTGAAGCGCAGCGGGTCGCCGGAAGATGTCGTACGCGCAGCCTTGTTCTTCGTGAAGGATGCGCCGTTCGTCACGGGGCAGATCCTGGCGGTCGACGGTGGCCGGGGCGTGGGATGGTGACCGCGACCAGCGGGTGATCCGCGGCCGGAAACTGCGCCCACAGCTCGGCGATCGTGCGCTGTTGCGTCGGATGCAGCAGCCCCGGCGCGATGTCGGCAAGCGGCTTCAACATGAAAGCCCGACGCAGCAGATCAGGCCGCGGCAGCAGTAGCCCCGGCTGATCACTCACGAGCTGGTCGTACATCAGAATGTCCAGATCCATCGTGCGCGGTGCCCACTTCGGCGCATCGCGCGCCCGACCGCAGCTCAGCTCGATGCGCTCCAGCGTCTCTTTTACTTGTGCGGGCGCGTCATCGGTGCGAAAGCCGACGACCAGATTGATGAAGTCTTCGCCGGCGAAACCCACCGCAGGATTGCGATACGCCGGTGAGATTGCGAGTTCGCCGAATGCCCGCTCGATTCCGTCGAGCGCGCGCGCAAGATTCTTCTCCGCCTCGACGTTGCTGCCCGCGGCGACGTAGACCTCAGGCATAGTCCTCAGCGCGCCGCTCGATCTCGATCCCAACATCGCGCGCGCCGCGGATGGCGCCCTGCTTGTTGAGCCGCACTTTCACCCAGCTCACGCCGAACTCGGTCACGACCACACGTGCGATCTGCTCGGCCAGCGTCTCGACGAGGTTGAACTGCGATTCGCCGACGAACGCCAGCAGGCGCTTCGCGACTTTCTTGTAGTCGATCGTGTCATCGATGTGATCGCTGGCCGCCGCGCGGCGAATGTCCGCGGCCATTTCCAGGTCGATGATGACCGTCTGCTTGACCCGGCGCTCCCATTCCCAGATGCCGACGATGCATTCGACGGTGAGCGAGCTGAGAAAAATCTTGTCCATCAGTTGTCGATGCAATGGGCTCAGGAGCTGTGCGGCGGCGGTCGCAGCGTGTCCAGCGGCCAGCGCGCGCTGGCGCGGATTTTCAGTTCGTCGTGCTCGCCGCCGGCCAGACGGCGATAGCCAGCGTACGCGATCATCGCCGCGTTGTCCGTACAGAACTCCGGCCGCGGATAGAGGATCTGCAATCCAGCGCGTCGGCCCAAAGCGCCGAGCTCGGTGCGCAACGCTTGATTCGCGCCGACGCCGCCGGCGATGACGAGCGTCTTCATCCCCGTCTGCGTCGCTGCGCGCGCGCACTTTGCGACCAGCGTTTCGACGACGGCTTGCTGGAATTCGCACGCGACATCCGCGCGCGTCTGCTCGTCGAGCTTCAGGTCGCGCGTCGCGACGACCACTGCGGTCTTCAATCCGCTGAAGCTGAAATCCAGGCCGGGGCGATCGAGCATCGGCCGCGGGAACTGGAATTTCCCGGCTCGACCGCTGCGCGCGAGCGCTGCCAGCGCGGGCCCGCCGGGATACGGCAGGCCGAGCAACTTGGCCGTTTTGTCGAACGCCTCGCCCGCCGCGTCGTCGAGCGACGAGCCGATGATTTCGTACTCCCCGAGCCCGCGCACGACCGCAAGCAGCGTGTGTCCGCCCGACACCAGCAGCGCCAGGAAAGGAAATTCAGGCGGCGTCGCTTCCAGCATCGGCGCGAGCAGATGCCCTTCGAGGTGATGCACGCCCAACGCCGGGCGCCCCCACGCGAACGCCAGGCTGCGGGCAACCGCGCCGCCGACTAGCAGCGCGCCGACCAAGCCAGGTCCGGCCGTGTAGGCCACTCCGTCGAGCTGCTCGGGCTGGGTATGGGCATCGGCCAGCGCCGTCTGGATGAGCGGCAACAGCCGACGGACGTGATCCCGGGACGCCAATTCCGGCACGACGCCGCCGTATTCGGCATGCATCTGCACCTGGCTATGCAGGGCGTGCGACAGCAGCCCGACGGTGCCGTCGTACACGGCCGCCGCGGTCTCGTCGCAGGAGGTTTCGATGCCCAGCACCCTCATTTCGTACCTAGTCTCAAGTTGCCGTCTCTGCTTTGATTTTCGACCGCTGCGTCATTACACTGGCGCGCTCTCGAAAGCCTGTCCGGGCCCGATCGACCCTTCGGAATAGGCCCTTCGGAAGGCCAAGTCCCGGAATTCATAGAGGTTCAGATGCCGAGCGTTCGCGTCCGTGAAAACGAGTATTTCGATGCCGCCCTGCGGCGCTTCAAGCGCGCCTGCGAGAAGGCGGGTGTCCTGACCGAGCTGCGGCGGCGCGAATTCTACGAGAAGCCCACACAGGAACGGAAACGCAAGAAGGCCGCAGCCGTGAAGCGCCACATGAAGCGCGCCACCCGCGATGTCAGCGGCGGTCGCACTGGTCCGCGTCCGGCCCGCCAGTACTAGGCCCTCGTCCCCACACGAATCCGGTTCCCGTTTACGTCGATGTCGCTCAAGGACCGCATCACCGAGGACATGAAGGCGGCGATGCGCGCCAAGGACAGCGAGCGCCTCGGCACCATCCGCATGATCACCGCTGGCATCAAGCAGCGTGAAGTCGACGAGCGCATTACGCTGGACGACGTCCAGGTGCTATCGGTCGTCGAGAAGATGATCAAGACGCGCAAGGAATCCATCGAGCAGTTCAAGGCGGGCAACCGCGAGGACCTGGTCGCGCGCGAGTCGAAGGAGATCGAGCTGCTGCAGGGCTACCTGCCCGCCCAGCTCTCGGCCGGCGAAGTGGATGCCCTGATTGCCGCGGCGATCGCCGAATCCGGCGCGACCTCGATCAAAGAAATGGGCAAGGCGATGGCGCTGTTGAAGCAGAAGGCGCAGGGACGCACGGATATGGCGGCCGCCAGCGCGAAGTTGAAAGCGAAGCTGTCGGGCTAAAGCCCGACCTACAGCCTGACTGACGGGCCTCTGTGCCCGATTCTTGCTTACCTATCCTCGCGCTGAGGCGCGGCATATTCTTCGCTCGTTCTCTATGGCCGGCCGCATCCCACAATATTTCATCGACGAGCTGATCGCCCGCGCCGACATCGTCGAGCTGATCGGCAGCCGCGTGCCGCTCAAGAAAGCAGGCAAGGAATTCAAAGCCTGCTGCCCGTTCCACGGCGAAAAGACGCCGTCGTTTCACGTCGTGCCGGACAAGGCGTTCTATCACTGCTTCGGCTGCGGCGTGCACGGGACCGCAATCACGTTCCTGATGGATCACGATCACCTGAGCTTCGTCGAAGCCGTCGAAGATCTCGCGGCGCGCGTCGGGCTCGATGTGCCGCACGAGGAACAGGCGGGCGCGCGCCAGGCGCCGCCGCCGACCGAAGGTCTGTTCGCGCTGCTCGACAAGACCTCTGAGCTCTATCGCCACGAGCTGAAAAACTCCGACCGCGCGATCGATTACTTCAAGGCGCGCGGCCTCACTGGCGACACCGCCGCACGGTTCTCGCTCGGCTATTCCCCCGATGCCTGGGACACGGTGCTGCAGCAATTCGGCGCGAGCGAAGCCGATCGCCTGAAACTCCTGCAGGTGGGACTGGTGATCGAGCGCGAGCGCAAGGCCGGCGTGAATCCCGGCTACTACGACCGCTTCCGCGATCGCGTCATGTTCCCGATCCGCGATGCGCGCGGCCGTACGATCGGCTTCGGCGGCCGCGTGCTCGACAAGGGCGAGCCGAAATACCTCAACTCGCCGGAGACCGAGCTCTTCCACAAAGGCCGTGAGCTGTACGGTCTGTACGAGGCGCGCCAGGCCTCGCGAACCCTGACTCGCCTGCTCATCGTTGAAGGTTACATGGACGTCGTGCGCCTTCATCAAGCTGGCATTACGTACGCGGTTGCGACGCTGGGCACTGCGACGACGCCCGAGCATCTGTCACGCGTCTTCCGCATCTGCAACGAGCTGATCTTCTGCTTCGACGGCGATCGTGCCGGCCGTGCCGCTGCGTGGCGCGCGCTGGAGAACTCGCTGAGCCAGGTCCGTGAAGGCCGCCAGCTGCGCTTCCTGTTCCTGCCCGATGGGCACGACCCGGATTCGCTGGTCGGCGAGGAAGGCCGCGAAAAATTCGAGGCGCGGCTGGCGCAGGCGATGCCGCTGTCCGAGTACTTCATCGCCCATTTGCAGTCGCAGGTCGACATCAACACCGTCGACGGGCGGGCAAAGTTCGGTGAGCTCGCCAAGCCCTTGCTCGAACGCATTCCGACCGGCATCTACCGCGAGCTGCTCGCGGACGAAATCGCCAGAGTCATGCGTCTCGACCCGCAGCGCCTGGCGGCGGCACTGAACACCGGCGCGCCCGCAAACAGCCGCGTTTCTGAGCGCAAACCCGCGCCATTGCCGCCGCGAAAGCCGGCAGCCGGGGGGCGCCGGAATCTGGTTCGCCAGGCGGTTCAACTCCTAGTCCACTACCCACGGATCGCCGACAAGGTCCGCAACGTCGAGGCGCTGGCGTCACTGGACCGACCCGGAATCTCCTTGATCGTCCAGCTCGTAGAAGAATTGCATGATCAACCGTGCGACAGGATGGCTGTTTTGCTTGAACGCTGGCGCGGCCGCCCCGATGTTGAGCACCTCGAAAAGCTCGCCAAGATGGACCTACTCATCGCGGATGAGGCTGCCGCGGCGCAGGAACTGTTGGGCGCCCTGGAACGATTGCTCAAGGAGGAGGAGAGCCAGCGGCGTTACGACGAGCTGGTCAGTAGACATAAGCAGGAAGGGTCGGCGAGCGGCCCCGAGGCCGAGATCGACCCCCCCGGTGCGGGCCGGTCTACTTGAGTCCCGGGAAACCTAGCGTCCGCAGAATGATCCAAGTACACTGCGCGGTCTTTTTAAGCCCGCGCACCGTTCTGGGCAATTCGGGCCTGGAACGAGTCCGAAGCGAATTCAGAGGGCCTCAAACTTGAGCAAGACTTTGGCAGCGAAGAAGGAACCGGCACAGATTGCCGATGAGCGTCAGTCACAGCTGAAGCTGTTGATCGCGCGCGGCAAGGAGCAGGGCTTTCTGACCTACGTCGAGGTCAACGATCACCTGCCCAGCGAAATCGTCGATCCGGAGCAGATCGAAGATATCGTCAACATGATTAACGACATGGGCATTCCCGTTTACGAGAAGCCCCCGGAGTCCGAGTCGCTGTTGCTGACGGAACCGGTCGTCGCCGACGAAGAAGCCGCTGAAGAAGCCGCCGCCGCGCTCGCCACGGTCGACGCAGAGTTCGGCCGCACCACCGACCCGGTGCGCATGTACATGCGCGAAATGGGTACGGTCGAGCTGCTGACGCGCGAAGGCGAAATCCGCATCGCCAAGCGCATCGAGGAAGGTCTCGACGCCGTCCGCACGGCGCTGTCGAGCTACCCGATGACGTTCGAGTTCATGCTGCGCCAGTACGAGCAGGTCAAGGCCGGGCAGGGCCGCCTGGTCGACATCATCGTCGGCTTCATCGACCCGAACGCGCCGGATGAAATCGCCGCGCCCGTGAATCCGAAGCTCGCGCAGGCCGCCGCCGCTGCGGCGCCGGCTAACGAGTCGGAGGAAGACGAAGAAGGCGAAGGCGAGAATTCGGAAGACGAGGAAGTGCTCGAGACCGGTCCCGATCCGGAAGAGGCGGCGCGCCGCTTCCTCTCGATCGCCAAGCTCCATCAGCAGGTGCTCAAGGCGCTGCTGGAGAAGGGCCTGAAGGATCCGAAGACGCAGAAGCTGCGTAAGAAACTCGCCGGCGAGTTCATGGAGCTGAAGCTGTCGCCGAAGATGTTCGACGCGCTCATCCAGCAGCTGCGCGACAACGTCGCCGAGGTCCGCAACCTCGAGAAGCAGATCATGACGATCTGCGTGCGCGATGCCGGCATGCCGCGCAAGGACTTCATCCAGACGTTCCCGAAGAACGAGACCAACATCAAGTGGCTCGACAAGCACATCCGCGCCAAGCGTAAGCACTCCGCAGCGCTGCATCGCCTGCGCGAGGAGATCGAGCGGCAGCAGAAGAAGCTGCAGTCGCTGGAAGAGCGCGTGCACCTGTCGATCGCGGATGTGAAAGAGATCAACCGCGAAGTGGCGGTCGGCGAGGCGAAGGCCCGCCGCGCCAAGAAGGAGATGGTCGAGGCGAACCTGCGTCTCGTGATCTCCATCGCGAAGAAGTACACGAACCGCGGCCTGCAGTTCCTGGACCTGATCCAGGAAGGCAACATCGGCCTGATGAAGGCGGTCGACAAGTTCGAATACCGCCGCGGCTACAAGTTCTCGACGTACGCCACGTGGTGGATCCGGCAGGCGATCACCCGTTCGATCGCCGACCAGGCCCGCACCATCCGCATCCCGGTGCACATGATCGAGACGATCAACAAGCTCAACCGCATTTCCCGGCAGATGCTGCAGGAGATGGGGCGCGAGCCGACGCCTGAAGAGCTGGCGGTGCGCATGGAAATGCCGGAGGACAAGGTGCGCCGCGTCCTCAAGATCGCCAAAGAGCCGATCTCGATGGAAACGCCGATCGGCGACGACGAGGATTCGCACCTGGGGGATTTCATCGAGGACACCTCGGTGGATTCGCCGATCGATTCCGCGACGATGGAGTCGCTGCGCGAGACCACGCACGCCGTGCTCGCGGGCCTCACGCCGCGCGAAGCGAAGGTCCTGCGCATGCGCTTCGGCATCGACATGAACACCGACCACACGCTGGAAGAGGTCGGCAAGCAGTTCGACGTCACGCGCGAGCGCATCCGTCAGATCGAAGCGAAGGCGCTGCGCAAGCTGCGTCACCCGAGCCGCAGCGAGCAGCTCCGCAGCTTCCTGATGGAAGACTGAGAGGTGTCAGGCTGAGCCTGACCCACGTAACAAAAAGGGCCGGTGGCGAAAGCTGCCGGCCCTTTTTTCATGTTGGGAACTCCCCACAGGGGGAAGACGTCTCAAGTATCAGAAGTGGTGAGTTTCGAGGTGTGGCCGATGGGCCTGTTCTTCTACTTCATACTGTTCGCGGTTGCCTGCCTTTACGGCTGGCTGTCGCGCTCGACGCGCGGTTAGTCCCGAGCTTCTTCAGCGCTCGCATCAGCTCGCCGCGACGAGACGTCACGGCAACACCTTCCAATTTGAGCCAGCGCGCGAGCTGAGTCAGCTCCGCCGCCAACGGCTCCACGATCTGACCGACACGTACGCCTTGCTCGGCGCTACCGCCGCGCACTTCCAGGCGTCCGTGCTGCCGATTCGCCTTGAGATCGACGCGGCCGACCAGCCGATCGCCGAGCAGGAACGGCAGCACATAATAGCCGTGCAGGCGCTTGTGGATCGGCGTGTAGATTTCCAGCCGGAAGTAGAAATCGAACAGACGCTCGGTGCGCTGTCGTTCCCAGATCAACGAATCGAACGGCGAGAGCAGCGCGCTCACAGCGGCCCGACGCGGATACACTGCATCCTTGTGCAAATACGCTTGCTGCTTCCAGCCTTCCACTGAGACTGGCTGGAGCGTGCCCTCCTCTACCAGCTCTGCAATGCGCAGCGCTGCATCCTCAGCCGGCAGGCGAAAGTAGTCGCGCAGATCTCGCGCCGTCCCGACTCCGAGCGCCCGTGCCGACACCGCCATCAGCTCGCGTCGCGCCTGTTCCGGCGACGGCGCGCTCACGTTCCGCACGTGCTCCGGCAACACGCGCTCGGTGAGATCGTAGAGACGCTCGAAATTCCGGCGCCGCGCCGTGGTCACGTCGCCGATCCAGAACAGCCACTCGAGGATTTCCTTGCCCTGGCTCCAGCCCCACCAGCTGCCTTTCGATTTGCCGCAGTCGGCCAGCTCACTGGCACCGAGCGCGCCGCGTTCGCGAATCTGCTCCAACGCCGAGGTTACGAGTTCCTTGTGCGAAGTCGCGTAGCGGCGCAGGCGTTTCCACGTGCCCTCGCCGTTGCGCGCACGATCCATGCGCCAGCGAAACAGCGGAAAGAGTTCGATCGGCAGGAACGAAGCCTCGTGCCCCCAGTACTCGAACAGCGAGCGGCTGCCGTCATACGCCGCGCGCTCGAGCAGTTCCGGCGCGTACGAGCCGCAGCGCGAAAAAATCGGCAAGTAATGCGACCGCACCAGCACGTTCACCGAATCGATCTGCACTGCGCCGAGACGGTGCACGATCTTGCCGAGCGCCGCTGCATTCTTCGGCGTAGCGAGCGCGGGCACGAACAACTGAGCCGCGAGCGCGACGCGCCGGGCCTCTGCGATGGAAAGCATTTGACTCAATGTCGTCTGTCCGCCGTCGTTAGAGATTAAGTTACAGCCCTTACGACAAATTCGTCCTCGGCCTCACACCGCTGCTGTGAACTGCGTTGCGTAGCGCCGCCAGCCGCTCTGGCAGCATGCCCGAGTGTTCAATGCGAGGTGCCCGCCCATGGGAGCATCCCCAGAAGTTTCGATCGATCTGCCGGCCGACGAGTTGCTCTCGCCGATGCCGCCCGCTCCCGTCAAGGCCGCCCGCTCGACCGCTGTGACCGCGGATTACGAAGCGACGGTGGAAATCGAGCTGACCGCGGAACAGATGGACGCATTGCTGAGCGCCGGACCCCTGCCTTGACAGGGATGACGCGCGCCTGCGCGCTCATCACATGTTCGGCTTGCCCGGGTACCGACGCATCAGCTCGGTGACGACCGCGTTGACCTTCACCTTCGGATTCGCCAGCGACTCTTCCGTCACCACGCCCTCCGACACGCCTTCCCAGATCAGTTGTTTCTTCTCCGCATCGACGATGTCGAGATTGATCGTGCCGACCTGGTAGGTAACGGTGCGGTCGTCCGGATACATCGGCCAGCCGCCGTACAGCCCGTCGCGATACCGGTAATAGCCGCCCGGCGTCGGGCGGGATTCGGTGCGGTCGCGCGTATTCATGTAGAAGTTGACGAGCAGATCCGGGTTCTCCGCGCTGTATTTGTAACCACGCGCTTCCATCGCCGTCGTGACTGAGCTCTTGAAGTAACTCGTGACCAGCGTCGAGTAGCCGCCGCGATCCGTTCCTGTCTCTTTCGGGAAACCGAAGGTGCGATAGACGGAGAAATCCGCCTTCCTGTCGTAGTCGACGCGCATCTCCGGCGCATCCGTGGTCGCGCAGCCCGCAAGCATTGCGACCAGCAGCGCCACGATCGTGAATCTCGCTTTACACATGGGACACAGTGTCGCGCGATGCGCTCATCACGGCAACGTCGGATAGCGAGTGTCCGCGCTTGCCGTTACCCTTGGCGGCGCCGACCGGGACCCACGCATGGACTATCGACGAATCGCACCCGCCGTACTCATTCTGCTCGCGTGCGCGCTGCTGCCGCCGCTCAGCGCGCGCAGCGCCGAGGCGCGCGATCCGTTCGAGAAGGTGCGCGAAAGCTTCCGCAAGGCCTACGAGGAAGTCGACGATCCGGCTGCGAAACGACGTCCCGACAGCGAAGCGCTGCGCAACTATCCGCTCTACCCGTATCTGCAGGCTGCGCGCATCCGGCGCGCGCTCGCGGACGCAGGTGACGAGCTCGGCTCGGTCGACCAACGAGCGCAAACGTTCGTCACCTACTACGAGAGCGAGCCGGTCGGCAAAGGTCTGCGCCGAGTGTGGCTGACCAGCCTCGCCGAGCGCGGTCACTGGCAACAGTTCCTGGAGCAGTATCGCGCGAACATCGCGGACGACGCGCTTGAGTGTCAAAGCTTCACCGCGCGCATCGCGCTCGAGCGCACCAGCGATCTCGCGCCTCTCGTCGCCAAACGCTGGCTCACTCCGCGCAGCTTGCCGGATTGCGAACGTGCATTCGATTGGATGCGCGCACAGGATGCGCTGACGCCGGAGCTCATCGAGCAGCGCGCACGCATGGCGTTGAAAGAAGCCAACAGCGGCTTCGCTCGGGAAATCGCGGCATTCCTTCCGGCTGACCGCGCAGCTGCGGTGCTGCAATGGGCGTCGCTACTGGAGGATCCGCAAAGACAGATCGACGCACTGATCGCCGCGCCGTCGACCACGGTCGAAGACGAAGCACTGCTCGCCGGTTGGACGCGCTACGCGCGCAGGGATCGCGACCTCGCGATGCGTCGCTTCGACGCGTTCACTCGCGCTCGCGGCTTGACGGAAACGACTGCGAGTCGCTATGCGCTCGCGCTGGCTCTGGCGCTGTCGTGGGATCGAAACGCGGAAGCGCTGCGCTATTTCGATCGCGTCGCGGCGGCCGATCTCGACGATTACGCGCTGGAGTGGGCAGCACGCGCCTCGATCTGGAACAGCGATTGGCGCCGGCTCGCCAACACGATCGCCGCGATGTCCGATACGCAACGCGGTCTCACGCGCTGGCGCTACTGGGCCGCACGCGCCGCCGAACACAACGACGACGCGAAACTCGCGCGGCAGCTCTACGAATCCACGCTGACCGACGACAACTATTACTCCGTCGCCGCCGCGTCGCGACTCGGACAAACGTTCGCGCCGCATCCGGAAAAGCCGGTGATCGACGAAGTGCAGCTGAAGCAGATCGAGCAGCTGCCCGCGCTGGTGCGCGCCCGCGAGCTGTTCCGCAGCGAGATGCGCGATCTCGCGAATCAGGAATGGGCGTACGGCTACGACATGCTGCCGCAGCCGTCGCGACCACAGGCCGTGCAGCTCGCGTCGCGCTGGGGCTGGCACGACCAGGCGATCATGACTTCTGCGCAATTGCGCCTGTTCAACGATTACGCGCTGCTCTATCCGCAGCCCTTCGACCGCGAAGTGCGCGCAGCGTCCGAGCTGACCAAGTTGCCGCGCGAGCTGATCTATAGCGTGATGCGCCAGGAAAGCTTGTATCGCCCCGATGCCGTTTCTTCGGCCGGCGCTCAAGGGCTACTGCAGCTGATGCCGGATACGGCACGCAGGACGGCACGCACCTGGAAGCAACCGAAGCCGGGTGAGGACGCACTGTTCGATCCGAACGTCGCGATCGTCCTCGGCGCCGCACACTTGAAAACGCTGCTGGATCGTTTCGGCGGTCAGACCGCCGTTGCACTTGCTGCGTACAACGGCGGGCCCAACGCCGCCGCTCGCTGGGTTCCGCCGCAACCGGTCGAAGCGGACGTGTGGATCGAGAACATTCCGTTCAACGAGACGCGCACGTATGTGCAGCGGATTCTGTGGCACAACCTCGTGTTCAACTGGTTGAAGAGCGGGGAGCCGCAGAAGGCGGATGGATGGCTGGGAAACGTGGGGCCGGCCGTGGTGGCGCAGCCGGAGTCAGGCTGAAGCCTAGAGTTGCCCAACGCTCTTCAGTGGCGTGCGCACCGTCGGTGCTTGCTTGAGCAGACCCTCGATGGCTTCGACTGCGTCTTTCGCATTCGTCACGAAGAAATCGGCGCCGGCTTCCTGCATGCGTGTCGATGAGCGCTCGACGTCGACATCCACAGCGAGCGGTCGCAGGACGATGAGCTTGGTCTCCGGCAACGCGCTGCGCAGGCGACGGCAGAAGTTGCGCACTTCCGCGCCGCGCGTCGGCGAGATCGCACCGATGCAGACGGCGAGCGGCCGATGCCCGATTGTCTCGTTGACGGCGTCTTCCGCCGACAGATCCAGCGGGACCAGCGTCATCGTCTTTGCGCCGACTGCAGCACGCAGCAGCTCGAGCGCCGTCTGATCCTCGGGCGTGCGCGCCGCCAGGCCAATCACCGGCGCCACCTCGTGACTTTCATCGGCGGGCGCCATCTGCAACGCGGTTTCGTTGATCACGTCCAGAATGAACACCTCGTCTTCCTCCGTGATCTCGTTCTGGGAGCGATGCTGCGAAACCAGCAACAGCGCAGGCAGCAACACCTCCTGGATGACGCCGACGTCGCCGAGTTCCGCGCGCAAGCGCTCGACGACAAGTGCTGCCTCGTCCTCATCGCGCGCGAGCAGACGCTGATAGAAGCGGATATGCGGCGTCAGAGCCGGCTCCTCCGCAAAAATCACCGCGAGGAAGCGCAGCGAGCGCACGTTGCGACCCAGCACCGCGATACACACCGTGAGCGGCGTCGAGACCAGCAGGCCGATCGGCCCCCACACCCAGATCCAGAACAGCGCGGACACCAGCAGCGCGAACGACGACACACCGGTGCGACGTCCGAACACCAGCGGTTCGATGAACCACGCCGCGACGAAGTCGAGCGTGAGGAACAGCGCGAGCGTCTGGACGGTCTCGGCCCAGCCTGGGAACGTGGCGAATGCCAGCGACGCCGGCATCAACACCGACAACAACGTGCCAACGTACGGCACGAAGCGCAGGACCGCAGTAAAGCCGCCCCACAACATTGCGTAGGGCACACCGATCCAATACAACCCGCCGGCAATCAGCGCGCCGAACAGCACGTTGACCATGGTCTGCCACAAGAGGAACTGGCTGACGCGATACGTGGCCTCGTCCATCAAGCGCGTCGTGAGACTCACGCTCTCCGAGCCGAGCAGGCGGATAAAGCGGTCGCGCAGATCCTCGCGCTGGCCGAGCATGAACGCGACCAGCGCCAGGACGATGATGCTGCTGGCGATGGGTTCGAAGATGGAGCCGCCGGTCGTGCGCAGGCGCTCGACCGCCGAATGCGGCTCGACCACTCGCACCGGCTGCGAACGCGCCAGGTCGGCAGCATTGTCGTCGAGCTGCTCGGTGACGCGATCGATCGTGCGAGTGAGCTGTTTGAGCGTCGCATCCTTGCCTGGCCGCAGCTCGGCGACTTTGCGACGCATTGACGAGGTGTAGTGCGTGAGCTGCGTCGACAGCTCCGCGAACTGATCGACCACGACGTAGCCGATACCGCCGACGATTCCCAGCGCGAACAGCATCGTCAGCGCTACGCCGGCGAAGCGCGGCAAGCGGTAGCGATCGAACATCTTGACCGCCGGCGTGAGCGCAAACGCCAGAATGATGCCGAGCGCCAGCGGCAGCAGGATCGCCTTTCCCGCCCACAGCACTGCAACGACCAGGACCAGAGTCAGCAGCGACACCCAGACGCCGTTGACCCGTACTCGCGGATGACTCAGCTGCACGACAAGCCTGCGCCCCGGGCGGGCGCTATAAGGATTTGCTGTACAAACTCCGTGAATCGAGCGCGGGTTCCGCTCAACCTTCTTCGGAAGGCGTCGACTTCGGCGACCGCGGCGGGAGTGGCCGGGTTATCGGCATGCGCAGCGTGCGCAGCCGTGTAGCGCTGGCATCGAGATCGCCGGTCGGCGCGGGAGTCGTGCGCATCAGCTGTTCGAGATGCCGCCGCGATTCCGCCAGGAACGACGGCACTGTTGCCGCCTTCAGCGGACGCGAGACCAGATAGCCTTGCACCTGCACGCCGCGATCCATCAGCAGCGGCGCCAGCTGCGACGGGCGCTCGACGCCTTCGGCCGTGACTTGCAGACCGAGGCTATGACACAGGCCGACGATCGAACGCACGATCGCGGGCGAGCGCGCGCTGGTGTCGAGAGATCCGATCAAGCCGCGGTCGATCTTCACGCGCGTGAGCGGCAACCGCTCCAGCGAAGTGAGCGACGAGTAGCCGGTGCCGAAGTCATCGAGTGCGATGCTCACACCGAGCTCGCGCAGGCGATGCAGCGCGGCGATCGTCGTCGGGCCGGTCTGCAGCACGTTCTCGGTCAGCTCGATTTCCAGGCACTCGGCCGGCAACCCGTGCCGGTTCAGCAGCGACTCCAGGCGCTCGACGAAATGACCGTCGAGGAATTGCTGCGAGGAAATGTTGACTGCGACTTTCGCGCGCGGCCACTGCCCGCTCTGCCAGAACGCGGCCGCTTCGATGGCGCTGCGCAGCGCCCAATCGCTGATGTCCGTGATCAGGCCCGTCTGCTCGGCCACCTCGAAGAAATCGGCCGGCGCGATCACGTTGCCGTCCGGCTGCCGCCAGCGCAGCAGCGCTTCGACGGTATGCGTCTCCAGCGTCTCGAAGCAGACTTCCGGCTGATACAGCAGTTCGAACTCGCCCCGCTCCACCGCGCGACGCAGCGACTGCTCGACCTTGAATCGCGACGACGCAGCTTCGAGCAGCTGCGGCACGAACAAGCTCCAGCCGTTGCGACCCAGCTCTTTGGCGCGGAACAACGCGGTGTCTGCGGCCCGCAGCAACGCATGCGCGTCGGCTGCATGATCGGGGTAGATGCTCGCTCCCACGCTGACACTGATGCGCAACTCGCGGCCGTGGACCGACAGCGAGCGATGGAACTCCTCGATAACCTGAGCGCACACGGCTTCGACGTCCTCGACCGTCGGCATGTCCTCGCACACGACCGTGAATTCGTCACCGCCGAGGCGCGCGCTGAACGACTTGCCGAGCAGCCCGTTCAGCCGCAACCGCTCGCTCACGGCCTGCAGCACGCGATCGCCGAACGCGTGGCCGAGGCTGTCGTTGATCGTCTTGAAGTTGTCGAGATCGATCGACAGCAGCGCGAGCCGGGAATTGTGCGTCTTCGCGCGCTCGATCGACGCTTCCAGGTGCACGAACAGCTGGCGGCGATTCGGCAGATCGGTGAGCGGATCGTGATACGCGAGGTGATTCAGCTCGCGCGTGCGCTCGTCGACTTTCGATTCGAGCTCGAGCTGGTACGCACGCACAGCGCTCTGCGCGTGCTGCAACTGTTCCGCCATCCTGTTGAACGCGACGGCCAGCACATCGAGCTCGCGGACGCCAGCTCGCGAGACGCGCGTGCGAACTGCGCCGCCTGCAAGCCGACGGGTCGCGTCGATCAATCGCCGCACCGGCGCGGTGACGCTGGTCACCGTGATGATCGCGATTGCGATCAGCAGCAACATGACCGCCGCGCTCGCCCACACGAGCTGTCGATCGGCTTTGTCCGAAGCGCTGACTGCCAACCGGTCGGCATCCGCGAGCGCGCGCCGCGCCGGCTCGACCAGCTGCGTCACGATCAATGCGGAAATCTCCGCGCCCTTGTCCCGGAACAGCATCGAGCGATCGTTGAAATCGTCGATGGCTTTGAAAGCAGCACGGCGTCCGGCAACGACTTTGGCCAGATCGCGGAAAACTCCTTTGAGCCACGGCTGGCCATGAACCTTGGCAAGCTCTTCTGAGTGCTCCTGCAGGTAGAGCTTGAAAGCGTTCTCCGCAGCGATGATGCGTTGGGCCGAGCGCGGCGCGGACACGCTGCCCGCAGCACTGACACGCTCGCGAATCGTGCTGAGCATCCGCGTCAGATCCATGAGCCGCTCGCTCGCGAACACCGCACCGGCAACGCGCACGGCGCGCGCGTGCGGCGCGTTTACGCTGGCCTCGAGCTCGTCGAAATTCGCCCAGTACTCGCGCAAGCGCGCACCGCGCGCAGTGCTGTCGGCGAGCATCTCTTCGCCCATGCTGCGAAACGTATCGAGCTCGGCGGCAAATTCGGGCGCCGAGGCGGCGAGCTGCGGGAAATTCTTGGCGGCTTCGTCGTAGGCAGTCGCTGCATCGGTCATGCGCTGCGCGGCGAGCTGCGCCTGATGGACGGAGATCGAATTGCTCTCGGACTGGTCGACGATGACTCGCTCGTAGAGCGACACGCCGGCTGCCAGCGATTCGGTCGCGCGCACCAGCGGCTCGTGCTGGACCAGCAACTCGCGTACGCGTTCGCGCGCTTCGCGGGCGCTCTGCTGAGTGATGTAGTTGGCGGCGATGACGGCGAGTGCGACGGCCGCAAAACCGATAGCGACACGCAACGCCATGCCCGGGCGATATCCGCTGGAATCGCCCTCTTCCTGCATCGGCTGCAGGATGTCTGTCTGAGCTGTCTTTTTGCTGGGTCGCGCGCTCATCCCCGCTCGCTCGCGCAAGAACCGTTAGGCCACTCGTTCTAACCCGCGAAATGTGCCACTAGCGCCTACACACGGTCTGTAGGCGGCAAACAAGAGTGTGCGCTGGTTCTCGCTTTCTCGTTACGTCAAAACCGCAGGGCAGGCGACTGAGCGCAGGCCCCGGCGGGTCAGCTCGCGCAGGAACTCAGGCAGCACCTGCAGCAGTTGATCCGGACGATTGTGTCGATTCTGGCCGTCGTGCATCAGCACGACGTCGCCGGCACGAACGCGAGCCAGGCGCTCAGCGATGCGCGGCGCGGTGCCGAGCCAGCCCCAATCGATCGCGCTTCTGTCCCACATGACCATGCGCTCGCCATAGAGGCGCGCTTCATCTGTCATGCAAGGCCGCGCACGACCGTGCGGCGGGCGATACAGAGAAGGCTCGCGACCTAGCACATCGCTCAAAGTCTTCGCTCCATCGCGCACCTGCGCGCGAGCAGCGCGCGAGCGCATCAGCCAGGGATGCCGATGACTGAACGTGTGATTGCCCACCGCATGACCACCGGCTGCGACGGACCGCATCAGCGCCGGCTCGCGTTGCGCACATTCGCCGATCGCGAAAAACGTCGCGTGCATGCGTGCTTGTGCAAGCAGGTCGAGTATCTGCGGCGTCCAGCGCGGATCGGGACCGTCGTCGAATGTCAGGTAGACGTGCTGCGCGCTCACGACTCCACCTTGAGCTTGTTCAAGTTGCGCACCAGCGCCGCGCGTGTGAGCCAATACAAGCGAGGCTCCGCGTTGCCGCGCTCGCGAATGCGTGCCGCCGGCGCGAAGACGCTCATCAGGAGTCGGAAGTGGGCAGCGAGCAGACGCGTCCGCCAGTTCTTCGGCATCGGTGTGCTCACGAATCCTACGACTTCGCCGTGCGCGGGCAACCACGTCGCGCCTTGAAAGACGGCGATGTCGCGCAATGATGGGTCGCTCTGCGCGACTTCCGCCAGGGTGCGCATCGATTGCCGCATCAGTTTCGCGAATCTGAATCCGACCCGTTGCATCGAGCCTTCGCCGAGCGCAGCGATGCTCGCATTATTGAAATGCAGCCGGCCGATGGGATCGTTGTCGCGCAACAGAGTGCCGTCCTCGAAGCGCAACTCCGGGCCGCGATAGCGCGCATGCCCGAGAAACAGCACCGGCCCGAGCGTGCGCAGCCGATAGCGCCGGTAGTACCAGGCGTCGACGACTCCGAGCACTCCTTTGCCGATACGACGCAACAGGTTCATGGGGATCGATACACCGCCGACTGGCGCGAGCTCGCAAGATCGACTGCTTGTTCCGCGATCCGCCGCGCGCCCTCGCGCCGACCCAATTGCCACGCCCGCATCTGCATCGCCTGCAGCGCGTTCGAGTCCTGCAACAGCGCGGCGAGACGATCGAGCAGCTCGCCATCCGCCACCAGTCCGCCGACGTCATGACTCTGCAGGAACGCGATGTTGAAGCCCTCCTGTCCGCCCAGCGAGCGCGTCGCTAGCAACGGTCGGCCACATGCGAGCGCTTCCGCGACGCTGATTCCGCCCGGCTTGCCGACGACCACGTCTGCGGCACGCAGGTAGATATCCATGCGCTCGGTCCACTCGCACACGCGCAGTCGATCGGGATGCTTGCGCGCCAATACGTCGAGCGCACTGCGCGCGTTGTTATTGCGCCCCGGCATCGCGATGAGACGCGGTCCGTTCTTGCGTTCGAGCAAGGCGCCGCAGGCGGCGTCGACGCTGAGGCCGAGTCCGCCGCCGAGCACGAGGACGATCGGCCCGGCCTGCGGCAGCTGCAACTCCTGGCGCGCGTCGGCCTGCGACATCGGCCGCATGAAGTCAGGCATCAGCGGCACGCCGGTCGCGATCTCCACTGCATGCGGAAACTGCGAGCCGACGCTGCCGAGGATCGACTCGTGCGCCACGCAGTAACGATCGACGCCGCGCTGTTTCCAGAAATCGTGCACGCCAAAATCGGTCATGACGCCGATCAACGGCGCAGTCGCTTTGCGCCGCTGCTTGAGATAGGAAGCCATCGCAGCGGGAATCATCTGCGTGCTGACGATCACGTCCGGCGCGAAGCGGCGGATTGCTGGCTCGAGGCGGCGGATCAGACGCATCCAGCACCACTTCATCACAACCAGTCGCGCGAGTACGCCATTGCCGGCAAGGCTGTCGGCCTCATACGCCAGCGACGAGTACAGCAGCGAGAACAGCATCCGGTCGGACGCGTACTTCGCGGAGCGGGTCGAGGGAACGCCGACATCGGCGGCGATTTGCGAAATCAGCTGCAGGACTTCGAGCACCGCCGGCGGCGGCCCGGACTCGCTCTCCAGGATCTGCCGCCAGGTTTGTTCGTCGAGCGTGTAGAGCCGCTCATACAGCTGCGGATAGTTCTGGACCAGGCTGAGATACGTCTCGTGCACGGCCTGCGCGACACCAGAGTGCATCAGCGACCACAGGTCGAGCGTGCGTACTGTAACGGAGTCGTCCAACGCCGCTTCGATAGCCTGTGCGGCGCGCACGTGGCCGAGTCCGAGTCCTGAGGTGAGCAGCAGGATCCTGCGGCGGCCGGCATCTTCGCCGTCCCAGTCGCCGAGTACGCGGCTCAGCAATTCATGCCGCGCGGCGGGGTCCGGCGATCTCGTTCGTTCCAAGCGCATGGGGAGCACGTTCCAATTCGAGATAATCGGGCCGTGAATGT
>Ga0070665_100002468_pt1 | contig 20384 bp, 16 predicted proteins | sample KBSS13metaG_FD_65862 | JGI IMG/M metagenome (GOLD analysis project Ga0070665, IMG submission 65862) | Switchgrass rhizosphere microbial communities from Kellogg Biological Station, Michigan, USA - KBS S1-3 metaG | ecosystem: Host-associated > Plants > Roots > Rhizosphere > Soil ...
GGAGTGGCGTCAACTTTTGGGGAGTACCAGGTGCTGATTTTCAGGTAGATCTCTTCAACTTTTAAAACGGTCTTTGCAACCGCTAGGCTCCCCAGGGCGGCTCCGCAGGAGTGTTCATGGTGGTTAGGTCCGTTGACAGGAAAAGTCTCCGTTAAAACCGAAATGCAACGGGTATTTTCCATAAACTAATACGAGAATAAAGAGTTAACTAAAAAAACGAGTGTATTGGTGAATGGTGAGGGAGGGATCACACTATTTACACTATCGAAACTGAAAAACCTAATTCACCCTTTTATGGATTGACGTCTATCGCCTCGCCCTCTAGCATCAAGAGTTTCTCACGAGAGCCATTCTAGGGTGATGCTTTCTGCGCAAATCGCCAACCGTCAATTCTGGCAAGTGGCGAAATGCGCAACGCACAGTTCAACTCTTCGGTTCTTCTCTCGCTTCTTTACCCTCACTCTTCATCCTCAACTCCTCATCTTCAACCTCTCACTCAAGCATTAAGAGAAAAGAGTGTGTTCTTGTTTTGAGAGTACCCAGCACTCTTTTCTAGGCCATTGACTCGGGTTAAATGGGTCACATGGAGTGCTCTCCGTCCCCAAGCGATTCCGACCCCATTGCCTTAACGCGCTGCAATTCGTCAAGTTCTGGAATTTCTGATAGAAACTTCATCACAAACTGATCGACCGTTCCTAAATGGTGTAAGAAGGAACTGCAACGAGGCCAGAGTCTCCGGCGGTGCATGGTCCTCTGATCGAAATCGCAAGGAGACAAACACTCCCAAACTGTCTTCTGTATTAGCGTGAAACAATCGACCTTCAATGTCGTTTAGTTCTACTAGCTCGCCACGGGCTCATACGTCACAAACGATTTGGTAGTCGAGCCGTTGCGATTCCGTGCTGTGTGACTCCGGCGACGATCCGCGAGAACACGTGCTCGGGCCCGCGTGACTTCGCATTTGTAGACGTTTTGGAGACATCGGATTCACGAACAGGTAAGCGTATTGGTTCCACGCATTCATAACCAACTGCTGATCGTCAACGGTCTCCCGCGATTCAACCCGAGTATCAGCAAATCGGGGCCCTGTGTTTCCACGGTTTTCCCAGTAGGTAGCCTGTAGCGTTTATCACCAAAATGGTGATAATCACTTTCTCTGACCACGATGTTGCTCCGGGTAAGTGGAATCCGGAACTGATCACGGCCGCGAGAATCATCCAAGGAAGCGAGCGATGTGGAGAGTGTGCGGATTTGCCAGTCACGCCCCAGAATTCGCCGGGGAGCTCGAGGCGAAGAGCATGCTCGAACCAAACACCTGCGAGTGCGAGCCCATCGCAGTAGTTGTTTGTACTTGAAATCGTATTCCGCTTCGCGGCAATCCCGTACGCGTCGGCATTAGTGAAGACGTGTTAAGTTACGACTACGAAAAATGCCTTGACGTTGAATAATTATTGACGCGCAATCCCACCTCAAATCCTGACGGTTGCACGGTTTGGGTTGTCTGTGCGGAATAGCGTAATCACTTACATAGATGTTGGTTACCGAGTGTAGCCTGTCAGGTTCAAGCATTGAGCTGTGGTGACTTGTGGTACTTCAACTTTCATAGGTTGTATACATACCGAGCTCCGATTCAGCATTCAGCAGAGTGCAATCTGCTGACGTCTCTTAGTAGATCCGAGGCCCCTTCGATCGTCGCTTCGTAACGCGGGCCGAATAAAGCCAGGGGTATTTGAGCGCCTAACCCAATCGCCTAGTACTATTGGCGATGATGTGATCTGGTGTTCTCGTGAAAGAGTGTTTTTGTTCTACGATCTTTAGGCTTCGTCAAGGTGCGTTCGTTTCGCAAGGTATCGATCTGAGGTCACAACCGATTCTTCCTAAACACGCTACTTTGATTCGCTAGACTAATAGTTGGCTAGGAAAAGCGGTTTTAGCCGGGTCTTAAACCAGCTTTGCAGCGCCAATCTCTCGGGCGGCTCGCAGAGATACATAGGGTGTTGGTGTTAGCCGGTTGCCAGAGAAAGTCTCTGTTAGAACCGAGATGTACAGGTGTTCACCATAACTCATACAAGCATAGATGATTAAGTACAAATACAATTGTTATTCGTGAGTGGTGAGAGAGGGTACCGACCGTCAAAACTACCAAAATCGAAAACCCTAAATTCACACCTTTCTGGATTAAGTCCTCTCTAGCGTCGCCATCCAGCATTGCAAGTTCTGACCCCGTTTTAGGGTGATTCTTTCCGCGCAAATCGCCGAGTGGCGATGTCGGCAAATGGCGAAATGCCAATGGGCAACTCAAGTTTCATTTCAAATCTTTCCTCAACTCTTTCTTCCTCCTCCTCAACTTCTCACCTCAACCTCACTCTCAGTCGTTCTTCTCTTCTCAACTTCAACCTGTCAGTCGAACTCTAACTTAGGGGTAAAAGTATTTTGTTGTGTTGGTAGTATTTAGCTTCCTTCGACTCCGGCCTCAACCAGCGCATTGCGGGGCCGCGTGGCCTGTGAGTGTCGGGCAGGGAGGTGGCGAATAACGCGTAGTTCATTGTTATTGCGCCTCACTCGTGGATCCTCTCGAATCGGAAGTGATACATATTGCGCATCATCCTGAAACACTAAGCCGCGGGAGGCGAGCTGGCGAAGCGCTTCTTCTATATCATTCAATTGGTGGTTCGGTAGCCCTTCTGCTAGGGCCCTCTCACTTGTCACTTCGTTACACCTGATGAACACATCATAAAGAATTCCTTCTAGAAGGTATATGTGCACTACACGTTCTCGGGCATCGACTATGGAGGCCCAACCGTCGCCATCCCTCCAGCTCAAAGGCGATTCGATTCCGGACGACAGCGCCTCACTCCAGCAGGTCCGCCACTCACCAACGCGCGATTTCACTCTGGACCAAGCAGCTCGTGCTTGTGTGTCTCTGGGGGTGAATGGGACCACTTGACATACGCGACTGTCGCCTAAAGCACGGGCGAGCCAACTTGGACTTTGTGCGTCCAGCATGTTCGACTCCACTCCGTAGATCTCCGGGTTAGCAAAGATGAGACTATTTCGGTCAAGATAAAACTCCGCCAGGGTGGGAGGGACCAGACCGAACAGCAAGGGCAGCGAGGCGTTCAGGTCATCGATGTCCGCGGAAGGAACTCCAGGGATATCGGTCATAAGATTGTATTGCACTGGAACACCATACTCTTGACACAATCGAAGCGAATGAACTGTCTTAGCAGCTCCGATGCCTTTGCCGATACGACGCAAAATAGCACTCGAAAAGGATTCGACCCCCAGCTGAATGCGATATGCTCTTAGGGCCAATCGTTTCGTAGTACCCGGTGTTAAATCACATCGCATCTCGGTAAAAAAGCTCACATCTTTAGTCAACGCAATCACACCGTCGAGCAACTCGTCGCGGTAATCGGTAGGCAAATAGGCGTCGACGAAGGCCAAATTGAGCACTCTGTATCGTTCGACTGCTTCCTCGATCTGCCGAATCACATAATCCACAGGCTTTCGTCGGTGATCGGGGGAATTCCTGTACAAACCGCAAAATGTGCACCCACGCAATTTGCCGGCCACTCGATGTTCCCATTCGCAGCCGCGGGAGTGTTCAAACGACAGAGTTAGGGCGGTCTTCGGGATGCCAAACTGTGCAGCCGTCGTATAGTAATCATCCAAGGCCGCTGCCGGTGATGTGGCCAGATCGAGCGTCGCCGCGCTGCAGCTATGGCTCGATACGCAGTTTCGCGTGAGTACCCGTGGAATTCCATCCAATTCCGCGCCAGTAAAAACGCGGCGCGCAGTTTCCAAAAGTGCATGCTCGCCTTCCCCATCGATCACAGCGTCAATATAAGGACAACGTTCGAGAACTTCTCGGGCTACAGAACCCACCAGTGCGGAGCCGCCCAGGACCAGTCGACCCCTGTGTCCGCGTTCGCGCAAACGTTTCATCAGATACAAGGTGCTGCACAGTTGCATCGCGCCCACTGATCCTCCAACGAGCGGGTAATGCTCGGGACGCTCTCGCTCCAACCATTCGTCAACCAGAGCGTGCAGATCGTTGCAGGCAGACTCCTCGCTCCACTCTGCAACGGATGGATGGTTACTATCGCGCAAGAGCTGCGCCGCCACCGACACGAGTCGGGCGGAATCCTCTGGGTCAAGCAGCGCACCGAAAAGGGCCTCTCCAGCACCCCAGACCTCGGCAAGCACGTCGTATCGCGACCATCCAATCCTTGCTGCTGCCTCTAGATGTAAATGGCAGCAGCGAACGTTTAGGCCTGAAGTTTGCAGGAAAGCTTTCAAGCACCCAATGGCCAGTGAAGGCCAACTTGCCTTCATCCACGGTCCGGCAAAGAGAAAAACTGTTGGATCCTGCGGGGGGTTGGGTAACGACGATTGTTCAGATCTCATTTTTACTGTCCCCTGTGAATCGAGAGACATGCCTTAAGAGACGCAGTTAGTCTAGAACCCGCGATCTCAACTCCGGAGCGAACCTGGACATTGTGTAGTCAGGGACCTCGTTAAATAACCGACGAAAATATTGCAGGTGATCTTTGTCAATTTTCCACCCTTTAATCTTAGCTGTCCTTGGCAATTTCTTCGTCATCAGGAAATCCTCATCCCTGCTCCAATAGTGATGAATTTTGATCTCTGTGACTACGTTTTGCATGCCTGGGTTGGAGTCGAAATAAGCAAAGCCAGGTACCAGGTCGCATCTATGAATATTGGCACGAAGCACGCGGTGAGGTTTTACAATAGATTTACCGAGCATGTCGTGTCCTCTTGTGAATCTCCATTTCAGATAAAGTTGCTCTGTCAGCAGCTCATCATCGGAGAGCTTTGGTATGTAAGACGTGCCAAACGGCTCCCATCTTACATATAGACCGCCATACTGCTCATAGGCCCTGAGAAACTCGATGATATTGTCCGTGTGAGACGGAACAATGAATTCGTCCGTATCGACAAGCGCTAGCCACCGGGATACACCCCGAACTTGTTTTACTAAGGCTTCGTGAATAGCACATTGATATTGAGGCCAATTTCGCTCTTGCAGGTTTTCTGGGCAACCACAATCGAACAACTCCACTTTGCCGGCGTCTACATATGGCCGCAGTATTTCTCGAAAATTGTCGCTGCTGCGGTCATTGACGAGAACATAATGCTGGACTCCAATGAGGTTGTGATATTCGATCCACTCCTTAAGATAACGAGCCTCATCTTGGAACACACAGCCAATCGTAAGATCTCGAATGCACGCGCCGTCTCCATCGTGATCTGTAGGTCGGTCAAGCTGCGTTGCCATTCTATTCACAGGCGCAAAGCTATCTGAGCTAGTGGGCGCCCCCTCGTGTTACTGCCATTGTGGAAGCAGATCGCGCACGAGTGTAACTCTCGCGCGTAATCCGGTATAAAAAGGGTTGTTTGTCTCAAGACCGGGCAGAACAACTCTCATCACCGCGAACGTCGCAAATCCCTGTGGCGTGAGATCGGTAACTAATGCTTGGTGCACGCCTGAGTCGTGGAGGCGATTTACACACCAGATAATATCCGCGAGCACATCGGAAGAGGAAAACCCATTTATTTCGGAAACGGTCTTATATAAGACATCCGGATCCAGCCAAAACCAAGCATCCGCAGCGCTGAAGGGTCGCGGACGCTCGTGCCTTCCGAGGCTTCGTGCGTGAATGGACAGATCCTCGCGACCACCTGCAATTGCGCTGGCAATGTTCTGTCCCGCCTCTAGCAGAGCCATCTCAATTGCAGTGTTGGGATCGGGATGCGTTCCGTAACCGTCTGCTACCTGTAAGTCGCGCGTGATCGTCGCTAAAAAACTGGGTATCCGAACCTCAGAAGTAATGTCCAGGATACGTACGGTTGCGCCACGTGCTCTTACCTTCTCCACTATGTCTTGCACAGAGCTGGATGCGGTTTTTAGGTCAATGAAGCGGTAGGGATGAGGCCCGAGCCCGCCAGGGTTGCTGAGAAACAACTCGGCTATTCGCTGCGCATGTCTCTCTACGTATTCGCAAAGGCCATGCAGAATTGCCTCCTCGCGACTGAAACCAGACCCTAGACCATTTGTTGCGAGATGTTTGCGTGCGCCCCGTCGAGTAAAACAAATGTCGTGTTTGCCATAATTCATTTGGCACAGGTCTACGGGTAGGTATACATTTCGGCAGCTCAGCAGATCGAAACAACGATACCAATTAAGAGACATAGCAGGGTGGTATACGGAATCGTAGGGCAGGTCAAGAGTTGTGGGATCCACAAATGCTCCTTCGTCACGTAAATCTTCGTAGGACCCAGTTATCAAATCCACTGCGGGCCGAAACTTTTCCTGAGCCCACTTTTCCGTTTCTTCCATGATGCTGCCGACGATTGCGCCCGCAACGGTGCGTGATTTGCCACTGCCATAGCTGCTCGACCACGCGTTTCCGGGTCTTGCCGCTTGCGCGACTTCAATGCCGCCAAGGTCGCCGAGTTCCCCGATCATGCTAATTCGAGTTATGCCAATCATTTGGCCAATAGATCGGGCACGCTCCTCCGCATCGGCATCTGGCAGACAAAAACGTGATTGGCCATAAGGTTTAGGACATTCTTTCAGACCGAAAATATGCAATCGAGAAGCGATCTGTGTAGTTTCCAGTTGTTTGCCCACCATTCCGCGAGTCAACTCGCGGCCCATTCGACGTGCCCGCGCAAGTAAACCGACAAATGCGTCCTGCGCAGCTTCATCAACGAATCCGAATCGCGCCCAGCGCTTACGGACTGCTGCAAAGCTAAATTCTTTGTTCAGTTTACAAAGTACGGTTTCAGCCTCCTTCAGTTCCTCAGGATCCGTTTTGCCCTCTGCCTTGCTTGCGAGAACGCGGAGGCTACCTAGCCGCAACGACTCGCGTTTCAGAGTGAGGCCGTCAAGGAATAAACTGGCCAAAAATGCGCGGAGATCCCGTGCGGTGTCGCGAGTGAAATAGGCGGCCTGCTCAGCGGTGCAGGCCTCCTGTTGACAGGCTTTATCCACATCCATCAGGTCGAGACCAAGATCCGAGAGAGTTACTTTGGCCTCTTCGGATGATAACCAGCCCCATCGGTGCGCTGCTGAGTTGAACAAACTCTGCACTTCGGGGCTCGTGACACTCATCGCACGAGTGTTTACATTCCGACTAGCTAACCTGGTTGCAAGGAGTCGCGCGTGCGGCTCTATATGAGCCGTGTAGGCGAGAAATTCAAAAAGATCCCGATGCGATACAGTATCGCCGGACTCCCAGATGAGCACTTCGGTCGCTGCTGGCCTTGGACGCTCGAGTGCGAAATTTCTTCGCTGGACGGTACCCGCTGCTTTTTTGATCGGGGCGGAGTCGATCTGGCAGTGCAACGTTGCCTTCACGTGTTGATCAACCGTCTCCAGTACAGCCTGAGCATCTCTATACTTAAGGTCCTGCGCCTCAAGCATCGAGATTAAGTCACGACTGTCATGGCGCAGCAAAATTCCGGCCTGCTCGAGAATCGACCGGTAGGTTCGCTGTTTATACGGAATTGTAAGAGCTGCTACAAGTAAGGCATCACCGGTAACTTGATCGATGGTTCCGAGCCGACAAAGACGCTCAACGGCAAAACGAACATTCACCGAGGGTACCGTCAGTGCGCGGCCAGAGTCTTCCTCGAACAGCAATGCTACTTCATCATCGCGCGTGATGGCTCCAACGCGATACCATTCAAAAATGCGACCCACTCCGATAACGCCTGGCACTTCCGCTGCCCTCAAAGCTCCCATGCTTGCGCCGCCGAAAATAATGACCCCGCGCGCCACGGCGTCATGCACTTCTCGAGGGCTCACAGCAAGATTTTGCTCGAACACACCATCAATTATCGCGACAACAGTGCCCGGCGCAACATCAGCCAAGTCTCCTCTGCGGATGGGCCTACGATATTTCGCGAGCAAAATCTTCTGGGCCGCTTGTACCGGCATCGATGGACCTAGATAAACGATGGCCTCAGATCTACTCATATTCGCTTTTCTCATTAGGAAGTTCGCGCGATTCGGAGCAACCCATCCCTTACCAAAGTGCGCACAATCACAAGTCGGTCATACTCAATATCCTCGAGGGGAGGAAGGTCTTGCGCACGCAACTCGGTTGTCTGTGCGATAAATTCGAAAACCTGTTTCACCGAAACAGGTCCACAAGTAACTCCACCTGGAAATCCGATACAGACTTGATTATCCTTTTCGAAAACCTGACACGCCGCGCCGGCGCTCCGCACAAGACGCGTACCCAACTCAATGTGATCAAGCTCCAGTAGCTGTCGAAATCCATCATCTGGGAGGACAGACTTGGGTACAGTGTACTTTCGCATAGAGGCTTCGAGCAGGGATGGCAGCGCTTGCCGAAAAGCTGGCGAGTCGAGTATGCCGAGCATCTGATCGAGCAGGGTTCCCTCATCGAGCCTTTCTCGCGGCAGGGCGTCCGCGAGCGCTGGATGACCAGTGCACACCTCCCGCATTAGATCCATCCAGCGCAATGGAAACATGCGAAGAGTGACATGAAGTGAGTGCGTAGCTGTCGCCTTGGCTTCATGTGGCCACCATTCGGGCATGTACAAAACGTGGCCCACCTGCATTCGATACGTGTGAGCTTTAAAGCTCCTAAGCGACAACGGATCGACCCCGCCGGGTGCAAGTACCTCGACACCCGAGCATCGGAATTCTGGAATGGGCTCGTATAGTGTCCATTCCTTATAGCCATCAAGCTGGACAATAAAACTGGCGTGTTCGTCCCGATGAACCGGAAATCCTTGTGAGTGAGGAGGTGTGAGGAAGACATGCGCGTTCACCGGCTCTCGAACGTTGAATCCCCACGAATTCAAATCGATTTCGATTGCGCGTGCAAGTTCCATGAGGGGGTGGGAGAGTCGCTCCGCCTTCGTAAGGTACAGCGTTTCGCCGTCGGCAAAGGCGCGTCGGATCTTGCGCAACTCAAGCAAACCATTTGAGTCCACCATATCGACTGCGACGGGCTTCACGCCACCTCTTGCGAAGTGCAGCCATCCTTCTTGCGGGCGGTTGAGACTAGCAATCAACCGCTCGAAGGACGCGAGGGTCATAATCTCAGCGACATCGACAAGTGCCTGAGCGTACAGTGCCGACTTCTGACCCCACGTATTCTCGAAGAACTCCGCTGGCCTAATCGGACTGATGAGATGTTTCAGTCTGCAGTACTGCATGGTTTGATAATTCGGCCTTACCCCGGGCGATACCGATTTACGAGGAACCGCTTCTTGCGAACCTTTTCCTCTGGGGTACATGTCGTGACGAGTCGGCTACCAGTTTGCTTCTCGTCTTCCACACGGCACGTGCCGCCGCAAAGGTGCCGCAAATCACATGTTGAGCAACCCATGCGATGATCCACGCTGAAAGCTTCAGCCGTCCGTACGAGGTAACGAGTAATATCCTTAACCGGCAAATCGTCAACGTGGCCAAGTGCTCCTGACATCAGGTGGCACGGATAGACGAAACCGTCCGGCCCGATTACAAGCTGTTCCGCATAACCACAGCCAGAAATTTTCTGAACTGCATTTGCGCCCTCCGCGCGATTTTCAGTGGTTTTGACCTTACTCAGGAGCGCATCAACAAAGGAACGGACATCATCCGTGTTGAGGGAGTGATCGAGATTCGTGCCGCGTCCATGCGACATTGCACCGTAGCTAATGCGGAACGAAAGATTCGTGTTTTCGAACTCTGCAATGAATCCCGGCAAGCCTCGCCTGATGGCTGGCCAGTTGTTCATCATGATCGTGGTGCTAACACGAGTGGTGATCTCCGCATCCAAGAGCATGTGGATTGCCCGCATCGCCTTCTCGAAAGACCCGTGGCCGCGAACGGCATCGTGCGTTTCGGCGTCCGGCCCGTCTACGCTGATCTGAACAATGTCTGCGTAATCCTTCAACTGCTCGAGGTAGCGCGGAACGAGGATGCCGTTTGAGAACAAAGTGACTTCAAGGCCTCCATCGTGTGCGCGCTTCATCACATCAGTGCAGCCTTGGTAGACGAGTGCTTCGCCCCCAGTGAATAAGATCTTTTGTCCTTCGTTATCGATGAACTCGTCCACTAGCCGTACCCAGCGCTCCACCGGGAGTTCGCCATCACGCGGCAAGCGTGGGCTTGAATTTGTATAGCAGTGCACGCATTCGAGCTGGCATCTGTGTGTGAGATGAAAACGTGCAAAAGCATGCGGACGAATTTTCTTGACCGAATGGTATCCGCGGATGCCTTGTACAAAACCTGCCGCTGCTAATCGTCCTAGAAATTTGATTGTCGCCGGCCAAGCCGTATTATGATCGAGATTTCGACTGCTCTCGACTCGCTGCGAAGCCTCAATCGGAGAGCATCCTTCAGCGTATGCCTGCATGAACTCGTGATCGATCTCATCAGCGATGATCAATTTACCGTCATCCACGGCTATCCATAGGTGGTAATCATCTACTTGATGATGGGCGAGATGACCGATCAAGGCAAGCGGCCTAGACGAACTCACATGATAGACATCGCGATTTCCGTCGCCGCTTTTACTCGAGTGGATGGCGTTGTATACAGGGAGTGCCGTCGGTGTATCAGAGACATCGAGATCCAGTCCGACTGCTCCATATGCAGCAACTTCGGGGCTACCAAACATTGGCCTCGAATTGCTACAGCCCGATCGGGTGTTCAAGACTGGAAGTTGACCGTTGATCACTCGAAGGCCCGGCGTTTGGATGGGCGGCTCAATTGTCGTGTAGGGCATTTCATTTGCCTTTCGTCGGAACGCATTGTTAATCGGCACTGTTTTTTCGTGGTACCACATCGTTCCAGAGCGAGTTGCTCGTTTACTGGAGTTAACGCTACCTCAATAGGGAAGCCCTCCTTGGGGAGCGTATTGATTTTTGCCGAGCAGTCTTTCAACCAGCGAAGAAGGATTCTCAATAGCTGCTAACTGAGACTTCATATCTTCTTGGGGAATAATGAAGCTGCGAGCAAACCGACCGAAAATTGCTGTTCGTGGTTTTTCAGTTCGGTTACGGCCCGCGCTATGCCATGCCGCTCCATGGGCGACGATTAAACTGCCCGCCGATGCTTCTACGCTGACGCCTTCGCAGTCGTAATTGCCATTGTGCTCCGGCAATCTCGGTATTCGGTGCGATCCAGGAATAAACTTTGTTGCTCCGTTGTCAGTAGTGAAGTCATCGAGGCACCAAATGGCGTGAGCAGTGAGTGGAGGATCGACCGGGTATGGGGGAGCGATAGTCCAGTACGGATGGTCCACGTGCCAGTAGGTAAGATCTGCATTTGGCAAAGCCGTATTACTGGTCCATGTAGAGCAGACAAAATCACGGCCCAAGTATTTCTCATAGATAGCAACCGTTAGTGGATGACACATCAAAGCAACAAAAGCAGGATGTTTTGCCGCCAAATGCAAAACACGCTGATGACCTAGGCGTTCCTTGTTTGGACGCACTTCACGTTCACGCAAATAGTCAATAATAGTCAGCAGTTGCGCGGTCTGATCACACGGCAACATCGCAGGTACAACGCAGAATCCATATTCATCCACTGCGGCCACAATGCCTTCTACGACACTTTCAACGGTCATGTGTACCGCTCCTAACGAATCCTCGGGCCAGCTACCCAAGCCACGAGCGCACGACGTACTCCTCTACTAACTGGGGTTACTCTGTGATAGAGAATGGATGGAAATGCCATGATGCTGCCCCTTTGGTTCGGCAGATCCTCCAGCTCAGGGCCGAACAACTGAAGACGACCACCTTCGTATTCGCCAGAATTGGAGAGTTGAATGATAATCGTGAGCTTGCGTGGCGCCTCTTCTGTTCCGTGACTGTAATCATTGTGCCAGTCGAATTGTCCCCAGCCTGGTCTATACTCCACGTATTGCGGCGCTCGATTAATAGTGGTCAGGTCCAGCCCATAGGCGGTGGCGGCAGCTTGCTGAGCGATCGAACACAACAAATCGAAAATCCAACTAGTCCTAACATTCAAACCAATTTTCGTGGTGGAGGCACGTCGATGTGCAGGATAGCGGTCTTCACCAACGGTGGAAGGCGACGAAGGAGGGAACTCGCCACAAGCTGCAATGATATCGTCGCAATCTTCGTCCGAAAGGCACTCAGCGCACCTCACCCAATCCAAGTGATATGCCGTCGTGGCGGAGTTTCCGCGCAAGAGGGGAGCGTGCTTCAATCGGTGTTCGCCTGCCGTTGAAAGCGCGGTCGCCATCTCCCGAGTACTCACATAGCCTCCGCCATTGTTGCGATCGCTTCAAGCCGGGTGCACGGTTTACTTTCTCCTTTGACTTGTAAGAGGCCTCGTTCGGTGAGAATGTGGGTGAGGTGTAGGCGGTCGTACTCCTGATCTATACCGGGAAGCATGTTAGGCGTAAATTCTTCGTGTGTCGCAATGAATTGGAAAACAGGCGTCATTGCAATTGGCAAGCGGAGCGAAGCCCCAGGAAAACGGAGCACGGCTTCGTTTTCTTCAATGGTTGCAGTGCATCTAACCTGCTGTGTCCGAATTAACTGCGTGTCTTCGGTGAACGTCTTGGATGCTTCGATCGAGCGCAGTCCACCTCCCGCAATCGGCAACTGCATGGATAGTCCCTCTGTAATTAGGCGGTCGGCGATCAGATCGACGTCGACCGATCCGAGCCGCGGCAGAAGATCGCGCAAGAAGTGTTCTTGAATCGACGATGAAGTCCCGCTCCACGAGGAGGCTCGCACCGAACGCCGAAATGCTGAATCTGATTGGCAGAACGTTTGGATGACTCCTACCCATGTGACTGCACGAATACTCAATGTAATATGCAGCGAGCTGTCGTTTCCGGTCGAGGCACAATGGGGAAACCCGCGGGGAATGTACAGAACATCTCCTGCCATCAGCTCAGTGACGATAAGAGGCGGTTCCAAGTCTTCCAGCCTAATGGGCCGTTCACAACGAGCCAAGGGCATATCACTGAGTGGTGGAAAGATGTTCCAACTTTTGCTGCCATGCAATTGGATGATGATTGCGCAATGGTTGTCGTAGTGAGTGTTGAAGCCTTTTGCGCCCGCAGGGGTGAGATAGGCGTTGGCCCCAACCCTTTCCGCAAGGGGAAAGCCGTGACACAGCATTTGATTCTCTACGTCTCGGCAGATTCTTGCTATCGATGGCCAGCGGAGTTCTAGACTCGATAGAAGAAGCGTACAACCCCGGCCATACGCTGCGTAAATAGATGGCAGCCGACTTGAATGGTTGTCGCCAAAGACGACCGGTCGCGCAATTCCATCCTCTACGACGCTCAAGGATTTGTCGCCCGATGATCCGCCAGCCATCAGAAGTTCGAAGTGATCCACCGTTAGGATGTCGGCCACGCTCTCCTTGATCGTGGCCGCCATGAGTCGAGGTCTGCGTTCCCAACTGTTATCTAGGAAGTCATCGAGAGTCGGCAAGCCGAGAAGCCTTAGAAAACCGACCTGAAAAGCCGATGATAATGGCGATGATTCTGAAGAACACATTGAAATCTGATCGCCTCAACGAACCGACTGTTACGGACGCACGCAACGACTTAAGGTCCGCACCAGTCGAGAGCGTACGCCCGCAGATTGATATGTGTAGTTTAGGTTTCGTAACTTTCGAAACCTGCTAACAACTTGGACCGCCTGGGTTTGAGACGCAACCGGTAGAGGCTCTTACCATTCCGAAGCTTTGGTTGAGGATCCGCTCGACGTCGAGGCTCTCGAGAGAAATCGAGATCGTCCCTTTTTGGGCGAACTCGGCAGCTTTCTTCGACAAGCTCTCGTTGAGTTCGATTCGGACTGGCAATTTTTCGCTGTCGGTAAGTTCCACGTGAGGCATGCCGCGGTAAAGCTTTGCTATTACTTCACCTTTTTCTTTGCCTTTTTCTTCCGCCATGTTTCCTCCGGATTAGATCGCTCGCGATATACGACGCTGCTTTTAGCGTTTGTGTGATACCAGTGGAAGGGGAAACCGGGGGCCCAGAAATTCCGAAAATTTTACAACACGTTCAGCCAATGTCAAGATAATTCGACTTTTTCCCGAAACTGCGAAAGAGGGACTTATATGAAAGTCATGAAGACCTTCATCCATCGGTTGCTAGACGAAGATGTTGCAAATACTCGAAGGTGTATGACTGAACCACCTACGGATAATTGCGACAATCGAATGCTCGCTAAACGCAGGTTGCGCAACATATCTGCGGTGCGGGCGTCAGAATCTGATTAAACCGGATAACGGTTATAGAAGTCTGGTTCTCAGATACAGCAGAATGCCGGACAGCACAAAGCATACTTCGAAGACGTACAAGGCGGAGATCGCAAAAGTGGCAGTAAGTTGACCCGTCTCGTAACGGGCGTTGCAATGAATGATGTGGTCAGCAAGGAACATTCCCTCGCTCCCCCGCCTGCGCATGGTAGCGCGGTTGCCATGAATGGAATTGTCGGGCGGGAGTCGTGGAGATGTTCGTGGGTGGGTCTCACCATTCTTTAAAACGGTAATTGCAACCGCTAGGCTCTCTCAGGCAGCTCCGCAGGAGGGAGCACGGTAGGTAAGCCGATTGCCCGAGTAGCTCTCCTTTGGAACCAAAATGCAAAAGGTTTTTTCCGTAAGTCATACAAAATTAACGCTCCTGCTTAGCAGACGTACAATCCGCCCGACTTTTCTGGTTCAGGAAGAGATCCAACCATGAAAACTGAAAAATCTAAGTGGCATTTCTCTATGCCGACTCAGAACCGGCAAACTTCATAAGTAAGGCGGACCTCGACAAATTTGTGCTTCAAGTGTTTGACTGCATTGCTGTAATAACTACTTTGCTCCCGCGATGTGGAATCGCGACGGGATCGGCTGAGTCATAGGCAGACAGAATCGATTTTGCCTCACTCGTGCCAATCGCCTTCAAGGCCTTCACGGCTTCGGCCGCGACAACAGCTCCTGAGGTACTGCTGTTGAGAAGTTGAGCGAGGCTCGGAATGGTCGAGGGATCTTTCTTAACTGCCGAGGCACGAATTGCACGGATTGCGACATCAGGGTTCGCATCACGGATCAGAATTGTAAGCGTTTCTTTTGCTTGGGGCGCTGTCATGCGGCCTACGAGGGCAGCAGCGTTGTTACGCACTTTCGGGCGAAGCCCTGGGAAGGAGCCCATAGCGGCATCGCAAGCTACCGTTACGGCTTCGTTACCCCAAGACTCGATTAATTGAGCTGCGTCTGGCTTGATCTCAATGGCGCTCAGCAGCTTTAAGACTCGACTCTCTATTTCAGTGGGCATCGTAAAACTCCTTAATTCTGAGCATCAGCGGCCAGACATTGCGGGTTGACTTCGGTCAGTTGAAAAAGCGATGTTACTGGCAGACTTGCGGTCTTGCCATCTTCGAGATGGGTTGCTCCTAGACGGGCACTATCAATTTGTGCCGGAGGAATCGTCATTCCGTCTGAAACATCCCAAAATGGATACATAAGGAACGCCTCGTCTCCGTCGTCACAATTGCGATTGAAAAACGTCCCGGGACCATCGCCACCACCATCGCAGATATGCCGCAAACAGAGTGAGTGACCGATCTCATGCGCAACCACCTGTTGAAAGTCCACTGGCCCCAGTATTGAACTGCCCTCGTCACCAATGAACAGTGGCCCGCCACCGAAATAAGAGTAGGCAGTCGCGAGCTCAACGTCACGGACAAAAAAGAAATTGAGAGTGCCTAACACTCCAGGAGCGCTATTAAACGTGGTCATATCCGTGGCTGTATCGACTATCGGCCACGTTGTTGCTAGGTCGTCAGTGACAGAGATGGTTTGAACTGGCTGCACTAAGCGAAAAGCGATGCGGGCTTGCGCCCAAGGAATACTGACTGAGTTCACCGCACCCTCCAGAAAAAGGTTTGCAATGTCGGTTGCACTTCGACTTGTGCCCACGCCGGGTGTTGTGCCAACTACACGGAAGGCGGTGCATCGAACCACAATCGTGTCGCTGATGCGAACAACTCGCTCATCGCGGCTCGTTCCACCGTCGGGGTTGCGAACAACTATCCGCTTCACGCCTCGTAGGTTACCCAGGAATCCGCCAGGAACCTGTAAATTAATTGACGTGCGGGCGACGCCGACGACCGGGAGGGAAGAGCTGGACGGCGGTGACACAGATCTGTCCTCTGCGAGAACTTGAAGACCGGGTCGAAAAGCTAAACCGCTTAAATTTATGCTTTGATTTTCCAGCCAACGAGTCCCGGCAACAATCTCGTCCACCTTGGGGATGATTCTCAGCAATGCTCGATTGCTGCGACGATCCGTTGCGCCAGAAGCCCGTACCACGACCGGGTGATATCCGCCTTCTGTATCGAGCGGGACGACAAATGTCGCCTGTGTGGCACTTGTCACTGGACCCACGTCGGTTCCATCGAAGTAAACTCGATCAATCGAGACATTAAAATTTTGGCCCGTGACCGTGACAGTTTCGCCAGGCTCCGCATCGTCTGGGGCGATATCCAGAATGTGGGGTTTATTGAACTCTTCATTCCACTGCTCCTCCGTGATCGGAAGAAATTGAACTTGGTCTTCCAGAACTGTTGGACCTGCATCTCCGGAAAAGCCCGGTTCGCCAGGCGACCCGGCCGGCCCGTCTCCGCCGCGCCGTTCGGGGTGGTCATCGCACCATGTTTCGCAATCTGCGGATCCAGCTGGTCCACCAAAACCTCCCGGGGCGGGGTTTCCCGCAGTTCCGCCCGGGCCGCCCGGCCCGGGATTCACATCGATTGCAGGTGGCGCGAAATAGAACGTGGTAATGCCTGGAGGCGTTGTGAGGATCGTTACTCGGCCACCCCGACCGCCAGTACCTCCCTTTCCTCCTCGACCACCGTCGCCGCCTTGGCCCCCATTGCCGCCGAAACCCGCTCCGCGGCAACACCCCCCGAAGAACGTACCATCGGCGCGCAGACCTTGCGCTCCATCCCCGCCGCGCCCTCCATCTTGGCCAGGCCCGCCCGCACCACCATCTTGTCCTCGAAGATCAATCGGTGGAACGTTGTTGGTCGCATCAAGAATGTACATCGTGACAATCGGGCCTTCGGTTACGGCATTGGCACCGCCATTTTGCGACGGATGCGGTTCTCGATCGCCATCCTTTCCATCCTGACCTGCTTCGCCGGCGCCTACACCACTTGGCCCCGAGGGTGCAGGGTTTGGCCAATAAGAGTTGGCGCCTGGCAATGCGGCTGTTTCCCATGTAATCCGGCTCGCTCCGTCATACAATATGGATCCAACAATAACTTCAAGCTCCCGAACCTCCTTACCTATTACCACTGCTTGACCGCGAATGTCCCACTGTCCCGCCAGCACTACGGCTGTATCGTGGAGGACGTCGTTGGGTAAGTAGTGAAGAGCGGAATTTCCGAGAATGCTCGAAAACTCATAGTGCGCCAATGGAGGCACGAAGCTTGGAGGCTGGTCTGCCGGCGCGACATATGCTCCGGGCCTCAGGATTTGCATTGGATTAACTCGGAGGCGTCCGAGGTCGTTCATGCTACACACGCCTGCATTCGCCATGAAAGTCTTCGCTCGGTCAATCCACATTTGTATGTTCTGCGGCGCCATAATGGCATCTGGAACGACCGTTCCCAGACCTGGGTTCCGAACCGACAGAGCACGAAGCGTATCTTCAATCATCTCCTTGACAGAAGGTCTTACCGGCACGAAACCTGGCAGAAAACGATCTGTAGGCACGACTGCTTGCAACGACCCGGAAACCGAGCGTTCAGATTGATTGTGAACTGTTAGTTGATAGCCTTTCCCGCCCGCAATCTCCTCGGTGCTCGCGTTAAACTGGATTTTTACTGAACCATTAATCTTGTGTTTTTCTATTCCGGTGGGTTTTTGTAATTGAAATTCACCTTGGCCGGCTGGCCCGAGATCGACGCTGATTTCAATTTGTCCCGCGAACTGAGGATTTAGCTGCTGCGAGAATACCCCTCGCTTAGATAGTCGAAACATCGTTTGGACCGGCGCGATTGAGCGCATAACACCGATCGACGTGCGGGCTGCCTCGATTGCACGCGCAAACAAACGATCGTGTATAGGTGAAAAACCTTTGTAGTTTTTGGCTTGGGCGCGATGCATCAAACCTTCGGGTTCGGCTGCCGCCAATTCTTCAATCGAGCGAACTCCCAACTCAGGCAGAGCCCGAGCTACGTCCTGAAATTCGAGTGGCAAATTCTTGAAACGTGGATCCGGGGGATTGGGAGAAGGATCGATCGTTGCCTTAAGAGAGATGCGCGGAACATCAATGTTCAATGTAAGGTCGTTGACGTCATTGTCATAACAACTGGTCGCCACCGCATCGCCGAAGTGCCAGTGGAATTTCCCGAAAGGCACTTCCTTCAGGTGAAGCACTCCCGCTTCAGGCTTTATGAGGCGGTCAAACACAACTTCGCCTGTTAGTTGGTCAGTCGCTACTACCTTGACCGCCCTGACTGACCCTTCGATGGCGAAGCGCAAGTCGGTCACGCCCTTGGGGGGATCGCCATCGACCTGTAAAGCCACCCTTGATACATCGCCTTCCCTGACTTCCACTTCACCTTGACTGCGGCCACTGGAGGATGAAGCACGAACTAGGTACGTGCCAGGTTTTAAGCCCGCTGTGCGAAAGCGTCGTGTGCCCCTGTCGATGGGAACTGAGATGGTGCGTCCTGCGTTTTCTAAGACGACTGTCCCCTCCTTAAGGCGGGTACCGTCGATGTTTTCGAGCACGATGTCGACTGCCCCTTCATGGTTCTTCGGTTGGAAATGGGGGAAGTCCTGGATTGATTCTTCGAGTTGCTTCACCAGGTCCGGTTTGGCACTGCGAGTTGGCACCACCACCGTCACGGGAATTGTTCCCGGTTGAACGATACGAACCTCACTAAGGGCTTCGGGTCGCTCGTGTATGTGTATGCGGGGGCTTACCGCGGGAACTCGTAATGGACGCGCAAAACGCTTGCCAATGCTCGCTCGTTCTTCAGATGGGTGAGAACCAGGGGGGACGGTTGTTTTATCTGCGGACGTTCCCCCTGAGCAGCCGCAGCCCTTTTGCTGCTTTCGCTGACTAGACATACACAAGATCCTCCTGCGCTATTGGGCTGACCCGGGCGAAGAGTTGTGATCCTTGGAAGGTTGCGGCTCCGGTCAACTCAGTCTGTTTAGTTCTTAGTGATAGTGAATTGCGAGCTGATTTTGTCGCTTGGCGTGAAGCGTTTTATGTCCAAGTGTCATCAGCCTTCAGTGATCGTTCGCCGAAATCGAGATCCCGTCCCTTGTTTGCGCAGAAAGGATTGATCTTGAAGCACTCTCTGAGGCCAAGGTGAGACTAGCCATGAATAGTTTTCACCAGTTCGAGAAGTGACTCTCGCGCATACGCCCAGTTGTGGCACTTAAAGCTGCGGAGATCCACGATTGGTGTTTTACATTTGTAACATTGCAAATCGGCGATAGCTCTTGGTACTTCCACGTTAATGTATTTGCGCTCGCCTAGAATGACCTCTACGAGCAACGCTTTCTGATGCATTCTCGTCAAAGCCGAAGAAACGATGTCTAGCCAGTTTGTTTCGCGGCTGCATTGCGGGCAACGACGCGTGTCTCCACTTACCCAAAGTGGAGCGCCAATGCTCCTTGCGGGAATTCCGAGTAGAGTTTCGATAGTACGCACGTCTTCATCTTTAGTTACCCAACGATCCTTGCCTGGCAAGGAGAGTGGCGAGTCATATACCTGTCTGAATAAATCTGCGCTGACGATATGAGTAGTTCTAAGCTGTTGCTTGTCCGGATCTTTATGTCCCGGCATGTTGTCCTCCCTAGGAACCCTTGAGTTCTACTTAACTAGTAAACATTCATTGCATGTTCCTAGTTATTCCTTGGACGATCCCTCGGGTCCGAGAAGCCACCGACGACAAATGGGTGTTGTCCCTAAGAGGCGCGCAGCTCTGGAAATCGTGAGATAACGCGCTACCAAGGACTTGCATCTGGCATTAATGTTGCTCGCTCCTCTACTCCGCTTCCTGATTCCAATATCGTGTTCAAAGGCAAACAGTTTTGGTTCAATCCTTGCCAATGGTCGCAAAAAATCTTGCGCACTAGTTGTAGGTGTGATATCCGCTGACGTGCTTGAGCCGATACCCCTCTTTAGAGAGCTTGTCGAACTCCTCCTGATAGATATCCGACAACAGTCCGTGGCGCGCTACCCAAGCGGGACCTTGCGCCTTCGCCCAGATGGCGGCGTAGTGGGTGGTGTTGCCGGATCGCCATCCCCTGATACGAACAAGTCGGTATCCCTGCTGCGAAAATGTGTTGAACTCTTGCTGATATTGCGATGACGTCAGACCAT
>Ga0070665_100002471_pt1 | contig 20382 bp, 18 predicted proteins | sample KBSS13metaG_FD_65862 | JGI IMG/M metagenome (GOLD analysis project Ga0070665, IMG submission 65862) | Switchgrass rhizosphere microbial communities from Kellogg Biological Station, Michigan, USA - KBS S1-3 metaG | ecosystem: Host-associated > Plants > Roots > Rhizosphere > Soil ...
TTCTCGCCCAAGCCCCGCAGAGCCTGCTGCGCGGCAGGCGGCATCGCGACCAATGCGGCAGGACTCTTTGGCATACGCCTCTTCGCTGAAGCAGCGGTACCCCCGCCGCCATATAACAAAGAGCTTATCAATTCGGCCATTTTGGTCAAGTCTATATTACTTGATCTTCCACTCTCCAAGTAACAAAGACTTTATCAATCACCCCATTCCCGATCACATCTATGTGAATTAGAGACCCAGCGCACTCAATCCCGGATGGTCGTCCGGCCGCCGCCCGAGCGGCCACTGGTACTTCCTGTCGGCCGCCGCAATCGGCAGGTCGTTGATGCTCGCAATGCGCACCCGCATCAGCCCCTGCTCATCGAACTCCCAATTCTCATTGCCATACGAGCGGAAGTGCTGACCGCTGTCGTCGTGCCATTCATAAGCGAAGCGGACCGCGATCCGGTTGCCACTGAAGGCCCACAGTTCCTTGATCAGGCGGTAGTCGAGCTCCCGACTCCACTTGCGCGTCAGGAAGGCCACGATCTCGGCCCGCCCGCTGATGAACTCGGCCCTGTTCCTCCAGCGGCTGTCCTCCGTGTACGCCAGCGCGACGGTATTGGGGTTACGGCCGTTCCAGGCGTCCTCGGCCAAGCGGACTTTCTGCGCTGCGGTTTCGGCGGTGAAAGGCGGAAGTGGGGGGCGCGACATGGAGACCTCCTGGTGTGTACCGTGGCTCGAGGGTCCATTATCGATCAGACTTTGTGCCCCCGGGCTCAAAGCTTGAGGCTTAAAGTAATAATCTCTATAGTGACGCGATGAACCCACTCGATCTCTATGACATCACCGGCTCCCTGACCGAAGAGGAGCGCATGGTGCAGGACTCCGTCGGCCGCATGGTCGATGAGAAGGTGTTACCGATCATCCAGAAATGCTTCGAGGAGCATCGCTTCCCGAAAGAACTGGTCCCCGAGCTGGCGGCGCTCGGCCTGTTGGGCTCCTCCATCAAGGGGTACGACTGCGCGGGCTTGAACGGGATCAGTTATGGACTGATCTGCCAGGAGCTCGAGCGCGGTGACTCCGGCATCCGCAGCTTCGTCTCGGTGCAATCCTCCCTGTGCATGTATCCGATCTATGCGTTCGGCTCGGAGGAGCAAAAGCAGAAATATCTGCCGCGCATGGCCCGTGGCGAAGTCATCGGGTGTTTCGGACTCACCGAGCCACACGGCGGCTCCGACCCGGCCAACATGAAGACCCACGCGAAGAAGCGCGGCAAGGACTGGGTCATCAACGGGTCGAAAATGTGGATCACCAACGGCGCGATCGCGGATGTCGCGGTCGTCTGGGCGATGACCGAAGACGGAATCCGTGGCTTTCTCGTAGACAAGGGCACGCCTGGCTTCGCGGCCCCGGAGATCGAGCGCAAATTCTCTTTGCGAGCGTCAGTGACGGCAGCTCTGTTCTTCGACAACGTCGTGGTGCCCGAAGAGAACGTCCTTCCGGGCGTCGTTGGTCTCAGAGGCCCCCTGTCCTGCCTGACCCAGGCGCGCTACGGCATTTCCTGGGGTGTGATCGGAGCCGCGCAAGCCTGTCTCGCCCAACTCCTGGACTACACCAAGGACCGTACCCTCTTCGGTCGGCCGCTCGCGCAGAACCAGGCCACCCAGATCCGGCTCGCCGAAATGGCTCGCGGTATCACCACAGCCCAGCTGTTGGCGTTACAACTCGGGCGTATGAAGGACGCCGGCACGATGCAGCCGGCCCACGTCTCCATGGCGAAGTGGAACAACTGCCGCATGGCGTTGGACGTTGCTCGCGACTGCCGCGACCTGCTCGGCGGCGCGGGCATCAGTGCCGAGTACGTTCCGATCCGCCACATGCTCAACCTCGAGAGTGTCATCACTTACGAGGGGACCGAGACGATCCATCAGCTCACGATCGGCCGTGCGCTGACGGGGCTCAACGCATTCTGACCTGCAGCGATACGCCCGGCCGGGCTCCACCTGGCGGGAACCCCTCCTGCCAGCCCCCGGCGCAGCGGCAGCGCGCTCACCCCCAGCGTGCGTGCTCCGGCCCGGGCGCGAAAGCCGTTTCGGGTTGCTTCCAATTCCCGACAGCCAGACTCTTCCGCACCGCCGGCCGTTCCTCCATGCGCGCCAGCCACTCGACACAGCGTGGCTGGTTCGCAACCAGGTCAGGTGTCAGAAGCGGTAATGACCGGCAGATCGCGAAGGCATCGATGTCAGTCAACGAATAAGCCTGGCCCAGAATCCACGGCCCCGCCGCGAGCGCTCCCTCGATCCTTTCGAGAGCCAGCCCCACCTTGCGCCGCGACTCGGCCAGCAGCTCTTGCGGATAATTCCCGTCGTACGCACGCTTCCAACCCTCGCGCACGAAGGAGAGAGCGATGCGATCGAGCGTCTCGGCTGGCGGCTTCTTGCCGGCCAGCGCCGGCGCGAGGTATTGCTTACAGCCGAGGGTGTTGGCCGCCGGCATGAACACCTCGTTGATGAAACGCGCCCAGGCCAACATGCGGTTGAACGCCACCGGATGCGAGGGCCGTAGTGCCGGCCCCTCGAGGACCGTGTCGAGGTACTCGGCCATGAAAAACGATTCGGTGAGCTGCCGACCGTCGTGGACCAACAGCGGTCCTTCGCCTTCCAGGTTCAGGCGCGTCTCGAGACTGGGCGCCGGCATGCCCGGACCATATTGCTCGAACGCCAGGATGTCGATCGGGTGCAGCGTGCAGGCGCTGTTCTTCTCGGCCAGAACGATCAACGGCTTGAGCCAGGGCCCGTTGGGGGCCCAGTGGTACAGGGTCAGCATCACTTCGCCCCCTCGCCGGCCAACAGTTGATTGAAGCGCTCGGCAAAGCGGCCACTGCCCTTCCCCAGCGCGCTACCGACGCTGGGCCGGCTTCCGACCCGCCGCAGCCACGCCATGAAGTGGGGCGTGCGCTCGTTGTTCGCCGCTTCGGGAAACATCATGGGCAACCCGAACAACATCATGAAGCCCGCCAGGTCGGCCGCGGTACAGCTCTCGCCGGCGATCCAGTCGTGAGTACCCAACGCCGCGTCGATCGCAAGTGTGCCCGATAACAACCGCGCCCGGCTCTCCGTCAATTCCTCCTCCGAGAACGTTCCATAGATCGCCTTGGACCAGGCGACGCGCCGCTCCTTCAGGGGGATTCGTTCGATGGCAGCCCGCAAGGTGTCCGGATCGCGTTGGCGCACCATCGGACCGACGAAGGTGCTCCAACCCAACTGGCTGGCCGACGGCCCGACATACTGGTCGAAGAACCGGCACCACCAGCGCATGCGCCACAGCTCGAAAGGATCGCTCGGGCGCAGCCGCGGCCCCGAGAAGACCATGTCGATATAGTCGATCATGGCCGTCGACTCCAGGACGAGGGTTCCGTCATGGACCATGGCCGGGATGGTGCCGTTGGGATTGACCGCCAGGTATTCGGGCTTGTGCTGGTCGAAGGCCAGCATGTCGATGAAATGGCTGGTATAGGCGACGCCCTTCTCCAGCACGGCCAACAACGGCTTGCCGGAGTTGGCGTTGGGCTCCCAATGATAGATGTCCAGCATGGTCTGCCCTCACTCGAACCAGTAGGCGATGCCGCGCATCTCGAGGCTGGTGCGCGGCGGCACCCCCGCCGGGCACTGCGGATTGTCGAAGGCGCCATGCGGCACGCAATGGGCACGCTCCGGGTCGGAATCGTTGGTCTTGAAAATCAACACCTCTTGCGGCCGCATGTTCGAATAGAATGCCCAATGTTGCCGGGGGTTGTGCCGCAACAGCAGCGCTTCGAAAGAAAAGGCGACCGTACCGTTCTGATCGAAAATGGCATCCGCGGCAATAAAATCCTCCGCGGCGAGACTGCGCGCGTCGCACACGGCAAGCGGCACATCCTGTGGCGGCGCCGTGATCGCCCGCCAAACGTTGTATTGCGCGGAGCGGCGCACGCGGCGGCCATTGTCCGGCTGTGAGCGGCCGTAGAACGAGCTCGCCGTGGCATCGCTGACGTCCACATGGACGAACCGCGCCGGCCTGGAATTGTTGTGGGTACCAGACTCCTTCGAGCGTTCGCCGAAGCGCAAAATGCCCGGTCCGGTCACCGTAACATGGTCGGCCCCGGAGACTGCCAGCAGCAGTTGCCGGATCTCCTCGACGTGTATCCGCTCCAGCTCCCCGCGATCACGAAAATCGCGTACCGCGGTCTCGTGCGGGTAAAGCCTGAAGCCCTCGATGTCCAGCGACGGAGGCGTCGCCCGATGTCGGACGTCTTCTATGGGCACCGCGCGCGGAAGGACATTCAACACATCCTGTGTGTTGTCGTTGGCATGGAATTTCGGCCGCACGCCCATGGGCTCGCTGAATCCAAGGGTACCGAGCACGCTATGCGAACTATCAGTCATTGGAGGCGGCCTCACCAGAAATAGGCGACCGAGCGCAATTCGATGCTCTCACGCAGCCGGGCCTCCGGCCGGGATGCATCGCGGAAGGCAGTGTGCGGGACGCGCCAGGGTCGGACCCGCCGACTATCGTGGAACACAAACAACAAGGCCTCCTCACGCGTCAGGTTCGAGAAGTACCACCAGCGATGCCCCGGACTGTAGCGGAATATCGCCGCGGCGATGGCCTTGTCCTCGTCGGGCATCGGTCGCAGCATTTCCTCCCGCTCAGGGATCTTGTCGACGACGAACATCGTGTTGGGTACGCCCTCGTCATCACCGACACTGTTGCCATCGCACAGCGCCAGCGGATAATCCTGCGGCGGGGGCGAGAACGCGCGCCAGAAACTCATGTAAAGATAACGCTTGTAGGGAGGCTCTCCCGGAAAGCGCTGTTGATACAGCGCCTGCGCCATTCTATCGACCCGGTCGGGTGAGCTGTCGACGTGCGCTTCGCCGGCGGGGGGCTGAACGCCACCCTGGTGGGTGTAACCGACCTGCTGCCGCGCGTGGGCACTGAGATCACCCGAAGTACGCACCATCCATCCCATGGTAACGACCCGGTTAGCGCCTGTGATCTCACCAATCGCCTCCGCAACCTCCGCAGGGTAGACGGCGTTGACCTCCTCCTTGTCGAAGAAGTTACGCACGCTGCTCGGGCGGCGCGTGATCATGAAACCGTGGCTCTCGAGCGTAAACTCCGCCTGGCGCGGTCGCGCATCGCGAATCGTAACCGTGTAGGGCAAATAGTCGCCGGTATTCACCTCGCGCCCCGGCGCAACGAAGCGGCGGTTGACGCAGGATCCTGGCGCCAGGTACGTGATCCGGGCCTCGGTGGCCGGCGCCTCTTCGGTAGTTGCGGTTTCGACCAACTTAGCCTCCCTCAGCGCGCTTCGCCGGTGAAAGTCCGTAACGCGGGATTGGTATGGTCGGGCATAGCGAGCGCGGCCTTCACTCCGGGACGTTCCGCGATCCTCTCGCGCCACTCATTCAGCCGCGGATGCTTCCGTTCGTCCGTCAGGTCTGGAAACATCCGGTTGACATACATGCCACAGTGCGAGAAGAAATTGATGTCGGCCAACGTGTAGGTCGCACCCGCGAGCCAGGGCGTACGCGAGAGTTGGTCCTCGACCTTATTGACGGCCACCAGGATCTTACGCGTGGCATTCTCCAGATCTGCTGCGTTGAAACCCGACCGGGCCGTACGCCACTTCTCACGCTGCTCGTGCAGCGGGATTCTCTCAACCAACCGCTCGAACTGGCCGCTCTCGATGCCACGCGCCAGCACACCGACGAACCGGTGCCAGCCGTGCATCGAAACGTAGTTCATCACGTGCTCGTCGACGAACTTGTTCCAGAAGCGCATGCGAGCCTTACCCACTGGATCGGCAGGACGCAGCGGCGGCGCATCCGGAAAGGCATCTTCCAGGTATTCGTTGATGACGGTCGTGTGCGTGATGATGTTGCCGTCATGATCCAGGACGGGGACCTGCCCTTCCGGGTTGATGGCGAGGAACCAGGGCTCGTGCTGCTCGAACTTGTGCAGATCGACGTACACGCTCTCGAAGTCCAGTCCCTTTTCCTTCAAAGGGATCAGTGACTTGAGCGAATTCGCACCCGGTTCGGCGTGATAAAGCTTGAGCATGCCCACGGTCCCCCTTTCTTCGTAAGCTCCGGACGCACCCTACACGCCGCCCGCGCTTGCCCGGAAGCAGTCGAGCGGCTATAAGAGTGATAGGTCATCACCTTTCAGATGAGCGGGCGCCGCCGGCGTGCTGGGCATAACCTTCCGACAATTGCAGGTGTTTGTCGAAGCCGTCGACGTCGGGAGTTTCCGTGCCTGCGCCGAGCGCCTCGGGGTCACCCAGGTCTCGATCTCCGATCACATCCGTTCGCTGGAACGCCAGGTGGGCCGGCCGCTGTTCGAGCGCCGCCGGGGCGCGACGGCCAGCTTGACGGAGGACGGCCGCTTGGCTTATCGGCACGCCGTCACGCTATTGGCCGGGATCGACAGCTTCGTCGAGGTTTTTTCCTCGGCCCACGAAGAGCGGCCGCGTCGTCGTCTCATCATCGCGGCACCCAACTATGTCAGCTTTCGTCTCGCACAGGTCTTTGCCGAGTTCGGCTCGCGACATCCGCAGTGGCAGGTGGAAATTGAGCCGACCGACGATGAGCCCGCCACCGAAACGATCGCCCGCGGCAAGGCGGACCTCGGCTTCATCCTGGCCCTCGAAGGAGCCGCTCCGCCGGGCTCGGCGTTGATCTGGCGGGAAAGGTTGGGGCTCTATGCCGGGCGCGACCACCCTTTGGCGCGGCGGAGACGGGTGTCACCCGCGGAGCTGTCGACCCACCCTTTCATTTACCTGCCGAAGAAGTACCCCCTGCGCGATGTCATCGAAGCGCTCCTGGCAAAGACCGGCATCGTCGGGAATCCCATAGCGCTGCAGACCGACAGCGCGGTCCTGGCGCGCCGTACGATGATGCAGGGGAAGGCGATCGGTTGCCTGTTCGCCTCCACGATGAAGACCGATATTGAACAGGGGGACCTGGTTGAATTGCCGCTGTCCAAGGAGGCGCTGACCGTGGAGGTGCGCCTGGTGGCCTCGCAAGGCACCTTGGCCCGCCGTGCCGCGCAGGCCCTCATCGAGCTTGCCGAGCAGAGCCGCGGCGCCAACTTCGACCTGGGCTGAGCGCAATCGCATTTCGCCGGCCCGCGCTCCGCTCGGCGGACGGCGCGCCTGCAGGCGCTCGGGCCTCAGGTGCGGGCGCTCCGACATCGCACGACGAACAGCGCGCCTGTGCGGGCGCTCGGGCTTCAGGCGCGAGCGCTCCGACATCGCACGGCGAACAGCGCGCCTGTGCGGGCGCTCCGGCTTCAGGCGCGGTCGCCCCGGCATGGCGCAGCGGACGGCGCCTGTTAGCGCGTCAGGCGCCAGCGCGCTCCAACGCGACCTTCACAACGGCGACGCTGCTGATCTCGGCAAGCTCGCGAGCGAGGGCTTTGCCCTCCTCGTCGGCCAGCGCCGCGGCCTGCAGGCGCGCAAAGACCTCGGCGCCATCGTCCCTCCGGGCGAGTTCGTCAATTTTGTCTACGAGAGCGCTGAAGTTTCGCCATCCGCGCTCGTGGGTCTCTCCGTAACCCTTCACGAGCCTTTGCGCTTTCGCAAGCTCCACCGCGAGTGCGTAGTTAGTCGCGGCGAGACCCTCTATGCGAGCGAGCCACTTGTCAATGCGCTCGTTTTCCTCTTGATACCGTAGCGTCCCACGCCGCCAGCGCTTCAAGCCACCCAACATGTGAAGCACCAGAAAACCCGACACTGTGCCGGTGCGGATCTGCTTGCCGCCCGTGCGCCGCGCGAGCCACGCAGATACGCCGGGAGATCGCAACACCCAACGCCCCATGCCGACCGGCATCGTTCCAGCGATTTCCTGAACACGCGGCTTCATGAACTCAGTGATGCCAAAAAGCTGCCCCGGCTCGGCGCGAACTTCATCCCTCACGCGCTCGAAACGCGTCGCTCGGGTCTTCAGGTCGGCGACGCGGATTGTGTCCTCGAACGTCATCCAAAGCGCAAGACTGCGCGCGGTGGCCTCAGTCAGGGAACACTGCGCAACTGAAGCGCCCGCAGGCCCGGCAATAGCGCCCGAGGCACCAACCGCGGCGCCAGCCGTGCCGGTTGCAGCACCGGCCGCACCAACCCTGGCACCAGCCGCGCCGCCGTGCCTCGCATCCAACGCCACCACGCGCTCCAGCCGATCGAGGTACAGGTTCGCGTACTCCGGATCCTGGTAATCGATCGCGCGCCGCACGCCTTCCAGCGCCACCTTCTGCACTAAAAGTGGCAACGCCCGCACCCGATCCAACAGCGGCTGCAACTTTGGCGACCGAGCCTGGGTCGGCACGTCGCTCAACACACCTTCCGCCGTCGTCTCAACGTCGCGCGAATGTCGCCGCGCGCCGCCCGCCTGCGCCGCGCCCGCCTGCGCTCCGGCAACGTCGTCGCCGCCTCGGTCAGCCCGCTGATACGCATCTTCGAACGCCGCCAAGTTGGTGTCGACCGCGATACCACCCTTCTTGATCGCCGCCTCAAACGCCGCCTTGCGAAAGGGCAATGCCCCGCTGCCACACAACGCACCCAACATCACCGAGCTGATGACGCTATGGTGACTCTCCGCGACAGCGTCCATATCGAACACAACAGCCCGCTTCGCCTGCGTCCGGACGAGGTCCAGAAGCTGCTTCTCGTCCGCAGTCCCATCGCCCATCGCGCTACGCTCGCTGATCGCGTATGAGCGATGCGATGACGCAATCAGAGTCGTCTTATCCCTCGTGACGAGCCCCCGCTGAATCGCGCGGGCCGCTTCGGCAAGCTCCGATGCCAGCACGCAGTCCACGTCACCCGATGCGGGCATGAGCGCCATGATCGGATCGCGACCCGCTGCCGCCGCCAACGCCTGCGGAAAAAACTCGAGATAGTAAATCGTTGCGCCCGTGCGCTGCGCCACGCCCGGCACCGACGTGGTTTGAGCAATGTATCCTTCCGACTCGGCGATCCCAATCAACCAATTGGCCAGAACGCCACCGCCCTGGCCGCCCAAGGCTGCGATAGTCAGCTTGATTGACCGCTCAGAGGGCATACTGCAGCCGCTTGCGCTCGCTCCGCCGCTGGAAGAACCCGATCACCGCCCTACGCACCTTGGCCACGAACCGATCCCAACCTGACGGGTTGTAAACGAGCTCGGCTCGATAGAACGACGGACAGAGCACGGCCGCGTGAGCAACTTCTCCGCATACCCCGCACCCGACACAACTATTGTCCACGTGCGCAACAGGGTCCGTGCGCAGCGGATCGGGATTCTTCTTCACCGTCAGCGACGGACATCCGGACAGGCGGATGCAGGAGTGGTCCCCGGTGCAGGTATCGGGGTCAACACCGAAGCGCTCGCGCACCACTCGCTGGCCTTCCTTGATGGCCTGCTTCATCAACGGCCTGACCCGCCGCTGCCGATTCAACTGGCACTCGCCTTCCGCGATGATCACCTTGGGCCCGCGCTCGCCGGTCTTCAGCGCCTCACGCAGGACCTTCAAGGTCCCCTGCATGTCGAAGGTATGCGTACGCCGAACCCACTTCACACCAACACCCTTGACGGCGCTCTCGATGGTGTGGTTTCCCTCGCGGTGAATATTAGCCGCGCGGGAGGAAAGAATATCCTGGCCGCCGGTGGCCGCGGAATAGCCGTTGTCAATGATGACGGTCAGATCATCGTGCTTGTTAAAGACAGCGTTGCCGATTCCGCTCGTGAGGCCGTTGTGCCAGAAACCGCCGTCACCCATGACGGCGACAGCTCGCTTACCCCCTTCGGTGCCCAACGCTGACGCCCCGGCCGCGCCGAGGCCGTAGCCCATGATGCTGTTGCCCATATTGAAGGGCGGCAACGTCGCAAACGAATGGCAGCCGATGTCGGCACTGATGTGTAGCGGCCCAATCTCCTTCTGCAGCAACTTCATCGCAGAGAAGAATGGCCGCTCTGGACAGCCCGTGCACAACCCGGACGGCCGCGGCGGAACCAACGCAGCAAGACGGGCGGCCGGGATAAGGGGGGACTCAGTTACTCGCGAGCCTTGGTCAGGGGCGCCGCGACCGCGAACGCCACGCTCCCCGTGAGCGGGCGAGACGCCTGCGCCGACCGCGGCAGCCGCGCCGACCGCAGCACCTGCGCCGTCCGCCCCGGCCCGAGCGCCGACACCCGCATCGCCCGCGCGCAACTGCGGCGCCCACCGGGCGACAAATTCCCCAAACCCCTTGCGCAAAACATCGACCGAGTACTCCCCGGTCATGGGCAACACATCCTTCCCCAGCAACCGCGCCTGCACGTCGCGCTTGCGCAAAATCTGCGCCGCGGCCTGCTCGATGAACTCCGGCTGCCCTTCCTCTACCACCAACACGGCCTTCTTCCCGGTACAGAACCTCACCCACTCATCCGGGACGAGCGGATAGGTCACATTCAGGCAATACAGGGGAATGCGGCTATTACCGAAAACATCCGCGCAGCCCAGCAGCTCCAACGCCCGCAGCGTGCTGTTGTACAACCCGCCTTGCAGAACGATACCGATGTCGTCCAACTCACCGGGGATGAAGTCATTCATCTCCCGCTCGGCGACGAACCGCACCGCCGCGGGGAAGCGCTTCTCGATCTTCTCCTTCTCCTGCGCATACGTGGATGGCGGGAGAATGATGCGTCCATAGTCACGCGAGGGCGCCGCCAGCGCATCGGCTGCGGCAAACGCGGGCTTCTTGTTGGCCTTCGCAGTGAAACGGCCGTAAACATGACACGCCCGGATACGCAGCATCAGCATCACGGGCGTATTGCTGGCCTCGGACAACTCGAAACCCTGCTCCACCGCGCGCACGATGTCAGGTAAGTGCGGCTTCGGATCGAGCAACCACATTTGCGACTTCATTGCGAAGGCGTGCGTGCGCTCCTGCATGATGCTGGCGCCTTCACCGTAGTCTTCGCCCAGAACGATCAGCGCCCCACCCCGCACCCCCGCGGATGCAAGGTTCGCCAGAGCATCGGACGCTACATTGGTGCCGACCGTCGATTTCCAGGTAACGGCACCCCGTATCGGGTAGTTGATGGACGCCGCGAGCATGGCCGCAGCGGTCGCCTCGGAGGCGCTGGCCTCGAAGTGAACACCGAGCTCATTGAGGATCTCCTCGCCATCCGCGAGGACATCCATCAAGTGGGAAATCGGCGCGCCCTGGTAGCCCCCGACGTAAGCGACTCCCGACTGCAGGAGAGCTTTCGTGACCGCGAGAATGCCCTCACCGCGGAACTCCGCGCCTTCGCCGAGGCGCAGCGACTGGACTTCTTTCGCAAATGAGCGCTCGGCCAAGGTCGGTCTCCTATGTGTCGTCCGTCAGGCCGGAACCAACGCCAACACCCGCAGCGGGCTACCCGACCCGTTGACGATCTTCAACGGCGGTGCGATCACAACCGCACCCGTCGGGGGCAGCTGCTCGAGGTTGGTCAGGCTCGCCAGGCCAAACTTGTTCGAGCCGTGCATGATGGTGTGGCAAGGGAACATGGGATCGAAGCTGTGCGCCTGGCCGGCATCCGTCCCCACCGTCTCCACACCAACGCCGAGGATATCCCGCTCCTTCGCCAGGAACGGCACGCACTTCGGATCGAAACCGGGAGTGTGCGACCCGTCCGGCCCGGCATTCAGGAACTTCTTGCTGCCGCCGTGCTTCGACCAGTCGGTGCGGATCAATACCCAGGCATGCGGGGGAATGCGGCCGTGTTTGGATTCCCACTCCTCCACCACCGCTTGAGTCAGCAGGAAGTCAGGGTTGGCCGCAGCCTGCTTCGCCACGTCGATCACACACGCAGGCCCGATGAACCGATCGACCGGAATGTTGTGCGTGGCATTGTTCGGATAGTCCTTGCCCGTGACCCAATGCACCGGCGCATCGAAGTGCGTACCCGTATGCTCGCCGCACGCGATGTTGTTCCAGTACCAGGCCGGTCCACGCTCGTCGTAACGCGAGATTTCCTCCATGGAGAAGGGCTTCGAGGGCGCGAACGGCGGGGGCAGCTGGATGGTCTGGGTCGCCGGCTCGAGCGGTATTGTCAGATCGACGACACGGATCCCGCCGCCGGCGATGCCGCTGACCAGTTGTGCGAGTGCTTCGGAGACTTTGGTTTGTGTGGCCATGATTCCCAAGCTCGGTGGGCGAAGATAATTGACACTTCAAGTATTCAGCAATATAACATACGCACGATCGAACGCGATACGGTTTACGAGGGTGCTCCCGCAATGAAGCGAATCGTCTGCCTGGGCGGCGGTCCCGCGGGGCTGTACTCCGCCATCCTGCTCCGCAAGGCCCTGCCGGCCGCGCGGATCGAGGTATACGAGCGCAATCGGCCCGACGATACGTTCGGCTGGGGGGTGGTGTTCTCCGACCAGACCATGGGGAACTTCCGCGCCGCCGATCCCGAGACACATGGCGCGATCCTGGGGAATTTCCATCACTGGGACGATATTGCCATCCATTTCGGCGGCCGCAAGCTGGTGAGCGGAGGCCATGGCTTCTGCGGCATCGGCCGCAAAAAGCTCTTACAGATCCTACAGGAGCGCGCCCACGAGCTCGGGGTGCACGAGAGCTTCCGGCACGAGGTCGAGGACGACCAGGCCTTTGCCGATGCCGACCTCATCATTGCCGCCGACGGGGTGAACAGCCGCACCCGCAGCCGCTACACCGACACATTCCAGCCCGACGTCGACAAGCGTAAATGCCGCTTCATCTGGCTGGGCACCACCCAGTCTTTCTCTGCCTTTACCTTCGCCTTCGAGCGGACCGAGCACGGCTGGTTCCAGATCCACGCCTACCAGTTCAGCAAAGACCTGGCGACGGTCATTGTCGAGACCCGGGAGGAAACGTGGCTGGCCCATGGCCTCGACCGGTACGACACCGCGCAGTCGATCGCCTTCTGCGAGGCGCTTTTCGGACGCTACCTGGACGGGCACCGCCTGCAGAGCAATGCGGCACACCTCCGGGGTTCCGCCTGGCTGAATTTCCCACGGGTGATCTGTAAACGCTGGCATCACGGGAAGATTGTGCTGATCGGGGACGCTGCCCACACGGCGCACTTCTCCATCGGCTCGGGCACCAAGCTCGCCATGGAAGACGCGATTTCACTTACCCGGCACGTCACCAGCGATGCCGGTCTCGACGGCGCGCTGCACTCCTATCACGAGGAGCGCCACCTGGAGGTGCTGAAGCTGCAGAGCGCCGCACGCAACCGGATGGAGTGGTTTGAAAACGTCGCGCGCTACGCCCACCTGCCTCCGGAACAGTTTGCCTACAGCCTCCTGACGGGCAGTCAGCGCATCGGCCACGAGAACCTGAAGCTGCGCGATCCGCGGTTTGTCGCAGACTATGAGCGTTGGCTGGCGGAACGCAACGGCACCGAAAACACGCGGCCGCCTATGTTCTTGCCGTTCAGGCTCCGCAACCTGGAGCTCTCCAACCGCGTAGTGGTGTCGCCGATGGCGCAGTACTGCGCCCGGGACGGGATGCCCGACGATTGGCACCTCGTTCATTACGGCCACCGTGCGCTGGGCGGTGCAGGCCTGGTGTACACCGAAATGACCTGTGTTTCCCCCGAGGGACGTATTACGCCGGGCTGCACGGGGCTGTGGAACGAAGCCCAACGCGACGCCTGGCGCCCGATCGTGAATTTCGTACACGAGCGGACTCCCGCGAAATTCTGCCTCCAGCTCGGACACTCCGGACGCAAAGGCTCCACCCAACTCGGTTGGGAGGAGATGGATTACCCGCTACCGGCGGACAACTGGCAGGTGGTATCCGCCTCGCCCGTGCCTTATTTCGAAGGCATCAGCCAGACGCCCCGCGCCCTCTCCCGCACCGATATGGATAAGGTGAAGGAGGACTTCGTGCGGGCCGCGCGCTTCGGGAACGAAGCCGGTTTCGACATGCTCGAGCTGCACATGGCGCATGGCTATCTGCTGGCGTCATTCTTCTCCCCACTGACCAACAGGCGTACGGACGAGTATGGTGGCGACATACAGGGCCGGATGCGCTTCCCGCTGGAGGTGCTGGCGGCGGTTCGGGCCGCGTGGCCCGTGGAGAAGCCTTTGTCAGTTCGCATCTCCGCAACCGACTGGGCCGATGGCGGGCTCGCCGATGAGGAGCTGCTCGTGATGGCCCGCGCGTTCAAAGCCGCGGGTGTCGATCTGCTCGACGTTTCGACTGGCCAGACAGTCCCCTGGCAGAAGCCCCTCTACGGGCGCATGTGGCAAACGCCCTTCGCGGACAAAGTCCGTAACGAGATCGGTATCGCCACGATGGCCGTGGGAAACATCTATGACCCCGACCATGTCAACTCGATCATCGCTGCCGGGCGCGCCGACCTGTGCGCCATCGCGCGCCCGCACCTGGCCAACCCGGCCTGGACCCTGGAGGCCGCGGCACGCCAGGGTTATACGCAGCAGTGGTGGCCGAAACAGTATCTGTCAGGAAAGAGCCAACTCGAGCGTAATCTGCAGCGTGCTGCCCAGCTCGTCGTGCCTCCTGTAGCCAACACCGCAGAGACCGAGGGATGAATCGTCAGGAAGCCGTATTTGCCGAACGCCACGCCGTCGTAACCGGGGGCGGCCGCGGTATCGGGAGCACGATCGCCGCGGCACTCGTTGCGCGGGGCGCGCGAGTCTCGCTCCTGGGCCGCGACGCCGGGAACCTGAAAACGGTTGCAGCGGCGATCGGGGGAGCAAGCGTCGCGACACCGATCGTTACGGATGTAACGGAGCCGGCCGCCGTTGCCAACGCGTTTGAGACGGCGCGTCGGCATTTTGGCCCCGTCCACATCCTCATCAACAACGCCGGGCAGGCGGCAAGCGCGAAATTCACGGATACTGACGAAGCGCTGTGGAACAGGATAATGGCCGTCAACGTCAACGGCACTTACCTGTGCACCCGGCAGGCAGTGCGGGACATGCTGGAAATCGGCTACGGCCGCATCGTCAATGTTGCCAGCATCGCCGGCCTCCGGGGCGGCGCCTACATCTCGGCCTACGTCGCGTCGAAACACGCCGTCATCGGCCTGACGCGCTCGCTGGCGCTGGAATATGCCAGCAGGAACATAACCGTGAACGCGATTTGTCCAGGTTACACTGACACTGACATAGTGCGGGATGCGATAGCCAACATCGTGCGCAAGACGGGGCGCAGCGAGGCGGAGGCGTTGGAATCCCTGGTTGCGACGAATCCGCAGCGGCGGCTGATTACACCTGAAGAGGTCGCGCATACCGTTTTGTGGGTTTGTGGTCCTGGCGCGGAAAGCATTACCGGCCAGAGCATAGTGGTTGCGGGTGGCGAGGTGATGTAATGGCGAAGGATGCCTCCAAAGAAAGAGCAGTGCTCAAAGTGGTCGCGGCACCCACGGTGGACGCCGAAACGCGGGTTCACGACGATCACCACGTGTCGCTGCGTCTGTGGCTGCGCATTCTTTCCTGCACGAACCAGATCGAGAACCGCATCCGGCAGAACCTGCAGGCGCGCTTCGAGACGACCCTGCCGCGCTTCGACCTCATGGCGCAGCTCGAGCGCGCGCCCGAGGGTCTGAAGATGAGCGAGCTCTCACAAAGGATGATGGTGACCGGAGGCAACGTCACCGGCATTACTGACGGCCTCGAGAACGAAGGCCTGGTGGTGCGTGAAGTGGACCCCGCCGACCGGCGCGTATTCCGGGTCAAGCTCACGCCGGAGGGACAGCGGCAGTTCCAACGCATGGCCGCCGAGCACGAGCAGTGGGTCGTCGATCTTTTCGGCGGCTTGAGCCAGAAGCAGAAAAAGCAGCTCGTCGACCTGTTGGGGGAGCTCAAGTCGCATATTGCCAACGCCCCGGGCGATGGTAGCTGAGCGCTCCCGCATGAGCACGACATTCGACATCGCACGCTTTGCGCCCCGGCACTTCCAGTGGCAACGGCAAGGGAAGGTTGGTGTCATCACACTCGATCGCCCCGAGCGCAAGAATCCCCTCACCTTCGAGTCCTATGCCGAGCTGCGGGACTTCTTTCGCGCCCTGGTCGCAGTCAAGGAGGTCCGCTCGATCGTGATGACCGGCGCCGGGGGCAACTTCTGCTCGGGCGGCGACGTTCACGAGATCATCGGTCCTTTGACGCGCATGGATGCCGCCGGCCTGCGTGAGTTCACGCAAATGACGGGCGACCTCGTGAAGGCCATGCGTGCCTGTCCACAGCCGATTGTGGCCGCGGTTGATGGAGTTTGTGCGGGGGCTGGCGCGATCCTGGCCATGGCATCTGACTTCCGCTTGGGAACCCCGCGCGCCAAGACGGCATTTCTCTTTACCCGGGTGGGCCTGGCCGGTTGCGACATGGGTGCTTGCGCGATTCTGCCGCGACTCATTGGCCAGGGACGGGCCTCGGAGCTGTTGTTTACCGGACGCTCGATGTTGGCTGAAGAGGCTTTGTCCTGGGGCTTTTTCAACCGACTGACACCACCCGAGGCGGTCTTGTCCGAATCGCTTGCCCTGGCGACGCAGATCGCACAGGGGCCGACTTTTGCTCACGCGATGACGAAGAAGATGCTGCACGCGGAGTGGAACATGACGGTTGATGCGGCAATCGACGCTGAAGCCGCAGCGCAGGCGGTGTGCATGGAGACTCAGGACTTCCATCGCGCCTATCACGCGTTCGTTGCCAAACAGAAACCGCAGTTCGAGGGGGACTGAGCCGCCGTGGATGTCAGTAGTTACCTCGAGTGGCCTTTCTTCAAGCCCGAGCATGCCGAGCTTGCTCGAAGCGTGGATGCCTGGGCCACGGCCTATTTCGCCAATCGGAAGATCGCGGAGGACCGTGACTCTGTCGATCACGCTTGCCGGCAGTTGGTTAGCGAGTTGGGACGTGCGGGGTGGACGCGGTACTCGGTGCCGGGGGCGCATGGAGGGCCACACGACGGAGCCGGGCGTTCTGACGCAGGGCCCGAGGCCCGGGGGCCAGCGGGCCCTGAGCGACCTGGGTTCGACGTGCGCTCCTTGGCGATCATTCGCGAGACCCTGGCCCGGCACGACGCCCTCGCAGACTTTGCGTTCGCAATGCAAGGGCTCGGTAGTGGCGCGATCTCGCTCGCCGGGTCGGCCGAGCTCAAGGAGCGGTACCTCCCGCGCGTGGCTTCGGGCGAAGCCATCGCCGCCTTTGCACTCTCTGAGACCGGCGCGGGCTCCGACGTCGCCGCGATCCGCTGTCGTGCGCGTCGCGATGGCGACTCCTATGTCCTGGATGGCGAGAAGACCTGGATCTCGAACGGCGGCATCGCAGAGTTTTACTGCGTCTTCGCTCGGACCAGTGACGCTGAGGTTCGTCCTGACGGGACGGTTGCCGCGCGTGGAATCAGTGCCTTTGTCGTTGACGCTAACGCGCCGGGGTTCTCGATTGCCCGGCGCATCGATGTGATCTCACCTCATCCGCTTGCCACGTTGTCCTTTGACGGGTGCCGGGTTCCGATTGGCCATCTTCTCGGTGCGGAAGGCGACGGGTTCAAACTCGCGATGCGCACGCTCAATGTATTTCGCACATCGGTGGCTGGCGCCGCGCTTGGCTTTGGACAACGCGCGCTGGACGAGGCGCTCGACCACGCGGTCAACCGGCCGATGTTTGGGAAGACGCTGGCGGACTTTCAGCTCACGCAGGCGACGTTGGCGGATATGGCGACTGAGATGGAGGCCGCGCGGCTGCTGACCTACCGTGCTGCGTGGCTGCATGACACCGGTCGGCCGTGCGCCAAAGAGGTTGCGATGGCGAAGATGACTGCCACGGAGTCAGCGCAACGCGTAATTGACCAGGCAGTGCAGATGTTTGGGGGACGGGGCGTGATGCACGGCGAGCGAGTCGAGCAGTTGTATCGCGATATTCGGGCGCTGCGGATTTATGAAGGAGCTACCGAGGTGCAGAAACTGATCATTGGGCGGGAGCTTCTCAACATGGCGAAGAAAGGGTCATGAGCTTGGAGATTTTGCAGCCGCAGGGGTGGCCGCGGCCCAAGGGGTACAGCAATGGGGTGGCTGCTGTGGGGCGGCAGGTGTTCGTGGCTGGCCAGATCGGTTGGGATGCTGAGGGGCGGTTTGCTCGCGGGGGGCTTGCGGGGCAGGTCAGGCAGGCGCTGTTGAATATTGTGGCGGTGTTGGCGGAGGCTGGGGGGGCGCCGGAGCATATTGTTCGCTTGACGTGGTTTGTCACGAGTCGCGAGGAGTATCACGCGGAGCTGTCTGAGATCGGGGCTGCTTATCGGGCTGTTATGGGGAAGCACTTTCCGGCTATGAGCGTCGTGCAAGTTGTGGCGCTCATGGAGGGCGAAGCCAAAGTTGAGATCGAGGCCACTGCGGTGCTGCCGTAGCTTGCACCTTGCGCTCCTACGCCCGCAGTCATGGTTCCAGGTGTATCGCGGTGAAGGCGCAGCCATGCATGGCTTAACGCGCTGTTTCGCGGCGACGGCGCAGCCACACGGGGCTCCAAGGCGCTGTTTCGCGGTCAGGGCGCAGCCACGATCGAGAAAGGCTCTTCCCGGGGGACGCCGCAAGTACATCCATGTAGGCTCTGGCGCGGTTCCCTACCGCGCATTGGGGGGCGTCCGCCCCCCATTCTTGGAAGAGCCTTTTCTGATCACGTCTGCGCCGACTGTTCCGCCGGGTCGACGAGCGGAACTGGGGTGCATCTGCGCCGACTGTTTCGAGGGCTCGGCGATCGGAGCCCATTCCCCACGCACCGGCAACGAATCGCCGCGCGCACCCCTCGGTGTCTCCCCAAATTCGGGCAACCAACCGCCGTCATTCCCCTCGGTATTGAGCGTTAGTTATGTGGCGGCCGGCTGAGAGGATTCGGCACGACGCGCGGCCGGGGAACTGGCCCAGTGCGGCTGAGGCTGCAAAGTCCCGACTATTTTCGCAGGTAAAGGTTGGTCCTGTTTCCCTCGCGCAGCGCACCTGGTTGCCGGCGATGGTGCCGTGGAGGGCCAGCGAGGACGGTGTTGTTACGCAGGATGTGCTCGACTGGTACGAGTGTTTTGCGCGCGGGCGGCCGGGGGCTATTGTTGTTGAGGCGACGGGCATTCGGGACGTGCCGAGCGGGCCATTGTTGAGGATTGGGCACGACCGGTTCTTACCGGGTTTACGTGATCTCGTCCGGGTGGTGCGTGAGGCGAGCGGCGGTGCGACACGCCTGTTCATCCAGGTGATCGACTTCCTGACGATTCGGCGCCGGCCGGATCCGGCCAGGTTTCTTGCGCAGTTTCTTGCGATTACATCGCGCCATCGAAGTGTGTTCGGACACACCCAGGCGACGGATGCCGAGGTGCGCGCGTGGCTCGCGACCCTTCCCCATGATGAGCTGTCAAAGGTACTCGACGCGCGTGAGCTCGAGGCGCTCGACTACGGATATCGCGAGCGGGTGAGTGACGTTCACTTGCCGCAGGTAAAGGACTTGCCGAAGCAGTTGCCTCGACTTTTTGCGGACGCCGCCCGGCGTGCGCGGGAGGCCGGTTTCGACGGAGTCGAACTACATTACGCACACGCTTACACGATGGCGTCGTTCCTTTCGCGACTCAACAACCGCCAAGACGGCTATGGCGGCGGCCTCGAGAACCGAGCCCGATTGCCGTTGGAAGTCTTCTCTCGCGTGCGTGCGGAAGTCGGATCCGACTTTGCTATCGGATGCCGGTTCTTGTCGGATGAGTGCATCGATGGCGGCAACACTGTCGACGACGCGGTCTACTTCGGTAAGGAGTTCGCGCGTGCGGGAATGGACTTCCTGTCCCTGTCGCGCGGTGGAAAGTTCGACGACGCAAAGCAACCCAAGGTTGGTACGGCTGCGTACCCATATACAGGGCGAAGTGGCTACGAATGCATGCCGTCGTACTATTCCGATGCGCAGGGCCCCTTCGGCCGCAATCTCGCCCCGACCGCTCGGATACGCGCAGCGATCCACGACATTGGCCTGACAACGCCGGTCGTAGCAACCGGCGGCATCCATAACTTCGAGCAAGCCGAAGCCGTCTTGACTAACAGGACGGCCGACATCGTCGGCTTCGCCCGGCAAGCCCTCGCCGACCCGGACTGGTTTCGCAAAGTAGCCAGCGGGCACGGCAACGAAGTCCGCCTCTGCCTCTACACCAACTACTGCGAGGCCCTCGACCAGCGGCACCGCCAGGTCACCTGCGAACTCTGGGACCGCGAACAACTCGACGCCCCCGGCACCAAGCTAGCCTCCGACGGCAAACGCCGCCTAACCCCACCCCGTTGGAACGGCACTACGTAAGCCACCTCGCGGAGCCCAACGCTGAGAGTCGGTCAACACCCACGCGGAACCCAGCAAGCCGGCAACAAACCGCGGACTATAACT
>Ga0070665_100002473_pt1 | contig 20373 bp, 15 predicted proteins | sample KBSS13metaG_FD_65862 | JGI IMG/M metagenome (GOLD analysis project Ga0070665, IMG submission 65862) | Switchgrass rhizosphere microbial communities from Kellogg Biological Station, Michigan, USA - KBS S1-3 metaG | ecosystem: Host-associated > Plants > Roots > Rhizosphere > Soil ...
GACACGACGTCAAACAGTTGGGTTGCCGTTGCCGGATCGCGCTGCGCGAGCTGGATTGCGGTTCGTGAGGCGGTTACGCGGGCGGCCATCGCGCCGAGGGCTTCGGCGCTGCCGTCAAACTGGCGGCGGAATTCCGCCTCGACGCGAGCCAGCGCCTCGTCGTCGGTCGATCCGAACCGGCTGAGCTCGAGCGCGCGGCCCGCAGCGGCGGCGATGAGGGCGCCGAGCAGCCCGCCGACAACGAGACGTCCGGCTAGCGTCCGCATGACATTAGTGAAGTCTGCCGCATCGCCGACGCGACGGTGGCCCGACCAGCATACAATTGAAGCACATCGCCCGAATGTGGCGAATTCCCCGAACGTGACCCTCAAGCTGCTCCTCAAACGCGGCGCGCTGCTGGCCGTCGCCAACTGGCAGGCGGTGGCGATCCAGTTCTTCGCAGAGACGACGTTTCAGGTACTGCTGGCTGTTCCGATCTTCGGCGCCGCGATCCTGGTGGCGGTCGCCGTGGGCACCGACCTGGGCGACCTGTTGCAGGGGAATCTTCGGGAGATCGCCACCAATATCGCGCGCGCGCTGACATCCGAACCGATGGCGCTCGGATCGTTCCTGGTCGCGTTTGCGATTGCCCTGGCCGGCGGGTCCGCGCTGACGTGTCTCGTCAAAGGCGGGACGCTCGACGTGCTGCTGGCGGCAAACGACGCCGCCGGTCCGATCGAGCGCGAACCCGTGACGTTCGACAGCCTTCGTGGCGCCGCGCAGTTCAGCGTGCCGCGGTTCATGAGCGGCTGCGTGCGGCTGTTCCGGTCGTATCTGGCGCTTGGCCTGGTGCTGGTGGCCGCGTATGCCGTTTCAGGCGCGGTGTACCTGGCGTGCGTCGTGTACGGTTACCGCGCGGCGGAAGGCGTCGTGAGCGTGATCGGGTGGACGGCGATAGCTGCGGTCGCGACCGTCGGGCTGATCCTCTGGATCACTCTCGTCAACCTGGTCTATCTGCTGACTCAGATCGTGATGGCCGCCGACAACATCGGGCTCGCCGATGCGTTTCGCGCGGTCGGGCGATTCGTGCGCGTGGAAGCGTCGGCGCTGTCGCGCATGTTCCTGATCATCCTCGCCCTGGTCGTGGGCGCCACGCTCGTCTCGGCGCTCGCGTGGTCGGGCGTCGGCCTGATCGCGTTCGTGCCGCTCGTCGGCCTCGCGGTGGTGCCGCTGCAACTGGTGGCGCTCGTCCTGCGGGGGCTCGCCTTCGAGTACATCGGTCTCGCCGCAGCGGGTGCGTACCTCACGCTCTACCGCCGGATGCCGCACGCCGAACGCAGCGACGCCGGCCTCGGCCTCATCGAGACCTCGGTGGCGGCAATGGGCCCAGCGGCAACGGCCCCGGCGGGCCCAGCGGCGACGCCGTCGGGTTCATCTGGACCAGGCCCGGCAGCGGCGTGAGCGGCGCGATCGCCGGATCGAACGAATGCCCGAGGGCGACGACGGTCACGCCCTTGACGAGGTCGCGCGCCACGGCGATCACCACGGGAAACGCGCCGGCCACAGGGGCGAAGAGGTGGGGCGGCGCCGCCAATTCACCGGCGAGAGCGAACTCGCCCGAGGTTTTGCCGTCCAGCGCGTGATACGCCCGCAGCATCGGCGCCGGCCCTGAGACCAGGATGGATTCCGCGGCATGCAACGGCCCGGTCGCAGGACGCAGCGGCAACGGGATTTTCCAGCGTTGCACGCCGCTCGACTTGTTCAGGGCCCTCAGCACGTTATCGAGCGACACGAAGTAGGCCGTGCGTTCGTCCACGACCGGGAGGCCGATGACGGGCCCTCCGGTTTGCCAGCGCCACTCGACCTGTCCGTCCTCGGCGCTCAGGCAGTAGAAGAACCGATCCTGCGAGCCGAGATACAGCCGGTCGCCGCTCACGAGGATCTCGTTCGCGGCGCCGCCGAGCCGACGCTCCCAGACAACCGCGCCCGTGTCGACGCGCATGGCGAGGACGCGGGAGTCGCCGCCGGGGAGGTAGACGTATTCACCCCCGAGCGCCGGGCGCGCATGCGCAACGGCGCCCAGATCGCGCCGCCACAACAAGGTGCCGTCGGCGGCCCGGAAGGCGAGCAGCTCTTTGTTCGTGGTGGCCACGAGGAGCCAGCCGTTGTCCCACACCGGAGGCACCGCGACCACGTCCGCCAGCGGCAGTTCCCACGCGGACGTGCCGTCGGCGGCGCGCAGCGCCGACAGGCCGCCGGGCCTGACCACGAACACGAGGTCGTCGCCGGCGGCCGGCTCGAACGTGGTGTGGATGGTGGTGAGCCAGAGCCGTGCCCCGGTCGCGAGGTTATACGCCGCGAGCTGGTCGCCTTCGAGCGGAAAGTAGGCGCGCGTCGCGTCGTAGGCGGGTGTCGCGGTGAGGCTGCTGTTGAGTGCGAGCGTCCACACGGTCTGTAATGGAAACAGGGGGAGAGGCGTGCGATCGTTGGCGGCGTGCGTCTGCTTCACCTGCCGCGTTTGCGCTGAGCTGAGGCCCGTCAACGCCGTGATGAGGGCAAGTGCACTACAACATATTGTGGTCAGACGAGTTGCCACCCCGTTATAATAGCGGCTAATCGCTCCAGTCCTTCGAGAAGCTCCAGGCGGGTCGTTTCGGTGAGCCACCAAACAATCGTCGTTCTCGACTTCGGGTCTCAGTACACACAGCTCATCGCCCGGCGGCTTCGCGAGCTCTCGGTGTACTCGGAGATCTGGCCGCCGGATGCTCCGGCTGAGAAGATCCGCGCCAGGCGTCCGGCCGGGATCATCCTGTCCGGCGGTCCCAAGAGCGTGTCCGATCCCGGCGCGCCGAAGTGCGATGCTGCCGTGTTCGACGTCGGCATCCCCGTGCTCGGCATCTGCTACGGCATGCAGCTGATGGCGGACACGCTCGGCGGGACGGTCGCGCCTGCGCGCCAGCGCGAGTTCGGCCACGCGTTGGTCACGGTGAACGGACCGGCGCCGCTGTTTGCGGGAGTGCCGCCGGAGATCCGCGTCTGGGCGAGCCACGGCGACTTCGTGGAGGCCGCGCCCAAGGGGTTCTCCGTGGTCGCGACGAGCGCGAACGCGCCGGTGGCCGCGATGATGGACGACACGCGCGGGCTGCACGCGCTGCTGTTCCATCCCGAGGTCGTGCACACACAATTCGGGTTGGAGATACTCCGCAACTTTGCCTACGGCGTGTGCGGGTGCACGGGCGACTGGACGATGGCGTCGTTTGTCGAGGAAGCGACGGCGCGCGTCAAGGCACAGGTCGGGGACGGGCGCGTCGTGTGCGGGCTGAGCGGCGGCGTCGATTCGACTGTCGCGGCACTCATCATTCATCGCGCGATCGGCCGGAACCTGACGTGCATCCTGGTGGACAATGGCGTGCTCCGGCTGGACGAGGCCGCCCAGATCCGGAAGCGGTTCGAGAGGCTCAACCTCCCGCTCGTATTCGCCGACGCGTCGGAGCGGTTTCTGGAACGCCTGGCGGGGGTCGTCGAGCCGGAACAGAAGCGCAAGATCATCGGCGCGACCTTCATCGACGTGTTCGAGGAAGAGGCGGCGAAACTCGGCCGGGTCGATTTTCTGGCGCAGGGGACACTCTATCCCGACGTCATCGAGTCGGTGGCCATCGTCGGGCAGTCCTCGCTCATCAAGAGCCATCACAACGTCGGCGGCCTTCCGGAGCGCATGCGGATGAAACTCGTCGAGCCGCTGCGTGAGCTGTTCAAGGACGAGGTCCGCGAGGTCGGCCGGAAACTGGACCTCGACGACGAGTTCGTGATGCGGCAGCCGTTTCCCGGGCCGGGTCTGGCCGTGCGGATCCTGGGCGAGGTGACGCCGGCGCGCCTGAGCCTGCTGCGCCGCGCCGACGCGATCGTGTCGGAGGAAGTGAAGCGCGATGGCTGGTATTCGCGGGTCTGGCAGAGCTTCGCCGTGCTGCTGCCGATTCAGAGCGTGGGAGTAATGGGCGACGAGCGGACCTACGAGTACACGGCGGCGATACGGGCGGTCGAGAGCCGCGACGGGATGACGGCCGACTGGGCCCGCCTCCCGCACGATCTCCTCGCGCGGATCTCCTCGCGCATCGTCAACGAGGTGCGCGGCATCAACCGCGTCGTGTACGACATCAGCTCGAAGCCGCCATCAACGATCGAGTGGGAATAGGCCGTGCCTGAGTTCGTCCACCTCCACCTGCACACCGAGTTCTCGCTGCTCGACGGCGCGTGCCGCATCGACGAGGTGCTGGATCAGGCGGTGGCGCAGAAGATGCCGGCGATGGCCGTCACCGAGCACGGCAACATGTTCTCGTCGGTGATCTTCCACGACCACGCCAGGCAGCGCGGTATCAACCCGATCCTGGGCTGCGAAGTGTACGTGGCGCCGGGCAGCCGGCTCAGCAAGAACGGCAGCCCGGGCGAGACCGCGAACCATCTCGTCCTGCTGGCGGAAAACGCCGAGGGCTACCACAACCTGATCAAGCTCGTCTCGGCCGGGTACACGGAGGGCTTCTACTACAAGCCGCGTATCGACAAGGAGCTGCTCGCGCAGCACGCCAAGGGCCTCATCGGCTTGAGCAGTTGTCTCAAAGGCGAGGTGGCCGAAGGGCTGTCGCGCCAGCAGGAGCGCAAGGCAGTCGAGGCGGCCGGGGCGTATCGCGACATCCTCGGGCCGGGGAACTTCTTCCTGGAAATGCAGTGGCACGGCATCGAGGAACAGCGCGTGGTGAACACCGGCATGCCCGCCATCGCCCGCGATCTGAAGCTTCCGATGGTGTGCACCAACGACGTCCACTATCTGCGCGCGAACGACGCGCATCCGCACGACGTGCTGCTCTGCATCGGGACCGGCAAGGCGTTCAGCGATCCCAAGCGCCTGAGGTACGACGCGAAGCAGTTCTTCCTGAAGACCGCCGACGAGATGGCGCAGGCGTTCCGCGATTTCCCGGATGCGCTGGCCAACACCGTGCGCATCGCGGAGCGGTGCAACGTCAAGCTCGGAGAGGGCGAGAACTTCCTGCCCAACTTCGACGTGCCCGCGCCGTTCACGCTGGACGACTACTTCGAGCACGTGACGCGCGAGGGGTTCAACGAGCGGCTGGTGCGGCTGAAACAGCTCGCGTCGTCCGGTGCGCTGCGGCACACGATCGACGAGTACGAGCGCCGCCTCTCGTACGAAATCGAGATGATCAAGAAGATGAAGTACCCCGGGTACTTCCTGATCGTCTGGGATTTCATCCGCTACGCGCGCGAGCAGGACATCCCGGTCGGCCCGGGGCGCGGTTCGGCGGCGGGCAGCCTTGTCGCGTACTGCCTCCGCATTACGGACGTCGATCCGATCGACTTCGATCTGATCTTCGAACGGTTCCTGAACCCGGAGCGTGTGTCGCTGCCGGATATCGACATCGACTTCTGCGAGCGCCGCCGCGGCGAGGTCATCGAGTACGTCACGCGCAAGTACGGCCGGGAGAACGTCGCCCAGATCATCACCTTCGGGACGATGAAGGCCAAGGCCGCCGTGAAGGACGTGGGCCGGGTGCTCGAGATCCCGTTCGCCGACGTCAACAAGGTGGCCAAGCTCATCCCGCCCGCCCTCGACATGACGCTGGACAAGGCGCTCGAGGAAAGTCCGGCGCTGAAGGAGCTCGAGAAGAACGATCCGAAGGTCAAGGAACTCCTGAGCGTCGCGCGGCGCCTGGAAGGGATGACCCGGCACGCGTCCGTGCACGCGGCCGGCGTCGTCATCGCGCCGAAGGCCATCACGGAGTACGCCCCGCTCTACAAGGGGGCCCGCGACGAAATCACGACGCAGTGGTCGATGAAGGAGATCGAGCGGATCGGTCTCCTGAAAATGGACTTCCTCGGGCTGAGCACGCTCACGCTCATCTACGACGCGATCGCCGAGATCAAGCGCACCACCGGTGAAACGCTCGACATCGATCACGTCGCCCTCGACGATGCGAAGACGTATCAGGTCTTTCAGGACGGGGCAACCTACGGCATCTTCCAGTTCGAGAGCAGCGGCATGCGCGACATTCTGCGCAAGGCGAAGCCGCAGCGTCTCGAGGATTTGATCGCGCTGAACGCGCTCTACCGCCCGGGCCCGCTGCGCAGCGGCATGGTGGACGATTTCATCGCGCGCAAGCAGGGCAAGACCGAGGTGAAGTACGAGCTGCCGCAGCTCGAGCCCATCCTGGCGGAAACCTACGGCGTCATCGCGTATCAGGAACAGGTGATGCGCATCTCGAACGTCGTCGCCGGGTTCACACTCGGTGAGGCCGACCTGCTCCGCAAGGCGATGGGCAAGAAGAACGCCGAGGTCATGGCGAAGATGCGCGGTAAGTTCGTAGACGGCTCGAAGAAGCTCGGGACGCCCGAGAAAAAGGCCGCGCACCTGTTCGACCTGATGGAGCACTTCGCGGGGTACGGCTTCAACAAGTCGCACTCGACGGCGTACGCGTTCCTCGCGTACCAGACCGCCTATCTGAAGGCGAACTATCCGTGGCACTTCGCGTCCGCGCTGCTGACGATCGAGGCGCAGAACACCGACAAGCTCGCGCTGTATCTGGGCGAATGCCGCGATCGGGGCATTCCCGTGCTGCCTCCCGATGTCAACGAAAGCGAGCTCCGCTTCACGGTCACCCCTAAGGGCGTCCGCTTCGGGTTGACGGCCATCAAGAACGTCGGCGAGGGCGCGATCGAGTCGCTGCTGGCCGTCCGCCGCGCGAAAGGCCCGATCAAATCGCTCCAGGCGCTCTGCGAAGATCTGGATCTCCGCCTGTTCAACAAGCGCGTGTTCGAGAGCCTGGCGAAAGCCGGCGCGCTCGACTCGTTGTCCGGCGGGGTCACCGGACATCCGCGCGAGGTGAGGCCGCGCCTGGTGGCGGCCGTGGACGTCGCGTGCGAATACGGCGCGCGCCTCCAGCGCGACAGGAACGAAGGCCAGGCGCAGTTGTTCGGTGGGGCAGCCGAGGACGAGACCCCGACCGCGGATGGCCGTCTGCCCGAGGCGCCTCCGTGGAGCGAGAGCGAGCAGCTCGCGTTCGAGAAGGAAACCCTCGGCTTGTACTGGAGCGGCCATCCGGCCGATCGCTACCGTGAGGATCTGAAGGAGTTCGGCGCCCGGTCGATCGGCGATCTGGCAGAGGCCCCGACAACCGCGCGTGCCGACTCGTGGGGCCCGGGAGGGCCGAAGCCCATCGAGCCCGATACGAGCGTCGGCGGCATCGTGGCCGCGTGCCGGCCGCTGAAGACGCGCAAGGGCGATTCGATGGCGGTCTTCACGCTCGAGGACGCCCAGGGCGGCGTGGAGGTGATCGTCTTTCCGGAGGCGTTCCAGCGGAGCGCCAGCCTCATCGAGACCGGCACGCTGGTCCTGGTGCGCGGCAAGCTCGAACGCGACGACGAGTCGGTGCGGCTGCTCGCCTCGGAAATCCTCCCCCTCGACAGCCTCCGCGAGCGGCTGGCCCGCGAGGTTGCGATTCGTGTCAAGATGCCAGCCAATCGGGGCACATTCGAGGCCCTGGGCGAAGTGTTTTCCCGGCATCGCGGCGATCGGCGCGTCTCGTTCGAAATCGAGGTACCCTCTGGAGTCACGCCCCTTCGTGTCCGCGCGGACGTCTCCCACCAGATCCGTGTCCGCCCCTCGTCGACGTTGATCGCCGAGGTGGAGGAGATCGTCGGCCACGGTTCGGTGTCGCTCAAGTGAGGTCGTCAGGACCGTATGGCTGAGACGCTGGACTTCGAAGAACCGATTGCGAAGCTCCTGAAGGAACTCGACTCGCTCACGGTTCTCCCTCGCACGGACGCCCACCAGCGATCGATCGACACGCTGCGCCACCGGCTCGACACGCTGCGCGGGGAAGTGTACGCCTCGCTGACGCCGTGGCAGCGGGTGCAGGTCGCCCGGCACCCGAACCGTCCGGGCCTCGACGGCTTCATCGAGCGGCTCTTCACCGGGTTCGTCGAGATTCACGGCGATCGGCGGTTTGCCGACGACCACGCGATCATGACGGGCTTCGCCGACTACAAGGGCCTGCCGATTCTGGTCGTGGGACACGTGAAGGGCGGCGACACCAAGGACAAGATCTACCGCAACTTCGGCTACGCGAGGCCGGAGGGCTACCGCAAGGCGCTGCGCGCCATGCGCCTCGCGGAGAAATTCAGCCGGCCGGTCGTCATCTTCGTCGATACGCCGGCGGCGTACCCGGGCATCGAGTCGGAGGAGCGCGGCGTGGCCGAGGCTATCGCCGTCAACCTGCGCGACATGATGCTCCTCGACACACCGGTCATCGTCATCGTCAGCGGTGAGGGCGGGAGTGGCGGGGCGCTCGGCATCGCAGTCGGCGACGCCGTCATGATGCAGGAGTACGCGATCTACAGCGTCATTCCGCCGGAGGGGTGCGCGGCGATCCTGTGGCGCGATGCCAACAAGAAAATGGCCGCCGCGGAGGCGTTGAAACTGACGGCGCCCGATCTCCTCGACGCCGGGATCATCGATCGCATCATCCCGGAGCCCGTCGGCGGCGCCCACGCCGACCCTGACGCCGCCGCCCAACTGGTCGACGGTGTGCTGTGGCAGGTGCTGAGCGAGGTCCGCGCGCTCGACTCGCGCACCCGGCTGGAGCGGCGTTACGAGAAGTTCCGGAACATGGGACGGCTCGGCATCGACTTCGTGGACGAAGGATGAGCACCGTTCTTCCGCGCTGGGAGTCGCAGGGCTGCGATGAGGGCGCGGCGGCACGGCTGGCCGCGGCCATCGGCATTCCGCCCATCGTGGCGCGCCTGCTGTGCCAGCGCGGGCTCGACGATCCCGAGCGCGCAGCGCGGTTCCTCAACCCCTCGCTCGAGCACCTGCACGACCCCATGGCGCTCGCCGACATGAAAGTGGCTGTGGATCGCATCCTGGCCGCCGTCGCGCGCAAGGAACGCATCGCCATCCACGGCGACTACGACGTCGACGGAATCACGTCCACCGTCATCCTCCGTCGCATGCTCGAACTGCTGGGCGGGGACGTGGTGCACTTCATCCCCGAACGAATGCGTGACGGCTACGGTCTGCAGCCGGCGGCGCTGGAGCGGCTGCACGCCGAAGGCGTCTCGCTCGTCGTGTCGGTGGATTGCGGCATCCGGGGCGCCGAGGCGGCCCTCCGGGCCCGCCAGCTCGGCCTCGACCTCATCATCACCGACCACCACGAACCGGACGCCGAGCTCCCGTGCGCCCTGGCCGTCATCAACCCCAAGCGGCGCGACTGCACCTACCCCGACAAGTCGCTCGCCGGCGTCGGCGTCGCGCTCAAGGTGGTACAGGCGCTCTGCCGCGCAACAGGCCGCGACAGCTGGCTTCCTGGGTTCGTCAAGATAGCCGCCATTGGGACGCTCGCCGACGTCGTACCTCTTGTGGGCGAGAACCGCGTGATTGCCAAGATCGGCCTCGAGCTGCTCTCGAAGGGGCCGCACAAGATCGGCCTCCGATCGCTGTTGGACGTGTCCGGCCTGTCGGGGAAGGCCATCGACAGCTACCACATCGCGTTCATGCTGGCCCCGCGCGTCAACGCCGCGGGCCGCATGAGCACGCCCGACATCGCCACGCGCCTGCTGCTGGCGAGTGACGAGGCGCTGGGGGACGAAGCGCGCGCGCTGGCCACGCAACTCGACGCGGAGAACGTCCGCCGGCGGGAAGAGGAAGCCGCCATCACCGCGGCAGCCAAGAAAATAGTCCAGACCGATCCTGACGTCGGCGCCCAGACCGTCCTCGTGGTCGCGGGCGAAGGATGGCACCGCGGCGTCATCGGGATCGTGGCGTCCAAGCTGGTCGACGCGTTCCACCGGCCGGCCATCGTGCTGTCGGTGGACGGCGGCGTGGCGCACGGCTCGTGCCGCAGCATCGCGCGGTTCGACATGCTCGGCGCGCTCGAGCGTTCGGCTCACCTGTTGACGCGGTTCGGCGGTCACAAGCAGGCCGCCGGGCTGACCATGGACGTCGACCGCATCAGGGATCTGCGCGCGTCGGTGAACGCGGTCGCCGACGAAACGATCGGCCCCGAGGACCTGATGCCCCGCTTGCGGATCGACGGGGACCTCCTGTTCCGGGGCATCAGCGGCGATGTCGCGTCCGGTCTCGCGGCGCTCGCGCCGTTCGGCGCCGGCAACCCCCGTCCCGTGTTCGCGGCGCGCGGCGTCGAGATCGTCGACGGGCCGCGGAAGCTGAAGGAGCGTCATCTCAAGATGTCGCTCAAGCAGGATGGCCGCATTTTCAGGGCCGTCGCGTGGCGCGCAGCGGAGCGCCACGACTACCTGGTCGACCACAAAGCCGCGCTCGACGTGGCCTTCTCCCTCGAGCAGAACGAATTCAACGGCGCGACCTACCTCGAGCTCTCGTTGTCCGACGCGAGATCGGCTGCCGCCTCTTCGGACTCAGAAACTCCGATACCCGCGCGCTCAACCGCCTGATCACGATGCGCTGGCAGAAGGCCGCAAGGATCGTGATGGCGTTCGTGGTCGTGGCGGTGTGTGTCGCCGTGGGGGTCACGTTCAAGCGCCGCGGCGGAACGTCGCCCACCGCGTCGCTCGTCCGAACCGATCCCCAGGCCGTCGTCGAAAGCACCAGCGGGACGTCGGTGCGGTTCAAGAGCGGACACGAAGACGTGCGCGTCCAGTACGAGCGGCAGCTGACGTACAAGGACGGGACGACGAAGCTGATCGGCGTGAAAGTGTCGACCGAGGACCGAGGCGACGGCCGGTCGTTCGTCGTGACCGGGAAGGAAGGCGACGTCGGCAAAGACGAGGCGGTCGTCAACCTGAGCGGCGACGTGAAGCTGGTCGAGAAAGACGGGTTCACCGCCCGCACCGTGCGCGCGTCCTACGACAGCCGGGATGGTCTGGTCCGCGCGCCGGGGCCGGTGGAGTTCTTCCACGGACGGCTGTCGGGCTCCGGGATGGGGATGACGTACGACAAGAACACTGACACGTTGACGATTCTGGACAAGGCCATCATGCACATGGCCCCGGACCGGGCGGGCGCCGGCCGCGCCGAAGTCAGGGCCGGGGCGGCGATCTTCGCCCGGCGCGAGCAGAACGTGCGCTTCGAGCGCATCGTGCAGATCATCCGCGACGGCCAGGTCATCAACGCCGACAACGGCACGGCGCACCTGACGCAGAACGAAGAGCGGGTAGAGTCACTCCAACTGCACGGCGGCGCGACGATTGCCAGCACCACCGCGGCGGCCGGCGGCCTCAAGGGGCTCAACGGCCAGGACGTCACGCTCAACTATGCGGCCGACGGCCAGGCCCTCGAGCGCGCGCTCGTCAGCGGCGACGCGTCGATTCAGATCGCCGGCGAAGAGCGGAAGCCGGTGCGGCAGATTACGGCCGGCACGGTCGAGATCACCCTGGCGCCCGATGGCGTCACGCCGACGGTCCTGACGGCCCGCGACAACGTGCAACTCACGCTGCCCGCGGAAGAGCGCGGCTCCGTGGCGCGCACGATCAAGGCGGCGTCGCTCGACGCCGACGGCGAGCCGGGCCGCGGTCTCACCAAGGCGCGATTCACCGGCAATGTCGACTTCCTCGAGAAGAGCGCCACCGTGGATCGCGACGCGCGCTCGGCGCGCCTCGAAGTCGGGCTGAAGCAGGGCTTCAGCGCGTTCGACCAGGCGGCGTTCTCAGGCGCCGTCCGGTTCGCGGACCCGAAGTTCTTCGGCACTGCCGCCAACGTGAAATACAACGTCGACACCAGCGCGCTGGACATGACGGGCAGCGAGCCCGGCATCCCCGTGCCGCACGTGGCGACGGATCAGATCGCGGTGGACGCCACGCGCATCGAAGTGGTGCTCGGCGGCCCGACGATGCACGCGACCGGGAACGTCAAGAGCGTCCTGCAGCCGCCCAAGAAATCCGAGAAGGGTTCGGACAAGCCGCCCGAAACGAAAATTCCCTCGATGCTCAAGCAGAACCAGCCCGTGAACGTCACCGCGGCCTCGCTTCGCTACGACGGTGCGACGTCGGGGGCGACCTACGAAGGGTCCGCTCAGTTGTGGCAGGCCGATACGAGCATCAAGGGCGAGAACATCGGCATCGACAGCAAGACCGGCGACATCACCGCCTCCGGCTCCGTGGTCACCACGACGATGCTTGACCAGCTGGACAAAGACAAAAAGAAAGAGCGCGTCCGAAACATGGGCACATCGAAGGAGTTCAAGTACGAGGACGAGGCGCATCGCGCCACCTGGACCGGCGAGGTTCACCTGAATGGCCCGTCGGGGGACATCATCGCCGAGAAGTTCGAGGCGTATCTCAAGGAGTCGGGCAGCGAGCTCGAACGAGCAGAGGCGCACGATGCCGGCAATACCCTGACGTTACGCGAGCAGGGCAGGAAGACCACCGGCACGCACCTGACGTACACGTCGGCGGACGAAATCTACGTGGTGACCGGTCTGCCCGTGGCGATCGTGGACCAGTGCGGCCGCGAAACGAAGGGGCGGACGTTGACCTTCCACAAGGCGACCGATACGATTCAGATCGACGGCAACGATCGAGCCCGCACGCAGACCAAGGGCGGCGGCGCCAGCAACGACAAGTGTCAGTGATCTCACTCGCGCGCCGCTGATGGCCACTCTTCGGACACAGGATCTCACCAAGTCGTACGGCGGCCGGACCGTTGTCCGCGGCGTCAGCCTCGAGGTGGCCTCGGGCGAGGTGGTCGGGCTGCTCGGGCCGAACGGCGCCGGCAAGACGACCACGTTTTACATGACGGTCGGTCTGGCGGCCCCCGATTCCGGGCGCGTCATCCTGGACGGCCTCGACGTGACCGACGACCCGATGTACATCCGCGCGCGCAAGGGCATCGGCTACCTGCCGCAGGAGCCGTCGATCTTCCGCGGGCTGACCGTCGAACAGAATATCCTGGCCATTCTGGAAACCATGGACATCGACGGGGCGGCCAGGCGGTCAAGGCTGCGTGAGCTGCTCGCTGAACTGAACCTCACGCCGCTGGCGCATTCGCCTGCGCATACCCTGTCCGGCGGCGAGCGCCGGCGGGCGGAGATTACACGGGCGCTCGTGATTTCACCGAAATTCATCCTGCTCGACGAGCCGTTTGCCGGCATCGATCCCATCGCCGTCACCGACATCCAGAAGATCATCTTTCACCTGCGCAGCCGCGGCATCGGCGTTCTCATCACCGATCACAACGTTCGCGAGACGCTCCGCATCACCGATCGGGCCTATATCGTCCACGGCGGCGTGATCTTCAAGAGCGGCACCCCCGACAGCCTGGCCGCGGATGAAGAAGTTCGTCGGATTTATCTGGGGACCGAGTTCCGGTTGGACTAAAATAAGGCGTGGGATTTGCATCAGCGCCTGCCCGGTGATCATGTCGGGTCCCGGAGTGGCTGGCGCTCTCTTGACTAACTAGTTATAAGCAGGCACTTTAGCTGACCGCACACGGCTCAATGGGCATCCAGCAGAGGCTTCACACAAAACTCGTCCAGAAGCTCATCCTGACGCCATCGCTGCAACAGGCGATCAAGCTGTTGCCGATGTCGACGCTTGAGTTGTCCGACCTCCTGAACCAGGAAATGGTCGAGAACCCGATGCTCGAGGAGGTTCCGACCGAGGACCTTCAGCCGGCCGAAGTGTCGACGGCGCAGGACACCGAGAAGCAGAACCCGGTCGAGGCCGCAAACAAGACCGACACCTGGGACGACCAGGACTACGAGTATTTCTTCGGCGACTACCTGGACGACGGCTACCGCCCGCGGGCGCCCCAGGAAGTCAAAGAGCTGCCTCCCATCGAGAACACGCTGTCGACGGCCACGTCGCTGTCGGATCACCTGATGTGGCAGCTCTCGATGCAGACCGACGACCCGCTGATTCGCGAAATCGGCTCGGCGATCATCGGCAACCTGGACGACGACGGTTACCTGGTGGCGTCGTTCGAGGAGCTGGCCGACATGGGCTCGTGGCCCGTCGGCGACGTCGAACGCGCGCTGCGCCTGGTCCAGGGGTTCGACCCGGTGGGTGTCGCGGCCCGCGACCTTCAGGAGTGCCTGCTGCTCCAGCTGCGGCACCTGGGTCTCGAGGGCACGCCGACCGAAAAGGTGGTCACCGATCACCTGCGGCTGCTGCAGAACCACCAGGTTCCCGAAATCGCCCGCAAGCTCGGGCTGACCATCGACGACCTCAAAGAACACATCGAAATCATCCGCAACCTCGATCCCAAGCCAGGCAGCCGTTACAACCCGACGCAGTCCCAGTACGTCATCCCCGACGTGTACGTCATCAAGGTCGAGGATCAGTACGTCGCGGTGCTGAACGAAGACGGGCTGCCGCAGATGCGCATCAGCCCGGTGTACCGCCGGCTCCTCGACAAGGGCGCCGCCGGGAACAACGACGAGACGCGGGCGTACGTGAAGGACAAGTTCCGCTCGGCGCTGTGGCTGATCAAGTCGGTCGAGCAGCGGCAGAAGACGATTCACAAGGTCGCCAACAGCATCATCAATTTCCAGCGCGACTTCCTCGATCACGGCATCGAACACCTGCGCCCGCTGGTGCTGCGCGACGTCGCCAACGACATCGGCATGCACGAGTCCACGGTCAGCCGCGTCGTGACGAACAAGTACATGCACACGCCGCAGGGCGTTTTCGAGATGAAGTACTTCTTCCACAGCGGCATCAGCAGCTCGTACGGCGAGAGCGTCTCGTCGGTGACGATCAAGCAGCGCATCCGCAAGATCATCGAGAACGAAGATCCGCGAAAGCCGCTCAGCGACTCGAAGATCGTCAGCATCCTGCAGCGCGAGGGGCTCGTGCTGGCGCGGCGCACCATCGCGAAGTATCGCGAGGAGCTGAAGATCTCGACGTCCAATCAGCGCAAAGTGCTGTACTGATGGTCGTGTTGACGGAGAGCTAGTTGACCCCAGCGCCCGGCGTCACCGTTCGCGGCCTGCTCAACAGCCGCCCCGACGCCCTGGGTCTCTCCATTGAATTGCTGGCCGGCGCCGCGGGTCTCGAACGCCGGATCACCAACCCCCACTGTCAGAAGACCGGGCTGGCCCTCGCCGGGTTTCAGGAGTATCTGCGGCCGGGCCGCGTGCTGATTTTCGGCGAGAGCGAGATCCGGTATCTCGAGAGCCTCGACGCGGCGACCAGGCTTCGCACGCTCGGCATGGCGCTCACGGTCGACTTTCCCTGCGTGCTGATCACGGGCGGCTTCACGCCGCCGCCGGAGGTCGTCGTGGTGGCCGAGCAGACGGACCTGCCCGTGCTGCAGACGACGGTGGCCACGCCGGCCGCGATTGCCAAGTTGACGTCCATCCTCGAAGACTCGCTGGCCGAGCGCACCGTCATGCATGCGGTGCTGATGGATATCCTCGGCCTCGGCGTGCTGATCGTGGGGGACAGCGGCATCGGCAAAAGCGAGTGCGCGCTCGACCTGATCGTTCGCGGACACCGGCTCGTGGCGGACGACACGGTGGAGATCCGCCGGCGCGCCGAAACGGTCCTCATCGGCACGTGTCCCGAACTGACGCGCCACCACATGGAGCTGCGCGGCGTCGGCGTCATCAACGTCAAGGATCTGTTCGGCATCGCGTCGACGCGCTCGTCGAAGCGGGTGGAACTGGTGGTCCGGCTCGAGCGCTGGGATCCGGCTCGCGAGTACGAGCGCCTCGGTCTGGACGACGAGTTCTTCGAAGTGCTCGGCCTTCCCGTGCCGCTCATCCGGATGCCCGTGGCGCCCGGACGCAGCATCTCCATCCTGGTGGAGGTGGCCGCCCGCAATCAGCTCTTGCGGTCGCGCGGCCATCATGCAGCTCGGGCCCTCGCCGATCGCCTCGAGGAGGCGCTGCGCGCGGGTGCGCCGTTCGGGCGGACCGGCAAAGACGTAGACGACGAGGACGAGGAGAACGCCGAGTGAAAAAACGGGCGGGCAGGGCACGCAAGGCGCGCCGCGCTGGCAAGGCCGGCCGGCCGGGCAAAGCGGGACAGCCGTTCATCATCCTCACGGGGCTGTCGGGATCGGGCAAGTCGCAGGCGATCCGCGCGCTCGAAGATCTCGGGTACTTCTGCGTGGACAACCTCCCGACGACGCTGATCCCGACGATGGCGAAGCTGTCGCTGCAGGCCGGCGGCGACATCGACAAGGTCGCGATCGTCGTGGACGTGCGCGAAGGAAACCTGCTGTCGTCGCTGCCGAAGATGCTCGCGCGCCTGCGCCGGATGCCGCGGCTCAACCCGGTGCTGATCTTCCTCGAGGCGAGCCACGAAGCGCTCGTCAGGCGGTTCAGCGAGACCAGGCGGCCTCATCCCCTTGCGCCGGACCGCTCGGTGACGGAAGGGATTCGCGACGAGCACGCGCGGATGCGGCCCATCCGGGAGCTGGCCGACGAGATCGTCGACACCTCGGACATGACGGTCCACGAACTGCGCCAGTTCTTCATGGCGTTGTCGCGCGATCGCAGCCGGGCCAAGCTGGTGATGACGGTCGTCAGCTTCGGGTACAAGTTCGGTCTGCCCGTCGATGCCGACCTGGCCTTCGACGTGCGCTGCCTCCCGAACCCGCACTTCGTGCCGGGCCTGCGCCGCCGCACGGGCCGCGACCGCGCCGTGGTGGCCTTCATGGAGCGCGACGCCTCCACCCGCGAGTTCATGGATCGGCTCGGCGCCTACCTGCAGTACGTCGTCCCGTACTACATCGCCGAAGGCAAGAGCTACCTGACGGTGGCCATCGGCTGTACCGGCGGACGGCACCGCTCCGTCATGATCGCCGAGCGCCTGAAGCGGGGCCTCAGCGACGTGCCGGGCGTGCGGGTGCGGGTCCGCCATCGCGACGTGGCCCGCGCATGACGACGTTCTGGCCGTTGTCGCCGGCCCGCCTTCGTGGTTGAATGACGGGCTGACATGATTGGCGTGGTCGTTGTCACCCACGGACAGCTCGCGGTCGAGCTGGTCAACGCCGCCGAAATGATCGTCGGCGACCTTCCGCAATTCACGGCCGTCTCGATCGGCTGGCACGACGATGTCGGTGACGCCCGCGAGGAGATCGGCCAGGCCATCGAACGCGTGCGCTCGGACGGCGGAGTCCTGCTCCTGACCGACATGTTCGGCGGCACGCCGTCCAACCTCGGCATGACGTTTCTCGAGACCGACCAGGTCGAGGTGATCACCGGCGTGAACCTGCCGATGCTGATCAAGCTCGCGGATCTCGCCCGGTCGTCCGACCTGCTGGCCGTCGCGCACGAGATGCGCGACCACGGCCGCAACGCCATCTGGGTCGCGTCCGATCTGCTCAGGGCCGAGAAGGCCGGCGCATGACCTCGCGCAGCGTTCCCGTGGTCAATCAGCTGGGCATGCATGCGCGTGCCGCCGCGAAGTTCGTGCACATGGCGGCGCGGTTCAGGGCCCACGTCACGGTCGCCAGAGAATCCCGGGAGATGGACGGGAAGAGCATCATGGGCCTGCTGCTCCTGGCCGCGGCCCGCGGCACGACGATCACGATCAGCGCCGAGGGCGCCGACGAACGGGAGGCCGTGGATGGTCTCTGCGCGCTCGTCGCCTCAGGCTTTGGCGAGGGCGTATGCAGCGATTGACCGGAATCGGCGTGTCGCCGGGTATCGTGGCCGGCAGGGCCGTCATCCTCATCCAGCGCGAGCAGGTGCTGCGCTATCACGTGCCCGCCTCGCGCCTCGATCACGAGCTCGAACGGCTGCAGGCCAGCCGCGAGCGGGCCCGGCAGCAGTTGATCGGCATTCGCAGCGGCGTGGCCGAGCGGCGGGGGCCGGACATCGCGTCGATTTTCGACGCTCAGCTGCTGATGCTCGACGATCCGATGCTGGTGCCGCGCGCCGCCGAGCTCGTCCGCCAGCAGCGCGTCAACGCCGAGTGGGCCATCCAGCGTGTGTTCCAGGAATTCAGCGCCGTCTTCGACGAGATCGCCGATCCGTATCTCCGCGAGCGCAAGGGCGATGTCGCCGACCTCGTGGGCCGGCTGAAGATGAACCTGCGGCCAGGCATGGCGACTCCCCGCGACGCGCTGCGCGAGCTCGACGAGGCCTCGGTGCTGATCGCGGACGAGCTGACGCCGTCTCTCGTCGCGCAGATCGACTGGACGCGCGTGCGTGGGTTCGCCACCGACGCCGGCAGCCGGACGTACCACTCGGCCATCCTCGCGCGCTCGCTCGAGGTCCCGGCTGTCGTGGGACTCTACGACGCGAGCCGCGTGATCCAGCCCGGTCAGCTCGTGGTCATCGACGGTTCGGCGAGCGAAGTGATCGTCGACCCGGGCGAGGAGGTGCTGGCACGCGCATCCGGCCAGCGGGACGACCGCACGCCCGCCGCCGGCCCGGCCCACGAGCGGCGCGGCCCTGCTGTCACGGCGGACGGCGTTCAAATCCGGCTCGACGCCAACATCGAGTTTCCGGACGACCTGGCCGCGGCCCGGTATGCGGGGGCCGAAGGCATCGGGCTGTTCCGATCGGAGTTCCTGCTGACGAGCGTGACGCCGGAGACTGCCGCCGTCGGCGGCGGTCTCGGCCTCAGTGAAGATGCCCAGTACGAGATCTACCGGGGGATGCTCGAGGGCATGGCTCCCGGACCGGTGACCGTCCGCACGTTCGACGTGGACGAAGACCAGCTTGCGCGGCCGCTGGCCGACGGTTGGGTTGCTGATGCCGAACGCGCGGGCCGGCAGGGGCTCCGCGGCCTGCGACTGAGCCTCGCCCGGCCGGAACTGTTTCGCGTCCAGCTGCGCGCGCTCCTGCGGGCCGCACGGCACGGCCAGCTGCGGATCATGTTTCCGTTCGTGTCGGGCGTGGAGCAGATCCGCGAGGGCCGGCGGATGGTGGAGGAAGCGGCGGCCGAACTGACCCGTGGCGGCCAACCCCCGGCGCGCGTGCCGATCGGCGTGATGATCGAGATTCCGGCGGCGGCGTACACGGCCGACCTCATCGCGCGCGAGGTGGACTTCTTCACCATCGGCACGAACGATCTCATTCAGTACTGCCTGGCGGTCGATCGCGCGGATGCCCGGGTGTCGGACATGTACGAGCCGCTGCACCCGGCCGTGCTGCGGATGATCGTCATGGCGCGCCGCGCCGCGACCCGCGCGCGGATCCCCGTGTCGCTGTGCGGCGAGATGGCGTCCGACCCGGCGCTGCTGACGCTGCTCGTCGGCCTCGGGCTCACGGACTTCAGCATGACGCCGGCCGCGATCCCGACGGCGAGAAAGGCGCTCGCCGAGATCCGCGCCGAGGACTTCCGGGCGCTGGCCCGCCGTGTCGTGGGGCTGCCGACGGCTCAGGACATCCAGCGCGAGCTCGATGCCGCGCTGGACGGGCTGGTCGCAGGGAAGAAGACCTAAAACGGAATGTCGTCGTCGGTCAGCGGTTCGGACGCTTCCGGACCCGGTGCGTGGCTGCCCATGTCGCCGCCGCGATCGACCGATGCGCCGCGGCCTCCGCCGCCGCCACCCCCGCCGAGCAGCACGATACGGTCGCCTTTGATCTCGGTCGTGTATTTCTTGTTGCCGTCCTTATCGTCCCACTGGCGAGTCTGGAGCTTGCCCTCGACGTAGATCTGCTTGCCCTTGGTGAGGTATTCCGACAGCGATTCGGCGGTCTTGCCCCACAGCACCACGCGATGCCATTCGGTCTTCTCCTGGCGCTGCCCGGACTTGTCGTTCCAGACCTCCGTTGTCGCCATGTTGAGCGTGGCGACCGCGGCGCCGCCCGGCGTGTAGCGCAGTTCCGCATCGCGCCCGAGATTTCCGACCAGAATGACTTTGTTCACGCTGCCCATAGGATGCCCTTCGGAGGAAGAAGAAGACCGATCGTACGCGACGAATTGGAGAGACGACGCATTCTACATCGTCTGTGTCAGGGCTTCGCGGTCCCGAGCGCCTGTTTGGCCAGGCTGGCGGCGGCGCTGTCCGGATAGGTCTTGATCACGGTGTCCCACGCTTCGCGGGCGCGATCCAGCTGCCGCAGATTCCGGAGCGCGACACCTTTCAGGTAGTACGCGTCGGGAATCGAGTTGCTCATGGGGTACGTGCGGATCACCTTGTCGAACGCCTCGACGGCTTTGTCGTTCTTCGCGTCCTGGAGATACGACCGTCCGATCAGGAACTGCGCATCGTCGGCCTGGTCGTGTTTGGGGAAGTCGCGGATGAAGGCGGAGAAGCCGTCGACGGCCAGATCGTAAAGGCCGGCCGCGTAGTCCCCGTAGGCCTGATCCCAGGCCTTCGTCGGCGACGTGCCGATGGCCGTCGGCGCGGGCGCGGTGGACGCCGGCGGCGTCGCGGTGCTCGTCGTCTGGGGCGGCCCCGGAGGCAACGCCGGACCGCCGTTCGGATCGACGACGACGGGCTGTGCGACG
>Ga0070665_100002474_pt1 | contig 20362 bp, 27 predicted proteins | sample KBSS13metaG_FD_65862 | JGI IMG/M metagenome (GOLD analysis project Ga0070665, IMG submission 65862) | Switchgrass rhizosphere microbial communities from Kellogg Biological Station, Michigan, USA - KBS S1-3 metaG | ecosystem: Host-associated > Plants > Roots > Rhizosphere > Soil ...
AGATCGGGCCGGGTCTTCAGCGCGCCGGCGTTGAGCTTGGCCCAGCGCACGGCGTAGTTGATGTCCTGGACCGACGCGGGATAGGGATCCTCGTTGCCCGACCGGAAATCCAGCGCGATCGACACGATGCCGTGCGACGCCATGTATTCATGGCGCAGCCGTTCGGTCAGGCGATCGCTCTGACACCAGGCGCCGCCGTGGCACTCGACCATTGCGGGAAACGGCCCCGCTCCGCGCGGCTTGTAGATCCGCGCCAGCAACGGTTTGTCGCCGTGGCGCAGATACTCGACATCGTCGACGTCAAAATCGGCGGTCCTGGCTTCGAGGACGGCGGTTGTCATGGCTGGTTTCCTCCTCGTCTTGATTCACGAGGCGGTAGCATAGCGCACTTCGACCGGAGCCGCCGCCCGGCGTCAGATGTAGCCACCCCGGAAGCTGATCATCGGCTCGCCCGCTCCGGCGCTGTAGGCGACCACCTTTCCGAGCGCGATGACGGCGCCGTGGCGCTCGATCAGCTCGTCGAGCTGGCAGTCGATGACGCCGACCGACTCGACCAGCGCCGGCGCACCGCTCTTCAGCGTGGTCCACGCCCCGGGCAGGAATCGGTCGGCGCCCTTGAGCGTACCGCCGCCGCCGAACTCCTTGACCAGCGCATCGCTGCCCTTGGGCACGTAGTTGATGGCGAAATGGTTGCCCTGCTTCACGGCACCGAGCGCCGAGGTGGTGAGGCCGATCGAGACCATCATCATGGGTGGGCTCGCCGACAGATGCGTGGCCGACAGGGCGAGGAAGCCGGCCGGCCCCTCGGTCCCCTGGGCGGTCACGATCGCCACGCCGATCGCCCGGCATCCCAGCGCCTTCCAGAACGTCTTGGCGTCGATTTCGGTATCCATGTCCAATGCTCTCTCCTTGTCCGGGATCACCCTAGCAAAAGGAGCGCCGGAGACGATGGTGCAAACGCCGCGCTATTCCGCGGCGGCAAACCGATGGCGGGGCGTGCCGGCAATCTCCTGGATCAGCTTCTTGGTCAGGGCCCGGCCGAATGCCTCATGGCCTTCGGCCACGACGGTGAACGCGCCTGGCCCGCCGATGACGTTGTCCCGAAAATACTTCTCGAGGCCGCCTGGCGGATTGGTGTGCTCAGGGCGGAACGACTCGGAGACCGGTGTCAGGATCACCAGCGCGTTGATGGTGATGCCCTTCTCGAGCGCACTGTCGCGGGCCTCGGTGACCTCGCGGCCGGAATTGTTGTTGCCGTCGCCGGAAATGTCGATGACGCGCCGCTCGGCGGCGAACGGCGCGCGATCGAGCTGACTCACCGAGAAGTCGATGGCCGCGCTGATCGAGGTGCTCCCCGCGAACGATCGCGGCGTCTCGATCAACCGGTCGCCGAAGCCGCGGGCAGCGGCAGCGCTTCCGATCACCGTCCAGTCGACGACGACGTTCTGCTGGCCGGCCGTTGCCCATTCAACGAAACACACGGCAATGCGCCGGTTCGGCCCGGCGGTTATGGCCTTCACCACGTCGGGATGGGTGATGGCAGCGGCAGCGCCCTCGCGCTGGAGCCTGAACTTGGGCTCGGTCACGCTTCGCGAGACATCGGCTGCGAGCACCAGCAGCATGTCGACGGGTTCCGCAGCCCACGCCAGCGGCGGGGCGAGCACCAGCATGAACGCAAGGCTCAGGAAGGCAATCACTGTTCTCAGCGCATTGGTCATTCGTCGATCCTTGTCAGGACAGCAAAAGCGACCAGTCCTACGGCGCACTGTCGACAACCTATCCGCACGCACCATTGGCGGCAAACCGGTGCGCGCCGTGTCGTGGTGGAGTTCCGTTCGGGTTCTCGACTATGCTGCCGGCATGATCAGGCTGGCCGGGACAATCGCCGATCGCCTCAGAGGCCTGGTGTCGGGTCCTGCGAGGACATCTGACATGCCGCAATCCTCGGTGCCGGCTGCCGAAGAGACGGCCGTAGTCGCTGCTGGCGCCGAGGCTACCGCGCCGAAGGCTCAAGGTTCCGGGATCGAGGTTGCCGACGACAGGCAGAAACGGCTGAAACCGAGGGTCAGGGCCAGGCTTCTCGAGTATGCGCAGCACACCGGATGGCTGAACAGTGTCACGACCCGCCGGCCGGTGGATCGAGACGGCACGCCCCTGCCCTGGTACACCTACGCGGCAATCAATTTCCTCGATCGGCGAGTGCCGCGGGATGCCGTCGTCTTCGAGTTCGGCTCCGGCCATTCGACGCTATGGTGGTCGGCGCGCGTCGCCTCCGTTTCGGCGGTCGAGCACGATGCCCGGTGGCATGACGAGATGTCGCCCCGGCTGCCGCGCAACGTGACGTATCGGCAGATCGATCTGGATACCGACGGCGCCTACGCCGCCGCCGCGGCCGGCGGTTCATACGACATCATCATCGTCGACGGCCGCGACCGTGTGAATTGCTGCCGGCGTTCCCTGTCGTCACTGACCGATCGCGGCGTGGTCATCTGGGACAACTCGGACCGAAGCCGCTACCGGAACGGCTTCGATATGCTTGCGGCGAGCGGCTTCCGGCGTCTGGATTTCATCGGCAACGGACCGATCAATACCCTTCCCTGGGAGACGGCGATCTTCTATCGCCCCGGCAACCTGCTCGGCTTGTAAAGTGCAGGACGTGGAAAGCGCCGGATCGATCGACCGCATTTCCCGGGAAAATTGTCGCAAAATGTCAATCACCTGCGGGGGCTTGGCGCTAGGTTCAGAGCGTGAGCGATTACCATCGCCCAACCGCTCACGAGGATAGCTCCCGAGAGGCCGCAATATGCATTCTGAACCAACGTCGGAGGGGCGCTATTTCGTGCGGATCGGCCAGCAAGATGCGGATGCTTTTGGCTGGGAGATCTGTCGTGAGCGCGATTCGATCCGGCTCCGTCGGTCGACACGCCTTTTCGCCACCCGCCTCGAGGCCATACTCGATTCCGTCCAGGCCACGGCATCGCTGACGACGGCCTCGTAGACCCTTCATCACCGCACGAATGGTGCGGACATCGCCGACCATTCGACCTACGATCGAAAAGTGCCGCGTCTGCCTCAACTCCGCCGCGCGGCCTCCGGTCGGGGACGGCGATGGAGTAGCGGCGATGGACCTTCGTGTGTGGCAAGAAGGTGAAACGGGTCTCGAGGTCGCCGCGAAAGCGAGCGCTGCACTCGGCGCTGCAGCGCTTGCCACCGCCTTCCTGTTCGACGGCGTGTACTTCTGGCGAATGGACGCACGGCTGCTGGGGACATTCGTGTTCGCCGACCATGTTGAGACGGCGGTGTACTGTATCCCTCTCCTTTTGATGTTCGCGGTTCTTCTTCTCGTCTTTCCCATGTTCGCCCTGCTGCTCAGAGCGGCGCACGACGGCATCGAGAGGAAATTCGGACCCGGTTCGCCCCGTATCACGGCCATAGCCATAGCCCTGTCCTTCTGCGTGATCGTGGCGTGGTACTATCTGGTTTCCAAACATCCCGTGGCACCTGCGCCGCCACCGGAGCCCAGGAGCCCAGCTAACCTCCTCTTCATCTACATCGTGCTGGCTATGGGCATGCTGGTCGGAGCAAGCGTCCTCTGGATGTTCCTGGCGAGAGACTCGTCGCTCCGGGCGGGAACTCGACGGCTGACCTGGCTGGCGCCAGTGGTCTGGATTGCAAGCACGGTGCTCTTCGCGATCGGCGCCGCGGACGAAAACGTCAGGGATCTGAACTCGGCGAAGGCGACAGTCGAGGATGTCGTCACGCTCCAGGATTACACCCAACTCGCCGGTCGGCTGATCAAGGTCGTCGACAAAGGCGCGATCGTCGGCGTTCGCGGTCAGGCGACCTTCGCCTACCGAAAGAACGGATCGCCCGCGTGGATCTTGGCGTGAGGAGGCCGCCTTGAGATGCCCGAGATGGGCTGAGCGGCCCTGCATCGAAAGCTGTAGAGACGCCCTCAACCGCTAACGCGACTGCGAGATCAACTGCGGGACGTTGGAGCGTGTGCGATCGGTGAGTGACTTGTCCGGGAGGAACACACTCACAACGGCCGCAAGGACCAGAACCAGCAGAGCCACACTGGCGAGCGAAGGGGACTGCATACGCGCCTCTCACCGTTGTTGCCGCTTGCTTGCAGGCGCTAAAACTTCGCCGGTCCGTCCTTGGCCGTCGCTGCGCCGATGCCTGCGCCGACCGCGCCGCCTATCAGCGCGGGCGCAAGCAGCGGCCAGCCGACCAGTGCTCCCACCGCCAACCCCGTGCCCGTGCCGATCGCACCACCGGTGACCGCGCGCTCACCCCACGTGTCACCGCAGCCCGCCAGAACCAGCGAGAGAAGCATCACCACAGCGATTTTGCTTTTCATGAAACAGAACCTTCAGGGAGATTCAATCTTCGTCCAACATGAGGTGAAATGTCAACATGTTCGTATAACTAATTGTTATAATTAAATTTTCTATCTGTCGGCCACCAGCGTCTTGGCCGTGAGCTTCATCTGACCGTCTTCCATGAGGATGGCGAACCGGCTCAGGAAAGACATTCCCAACAGCCCGTCCACACCGTTTCCGAAATCCTTGTCCGTCACGACGGCAGGCACGCCCGTTGCCTGCAGGCCCGATAACTTGACGACATCGGCGGTCGCCAGTGTCGCGCTCGTGCTGCCGTTGGCCGTCCGCATTTCGACGCGGTCCGACACGATCATGGTTGGCTTGGCCTTAAACGCGTAGGAGCGCGAAAGCGTGACGAAACTCGCCCCGGTATCGATCAGGAACGTGCCCGGGACGCCGTTGATCTCCGCTCGGGTCATCGGCACCCCTGCCGAGCGCCGCGTGATCCATGCGGTTCCCTTGGCGTAGTTCAAGGTGCAATTGCCCTTGGCCGCCAGTTCGGCGATCCGTCGCTCGAGCGGCGCGATCGTGCGCTGCCTCGGATCCAGAGCGATGTATGTCTGGAGCGGGACAATTGCCTCGCAAGGACGATCGAGAGACTCGTAGGCCTCCGACATGCGTGTGAAAACGTCGGCCCTGACGGTCTTCAGGTTGGGCAACAAACGGATCAGCGTCACGTAGTCTTCGAGCGCGGCAGCGTATTGCCTGCGGGCCTGTTCGGCCTTGGCACGCAAATAATAAACGCCTTGCACGTCAGGATGGCGGCGTATGACGTCGCTGGTCACGCGAATCGCCGACTCGTGGTCTCCAACATAGAAGAAGAGTTCGCCTGCGCGATGGAGTTCGTTGCTCGCATCGGCACAACTGTAGCCGAACCCTTTCATCATCTCGGCGGCGGCACGCAAGGCATGGGCCCTTTCCAGAGTTGCGGCAGCCTTGTGGACAGCCCGCTGGTCGCAAGGTTCCTTTTGCAAGATTGTCAGTGCTGAACCGACGTCCGGAAGAGCGGCGACATCGGCATCGAGCGGCGCCATGGCGTAGCGCTCATACAGATCAGCAAAACTTCTTTCGACCGGCTTTGCCCTGGCGGGCGGCTCGAGCGGCGGCCGGTGCACGATTCCGGTGGCCTGCGCGATCAGATCGGGCTTGATGGCCCACACAAGCCCTCCAAGCGCGAACAGGGCGAAGACGATCAGGACCGCCCAGTTCGTGATTCCCCAGCCTTCGCCCCTGTAATCGCTCGGTCCACGATCCGCCATTAGCCCCTCTCCCAGTGGGAATTTAGCAGCGTCCCAGCACAATCCGAAGAAGAACAATTTTCCGGTCATCGCCCTCTGGTTCGGTGCCGCTCATCAGGACCTTGCCGTTCCCGTCCAGGGAAACCGCCCCGAAGGGGAAATGTGAGCGAGACCGCCAGTCGACGAGCAGGCGGCGGCTCGCGTGGTTTGGCGAGCGATCTACTAAGCGGCGCATCCACATGTTGCTCTCGGCAGCACCGCGAGGACCAAGCGCGATGTTTCCGCGCCGCCATTCGATCAGATGCCCTACCCGGGATCGTGGGCTCCCCGCCCTCATGTGCGGCGCGCTAGCCGGCGTCTCACCTCACGACAGGCTTGGTCCATCTTCCTGCCGCTCGTTGTTCAAGTTCGACCAACTCGAATGCAGCCTGAGCGAGCCCCCTCCTGGCCGTATTGATGTCCATTGATCGCTCCCCGAATGCTCGGACGATTGCAGTGACAGTGATCCTGGCGACCTCTTCCATCGTGACCGGATCGGGCTTGGGCATCACTGAAACCTCCTCCAACTGGATTAGTGAAGCCCCTAACGGTAGCAGTACATTGGCGTGTATCAACTAACACATGTTAATATATAGGTTGCAGTGCGCGGGAAGAGACGCAACCTCGCCTGCCCCCGTCGTTGCCTCGCGGGGCGCTACCTTGCCCCTTCGCGAGAGGGCATTTAACGCCAACCTCCCCGGAGGATGGTGCAGGTGGCTCTCTCGTCCGGGAAGACGAGTCCTATGGACGACCTTCGGACCGCAGCGGCCCATTCGGTCTCCAGATGGATGCTTGATCCCAATGTTCCTCAATTGTTCTCGACATCAGGGACAAAATAGCGTGTGTGGAACACCTGTGTGGCACAGGGCTCCCAAACGCCTATTTGGATGGGTTTCCGGGTAATGGCGGAGAGGATGGGATTCGAACCCACGAATGGGGTTTACCCCCATTAACGGTTTAGCAAACCGCCGCCTTCGACCGCTCGGCCACCTCTCCGCAGCCCGTTAAGACCCCGGCAGTCGAAATATCCACGACGGATGCGCGGCGGTTCTACCGGCCGGTGTCGGCAGTGTCAAACGACGCTGGGGGCGCTTTCAGGATTCTGCCCGCAAAATCAGGCTCTTGGCCCCCTGCTCCCGGCATGGCACCGTGCCCGCATGCGTACCCAAGCTCCCAGCTCGATCGAGATGCTTCAGCGACTCGTTGCGTTCGACACCACGTCGCGCAATTCCAACCTCGACCTCATCCAGGACATCCAGGGTTATCTCTCGGAGTTCGGCGTGGCGAGCACGCTGGTGCCCAATGCCGAGGGCACCAAGGCCAAACTCTTCGCCACCATCGGTCCGGAGACGGAGGGCGGCATCGTGCTGTCGGGCCATACCGACGTCGTACCGGTCGATGGCCAGCCGTGGACGACCGATCCCTGGACGCTGACCGAGAAGCCCGACGGCAATCTCTACGGCCGCGGCACCTGCGACATGAAAGGCTTCATCGCCGTCGTGCTGAGCCATGTCCCCGCCTTTCAGCGCGCCCGGCTCAAGGTGCCGATGCACTTCGCCTTCAGCTACGATGAGGAGATCGGCTGCCTCGGCGCCCCCGCGCTCGTCGAGAAGCTGATGGGCTGCCGCGGCCGCGCGCGGTGATCGTCGGCGAGCCGACCATGATGGGCGTCGTCAATGCGCAGAACGCCGGCGGCGGCATCGTCGCCACCTTCACCGGCGTCGAGGCGCATTCCTCGATGACCCACCTCGGCGTCAGCGCCATCCACTTCGCCGGCGACTTCATCCATTGGCTGAACGAGCTGCAGGTCGAGTTGGCCCAGCGCAAGCGCACCGACATCGATACGGTGCCCGGCCATACCACGATAAACGTCGGCACCCTGAGCGGCGGCACCGCGGGCAACATCCTGGCCCGGGAATGCAAGCTTACCTGGGGCTATCGCACCCTGCCCGGCGACGATCCATGGGAAGTCCAGCGCCGGGCCGAGCAATACGTCGCCGAGCTGCTGTTGCCCAGGATGAAGGCCAAGCATCCCGACGCCAACATCGAGCTGAAGCGCCGCTCGTTCCTGCCCGCCCTCAATCCCGACGAGAACGTCGAGGCCGCCAAGCTCGCCCTCGAATGGACCGGCGGCAATCGCACCTATGCCGTGCCCTACGGCACCGAGGCCGGCATCTTCCGCGGCCATGGCGTATCGACCGTGATCTGCGGTCCCGGCGATATCGCGCAAGCGCACCAACCGAACGAGTTCGTGGCGCGCTCGCAGATGGACGCGTGCGACGCGTTCGTCGGGAAAGTGATCAGGTGGGCCGAGACGCGCTGACTCGCACGCGAGCCTTCGTCGTCCTGTGAGCGTGTGAGTTTTTGATCAGGTGAGTTCCGCTGGGGGCGCGCCACTCCAGTGGCGCGTCTTCCTCATCGTTGCAGCACTGCATGACGCGCCACTGGAGTGGCGCGCCCCCAGCATAAGACCTTCTGAAATCAAAAAAGCTCACATCCTCTCAGGACGACGACAGAACACAGTCCAGTGAAACCTACCCCTCCGTCCGACGACCGGCCTCGAACAGGAACCACGTGCGCTGCTCGGTCTCGTCGATCCAGTTCTCGATCAGGCTGGCGGTCGCCACGTCGTTGTGCTCGTCGCAGACCTCGTGGAGCGTGCGCATGCTGCGCGCGAGCTGCTTGTTGTCCTCGCGCAGCTCCGCCAGCATGTCGAGCGGCGTGACGTATTCGGCATCGTTGTCGAGCACCCGCTGCAGCTTCTTGATCTGGCCGACCGACCGGATCGTGTTGCCGCCGAGCTTGCGCACGCGCTCGGCGATCGGATCGCTCATGGCGTAGATCTGGCCGGCCTGCTCGTCGAGCATCAGGTGATAGTCGCGGAAATGCGGGCCCGAGACGTGCCAGTGAAAGTTCTTGGTCTTGAAATAGAGGGCAAAGACGTCGGCCAGCAGGATGTTCAGGCCGCCCGAGATGTCCTTGGTGGCGTTGGCACCGAGATCGGTGGGCGTTGCGAGGTTGGCCGACTGGCGTGACTTGACGTTCTTGCTCATCGCCGAAAACTCCTTGGATATCGATCGCGGCGGACAGTAGACCCCTTCCAAACCGGATGCCACCGCGCTCGTTGCGCGTTACGATCTGCCGCAATGAACGTCAGCCGGACCGAGCTCTTCCTGGGCTTTGCCAAGATCGGCCTCCTGGGATTCGGCGGGGTAGCGCCGTGGGCCCGCCACGTCATCGTCGGCGAGAAGCGCTGGCTCAGCGAACGCGAATACGCCTCCATCCTGGGCGTCGGACAAGTGCTCCCCGGCCCCAACACGGTGAACTCCGCCATCATCATCGGCGATCACTTCCAGGGCACGGTGGGAGCACTCTCCGCCGTGCTCGGACTGCTCTGCACGCCGATCGCGGTGCTGATCGGCATCGCGCTAATCTACGACCGCATCGCCGGTCTGCCGAGCGTCGGCGCGGCGATCGGCGCGGGCGCCGCGGCCGCCGCCGGCCTGGTGATCGGCACGGCGATCAAGATGGCGCGGCGACTCAAGCCCAACGTCACGGCGGTCGCCGTCGGACTCGCCGCCTTCGCCTCGGTCGGCCTGCTGCATGTGCCGATGGCGCTTGCGATCGCGGCGCTGGGGCCGGTCAGCATCGCCTTGGTCTGGCGCGAGCGACGTGGCAAATGAGCGAGCTGCTCCAGCAACTCGGCGCGACCTTCGCGTGGCTATCCCTGCTGCAGTTCGGAGGCACCAATGCCGTCGTGCCGGAGATGCATCGCCAGGCCGTCGACGTGCTGCACTGGATGGATGCGCAGACCTTCGTCAACCTGTTCGCGCTCGCCCAGCTCGCACCCGGTCCGAACGTGATGGTCGTCAGCCTGATCGGCTGGCACGTCGCCGGCTTCCCCGGCCTGCTGGTCGCGACGGTCGCGATGACCGGGCCGCCCTGCCTGCTCGCGTTCGGCATGAGCAGGGTGATGCGGCGTGCCGGTCGGTCGCGCTGGCTCGTGATCGTCAAGGACGGGCTGGTGCCGCTCGCCATCGGCATGATCCTGGCCAGCGGCTGGATCATGGCCAGCACCTCGGGCGTCAGCCCGATGAGTCTCGTCATCACGGCCGCCGCGACGGCGTTCGTGGCCTTCACCGAATACAACCTCCTGTGGGCGCTGGGTGCCGCGATCGCCCTCGGCCTCGGCGCGCACATGGCCGGAGTCGGTTGATCAGAATGCCGCGCAGATCGCGCGCTCGACGCGCAGCACGCTGAGTTGATCGAATTTCCTTTTGTAGGCGTCGACGATCGCCTGCACCTTCAACAGATGCGCCGGGGCGTCGAGCACGACGACGATCAGCAGCTTGCTGCGCTCGCGCGTGATGCGGCCTGCAGGGGTGCGATACTGGCCGGCGACATCGATGACGCTCAAGCCATCCGGAAAGCGCGGCGTCACTTCCTCGCCGAGGAAGGCCGCCCAGGCCGCCTCCCCTATCTCGCGCCCCTTGGTCACGAGCCCGAAATAAAGGTCGACCTGCAGCGCCGGCGCGAGCGGTGCCACGCAGGTCGGCGCGGCACTCTGCGGTGCAGGCGGTGCGCAGGCGGACAGCGCGAGGAGCGCCGCCGCCAGGACCGTCTTTCTCATCCGCTAGTTCAGGTACGGAACGGCCATGCCCTTGATCACCGCCGGCCGGGCATTGATGACGTCGTACCAGCGCTTCACGTTGGGAAAGTCGGCAAGATTGACCTGATGCCATTCGTGCCGCGCCGTCCACGGGAAGATCGCCATGTCGGCGATCGTGTAGTCGGCGCCCGCCGAGAAGGCATTGCTGGCGAGCTGCTTGTCGAGCACGCCATAGAGCCGCTTGGCCTCGTCGACGTAGCGCTTGATGCCGTACTCGATCTTGGTCGGCGCGGCGCGCAGGAAGTGATGGGCCTGGCCGAACATCGGTCCGACGCCGCCCATCTGCCACATCAGCCATTCCAGCGCCTTGTACTTCGCAACCGGGTCCTTGGGCAGGAACTGGCCGGTCTTCTCCGCCAGGTAGATCAGGATCGCGCCCGATTCGAACAGGCTGATCGGCTTGCCGCCGGGACCGTCGGGATCGACGATCGCGGGGATGCGGTTGTTCGGGCTGATGCGCAGGAATTCGGGCTTGTGCTGCTCGCCCTTGGAGATGTCGACCTTGTGGACGCTATACGGCAGGCCGCATTCCTCGAGCATGATCGAGATCTTGCGGCCGTTCGGCGTGCCCCAGGTATGAAGTTCGATCGTCGCCAATTTTCTCCCCCTCGTTGTCTTGGCTAGATGTCGTTGTCGTCGCTCGAGCTGTCGAAGCTCGAATCGTCGTAGTTGGAATCGTCGGATGTCTGATCGTAGTTGTCGGACGCCGAGTCGTAGTTGCCGGCAGCCGCGATGTCCTGCCCATAGTTGTTCGAGGAAAACTGGTCCGGCGGCATCAGGGACGACGGATTCATCGCCGGATTGGCGAGCGCCTGGCCGGTGCTGTGGCCGAACATGCTGCTGATGCCCTGAAAGAGCAAGGCGCCGCCCGCCACGCCGGCAGCCGTGGTCAGCGCCGTACGCAGGAAGCCACCGCCTGCCGGTGCGCCCGCCGGCGCCTGCTGGGCATATGGCGCGGGCTGCGGGGCATAGGCCGGCGGCGGTGCGGCGGCCGGCGCGGTCTGCCACGGAGAACGCGGCGCAGGAGCCTGTGGCGCACTCGGTGCGGCGCCCCACGGGCCGATCTTCGGCGCCGAGCCGAGGAAGCTCGTCTCGCTTGCCTTGCCCTCGAGCTCGGCGATGCGTGCTTTCGCCTGCTTCAGCGCCTCTTCCTGAACGATCGCGGTCTGTGTCAGGAGATAGGTTACCGAGGGCTGGCGGCTGACATAGCTCGCGATCAGGCGTTCGGCCTCCGGGTCGCGCGGCTGATTCTCGAACTGCTGCAGACGGTCGAAAAGACCGGCGATCAAATCGCGTTCCTGCTGTTGCATGACGGTGCCTCCTGCCCCGAAAAGGGCACCGAGAACGTGGTTGCCCGACCGTCTAGCGTCAAGGGCGGAGAACGCGTGCCGCCAGGCCGCAAAACTGCATCCAGATGTGTCGGATTTACGACTGTCATGCTTCTCCCGGGCGTCCCGAGAGTTTGTGAATTCTTTGACTCCAGAAGGTCTTGTGCTGGGGGCGCGCCACTCCAGTGGCGCGTCTTTCTCATCGTTGCAGCACTGCATGACGCGCCACTGGAATGGCGCGCCAGCATAACGCTTTCTGAAATTCAAAAACTCATAAGCGCTCAGGATGACGACGCGTCGTGGTCATAGCCTCGTGAAGTCCATGATCCAGTTGGTTTCCCAGTCGTTGCCCTCGTCGAGCGAGAAGGCCTGCTCCCAACGCGGCGCATCAGTCGTGATGCGCGACCAAATGTATCGCACGCGAATCGGGCGACCATCGAGCGCGTCGTCGCCATAGAAAACGCCGAACGGGCCGTCCGGCCGCAGCGTGAGTCCGCCGCGGACGGGCGGACCGACCCGGCCGGGCCGGCGGCTGTCGAGCCAGTGGATCGTCCACTCCTCCCGGCCGGGATCCCAGAGGCGCAGGCTGATGCCGGTGTAGCGGCCGCCCGGCATGCCGATGTCGCTCTCGTCGGTGTTGCCGTAGCCGGCGAGGATCCTGCGCGCGGCGCAGGTGCCGTCGAACTCGATCCAGTCGTTGCACCCGCGGAGACGCTGCACGCGATAGCGGTGACGGCACCGCCAGATGCCCATCAGGAAATCGAAATCATCACAGGGCACGGCCGCGGGCTTGAAGCGAGGTCGGATCAGTGTCTCGAGCATGGCAGGCTCCTTTCACACTTCCCTTGTAAGCCGCCCTACCTGTCAATTTGTGTCAGGATTTTTCCGCACGAGTTCATTCGAATCTAACCTGACATGTCTTGTCAGGATTCCCTGCTAGGATCGTGGCATGCGCGCGAGCCGCCTGCTTTCGATCCTTCTGATGCTTCAGACGCGTGGCCGGCTGACGGCCGACCAGCTTGCCGCGACGTTCGAGGTATCGGTGCGCACGGTCTATCGCGACATCGAGCAGCTCAGCACCGCGGGCGTGCCGGTCTATGCCGATCGCGGACCAGGCGGCGGCTTCCAGTTGCTCGACGGCTTTCGCACCAAGCTCACCGGGCTCACCGAGCACGAAGCGGAGACGCTGTTCCTGTCGGGGCTGCCGGGACCCGCGACGCAGCTCGGCCTCGCCGATCAACTGCTCTCCGCGCAGCTCAAGCTCACGGCTGCCTTGCCGGAGCGCAGCCGTCTCGGCGCGCAGAAGATCGCACAACGCTTCCATCTCGACCCGGTCGACTGGTTCAAGAGCCCCGACCAGGCCCGCCTCCTGCCGGCACTGGCCGATGCGGTGTGGACCGAGACCGCTATCGAAATCACCTATCGCCGTCCGGCCAGCACGGTGACGCGGCGCCTCAGTCCGCTCGGCCTCGTGCTCAAGGCCGGCACCTGGTACGTGGTGGCCGAGTCCGCCGATCAGTTGCGGACCTATCGTGTTTCCAACATCCAGGCGCTCGCCGCCACCGAGGACCGGTTCAGCCGGCCGAAGGATTTCGACCTGGTGCGCTTCTGGACGGAGTCGTCGCGTGCCTTCGAGGTCGGCCTCTACCGAGGCGAGGCCGTGCTGCGCGCCTCGCCTCGGGCGCTGCGGCGGCTGGAGCGTCTTGGCGCCGCCGTGGCCGATGCGGCCCGCGCGTCGGCCCAGCCGCCGGACAAGGACGGCTGGATGCAGATCACCATGCCGATCGAATCGATCGAGCAGGCCGCCATAGACCTGCTCCATCTCGGCGCGGAGGCCGAGGTGCTGAAGCCGAAGGAACTGCGCCGCCGCTGGGCCGCCACAGCCCGCGAGATGGCGAAAATAAACGCCTGAATGCGCGCATGCGCCAAACGGTCACGGCCCCGGGCAGGAGAAACACACCCTTCCAAAGCGTCTTACCTTTGAGGAGAAAGCGCGATGGAGACGATACTGCTCTCGGCCACGGCGGCGGCCTGCTACTTCGGGTTCGCCCTGCTTGCGCTCAGCCAGGATCGGCATTGGCATCAGGTCGACGGGGCGCGCCATTGTCCGCCGCGTCTCCTCATACCGCTTCGGACTGCTGGTTTCGCGTGTCTCCTCATCGCGCTCGTCCTGGCATTGCATCGCGACGGGAGCGGGTTCGGCTCGCTTCTTTGGGGAACCCTGATCAGCGTGTGCGCCTTCGCGGTCGTCGCCACGCTTTCCTGGCGGCCGCACTGGTTGCGGCCGCTCGCCCGTCTCTGCCATCGCGGCACACCATCGTGATGGGACGACGGGAATACTTTACCGGACGACCTGCGCGGTCTGGCCGAACAGGATCTTGCGCTGCTCGTCGGTGTTGATGCCGGGTTTCGGCCTCAACTCCAGGCCGACGGCCTTGCCCTTCATTACTGCGGGCCGCTCGCCGACGGAGGTTTCGAACCAGCGCTTGAGATTGGGAAAATCGTCGAGCTTCTGGCCGAAGTTCTTGAAGCCCACGACCCAAGGCCAGCTCGCGATATCGGCGATCGAGTAGCCGCCGGCGATGAACTCCCGGTCGGCCAGCCGCTTGTTGAGCACGCCGAACAGACGATTGACCTCGTTGCTGTAGCGCTGCTGGCCGTAGGTGAGCTGCTCGACCGGATTGAACTGCGGCGCATACATGTTGAAGTGGTTGGCCTGGCCCGCCATCGGCCCCAGCCCGCCCATCTGCCAGTTGACCCATTGCAGGACCTCGTACTTGCCGCGCAGATCCTTCGGCAGGAACTTGCCCGCCTTCTCCGCGAGGTACTGAAGGATCGCACCGGACTCGAACACCGAGACAGGATCGCCGCCGCCCGGCGGATCGTGATCGACGATCGCCGGCATGCGGTTGTTCGGGCTGATCTTCAGGAAGTCCGGCTTGAACTGCTCGCCCGTACCGATGTTCACGGGAACGATCTTGTACGGCAGGCCGCATTCCTCGAGCATGATGGTGATCTTGAAGCCGTTGGGTGTCGGCCAGTAATGCAGGTCGATCATGAGTGGTCCCTCTGCGGGTCAGGTTTGGCGGAACTCTAGACCGGGACGCCCGGACTGCCCATCGCGATCGCGAGCGTTCGCCGGTCCCATGCGTGCTCTGGACTCCCGATCGCGGTCCGTTAAGACAGCGCAAGGAGAAACCGATGCCGACAGAATCCCTTCCGACCGCCGCCGTGTGGACAGGCCGCCTTCTCAGTGCGCTCGTCTTCCTTGCCCTGCTCGCCGACGGCGCTGTCGCGTTGTTTGCGCCGGCAATGCTCAAGGCCGACATGGACGCTACCGGCTTTGCCGCCGACTCGGCACGGCCGATCGGCATCATCGTGATCGTCTGCGCGATCCTCTATGCCATGCCGCGCACCACCACGCTGGGCGCCATCCTGATCACCGGCTTCCTCGGCGGCGCGATCTGCACGCACTTTCGTATCGGCGAGATTGGCTCGCCGCCGCAACTCGTTTGCCTGGCCCTGGGCATCATGACCTGGGGCGGGCTGTATCTCCGCAACGCTCAGGTGCGCAGGCTGCTGCCGCTGACGGGACTCTAGATCGATTTCGTTGTACTACCGAGACCTGTTCATCTCGGGGGAAACGCAATGGCCATCACACTCTATGATCTCAGCGTCGGCTGCTTCCTGCAGACGCTCGGCGCCGTGGAAGGCTTCCTCGCCAAGGGCCTCGCCCATTGCCAGGAGAAGGGCATCGATCCCAGCGAGATCGTCGAAACGCGGCTCTTTCCCGACATGCTCCCGTTCCGCTTCCAGGTCGTCGCGGTCGCTCACCATTCGGCCGGCGCGTTGCAGGGCGCAAAGACCGGGCAGTTCGCGCCGCCAGCCGCCTCGACCGCGGACTATGCCGGGCTGCAGAATCTGGTGACGGACGCGCGCAGTTTCCTGGAAGGGCTTACGCCCGGCGAAGTCAATGCCCTGGAAGGCAAGGACGTCGTCTTCACCGTCCGCGACATGAAGATGCCCTTCAAGGCAGAGGGCTTCCTGCAGACCTTCTCGCTGCCGAACTTCCATTTCCACGCCACGACGGCCTACGACATCCTGCGCCACAAGGGCGTGCCGCTCGGCAAGCGCGACTACATGGGCCGGTTGAAACTGGCCAAGTAGCTTGCGGGGGCACATCACCAACAAGAACCAAGCCTTCATGCTCTTCCGGACCGCGAGCGTCCCGCTCGCTCATGATCGTGAGCGAGCGGGACGCTCGCAGTCTGGAAGACGATGACGGACCCGCCGCTGGAGTGGCGCGCCGCCGCGTGAAATCCCAAAACTCGCGACGGCTCGGCGGGCGAAAAAGGTTGCGCGTGGATCGCACCCGCAGGCAGCATGTCCTGTCGATCATCCGTCGAAGGGACGCAGCATGCAGTTCGGCCTGTTCGGAGGCGCGCGCACCAAGCGCAGCATCGGCCTGGAGGACAGCCAGGGCTACCAGAGCTTCATCGACTATGTGACCGAAGCCGACAGGCTCGGCTTCAGGCAGCTCTTCATGGTCGAGCATCACTTCACGGGCCAGGGCCAGGTCTCCGCCTCGATGACGGTGCTGGCCTATCTCGCCGCGCGCACGCAGCATATCCGGCTCGGCACCGCCGTGGTCGTCCTGCCGTGGCACAATCCGGTGCTGATCGCCGAGCAGGTCGCCACGCTCGATCTCCTGACCGGTGGCCGGGTCGATTTCGGCGTCGGCAAAGGCTACCGCAAGGCGGAGTTCGACGGCTTCTGCATACCGATCGACGAGGCGAGCGAGCGCTTCGACGAGGCGATGGAGATCATCCGCAAGGCCTGGACGACCGACGGCCGCTTCAGCCATCGCAGCAAGCACTGGCAGTACGACAACATCGTGGTCGAGCCCGAGCCGCTGCAGCGCCCTCACCCGCCGCTCTGGCTTGCCGCCGGCAGCCGCGACAGCATCCGACGCGCCGCGCGCGAAGGCTACAACCTGCTGCTCGACCAGCTCGCCCAGACCCATCAGATCGTCGAGCGTATCGCGATCTTCCGCGAGGAATGCGAACGGATCGGCCGGGCCTACGATCCGTTGATGGTCGCCACCGCGCGGCCGCTCCAGATGTTCCACCACGAAAGCGAGCGCGCCGCCGCCTACGAGACGCGCAAGCGCGTGGTCAGCGTGATCGGCGATCTCGCCCGCGACAAGCTCGCCGACCGGGTCGAGGACGACACGGCTCCCTTGCTCGGCACGCCCGACGAGGTGGTCGCCCGGCTGAAGGAGCTCGAGGCCGGCGGCGCGACCAACATCCTGCTCGTCGATCCCAATGCCTCGGTCGCCAACCTGCGCGCCTTCGCCCGCGAGGTGATGCCGAGCTTCACCGCCACGCGGTTCGCAGCCGCCGAATGAGCGTCACGCTTCCCAAGCCGCTGGCCGTCTCGGTCAGCGTCATGCTCGAAGGCTGGACCGACGACTCGGCACCGGGCATCGGTCCCATGGGCAATCCGCTGAAAGCCGGCGTGCTCGACCTGCAGGCGCGTTCCTGGGCGGAGTACGGGCCGAAGGTCGGGGCGTGGCGGCTGCTCGACATCCTCGCGCGCCTCGAGGTGCGCGGCGTGTTCTATGTCAGCGGCATCCTCGCCGAGCGCCATCCGGACCTGATCAAGGCCATCGCCACTGCAGGCCATGCCGTCGCGGCGCACGGCTGGGGCCAGAACATCATCCCGTCCTACCAGAGTGCCGAGGAAGAATCGCACGACCTGCAGCGCTGCGTTAAAGCCATCGCGCAGGGCACCGGGCATCCGCCGGCAGGCTGGCTGAGCCCGCGCTGCACGCCGAGTGCCCGCACGTCGGAGCTGCTGGCGAGATCGGGCTTCGACTGGCACGCCGACTTCTTCGACTCCGACCTGCCCTATCGCCACGCCACGCCGAGCGGCGCGATCATTGCGGTGCCGTTCACCATGGAGGTGAACGACATGCCGCTCTACGTGCGGTACGGCGCCGAGCCGGAAGCCTTCACGCGCACCTTCGAACGCATCGTCGGCAACTGGCCGCGGCTCGGCCTGCCGAACGGCTGCCTCGACATCACCGTGCATGCCCATGTCTTCGGCAGGCCGTTCGGTGCGATCGAATTCATGAACTGCCTCGAAGCGGCGCGTCGTTACGAATGGGCGTCGCTCACCGATCATCAGACCTTGGCGGGGCTCTGCAAGGCGGGCTAGGATCACTTCCAATGATATAATCGGGAGGATCGATCCAATGCGCATCCAACGTCGCACCTTCGGCAAGCTGGCGGCGGGCGCCGCCGCAGGCCTTGCCGCGCCGGCGATTGCACAGAACAAGCCGTTTACCATCGGCTTCAGCATGAACCTCACCGGCCCGCTTGCGCCCAACGGCAAGGCGACGCTGCTGGCCATGCAGATCTGGGAAGAAGAGATCAACGGCAAGGGCGGGCTGCTCGGCCGTCCGGTCAAGCTGGTCTATTACGACGACCAGTCGAACCCCTCGACCGTCCCCGGCCTCTATACGAAGCTCATGGACGTCGACAAGGTCGACATCATCGCCAGCAGCTACGCGACCAACATGGTCGCTCCCGCCATGCCGATCGTCATGCAGCACGACCGGACGTTCTTCGCGCTGCTCGGCCTCGCGGTGAACAGCGAGTTCAACTACAAGCGCTACTTCTCGATGACGCCGACCGGCGGTCCGCGGCCCAAGGAATCGTTCGCCGAAGGCTTCTTCGAAGTGGCGGTGGCGCAGACTCCCAAGCCGGTGACCGTGGCGATGTGCGGCGCGGACGCCGAGTTCCCGCGTAACGCCATGGACGGCGCGCGCAACGTGATCAAGCGGCTCGGCCTCAAGATCGTCTATGACAAGACCTACCCGCCGGCCACGTCCGACTACACGCCAGTGGTGCGCGCGATCGCGGCGACCAATCCGGACATCTTCCTCGCCTGCTCCTATCCGGCCGACACCGTCGGCCTCATCCGCGCCAGCCACGAGGTCGGCTTCAAGCCCAAGGTCTATGGCGGCGGCATGGTCGGCCTGCAGGCGACCGCCATCAAGACGCAGCTCGGACCGCTCCTGAACGGCATCGTGGTCTACGACTTCTGGCTGCCGTGGGCGGGCTTCGCCTCGGACGAGGGCCGCGCGTTCGTGAAGAAGTACCAGGAGAAGTCGGCCGCCGCCGGCGTCGATCTGCTGGGCTACTACCTGCCGCCCTTCGCCTATGCGCGCATGCAGCTCATCGAGCAGGCGGTCAAGGCCGTCGGCAGCGCCGACGATGCCAAGCTCGCCGAGTACGTCCGCAAGACCACCTTCAAGACCGTGGTCGGCGACGTGGCCTTCAACGCCGAAGGCGAATGGGCGACGGCGCAGGTCATGGCCGTCCAGTTCCAGGGGGTCTCGGGCAACGGCGTCGAGCAGTTCACCGATCCCAAGACCGAGGTGATTCTCTGGCCGACCAAGTACAAGACCGGCAACATCATCTATCCGTACGACCCGAAGAAGTGATGCGGGCCGGCGCAGCGTTGGAGCAAGCATGACATCGTGGAAGGCGATCGCGGCTGCAGCCGCGATCATCGTCGGCACGTCGGCCGGCGCGCGGGCCGACAAGGCGGCGGCGGATACCTGTGCCGCCAAGCTGAATGCCGACGGCAAGGCGGTCTACGCCGCCGTCGTCGCGGCCAATCCGACCAGGGATACGTTGCGCTCAGTGGTCGAACGCGAAGGCCGGAGCCTCGTCATGGGCGGCAAGATCTCACGCGGCCCGGCGCGCGAGAACGCTACCGCCGCCGCCGAGTGCGCGCAGCTCGGGCTTCAGTAACGGGCAGCCTCGGCTGCGCTCATGCTCAATGGACCGCGGGCCTCCAGGCCCGCTCATTCGCTGAGGCGACCAGCTGATGAGCGGGCCTGGAGGCCCGCGGTCCGCTGAATGTAGGACGACCGGGCTCCGTCAGGCGCCGAGGTAGAATTCGCGGATCAGGTCGTTGTTGTTCAGCGCTTCGGCTGATTCGCCGGTGAAGGCGATGCGGCCGTGGACGATGACGTAGCCGCGGTCGGCGATGCGGACGGCCTGGGTGAAGTTCTGCTCGGCCATCAGCACCGTCAGGTCGAACCCTTCCTTGAGCTCCTTGATCTTGTCGATGGTGCGGCTGACCAGCAACGGCGCCAGGCCGACCGACGGCTCGTCGATCAGCAGGATGCGCGGCGCCGACATCAGCGCGCGGGCCAGCGCCAGCATCTGCTGCTCGCCGCCGCTCATGCTGCCGGCGAGTTGCCTCGCGCGCTCCTTCAGCCGCGGAAAGGTCTCGAAGCAGAAATCCATGTTGCGCGCGATCGCCGAACGCGCGGTCGGACGGAAGGCGCCGAGCAGGAGATTCTCGGTGACCGTCAGCTTCGGGAACAGCCGCCGGCCCTCGGGCACGAAGCCGATGCCGAGGTCGACGATCTCCTCGGTCGAGCGGCCGATCAGCTCGTGGCTCGTTCCCTCGATCGTGGCGGTGATCTTGCCGGCGGACGGCCGCACCATGCCCATGATCGACTTCATCAGGGTCGACTTGCCATTGCCGTTGGTGCCGAGCAGCGCGACCGTCTCGCCGGCACCGACCGTCAGCGACACGTCGTGCAGCACGCTGACCGCACCGTAGCCCGCGTCGATGCTGGTGATGGTGAGGCTACTCGCCAAGGTACGCCCTCACCACTTC
>Ga0070665_100002478_pt1 | contig 20335 bp, 19 predicted proteins | sample KBSS13metaG_FD_65862 | JGI IMG/M metagenome (GOLD analysis project Ga0070665, IMG submission 65862) | Switchgrass rhizosphere microbial communities from Kellogg Biological Station, Michigan, USA - KBS S1-3 metaG | ecosystem: Host-associated > Plants > Roots > Rhizosphere > Soil ...
GCGGGCGCGAAGCCGACACCGCAGTTGCCCATGACCGCGGTGGTGACGCCGTGCGCCGACGACGGCGTCATCCGGTCCGACCAGATGGCCTGTCCGTCGTAATGGGTGTGCAGATCGATGAAGCCGGGGGTGACGAGCAGCCCGGTCGCATCGATCTCACGCGACCCTGACCCGTCCACCGCGCCGACCGCGGCGATCACGCCGTCGGAAATCGCGACGTCTCCGACAAATGGCTTTCCACCGAGACCGTCGACGATGGTGCCGTTGCGGATGATCAACTCGTACGCCATTAGCTGAATGTACGACTGTCTTGGTGTCCCATGCCAGGATGCGGCCAGGAAGAAGGGATCAACCCGTGAACCAGTGGACCCATTTTTCAGTGACCGCTGAGACCGACCGGCTGTGGCGGGTCACCTTCGACAACCCGCCGATCAATCTGGTCACCCCCGAGATGCTCACGGAGTTGCCACAGTTGATCGACCAGATGGAAGCTGCACCAGAGTTGCGGGTGGTGGTGTTCGAGTCGGCCAACCCGGACTACTTCCTGAATCACTACGACACCTCGCGGGTGGCCGAGACGCCCAAAGACCTTGGCGTGACCGGCTATCCGTTGGTCATCGACATCAACATCCGGCTGTCCCGCATGCTGTGGTGTCCATCGCCAAGATTCGGGGCCGGCTGCGCGGTGTGGGCAACGAGTTCACCCAGGCGATGGACATGCGCTTCGCCAGCAGGCGTGCGCTGCTCGGCCAGCCCGAAACCGCGAACGGAAACCTGCCCGGCGGCGGCGGCCTGGAGCATTTGCCCCTGCTGCTCGGCCGGGCGCGGGCCCTGGAGGTGGCGTTGACCAGTGACGACTATCCGGGTGAGCTGGCCGAACGATACGGCTGGGTGAACCGCGTCGTCGAAGACGGCGAACTCGACGAGTTGGTGGACTCGTTGGCGCGGCGGATAGCGTCGTTCGACAAAGAGTCCATCGCGGCCGTCAAGCAACAAATCAACCGGCACACGTTGCCGTCCGCAGACGACATCAAGTCGTCCTCCGACATTTACTTCGACTCCTTCGGTTGGCCGGGATCGAAGCGACGACTCCCTGCGGCACTGGCTGCCGGGCGCAATCAGGCCGGCGACTACGAGTTGCGCCTCGGCTACCACCTTGGCCACCAGGAAGACGGGCAAGCCCGATGAAACTCGGCCTGCTGTCGGTGCCCCATGCTTGGATGAGCCCGTGATTGACCACCTTGGGATCAACTGTGCGGACTGGGACAAATCAAAGGCGTTCTACGACAAGGTCCTCGGCGTGCTGGGCTACAGCAGGCAGATGGACTTCCAGGTCGCCATCGGCTACGGCAAGGACGGCAAGCCGGATTTCTGGATCGCCGATATGAGCGCAGGCGACGCGTCGGGACCGAACCGCGAGAACCACGTCGCGTTCCAGGCCAACGACGCCGACGCGGTCAAGGCCTTCTACGACGCGGCGCTCGAGACCGGCGCCGAATCACTGCATGAGCCGCGGCTGTGGCCGGAGTACCACCCCGGCTACTTCGGCGCGTTCGTCCGCGACCCGGACGGCAACAACGTCGAAGCCGTCTTCCACGGCGCCCCACCCCAGTCCTAGACAGGAGTACTTGTCGCGCAACAGTTCCCACGCCGTCGAGTACATCGAGGTACGGGCGCCAGGATGCGATGCGAGTTCAGAGGTAGCGTCATGGCATGGCTGACTCCGATCTGGCAGCGGTACGGGAGCTGCTGCGCGACTCGTTCACCCGGCTCATCGAGCACGTCGAGGACCTCACCGACGGACTGACCGACGAGGTCGCGTTCTTTCGCCCGACCGGCACCGCCAACAGCATCGCCTGGCTGATCTGGCACAGCGCGCGACAGCACGACGCCCAGCTCTGCCACATCGCAGACATCGAGCAGGTGTGGACGCGCGACGGCTGGGTCGACCGGTTCGGCCTCGATCTGCCCCGCGACGCGCACGGCTACGGCCACACCCCTGAGGAGGTCGGCAAGGTGCGCGCCTCGGCCGATCTGCTGGCCGGCTACTACCACGCTGTGCACAAGGTGACGCTGGAATACATTGCTTCGGTGACCGCCGAGGAGTTGAGTCGCGTCGTCGACACGAACTGGAATCCGCCCGTGACGGCCAGCGTGCGCCTGGTCAGCATCATCGATGACTCTGCCCAGCACCTTGGCCAGGCAGCGTACGTGCGGGGCATCGCCTGATCCGGTTGTGGCCACCCATTGCGGTTGTCGCGATGGTGGCACTCGGCGTGACGGTGGGGCACGGCTCCACCCCCATGGACGACTGGTTTCATCGACACGGACGCGACGCCCGTTACCTGACGCTTCTCGTCAGCCCGTGGGTCCTCACCTCCGTGGTGGTCGCCACCGTCGGCGTCGCGTTGTACCAGCGACGGCATCGACTCGCGATCGCGGCGGCCCTGTGCCCGCTGCTCGCAATGGCGCTCGCCCGTGTGCTGAAGCCGCTGTTCGGGCGTGAACGTGGGCCCGCCTTTGCCTACCCGAGCGGCCACACCGCGACACTCGTCGTCGTGATGGGGATGGTCGTTTTGGCAGCAGGCGCTGCGCTATGGGTAGTGCTGACCGCGGTTGCGTACTGCCTGCTCGGCATGCTGGGCGTCGGGGTGTCGTTTCACTACTTCACCGACACCGTCGGCGGACTGCTGCTGGGCACGTCGATCGTCTGTGTGGCAGCCCTCATATCAGGACATGCACCCCACCGGACTTGACACGTGTCAACCCCACTGCGATCTGGGTCACAGCCGGTGGTTACCATGAGGCCATGACGGCGACTCCGGAAGTTGATCTGCCCGACACCAGCACCATCCGCAACCCTGCGACCGGCGCGGTGGCCGGCAAGGTGCGCTGGACCGATCCCGCCGACGTGCCCCGCATCGCCGCGGGCCTGCGCGAAGCGCAGAAGCAGTGGGAGGCGCGCGGCGCCAAGGGACGCGCCAAGGTACTGGCCCGCTACGCGGTGTGGCTGGGCGAGCACCGCGACGAAATCGAGGCGCTGCTGATCAAGGAGACCGGCAAGTCGGCCACCGACGCCGCCCAAGAGGTGCCGCTGCTGATCATGATCGCGGCCTACTACGTCAAGACCATGGAGAAGGCGCTCGCGCCGGAGAAGCGGCCCGCGTCGTTGCCGTTTCTGTCGATCAAGAAGGTCGAGGTGCACTACCGGCCGCGTCCGGTGGTCGGCATCATCGCGCCGTGGAACTACCCTGTCGCCAACCTGCTGATGGACGGCATCGCGGCGCTGGCCGCCGGTTGCGCCGTCCTCCTCAAGCCGTCGGAGCGCACGCCGCTGACGGCCGAACTGCTGCTGCGCGGATGGCTGGACTCTGGCGCCCCTGAGGTCATGGCGATCGTTCAAGGCGCGCGCGAGGCGGTCGAGGCGGTCGTCGACAACTCCGACTACATCCAGTTCACCGGTTCGAGCGCAACCGGCGCGAAGGTGATGGAGCGCGCAGCGCGCCGGCTCACTCCCGTCAGCCTCGAGCTCGGCGGCAAGGACCCGATGATCGTGCTCGACGACGCCGACATCGACCTGGCCGCGCACGCCGCGGTGTGGGGCGCGTTCTTCAACGCGGGCCAGACGTGTGTGTCGGTGGAGCGGGTCTACGTGCTGGAGTCCGTCTACGACAAGTTCGTCGACGCGGTCGTGCGCGACGTGAAGAACCTGAAGATGGGCGCGGGGGAGGGTCATCACTTCGGCGCGCAGATCGACGACAGCCAGGTCGCGGTGACCGACCGCCATGTCAGCGCCGCGCTCGCCGCGGGAGCCAGGGCGCTCACCGGTGGCAAGCGCCCGGCCGGTCCCGGCAGCTTCTACCCGCCGACGGTGCTGGTCGACGTCGACCATTCGATGGAGTGCATGACCGAAGAGACCTTCGGTCCGACGCTGCCGATCATGAAGGTGTCCAGTGTCGACGAGGCGATCCGGCTGGCGAACGACAGCCCCTACGGGCTGAGCGCATCGGTGTTCTCGAAGGACATCGATCGCGCGAAAGCGGTTGCGGTGCAACTTGATTGCGGTGCCGTGAACGTCAACGACGTGATCTCGAACCTGATGTGCACCACGGCGCCGATGGGTGGCTGGAAGACGTCGGGTATCGGAGCGCGATTCGGCGGCGCCGAGGGGCTGCGCAAGTTCTGCCGTCAGGAGGCGGTGGTGGCGCCGCGCACGAATGTCGGCGCGGGCGGCAACTACTACAACAATTCGCAGAAGGCGCTGCGGCGGATGAACAAGCTGATGACGAAGCTGGCGCTGATCACACCTCGTCGCGCCGCCAAGTAGCACCGCGCGTTCACCTGCGCGTTACCCCAGCGTCTGCCCGCGTCGATATTTTCGGCCGGTGACCCTGGACTCACACACCTACCGCGTGCATGACGACGACGATGACGACCCGATCCTGCTCGACGCCAACGGCATTCCCGTCGACACCTGGCGCGAGAACTTCCCGTACGACGAGCGCATGTCGCGCGACGAGTACGAGGAGCAGAAGCGGCTACTGCAAATCGAACTGCTGAAGCTGCAGAAGTGGAGCCAGGCCAACGGCCACCGGCACGTGATCGTGTTCGAGGGCCGCGACGCCGCAGGCAAGGGCGGCACCATCAAACGGTTCATGGAGCACCTCAACCCGCGCGGCGCCCGCGTCGTCGCGCTGGAGAAGCCGACCGAACGCGAGCGCACCCAGTGGTATTTCCAGCGCTACGTGCATCATCTTCCCGCCCACGGCGAGATCGTGTTGTTCGACCGGTCCTGGTACAACCGGGCCGGTGTCGAGCGGGTGATGGGGTTCTGCACACCCAAGCAGCACGCCGAGTTCATCCGGCAGGTCCCGCTGTTCGAGCAGATGCTGGTCAACGACGGCATCAGCCTGACGAAGCTGTGGTTCTCGGTGTCGCCGTCCGAGCAGCGCACCCGCTTCACGATCCGCCAGGTCGATCCGGTGCGGCAGTGGAAGCTGTCGCCGACGGATCTGGCGTCGCTGGACAAGTGGGACTCCTACACCGCGGCCAAGGAGGACATGTTCGCGTGGACGGACACCGAGGTCGCGCCGTGGATGGTGGTCAAGAGCAATGACAAGAAGCGAGCACGCGTCAATGCGATGCGCTTCGTGTTGAGTAAGTTCGACTACGACAACAAGGACCATGAGGTGGTCGGCAGGCCGGATCCCCTCATCGTGGGACGCGCCCTCGCTGACTGAGACCGCGCGTCCCGCCTGGAAGGAGGACGCGTGCGGTTCGTGGCGACCGTGTTCCTGTGGCTCGTCACGACGATCGCGTTGACCGCTGCACTGCCCGCCATGTGGGCGCAGAAGAATGTCGTCGACGCGAACGGCTACGCATCGTTCGCGTCTTCGGCGGCCAAGGATCCGAAACTGCAGCAGGCGATGGCCTCCGAACTCACCACACAGATCGTGCGACTTGGTCGCAACGAGGGCTATGACCTCAATCCCGATCTGGTGCGCGGCGTGACGACCTCCTACACCCAGAACGCAGGCTTCCCAGGGCAATTCGCGCAGGCGAACCGCATCGTGCACACCTGGATGTTCACCGACGAGATCCGGCGCCAGGAGGGCACGGACGATCGCTGGCTGATCGACGTTGCTCCGATGCTGTCGGATCCGTCGCTGAAGGCGACGTTGGGCAACCTCAACCTCGACGTGCCTGCCACCTTGACGGTGCCGATCACGGTGTCCGACACCGCAGGTATGCAGCCGGGTCAGCTGCGACAGTTCTCGACGTGGGGTCCGTGGGTCAGCATCGGTGCGTCGGTGTTGACGGGCGTGGCTGCGCTGCTCACATTGGCTGCGGCTAGGTCACGCGGGAAAGCGCTTGCAGCACTGGGGGTTTCGGCCCTGCTGATAGGCGCGGCGGGCTGGGCCGCCCTCGAGGTGGCGCGGCGGTGGGTCGACCACGCACTGAATCGCACGGCGGGTGACATTCGTCAGGTCGCCGACGCGATGGTCAACCACGCCGAGGCCAGCATGCATCTGTGGCTGAACCTGACGCTGGTCGCGGGTGGCGCGCTGGTGGTGTTCGGTGTGCTGGTGTCGATGCTCGGTGGGCTCCGCAGCCGGGACTAGTACCGTCAGTCCATGCCATTCGTGACGGACATCGTCGGCCCGCAGCGGCCAGTCCGGTCTTGGCCGCCGCTCCTACCTGGTGCGTTGCGGCGCACCAGCACCATCGACACCCACCCGGCCGGGACTGGCGAATCCAGCGTCGACCTGCGGGCACGCGACATCTCGGCAGACGTGCTCGGCGAGGTTCGGATGCGCGCACACCTCACCGATCGCGTGATCGATGACATCGACAACGGCCTTGACGCGCTGGTCGGCAACCGCGTCGGCCCCGGATTTCGCTCGACGGTCGGCAAGCTGTTTCCCGAGGAGGTGCGCGGGGCCACCCTGCTGCACCTGCTGCTCGACGACTGGGTTGGCGCAGCGCTGGTCTCCGGCTATGCCGTGCAGCATGCGGCGATCAATCTCGGCATCGAGGAGAAGATTGGCCCCGGCGTCGCCGACCATATGGCGGGCATCTGCGCGGGCTTCGCGTCCGATGCGTCGTTGGTCCCGTACGCCAAGCGCAACGGCACCATTCCGTCTGTGCACGGGCCGCTCGCGCCGTCGCTCGACGGCTTGGAGATGCACGCCGTCGAACCGCTGCGGGCCCACGGGATGCGCCGGCTGCGGCGCCTCGACCTGAATCCTGACGACGGTTTCAGTGCGCACTTCCGGGACAGCCACGTCGACGGCGACGGTGTCGAGACGATCGTGCACGAGTACACCGTGGTCGGCGAGCTGGACACGTCGACGCGAACGGTCACGTCCGTCGATGCGAGCGTCCAGGTGCTGCCGTGGCAGGAATGCCCTGGCGCGATCGGAAGCGCGGCGCGGGTGGCGGGAATGACGTTGGCCGACATGCGTGCTCGCATCCGCACCGAGTTCGTCGGGACCAGTACGTGCACGCACCTCAACGACACGCTGCGCGCTCTTGCGGATCTCGACGCACTCTTGAACCTCAGGGCTCGATGACGTGTGACGGATCGGGCCTGCGATCCGGCGGGGCCTGGCTGTAGTCGCCCCACGGCCCATCGCGGCGCTCGATCGCAGCGCGTACACCCTGATTGGCTGCGGTGTCGATGAACTGCAGCGCGTCAGGGGTATTGCGCATCAGCCCGTCGAGGATGCCGCCGAGCGTCTGGGTGGACGCCAGGCCCATGTTCTCGTAGGCCTGGTTGACGATGAGCTTCTGCGCCTGCAGTTGGGACAACGGGATGCTCGCGAGTTTGGCGGCCACTTCGGCGACGCGGGCCTCGAGGTGCTCGAACGGTACCGACTCGTTGATGAGTTCTATTGCGGCAGCTTCCTTTCCGGTCAACGGCTCACCGGTCAGCGAATGCCATTTCACCTTCGCCAAGGACAGTCGGTAGAGCCACATGCCGGTCAGGTAGGCGCCCCACATGCGAGCATAGGGCGTGCCGATGACGGCGTCGTCGCTGGCAATGACGATGTCGGCACACAGCGCATAGTCACTGGCGCCGCCGACACACCAGCCGTGCACCTGGGCGATGACCGGTTTGGACGCGCGCCAGATCGCCATGAACTTCTGGTGCGGGCTGCTCACGCCGGCGATCATCGCCGCGAAGTCCTTACCGGGGTCCCAGCGGCCGTCAGTGTTCATCGCGTCTTCCCAGTGGTGGAAGCCGCCGCCGAAGTCGTAACCGCCGGAGAAGGCGCGGCCTGCCCCGCGCAGCACGATGACTTTGACGGCGGGATCGCGTTCGGCCAGTCCGATGGCCTTCTCGATCTCGTCGGGCATCGGCGGAACGATGGTGTTGAGGTGGTCGGGGCGGTTCAGCGTGATCGTCGCGACGGGGCCGTCCGTCTTGTACAGCAGGGTTTCGAACTGCGGCGTCGTTGGCATAGCAGCAGTCGAGCCACTTTTGAGCCGGAAGTCAAGGTAGAAGTTTCAGCTTCGCGTAGTTCTTCACGCCGGACCATCGCATGGTGTTGCGCATGATCGCCGAAAGCTGTGCCAAAGCCGTTGGTGGATCGAGGATCAGCGGATGGGCGACCGCATACGTCTGGCCTCGTAATTGCAGCTCTGCCCGTTCACCCGCTTGCACGTTACGCAGCCAGTCGACGTTCGTTCCGTATGGCAGCGCGATGACGAAGCCGTCCACTGTGCGCATCGCCATCAGGGGCGTCGCGTAGCTCTTACCCGACCGGCGTCCGGTATGTCGCAACAGTGCGGTGTACCAATACCTGCTGCCGGCAAGGTTGGCCATGAGCGGGTCGACTACCCGTTGGTTGAATCGGTTCACACTGCGAGACATGATGTATTCCTTACGGTTTGAGGAAGTCCGCGATCAGATCGGCGATCAGCGTGGCGCCTCGGGTGTTTTGATGGATGAAGTCGGTGGTGAACTGCAGACGCCGGCTGCGCGAGATGCCGTCGAAGGAGCGGCGCAGCAGGAAGTGTTGTGTCGCCGCGGTCGCGGAAAGGCGGCGGCCGTCGCGAAACCGGATTCCCGGCGTGTGCCCGCCGGCCGTCAAGTAGGCGAGTTGGCGTTCGTGCAGCGGTAGATATGCCACATTCCATGCGTCGGCGATTTCCTTGACGACGGCGCTGTAGTCCGCTGACCGTTGCACCGACGGCGAGCCGAGCTCCTCGCCGAGGACCGGAAGAGATACCAGCGCAATATGTGCGGAGGTTTCCGCGGCGAGCCGACCGACGATCGCACTGAGATTTTCGCGGTACCACTCGATTGTCGGTCGCGTGGGCAGGTCCTTCATGCGCGTCATCATCCGAGTGTTCTTCTCGGACAGGCTGGCATTGGCATCGTTGGTGCCGATCAGCACGGACACGGCATCAGGCTGCAACTCGATTACCGAGTCGAGGCGCTGCAGAACGTTGAACGCCAGATCCCCGTTGATGCCGGCATTGGTGAACTTGACCGGCCCGCCGATGTCGCGGGCGGCCAACATGTCGACGTAGTTGGCGCTGACCTGCCCACGGGTGAGGCTGTCGCCCAGGCAGACCACATGCCGCTCATACGTTGCGGGCATTACCCTCCTCCGGTTAGTGAATACTCACTAACCAGTGTGATTAGTGAAGACTCACTAACTTGTCAAGGCGGAGGCGGATGTGACCACCAGAGACCGCATGCTCGATGCGGCAGCACACGTCATGCGCACTCGCGGTATGGCCCGCGCGACCACCAAGGAGATCGCCAAAGCAGCTGGGTACTCAGAGGCCGCGCTGTACAAGCACTTTCGCGACAAGACAGAGATCTTCTTGGCCGTGCTGGCTGAGCGGGTGCCGGGCACATTGGCTGCGGTGCTAGCGAGCCTCGCGGAACGACCCGGAGAGGGTTCCGTGCAAGACGCACTGCAGGAGATCGCGCGAGCGGCGATCGACTTCTACCACGAGACCTTCGTGATGGCCGCGTCGGTGTTCTCCGAACCGCGGCTGCTCGCGGCGCACCGGGCCGCAGTCCTTGAACGTGATGCAGGGCCGCATCACGTCAGCGATGCCGTGGCCAACTACATTGCAGCTGAACAGAATTTGGGTCGACTACGGTCCGACGGCGATCCGCAGGCCGGCGCGGCACTATTGCTAGGGGCCTGCTTTCAACAGGCATTCCTGAGCCGGTTTGCCGACACGGCGATGGATGACGAAACGGCAGAGCGGACTGCTGCGTCGCTGGCTCGAACGCTATTGGTGGGACTCGCTCCGTAAGCGTGATCCAATCGTCGTCCTTGCGGTATCTGCCCCGTCTCCTCCGCGCCGTTCAATGGGCCGTACGGCCGTCCGGAAATCCTTGCGTTCCTTGACCTTCCGATGATCGCCGGCCGTGCTGTGTTGAAAGCCTGCGAAGCAGAAACTCGTATATCAGCGCGGCCCGAAACGCGGTTTGCGCATTGTCGGCCGCCCCTGCGTGACCGCCCTCGATGTTCTCGTAGTACTGCACCGGTTGGCCCGCGGCCTCCAGCGCTGCGGTCATCTTGCGCGCGTGGCCAGGATGCACCCTGTCGTCACGCGTGGACGTGGTGATCAACACCGGAGGGTAGCGACGGTCAGCCGAAATATTCTGGTAAGGCGAATATTTGGAGATGAACTCCCAATCGTCTGGATCGTCCGGGTCGCCGTACTCCGCGATCCATGACGCTCCGGCCAGCAGCAGATGAAACCGCCGCATGTCGAGCAACGGCACGCTGCACACCAACGCCCCGAACAGCTCCGGATACTTCGTCAGCATGATGCCCATCAGCAGGCCACCGTTGCTTCCGCCCTGAGCGCCGAGTTGTTCGACAGTGGTGATGCCACGCTGAACCAGATCCTTTGCCACAGCCGCGAAGTCCTCGTCGACCAGATGCCGACCCTCCCGCATCGCCTGCGTGTGCCAGCGCGGACCGTACTCGCCGCCACCACGGATGTTGGCCAGCACATACGTCCCGCCCCGCGAAAGCCACAGCCGGCCAAGCACTCCCACATACCCTGGCACGCTGGAGCTTTCGAAGCCACCGTAACCGCCCAACAGGGTCTTGGTCGTTCCGGTCGAACTGCGATGCCCAACCACGAAGTACGGGATCATCGTGCCGTCGGCGGACGCGACGAAGTTCTGGGTCACCTCGATGTCGGACGCGTCGAAGAACGCCGGTGCGCTCTTGATCTCGGTCACCGGATCGCCTGCACGGCCCCACAACAGCCGGGACGGCATGGTGAAACCGCTGGAGTCCAGGAACATCTCGTCTCCGTACTCGTCAACGTCGACGACCACGGTGTGAGTATTCGGCGGAATGCCTTCGATCGGAACCCGCTGCCACGAACCAGTGGACACCAGCTCAACCCGGCTGGCCACATCGACGAGACTGACCAGCACGAGGTGATCCTTCGTCCACGCGAAGCTCTCCAGCGTGGAGTGATCATCTGGCTCGTACACGACGGTCAATTCGGCTGTGCCCGCGAGGAATTCGTCGTAATTTGCGGCGAGCAGGCATCCTGCGGGATAGACCGTCGTGCCTACCGCCCAGTCGGAGCGGGGCCGGATCAGCAGCCACTCGCGGTGCAGCGAGATGTTCGAGTCCGTGGGCACGTCTATGCGGATCAGCTCGTCGCCGCGTAGCTCGTAGCGCTCGAAGTTGAAGAAATCGATGTGCCGGGTGATCCAGAGCCGCTCGAATCCCGGTGTCCTGTCCCATCCGCCGCCGGCGCTGACGTCCGAAGGGTCACCCGAGAACAGTGTCTGCGCCGCCTCGAGTGGCTCACCGCGCCGCCACCGCTTGACGATGCGCGGGTAGCCGGACTCGGTCAGCGAACCCGGGCCGAAGTCGGTGCCGACCAACACGGTGTCGTGGTCCTCCCACGACAGCGCGGACTTGGCCTCCGGCAACTGGAAGCCGTCGGTGACGAATTCGCGCTTCTCCATGTCGAACTCGCGCACGACGGTGGCATCGGCGCCGCCGCGCGACAGCTCGATCAGCGCCAGCGTGTAGTCGGGTTCGATGACGTCGGCGCCTGCCCAGACCCAGTTTTCGTCGTCGGCCTCAGCCAACGAGTCGATGTCGAGGATGACGTCCCACTGCGGGTCGTCGGTCCGGTAGCTCTCCAGCGTCGTGCGCCGCCACAGCCCACGCGGGTTCTGTGCATCGCGCCAGAAGTTGTACAGATACTCGCCGCGGCGCCGCACGTATGGGATGCGCGCGTCGGTGTCGAGAATCTCGAGCGCCTCGGTCCGCATCTGCTCGAACCGGTCGCCCCCCAGCTCGGCGAGCGTGGGCTCGTTGTGCCCGCGAACCCAGTCCAGCTGGTCGTCGCCGGTGATGTTCTCGAGCCACAGATACGGGTCGTCGTCGTCCACGGTCCCATTCTGGTGCCAACGCGATCAGCTCAGGTGATGAACCTCCTGTAGGCCGTACACAGGAGTCGCGATTCCCTCGTGTCGCGCCTTCAGTTGCAGCGCGAGGTACAGCGAATAATGCCGCGACTGGTGCAGGTTGCCACCGTGGAACCACAAGTTGGGCTGCTGGGTCGGCTTCCACATGTTGCGCTGCTCGCCCTCCCAGGGGCCGGGGTCTTTGGTGGTGTCACTACCAAGACCCCACACCTTGCCGACCCTGTCGGCGACGTCCTGCCCGATCAGGTCAGCTGCCCAGCCGTTCATTGATCCGTACCCCGTTGCGTATACCACCAAGTCGGCCGGCAGTTCCGTTCCGTCGGCGAGGATCACCGAATCCTCGGTCAGCCGGTCGACTTGGCCGTGGGTCAGCTTGATCTTTCCGTCGGCGACCAGATCGCACGCGCCGACATCGATGTAGTACCCCGACCCTCGACGCAGATATTTCATGAACAGTCCGGAATCGTCGTCGCCCCAATCGAGCTCGAATCCGGCAGCGGCCAAGCGGTCGTAGAACTCCTTATCGCGTTCCCGCATCGCGTTGTAGAGCGGGATCTGGAATTCGTGCATGATCCGATACGGCAGCGACGCGAACGTCAGGTCTGCCTTCTCCGTTGTCATCCCGGCCGCTACGGCACGTTCGGAGTACAGATCGCCGAGACCGATGTCCATCAGGGTGTCCGACTTGACGATGTGTGTCGACGACCGTTGCACCATGGTCACGTCGACCCCGTTTTCGTAGAGGGCCTTGCAGATGTCGTGCGCGGAGTTGTTGGATCCGACGACGACGGCTCTCTTGCCGATGTAGCGGTCCGGGCCCGGGTGTGCGCTGGAGTGATGCTGATCTCCGCGGAACACATCCTGACCCGGCAGCACCGGCACGCTGGGCTTGCCCGACATTCCAGTCGCGAGGACGAGATGAGTCGGTTGCAGCGTCAGTCGCTCGCCGTCACGATCCACCTCGACGGTCCAGCGGCCCGCAGCAGCGTCGAAGGAGGCAGACAGGCAGGTCGTCTTCGACCAGTACGGCACCTCCATCACTCGCGTGTAGAACTCCAGCCAGTCCGCGATCTTGTCCTTAGGCGAGAACACCGGCCAGTTCGGCGGGAATGGCAGGTAGGGCAGGTGGTCGTACCACACAGGATCGTGCAGGCACAGTGACTTGTAGCGCTTCCGCCACTGATCTCCCGGCCGTTCGTGTTTGTCGAGGACGAGCGCGGGGACGTTGAGTTGGCGCAATCGGGCACCCAGCGCGATGCCGCCTTGCCCGCCTCCGACGACGACCACGTAGGGCTGCACCGTGCGGCCCAGCGAGGCCTCCTCTTCGGCGCGCTTCTCCGCCCACGACCGCGGATCGGGATCGCTGCCGTGCACGGCGCCAGGCACGCGAGTCGAACCCTTGCGTTCCTCGTGCCCCTTGAGTTCCTGCAGTGCCGTCAACAGCGTCCAGGCCTGGTCGCCCTTGAGGCGCAAGTGGCCAACCCCCCGCCCGACCGCGGTCTCGAATTCGATGAACGCCGATGTGACACCGCCGTCTTCGGTCGGTGCCTCGCGCGTGCGGAAACCCGACGGGTCGGTGCCCGCCAACCGAGCGGCGAGCATGTCGGCCACGCCGTCGCGACCTTCGACGGTCTTGATGTTCCACGTGAAGGCGACGAGGTCGCGCCAGTAGCTATCGGTGGCGAACTTCTGCGTCACCCGGTCGATGTCCCGAACCGCCACGGCGGCCTCGAAATCGGCGAGCCAGGCGTCAACCCGCTGCTGTGGCGTCGTGGCGGCGGTGGATTCCAAGGTCTGTGTCATGTGACCCAGGACACACCCTGGGCCTTGCACCGCACAAGAGTTGCAGGACGTTGCAATTCGCCGCGCATTGCAACCCGATGCAACTCTTTCGCGGTGTGGCCGCGGTCACATACAACTGGCGCATGAAAGCAGCCGTCTATTACGGACCGAACAAGGTCGAGGTCGCCGACGTCCCCGAGCCGGATCCGCGCCCAGGCACCGTGAAGCTGAAGGTCGGCTTCAACGGCATCTGCGGTACCGATCTGCACGAGTACTACGCGGGCCCGATCTTCGTTCCCACCGAGCCGCATCCGCTCACCGGACGTGAGTTGCCGCTGACGCTTGGGCACGAATTCTCGGGCGTCGTCACCGATATCGGGGCAGGCGTCACGGATTGGAAAATCGGTGACCGCGTCGCGGTCGAGCCGATCTACAAGTGTGGTCGCTGCGCCTCGTGCCGCGCCGGCAACTACAACATCTGCGCGACGATCGGCTTTCACGGGTTGATGTCCGACGGCGGCATGGCCGAATACACTGTCGTGCCAACGCATATGCTGCACAGGCTGCCGGATAGCGTGTCGCTGCAACTCGGCGCGCTTGTCGAGCCGATGTCGGTCGCGTATCACGCCGCGACTCTGGGTGAACCCGACGCCGGGGATACCGCCGTCGTGTTCGGCGCGGGCCCGATCGGTATTGGCCTGTGGTTTGCGTTGCGGGGCAAGGGTGTTGAGGACGTGTTCGTTGTGGAACCGTCGCCTACCCGTCGCGCGGCGGTCGAGGTGCTCGGCGCGCGCACCCTGGACCCCACCACAACGGATGTGCCTGCGTTCGTCGCCGATCACACCGGCGGACGCGGTGCCGGCGCCGTGTTCGACGCCGCCGGGGTGACGCCTGCGGTCGAGACCGCCCTCGCGTGCGTCGGCGCGCGGCGGCCTATGGTCAGCGTGGCGATCTATGAGAAACCATTGACCACACCGCTGCTGAACCTGGTCATGAACGAATCCCGGATCCAGGGTTCGCTGTGCTACACCGCTGCCGATTTCGAAGCGGTCATCGCGCTCATGGCGCAGGGCGCCTACGACACCACCGGCTGGGTGACTCCGATCGCGATCGGCGATGTCGTTGACGAGGGCTTCGAAGCGCTGCACGCGGGCAAGAAGATGAAGGTCCTCGTCGATCCCTCTGCTGTGTGAGGTGCGCTGGTCCTGCCGTGTGATCAGGAGCACAATCGCTTGTGATGCCCCGTTCATCTGTCCCCGAGCCCGCGATCGCGGTCGGTGAGGATCCACGTCGCTATGCCCGGCTGATGTCTGCGGTCTACGACGCGACGATGACCGGCGGCCGGGCCCCCGCGCGGCCACGCAAGGTGATCGAGGACTCATGGCGTCGGTTGATGGCCCGAGGCATCGACCCTGGCGCTTTGCCCGCTCCAGAAGTGGAGGACAGCACGCTCGACCTGTTGAGGCAGTCCTCCGGCCTGCTGGCGGTGCTCAACGAGATCACTCGCGGCCTGGAATCCTTGGTCGCCGAAGGTGACAACATTCTGGTCATCGCCGACGCCCAGGGGCGGGTGCTGTGGCGGTCGGGGTCGCGATCCGTTCTTGGTCAGGCCGACCGGCTCGGGTTCGTCGAAGGCGCGCACTGGGGTGAGAACGCCGTAGGAACCAACGCCATCGGCACCGCCCTGATGTCCAACGGTGCCGTGCAGGTGTTCTCCGCCGAGCACTACGCACGCAGCCACCACTCCTGGACATGTGCCGGCGCACCGATAAAGGACCCGAGGACCGGCCAAGTGATCGGCGTCGTGGACGTCTCGGGCCCGGCCGCGACGGTGCATCCCACGACCGTTGCGTTGGTCGACGCGGTGGCTCGGCTCGCCCAAGCCCACTTGCGCGAGGAGCACGACCGTACGTTGAACCGGCTGCGGACGGTTGCGGCGCCCATCCTGGCCAGGATCGCCAGCCCGGCCCTCGCCATCGACCCGCAGGGCTGGGTGGCCGCGGTGGATTCCCTGCCGCCGCACAACCGGATCGCGATGCCGCGCGAAATCACCCCGGGGCGGCTGTGGTTTCCGACGCTGGGTGCGTGCGACGTCGATCCGCTGCCCGGCGGATGGTTGGTACGGCTGGCCCCCGAGGTTGCCGAGGCCCACGGCCAGGTTGTCCGTGCAACTCTGGATCTGCGCAACCCGGACGTTCCCTCGCTCCAGATGGACGGCGAATTCGGCTGCTGGCGGCGCGAATTATCACTGCGGCACGCCGAGATTTTCCTCGCGCTGGCGATATCGCCCGGCGGCCGGTTTGCGCCGGAACTGGCGGACGACCTGTACGGTGACCCATCGCGCGCAGTGACTGTGCGTGCCGAATTGTCACGTCTGCGAAAGCAATACGGCAGCTTGCTCGCTGCCCAGCCCTACCGCATCGCCGGATCGGTGAGCATCGATGTCCGATACCCGGATGATATGACGGCGCTGCTACCGTCGTCGTCCGCTCCGTTTGTCCGCGCCGCCCGACGACAGCATGCTGACTCAGTTGCGGGACCGCAGGCGCCGCACCAAGGCCCCCGCGAATAACACCAGCATCGCCACCGCCACCAGCGGCCCGACCCGCTTCAGTGCCGAGCGTCGCGCATAGTGCACCAGATCCAGGGGCTCGGTTTCCTGCACTGGTTCGGCGGCCGAGGCGACTTCCGCAGTGGCAGGGGCGACGGCGAGCTTCTCCGACAGGCACGCGGCGAACTGCTCGATGATCTTGCCGCCGACGTCGGCGATCATGCCGCGGCCGAACTGAGCGGGCTTGCCGGTGATCGACAGATCGGTGGCCACGACGCCGGAGGTGCGGTCGCCGTCGGCGGTCAGCGTGAGAGTGACGGTCGCCGACACGGTGCCGTTGCCGCGGGTGTCCTTCGCCGACGCCTTGAGCACCGCGCGGCGCGCCTGTTCGTCGGTCTCGGTGAACGTCCCGGTGCCCTTGTACAGCAAGGTGATCGGGCCAACCTTCACCTTCACCGTTCCGGTGAACGATTCACCATCGACCCCGGTCAGCGTCGCGCCGGGCACACACGGTGCGACCCGCTCCGGGTCCAGAATGGCGGGCCACACCACGTCGATGGGCGCAGGCACGGACAGTTGATGTTCCAGCTGCATCGTCAGGCACCGATCGCCGTCGTGACGGCTCGACGCGTCAGCACCTTCGCGAGGTGGCTGCGATAGTCGGCATCGGCGTTGCCGTCGGACAGGGGATCGATGCCCTCGGCGGCGTGCTCGGCCGCCGCTCGGATCAACTCCTCGGTGGCGGCCTGGCCGACCAGCGCGTCCTCGACACCACGGGCCCGCACCGGCACCGACATCATGTTGGTCAGTGCGATGCGCGCCTGCCGGATGATCCCGCCGTCCACCTCGACGGTCGCGGCCACCGCGACAATCGACCACGCCTGCGCCACGCGGTGCAACTTCTCGTAGTGTGCCGCCCAGTCAGTGTGCTTGGGAACCCTTATCTCCGTGAGGATCTCGTCGGGTGCCAGCGCGGTGGTGAAGTAGTCGACGAAGAAATCCGCGACGGGGATGCTGCGTCGCCCCGACGGCCCTGCGACGGTCAGCGTCGCGTCGAGCGCCAGCGTCGGTGCGGCAAGGTCACCCGCCGGATCGGCGTGCGCCAGATTTCCGCCGAGCGTGCCGCGATGCCGAATCTGTGGATCCGCGACGGTCTGCGTGGCGTCGGCAAGCAGCAGCGCGTGCTTGCTGATCAGCGGATTACCGAGCAGCCCGTAGTACGTGGTCATAGCGCCGATGACCAGGGCGTCGCCGTCATCGCGCACACCGCGCAGCTCATCGATCCGGTTGAGGTCGACGAGCACGGTCGGTGCCGCGAGCCGCAGCCGAAGGACCGGCATCAGGCTCTGCCCGCCAGCGATCACCTTGGCGTCCTCACCGGCGTCCGCCAGCGCGGCCACGGCCTCGTCCACCGTGCTCGGTGCGACGTAGTCGAAGTTCGAGGGGATCATCGGGCAGCTCCCTGGTCAGATGTCGCCGGCCTTCCGGCTCCGTGGATTGCCTGCCACACTCTCATTGGGCTGCAAGGCATTTCGATGTCTTTGACGCCGAGGTGCCGGACCGCGTCGATCACCGCGTTGACCACCGCGGGGGTGGATGCGATGGTGCCCGCTTCGCCGACACCTTTGACGCCGAGCGGGTTCGTGGTCGCAGGCGTTTCGGTGCGTCCGGTGACGAACTTGGGCAGATCGACCGCCGACGGCAGCAGGTACTCCGAGAACGAGGCGTTGATCAACGTGCCCGACTCGTCGTGCACCGCTTCCTCGTACAGCGCCTGCGCGATGCCCTGCGCCAATCCGCCATGCACCTGCCCGTCGACGATCAGCGGGTTGACCACGTGTCCGATGTCGTCGACGCAGACATACGAGCGAATATGCACCTGACCGGTTTCGGTGTCGACTTCCGTCGCACACAGATGCGTGCCGTGCGGGAACGAGAAGTTCTCCGGGTCGTAGGTGGCCTCGGAATCCAGGTTCGGCTCCAACCCGTCGGGCAGATCGTGCGCGGCGAACACCGCGAGGGCGACCTCGGCGAGCGTGACCGCCTTCTCGGTACCCGTGACGCGGAACCGGCCGTCGGTGAACTCGAGGTCGTCCTCCGCACACTCCATCATGTGGGCGGCGAACGGTTTCGCCTTGGCGATCACCTTTTCCGCGGCCTTGACCACTGCGACCGCGCCCACCGCGAGGGATCGTGACCCGTAGGTGTCCAGGCCGCGCGGCGAGCTTTGCGTGTCGCCATGGATGACCTCGACATCCTCGAACGGCACGCCGAGTTGGTCGGCGACGATCTGACTCCACGCCGTCTCATGGCCCTGGCCGTGCGGTGACGACCCGGTGACGACCTCGACCTTCCCGGTGGGCAACATGCGGATCGCCGCGTGCTCCCAACCCCCCGCGCCATACGACAGCGAACCGAGCACCCGCGACGGCGCCAGCCCGCACATCTCGGTGAACGTCGACACGCCGATGCCGAGTTGCACCGGGTCGTTGCGGTCGCGGCGCTCGGCCTGCTCGCGTCGTAATCCCGCGTAGTCGAACAACTCTCGGGCCTTCTCGGTCGCGGCTTCGTAGTTGCCCGAGTCGTACGTCAGACCCGCGACGGTGTCGAACGGAAACTCGTCGTGGGTGATCCAGTTCTGGGCTCGCAACTCGAGCGGGTCACGCGACAGCTCGGCGGCGAGTTCGTCCATCATCCGTTCGATCGCGAACGTCGCCTCGGGACGGCCTGCGCCGCGGTAGGCGTCGGTGGGCACCTTGTTGGTGAAGACGTTGGTACACGTGAAGTGATATGCACCGAACTTGTAGATGCCGTTGAACATGAAGGCGCCGAGTATCGGGATGCCCGAGGTGACCAGCCGCAGATAGGCACCCATATCGGCGAGCAGTTCCACCTTCATCCCGGTGACGGTGCCGTCGCGGCGGGCGGCGAGTGTCAGCTTCTGGATCTGGTCGCGACCGTGGTGCGCGGCGAGCATCGATTCGCTGCGGGATTCGGTGTACTTGACGGGCTTGCCGAGCCGTCGCGCGACCAGCAATGCGATGACTTCCTCAGGCGTCACCTGCAGCTTGCCGCCGAACCCGCCGCCGACATCGGGCGCGATCACGCGGACTTTGTGCTCCGGAATCTCCAGCGTCATCGCCAACATGAGGCGAAGGATGTGCGGGATCTGCGTGGCCGACCACACCGTGAGCTGCGGGCCGGTCGGGTCGACCACCACCGACCGTGGCTCCATGAACGCCGGAATGAGCCTTTGCTGGCGGAAGGTGCGCTGCACCAGAACCTCGGCGTCGCGGATCGCCGCCTCGACGTCGCCACCCGTACCCGCCTCGGCCGAGTCGAAGGTCCACACCGCGCTGACGTTGGTACCGAGCTCGGGATACACCACCTCCTCGTCCGCGGCGGCGGCCGCCAGGTCGAGCACCACGGGCAGGTCGTCATAGTCGACGTCGATGCCTTCCAGCGCGTCCTGGGCCTCGTAGGCGGTGCGGGCGGCGACGACCGCCACCGCTTCGCCGGCGAAGTTCACGGTGTCCACGGCGAGCGAAGGCGCCGCCGGCGCTTTCATGTCCTCGGTGATCTGCCACGCGTTCGGCAGGCTGCCCTGCTCGGCGGCGAGGTCGGCCCCGGTGAAGACAGCGACGACGCCGGGCATGCTGCGCGCGGCGCTGACGTCGATACCGGTGATGCGCGCATGCGCGAGGGGGCTGCGCAGGATGGCCAGATGCTGCATGCCGGGCAACACGATGTTGTCGGTCCAGCGGGTCCTGCCGGTGATCAGATGCTCGTCTTCCTTACGGACCCGAGCCTTGCCGATTTCGGGCTCCGCGGTGGCGGTCATCGCACGGCCTCCGCCGAATCAGGTTGTGTTGCAGCCTGTTTCGCCTCTAGGCGCTGTGCGGCGTCGAGGACCGCGCTGACGATGTTCTGATAGCCGGTACAGCGGCACAGGTTTCCTTCCAGGCCGTGTCTCACCGTGTGCTCGTCCGGGTGTGGGTCCTCGGCCAGCAGGTCGATGGACTGCATGATCATGCCGGGGGTGCAGAAGCCGCACTGCAACG
>Ga0070665_100002479_pt1 | contig 20328 bp, 14 predicted proteins | sample KBSS13metaG_FD_65862 | JGI IMG/M metagenome (GOLD analysis project Ga0070665, IMG submission 65862) | Switchgrass rhizosphere microbial communities from Kellogg Biological Station, Michigan, USA - KBS S1-3 metaG | ecosystem: Host-associated > Plants > Roots > Rhizosphere > Soil ...
CGTTGTCGTTACGCCGGTACCGAAGCGCCTGGCCGTCACCTGGCTGATGCGTCGCCATCCGCCCGGCTCCGGGTCCCACGCCGCGTTGTATTTCAGCCGGGCCACGCTGATCGACGACGACGGCGTCGCACCCGTATCCGGCACGTAAAAGCGACTGCCGCGGAAACGGAAGTTGCTGTTGTCGACCGCAAACAGCAGCAGATCCGCCGTCAGTTCGAACAATTCCGGTCTCGCCCGCGATTCCTGGAGCTGCCACGCCTTGCCGAGGTCTGCCTGCGGCACGAGCACGATGAGCGGGCGTGCGCCGTTGCTCAATCGAAGGATCGACGGCTTGCTCTTCCACTTCGCTCGCGGGTAGGTGGAAAAAGCCACATCGTTGTCAGAAAAGTCGGCAAACTCGTAATCCGGGAACAACTCGAAGCCGAGCTTCTTGACCGACGTTGTAAACGCCGTGCTGCCGCAGTCTGCACTGGCGAGAATCATGCCGCCGGACTCGATGTACATCTTGAGCTTGGCCTTGGCTTCGGGGCTGAAATTGAGCGCGTCGCTGCCGGAGATGTAGAGGATTGGCGACTCGAGCATGTCCTCGACTTTCACGTCGATCCCGATGATCTGCCACGACAGCTCGCGCTCGAGCGTCTTACCAATCCACTTCGTGACGTTGGCCGCGTCGCGCGTGCGCTGGTTCCACTTCCCTTCCTTGCCCGTCGCGTCGGTGTATTTCAGCTTGCTGATCACGATGGGCGCGCGGCCCTTGGAAAGAAAGAGCATCGCAAAACACGAATTAGGCAGTTGGGAATCCCCGTTATCCCACGAGCCGTCACCGTTCTGGGCTCCGCACAGCCAATCGGCGCCTTTGGTGAACCAGTTGGTGGTGCCGAAGTACGACAACCCGCTTGCCGCGCCGATGCGCTCGACGGCGTACATCGTTGGGTACGGATACTCGCGGTTGCCCGACAGGCCGACGCCGAACTGGTCGGTGTGCGCGGCGATCCACTTCAAGCCCTTTTCGATCGCGTCGTTGGTGAGATTGCCTTTGCAGCTGATACCTTCGTTCGAGCGGAGGTAATCCTGCGTGATGAACAGCGTGGCCACCCCCACCGCCGTCAGGCCGACGGTTTCGGGGTGGTTTTCGGTGTTGTCGGCCGGGGCTTTGTACGTCCAGCCGCCGTCGGGTGATTGATTGCGTCGCCAGCTGTCTTCGAGAACTTTCCAGACTGCGTCTTTGAATTCCATGCCCGCCTGCTGAGCGGCCCAGAACCCCTGCACCGCGTACTGGCTGCGGCTATGGCTGTACGATTTTCCGCCCGGTTTCCCGGGGACGTAGTCGTACATGCCTTTGGCGTTGCCTTCTGTCTTCATGCCCAACATGAGCATGTTGACGTCTTTCTTGAGCGCCGCCTCGTAAGCCGGCGTTCGCGGCATGAGCATCCACACCTGGCACCGCAGGCCGAGCGCGTAGACGCCGCGGGTTTCATTCTTGGCGAGGAAGTCCACCGCGACTTTGATCCGCGGATCGTTGCGATTTTCTCCACTGGCGAGCAGCGCATAGACCGCCAACGCCGTGCGCCCCGTCCACTGGGCGGCCTCGGTGTCGTGACCGTCCTTGCCCGCTTCGCCGGGACCGGTCGGCCGATCCGCCTTTTCCCAATGGCCAACGGGCGTCTGCACCTTGTAGATGTAGGCGCGACCTTTAATGATCGCCTGTTCGATCTGCTCGGCCGACGCGGCGCGGCTCGCCGAAGCGGCCAGCGCCAGAACCAAGGCGCATGTCAGCCCCCGAGCGATTGCTGTGGACAAATGCATGATAATTTTCACGAACTGATTTTACCGGCCGATTGGAAGCAGACGTTGGTACTTACGAGAATCGCATGAACTCCGAACAAATTCAAGCGATAAACCGCAACCATGAAATGAAACGCGATGGCACGCGTTCTTCGGTAGGGTAATCCCTAAGTGGTCGATTTACGTGGATGCGTTCGCCGGGCCGTTGATGTGGGCGAGCAGATCGTCGATCAACTTGCCGTTACGCGAGATGGCGACGTACTCGCGCTGTGCCACGATCGCATTCACCACGATCGCCGCGATCGCCGCGCCGAAATGCCATCGCGCGGAAACGGTGTAGTTGTCGGCCGCAGCGCCAAGGATCGCGGTGAGAAAGACCATCGCCATGGCGGCCAGAGCAGCGGGGAACGCCTGCATCTTGAACGACTTGGTCGGCGCGATCCACTCCACCGGCAGCGACTTCACGCTCACCGCGTGCTGCACCCACTTGGCCGTCGCGATGAAGTAGGTGAAGACGACGCAATGAACGCCGATGCACGCCATCGTTGTCATCACGCCCAGGAGCAGATGAAGACTTCCCGCGTGCCCACGGCCGGCGAGTGCGTAACCCATGCAGGTGGTTGTGATCAGGCAAAGCAGGTTGAAGGCAGTCAGCCCTAGAAACAACGGGATCATTTACACACCGTCAAAAGAGTCACCGCAGCGAGAGGACACACTTCGATCACTACTTCTTCGCAGGAGTCTTGGGTTTGGGCTTCTCGGTCTTCGGCGGGGTTTTGGGCGGAGTCTTCTTCTCCGGCTTTTCGTCGTCCGCACCCGCCGCAGGCGCCGCCGGCGCGGTGGCCGGTTTGGTTGTGGCAGACTTGGGCTTGGGAACCGGACGACCATCAACAAAGTTGAGAATCCGCGTCATCAGTGCCGTCGATACCTCAGGCGTGTAACCGACAATGCCGTCGATCTCCTGCCCCACCAGCCCTACGCTCAAGTCCTCTCGACTATAAATCACCGCCAGCCGATTGTTGATCGTGATCCCCTGCAGCCGCGGCGTGGTGATCTTGCCCACGCCATTGCGACGGGCGAATTGACGGTACTCGATCGCGTCCGCCTCCCCACCGCCGGCGGTAAAGAGCGCATGATCGGGTGCGAGCGTCTCGAGCTTGTCTTTCGGGAACATCGTCGCGATCGCCGTTTCAACCGAGGTGGCGAACTTGCTGTTCCCGCCCGCCACGTCGATCACCAGCGTACCGCCGCCGTCGACGAACTTCTTCAGTTCCTCGCACTGGGCGTCGCTGAATTTGTATTCGTACGTGCCGGTCAGGTGCGCGATTTTCTTCTCACCGAACTCATTCTTGGTCAGTTCAGCCGTGGAGGTCGCGATCTCTGTTTGTTCCGTGATCTTGAGCAGGTTGTTCAGCCGCCGCCAACCGCCCGGTTCCGGATCCCAGAAGCCGGGGTACTTCACCCGCACTACGTCGATCGTCCGCAGCGCCTTGGCCTTGGCGTCGTCGGGGATGTAGAAGCGCTCGCCGCGGTTGCGCAGGTTCTGGCGATCGACTGAATAGAGCAGCAGGTCGCCCATCAGCTCGAACATTTCAGTCCGGCCCTTCTTGTCGTCCAGCGCCCACGCCTTGGCGGGATCGGCCTGCGGGATGAGCACAATCTGCTGGCGGGCACCGTTGCTGAGCGTCAGCACGCTCGGCTTGGTTTTCCACTTGTTCCGCGGGTAGTAACTCGTGTAGATCGGATCGTCGGCCGGCAGCTCGCTGAACTCCGAGTCCGGGAAGATGTTTTTGGCGACCTTCTTGATCGAGGTGACGAACGCGGGGGTGGCACAGTCGGCATTAGCGAAGACGATTCCGCCGCCTTCGATGTACGCCTTGATCTTCGCCTCGTCCTCGGGCGTCAGGTTCAGCGCGTCGCTGCCGGCGATATAAAGAATCGGCGACTCGAGCATGTCTGAAAGAGACGCCTTCAAATCCACGATCTGAAACGCCAGGTCGCGTTCGATGGTGCGGCCCATCCATCGTACAAAGTTGGCGGCATCGCGCGTGCGCTGGTTCCACTTGCCGAACTTGCCTGAGGGATCAGTATACGCGAGTTTGCTGATCACAAGCGGCGCACGGCCCTTGCTTAAAAACAGCGTGACAAACGACGTGTCGACCAACGGCACCAGATGACTGATATCCGCCGGCCAGCTCCCGTCGGCGTTCTGCTTTTTGATGGCCCATGTGGAGCCCTTCTCGTACCAATCGATCCCGCCGAAATATCGAAGACCGCTGGCTACGCCCACGCGCTCGTAGGCGTAAAGCGTTACGAACGGAAAATCCCGTTCGTAAGGCTTGTCCGTCGCGAACTTGTCCATGTTTTTACCGAGCCAGGCAATTCCGTCGTCGATCGCCTTGCTGGTTTGGTTGCCCTTGCACGCCACGCCGTCAGGGCCGCGCAATTGTTCCTGCGTGATGATCAAACTCGCCACACCCACGGTGGTCATGCCGGGCGTCGTGGCAATGAACTTGCTGTCGGACGGGTGCATGTATCCCCAGCCGCCGCTCTTGTCCTGATTCCGCTGCCAGCCTTCTTCGATCATGTGCCAGTAGTTGTCGGGCACTTCGGCGCCGGCCTGCGACGCGGCCCACATGCCCAGCACCGCGTACTGCGATCGACTGTGGCTGTACGACTTGCCGGTGCCCGGCGTGTAGTCGTACATGCCTTTGGCATGCCCGTCGGTCTTCACCGACCCCAACAGCACCTTGGCGTCGCGGAGCAACGCGTCGCGCGTCGCGTTCGATGGTGGCAGAATGAACCAGAGCTGGCATCGCAAGCCCAGGGCGTACGTGCCTTCGGTGGGCGTTTTGATGAGAAACTGAATCCCCTGCTGAATGCGCGGATCTTGATTGCTTTCGCCCGCGTTGATCAGTGCAAGCAGCGCCAGCGCCGTTCGGCCGGTGAATTGCCCGTTGTTGGGGCTTTGGCTGTTGCCGTCGTCGCGTGCTTGCACGAGTTCCCAGTTGCCGTTTTTTTGCTGGGAATAGATGAATTTCTTGGCCTTGGTGATCGCGGCGTCGATCTGCTGCGGGGTTGCGGCCCGGGCGTGCGAGCCCAACAGCGCAATCGCCAGCATCACGCAAAACAAATGCTTGAACATCGTGTTGACCTCGGCCCACCCAAAACTCTAGAAGTCTAATCCGCCGCGTAGCTCCGGACGCTTTTTCTTCTTCACCGGCGTAGTCGATTCTACCACAGGAGCGGGCGCCGCTGCTTCGGCGGCCTGGCGGATCGACAGGCCGATCCGGCGGGCTTCGGTGTCTACGCTCAGTACACGAACGCGAACGTCCTGTCCCGGTTTCACCACGTCGGCCGGTGTGCGGACGCGCTGGTTCGACAGCTCGCTTACGTGCACAAGGCCTTCCAACCCCGGCTCGAGCTCCACGAATGCGCCGAAATCCGTCACGCGCGTGATCTTTCCGTCCACCACCGCGCCTACGTGATACCGATCCAGCGCCGACGTCCACGGATTTGGCCCGGCCTGCTTGAGGCTGAAGCTCATCTTCCGTGCAAGTTCGTCGAGCTTGATGACGACCAGCTTCACCGTATCGCCGACTTTCACTACGTCGCTGGGATGATTGATCCGCGCAAAGCTCATCTCGCTGATCGGCAGAAGGCCTTCAACACCTTCTTCGACTTCGATAAACGCGCCGAACGACTCGATGTTGCTCACGCGGCCGGTGACGGTCGTGCCGACCGAATACTTCGCCGCCGCCTCGGCCCACGGATCGATACCGCGCGCCTGCTTGAGGCTCAGCGACATCTTGCCGGTTTCTTTATCAAGCTTGATGATCTTCACGTCGACCACGTCACCAACTTTCACCAGTTCGCTCGGCTTCATGCCGCGACGGAAGGTCATTTCGCTCACGTGCAGCAAGCCATCGAGGCCGCCAATGTCAACGAACGCGCCAAAATCCAGCACGCTGCGGATCGTGCCGCGGCGGATCTGGCCTTCGGCGACTTCCAGCAGCATCTTCTTTTTCTGTTCTTCCTTCTCACGCTCAAGAATGTTGCGGCGCGAAACGATCAGGTTCTTGGCATCGCGCTCGAACTGCGTGACTTCCACCTGAAATCGCTGGCCGATGAGCGTGGAGAGATCTTTCTGAAAATAAATGTCGACTTGGCCGGCCGGCATGAAGGCGCGCATGCCTTTGATTTCCAGTTCCAAGCCGCCCTTGTTCATGCCGCTGACGGTCGCTTCAACAATCTGGCCGACCTCCAGGTTCTCCCACGACACATTGGTCGCGAGCGAGCCCTTTTTCGTCAGGATCAGCAGTCCTTCGCTGGCGTCGTAGCGCTCGACATGGAACTCAATTTCGTCGCCGACCTTCGGCTCTTCTTCAAACTGAAGCAATGACGCGATGCCCTGGCTCTTGCCGCCGAAATCGACGAACACGTCGTCCTTGCTGATCGACACCACGCGGCCGCGCTTGTTGCCCTTGGTTTGCGGGACCTCGGTCGCAGTGGGCTTGTCGAAGGCATAAAGATCGTCCATCGACACGCCCTCAAGGGCCGCGTCAACCTGCTTATCGAGGGCAACGTCGTCGGGTCGAAAGTTTTGCTTGTATTGCTCGTCCAGATGCTTCTTGGCCATGTGTTTCCTGTTAAAAGTCGAGCGTCGGATTGTAGCAAAATAATGCCTACTAGACAGCACGAATTGGTCCGCCGCCATATAGTTACTCCGACTTCTGGAAAGTAGGGAATCTATGGCGAAACAACCACTTGTTGCGGTCATCGGAGCGGGTTTCGGCGGGCTGAAGCTGGTGCAGGGGCTCGCCAAGGCGCCCGTGCGGGTGTTGCTCGTCGATCGCCACAACTATCACCTGTTCCAGCCGCTGCTCTACCAGGTGGCGACGGCCGCCCTTTCGCCGGCGGATATTGCCTATCCCATCCGCCGGATTTTCCGATCGCAGAAAAACGTGCAAGTGGTTCTCGGCGAAGTAACCAAGGTCGACCTCGCCCAAAGCACCTTCGGCAGCGAACGGGCCACGATGAAGTACGACTACGTCGTGCTAGCATGCGGCTCGACGCATTCCTACTTCGGACACGAGGAGTGGAAGGACATCGCGACAGGGCTAAAGACGGTTGACGACGCCACCACCATTCGCCGCCGCGTCTTGCTGGCGTTCGAAGGCGCCGAGTACGAAGCCGACGCCGAGGCCCGCAAGGCTAAGCTCACGTTCGTGGTCGTCGGCGGCGGACCGACGGGTGTAGAGATGGCGGGTGCGCTGCGCGAGATCGCCGCCAAGGACATTCCCAAGGACTGCCGCTCGATCGACACGACCATGGCGCGAATCATCCTCGTGCAGGGCAGCGATCGCCTGCTGCCGACGTTTCCGCCAGAGCTGTCGGCCCGCGCCCAGCGCGATCTGGAGGCGATGGGCGTGCAGGTGCGGCTCAATGCCCGTGTGACCAACGTCGACGCTGATGGCATCTGGATCGGCGAGGAACGCCTCTTCGCCGCCAATGTGCTGTGGGCCGCGGGCGTGCAGGCACCGGCGGTGATGAAATCGCTCGGCGTGCCGACGGATCGCTCCGGCCGCGTCATTGTGAACGCCAACCTCTCGATCCCCGGCCACCCGAATGCGTTCGTGATCGGTGACGCCGCCGCCGTCACCGATGCCAAGACCGGCCAGCCCGTGCCGGGCCTCGCACCGGCGGCGATGCAGATGGGCAAGTTCGTTGCGAAAATCATCGCCGCTGAAACGCGCGATCCTGCCGCCGCCCCGCCGCGGCCGGGCTTTCACTTCGTCGACAAAGGCACCATGGCCACCATCGGCACCCGCCGCGCGGTGGCCGATATTCGCGGATTCCGGTTCGCCGGCTTCTTCGCCTGGACCCTTTGGTCGCTGATCCACCTCACATTCCTCGTCAGCTTCCGCAACAAGCTGTGGGTGCTGTTAAACTGGGTCTATCAATACATCACGAATGGGCGCGAGGCACGCCTCATCACCGGCGAGGTGAAATTGAACGTGAAAACCGTTCGGACTGAAGACTCACCTGCCACTGCCGCCGACACATCGCTGGACGTTTCGCACTCGCCCTGATTCAATCGGCGACATGAGTTCACCCGAAAGCAATTACGCGGAGCTGACCAAGGAACTTCGCGAGATCGCGGTGCTGTCGTCGATCGGGTCGGTGTTGCACTGGGACGAGCGAACCGTCCGTCCCCCGGCCGGGGCGGAGCATCGGGCGTCGCAGGTGTCGCTGATCGCCACGATGACGCACGCGCGGTTCACCTCTCCTCGCATCGGCGAGTGGCTGGCGGCCGTCGAAGCGTCGGATCTCGTCCGCGATCCGCACAGCGACGCAGCCGTTAACGTTCGCTACACGCGGCGATCGTATGACCGCGCGACGAAGCTGCCGCCTTCCCTCGTGGAGGAACTCGCCCGCACGTCGTCGCTGTCGGAGCACGCATGGGAGTCGGCCAAGAAGAATTCCGACTTCAAATCGTTCGCGCCGTGGCTGAGCAAGATTCTGGACCTGAAACGCGCCGAGGCCGACTGCATCGCGCCCGGCAAGAACCGCTACGACACCCTGCTCGACGAATACGAGCCCGGCGAAACGTCCGCCAACCTTCGCGTGGTATTTGAAGCGCTCCGCGGCCCGCTGGTGGAGCTGGTCGGCAAGATTACTTCGAGCGGCCGCAAGGCGCCGACGGAAATTCTCGAGCGAAACTACCCCGCCGACGCCCAGGAAAAGCTCGCCCGCGAAGCCGCCGCCGCCGTCGGGTTCGACTTTAACGCGGGCGTGCTGGCTCGATCCGTTCACCCGTTTTGCACCAGCCTCGGGCCCGGCGATACCCGCATGACCACGCGGTACGACGAACACTACTTCGGCGACGCATTCTTCGGCACGCTGCACGAGACGGGCCACTCGCTGTACGACCAGGGACTGCCGTCCGAACACTTCGGATTGCCGCGGGGCGAGTACGTCTCGCTCGGCATTCACGAGAGCCAGTCGCGGATGTGGGAGAACCTCGTCGGACGATCGCGATCGTTCTGGAAGCATTTCCTGCCCAAAGCCCGCATCGCTTTTCCGAACGCGACAGCCAACGTGACCGAAGACGATTGGTATTTCGCCGTCAACGACATCCGCCCGAGCCTCATCCGCACTGAAGCCGACGAAGCCACCTACAACCTGCACGTGCTGATGCGTTTCGAACTCGAACAGGCTCTCCTCAGCGGTGACCTGCCCGTGAACGACCTGCCGGCCGAGTGGAACACTCGGATGCAGAAGTACCTCGGCCTCACCCCGCCCGACGACGCTCGCGGCTGCCTGCAAGACGTCCACTGGTCCGGCGGCGGTGTCGGCTACTTCCCGACGTACACGCTGGGCAACCTGTACGCCGCCCAATTCTTCGAGCAGGCGAGAAAAGATCTCGGCGATCTTGATGCGATGTTCGCCAAAGGAGAGTTCGCCCCGCTGCTCGGCTGGCTGCGGAAAAACATCCACACGCACGGCAAGACCTACACCGCCGGCGAACTCTCACAGCGCGTCACCGGCAAGCCGCTCTCGCCGGGACCGCTGCTGGCACACCTGAAGCGGAAAGCGGATGAACTGTATCTGAAGTGATCGGCCTCGTGCCGCAGGGTGCGATTCATGGCGGCGTACACACGCGAGGAAGATGCCCAGCCTTGTCATCCTGAGCGTACTCGCGAAGGATCTGGCCGAGTCGTCAGGGGACGTAGATCCTTCGCGGGTACGCTCAGGATGACTGACGGGCGGAAACAGACGTAAGTTGGTTGCGTCGCTGTTGCGCGCTCTGGCGTGACACACCAAAAATGGGAAATGCGGAAAATTAATCGACGATTTTCGCGCGCCGTGCGCGATTTGGCGCCCGCGGTGCGCGCCAGCCTCGCGGCCGGCGCACCGCCGTCGTTACTTATAGATGCGGCTCATCGCGCCTGTATCGATCGCTGCACGCCGTTGGCGTCGCGGTCGCTCTTTGACAATTGAATAGATTGCGTACCGTTTCGCACCTTCGCGTACCTTTGGCCACCTTTTCGAGCGCTTTCGAGCGCTTTCGACCGTTTACAACCGCCGTCGACCGCCGACGAGCGCGGTTGATTCGGCCTAACGCTCGCGACGGCCACCAGTTACGCGGCCGCACGGCTCGAAACAGTGTGATTTCGAAAAGTGCGCGAAATGAATAAGGGACGATCGGCCTTTACCGCTTCAGCGCATCGGCCGCGGCTTTTTCCAGCACGGCGATGTCGGCTTGATGCTCGGCAATGTGATTTTTGAGAACCGCGAGGATGGCAGGGTTTGCGCCGGGCAGGCTGGTGATCACGTTTTCATACCGCTCGATCATCAGCTTCTTATCGTTCACGAGTTTCGGAATCAGGAACTTGATCGACAGGTAAGCCAGGTACTGCTCTTCCGGCTGCACGGAGCGGAGCGAGGGAACGCCGTTGAGCGACTCGATAAGCGCGGCGATTTCCTCAGCGTGGCGTTCACTTTCAGCGACCATTCCGAGCAGCGGTGCACGCATTTCAGCCGTCGCGCGGCTGAGGTACGGCGAGCCTTCGCCCATGAAGCGGAACAGGCTGTTGAGCTCTGCTTCAACGAGACTGTTGAGAGCATCCACCGTTGCAAGCGGGCCGCCGGACATGAGAGGAACGTGTGCCATGGTTACTACCTATTTCGCGATCGCTACGTTCGCCGGCCGCGGTGCAGTCGACAGTTGCAGGTGGCCGTAGTTTTCGGTCAGTTTGCTGAGCGGGTTCGAGCCGATGAACATCACCACGAGCATGAGTGCACACATGAGCGTGACAGCCACGCCGAGCGGGTTGCCGATGAACGCCGGTTCATCGCTACTCGTCAGGTACATCGCCCGCACCACTCGCATGTAGAAGTACAGGCTCAGCACCGTGTTGACGGCGATGACCACGACCAGAATCCACCACCACCCGCCCGTCTGCAGCAATGCGACGAGGATGTTGAACTTGGCGGTGAAACCAGCGAGTGGCGGAAGTCCGACGAAGCTGAACATAAACGCCGCCATGCAGGCGGCCAGCAGCGGGTTGCGCCGCGACAGGCCGGTGTAGCCTTCGAGTGTTTCCACGCCGGTCTGCTTGAAGACGAGCCCGGCCACCGTAAACGCGCCCAGGTTCATGAACAGGTAAACCGCGAGATAGAACAGGATCGTTCGGGCGGCGATCGGCGACGGGTCGGCTCCGGAACTGGCTTTCACGAGCAGCGACATCGCACACAGCATATAGCCCGCGTGGGCGATCGAGCTGTACGCGAGCAGTCGCTTGATGTTCGTCTGCACGAACGCCGCCGTGTTGCCCACGGTGGCCGAGAGCGTGCCCATCGCGCCGAGAACGATGGCGAGCACCGCAGGCGCTGAAAGGAGATCACCATGATGACCGGCGTAACCGTACGCTTCGGCGATGTTCATCGAGATGCGGAGCAGCAGCACGAGGGCCGCGCCTTTGCTGGCGACCGACAGGAATGTCGTCACTTCGATGGCGGCGCCTTCGAACACGTCCGGGCACCAGAAGTGGAACGGAACCGCCGCGATCTTAAAGCCGATGCCGACGATGAGGCCGAAGATCGCCACGACCATCAGCGACGTTCCGCCGGTGGTGGCGGGCATGAGGCGGCAGAGTTCGGACAGGTTCAGTGTGCCGTACAGACCGTAAAGGAGCGACATGCCGTAGGTCATCACCGCGCTGGTGGCGGCGCCGAACAGCACGTACTTGAGCGACGCTTCTGCACCGATCTTGTTAGTCTTGCGGAAGCCGGCCAGCACGTAGCTGGGGAAGCTCGCCAGTTCGACTGAAAGGAGCAGCATGAGCAGGTTATTCGCAGATGACATGAACGCCATGCCGGTGGTGGCGCCCAGCAGCAGGACGAAGAACTCGGGGCCGTCGCCTTCATGCATATCCGATGCGCTGGTGGCGAACCACATCAGGACCACGCCGATGACAAACACCAGGAGCAGGACTTTCCAGAGGAATGAGATCGGATCAGCCACGAGCATGGGGGCGAAACGTTCAACATTCTCACCGGCGTTGGGGCCGACCAGCAGAAGCGACAGCAGCGCGATCGCCAGACCCGCCAACGCCACCAGCGCGCACGGCGTGTTCGACTTCTTCACGAAGAACGGCGTGAGCAAGACGGCGACCGTGGTGCAAATGAGCGTGAGCTCGGCGATGAACGGGCGCAGCTCCGTCCAGCCGGGGATGAAGGGAACACCGATGGCAGAAAGCATGTGCATGAGCAGTTTTCAATCGCACGCCGGTCGTTGTGCGACCGGATATCCGACCACACAGCGGCCGGCGTGGGATAAAGGTTTTCGTTCATCCAAACAACTTGAACATCGCCGTTACGGTCGTTCCGGTATAGGCGAAGAAAAACATCGTCGGCAAAATGCCCAGCAGGACCGCCATGAGAGCCAGCGGTGCAAGCACCGTCAGCTCGCGCTGATCGACTTCCGGGAAGCTCTTGTACTCGGCTCGTTCCGGGCCGAAGAAGACGCGTTGAACGGTCCAGAGCATGTAGCCGGCCGTCAGCACCACGCCGCAGCAGGCGATGACGGCAAGAGTCATGATGCACGGGTACGCGGCACCGTGGGTGTACTGCATGATGATCGAATCATCCTTGGCCGCCTGGAAGCTGCCGAGGAGCACCATCACTTCACCGATAAAGCCGCACAAGCCGGGCAAGCCGAGATTGCTGAAGCACGCCACGATGCTAAAGCCGGTGTAAACGGGCATCGTCGTCGCCATGCCGCCCATTCGGCCGAGCTCACGATGGTGGGCCCGTTCGTACACCACGCCGACGACGAAGAACATCATCGCGCTGGTCACGCCGTGGGCGATCATCATGAACTGGGCACCGTTGATGCTGGCCGTCGTCATCATCGCCGCGCCGAGGGTGACAAAGCCCATGTGCGACACGCTGCTGTAGGCGACGAGTTTCTTAAAGTCGGTCTGGGCCATCGCGCACAACGCGCCGTAAATGATGCTGACCACGCCGATCAGCGCGATCAATCCCCAGTAGTGCTTGGCCGCTTCAGGGAACAGTGGGTAGGCGATGCGGAAGATGCCGTAGCCGCCCATCTTCAGCAGGATGGCGGCCAGGATCATGCTCATCGGCGTGGGGGCTTCTACGTGTGCGTCGGGCAGCCATGTATGGAATGGGGCGGCGGGCACCTTGATGAGGAAGCCGAGCATAGCGAGCAGGAAGAACGTCTTGGCGACGCCGAGCGGAATCGGCAGCAGCGCCTGCATTTCCGGCGAAGCGAGTTTGATCAGATCGAACGTCCCGTTCGGGTAACCCGGCAGGCCGCGGCTGTAGAGGTAGGTGCCGATCAGCACGATCAGCAGGCCGACCGAACCGACCAGCGTGTAGAGGAAGAACTTGATCGCCGCGTACTCTTTGCGGGGGCCGCCCCAAATGCCGATCAGGAAGTACATCGGCAGCAGGCTGACTTCGAAGAACACATAGAAGAGGAAAAAGTCGAGCGAGAGGAACACGCCAAGCATGCCGGAAAGGAGGAACAGGAACAGGGCCATGTAACCCTTGATCTGCTTCTCGATGTTCCAACTGGCGATGCAGGCAAGCACCGAGATGAAAGTCGTCAGGATGATCAGCGGAAAGCTGAGGCCATCAATGCCGACTTTGTAGTGAACGTTAAAGGCCGGGATCCATTCGCAATCCTGCACCATCTGCACCACGCCACCGGGGGCCGCGGTGTAGCCACCGTTGGCTTTCCAGTTGAAGGTGGCGAACAGCAGCAACGAGAGAACGAAGGTGACGATCGTGGTGGCCAGCGCCGTCCATCGAATCGCATCGCGGCCCTTGGCGAGGAGCACCAGCACCGCGCCCGCCATCGGGGCGAAGATCAGGATCGTCAGCAGATAGTGATTAAGAAAATCCATAGCGTATCTCTCGTAGGGTGGGGACTGCCCACCGCTTCTATCAGATGGTGGGCCGTGCCCACCCTACTTCTACCGCGACAACACGACCACGATCGCGCCGGCTACACCGAGGGCAATCGCGCACATCATGACTGTTACGTACATCCGCACCCGGCCGGTCTGCGGCGATCGAACCGCGCGACCCAGCGAGTGGGCGAGCGAGCCGGCACCGTTCACGGCACCGTCGATCACGTACTTGTCGTTCGCGCCCATCAAATCAGCCAAGTGGCGGCCCAGCGATGCGACGCCGTTCACGATGCCGTCGACCACGAGTCGATCGAAGATCGCCGCGAGGCTGGACAGAAACATCACCGTGCCGACGAAGACGGCCTTGTAAAGCTCATCAAAGTACATGCGGCGATACAGCCAGGTGTGAATCCACCGCACCGGCGGGATCTTCATCAAGGCGTTGGCGATACCGTAGCCGTTCATGTACATGAGGAAACCGGCGCCGAGGGCGATCGCCCATGCCCAGCCACCGGCGAGGGCGCTGTGCATCTGGTGTTCCCCGTGCTCGAGGATCTCAGCGGTATCAGCCGGCGGATGCGGGACTTCAGCTTTGTCGACAGCCGTCTTGCCGCCGATGCTGCCGCCGCCGGCGTGTTTTTCACCGTGGGTGGCGCCGGGCTCTTCGGCTGCGGCTTTTTCGGTTGGGGCGGCTTCGGACTCGTGCGTCGCATCGCCCTCTTTAGCGGTCGGCCAGGCGGAGACGAACACGTCGTGGCCGACGATGGCGTTCATTTCGATCTGCGCCTTTTCGATCATCTCACGAACGCCCATGTACTTGCCGCCAATGATGCTGGCGATGGCAAGCACCACGAGCGGGATGTAGAGGACCGGGGTTTCGTGAGCGTGGTCGTACAGGTGCTGATTGCGAGGCTTGCCCCAGAACGTCAGCGTCCAGCAACGCATCATGTAGAACGGCGTGACGTACGCGATGATCGCCGGCAGCCAGAAGAGCAGCCAGAGGTAGTTGTGGCCCTTACCGGTAAAGCCGTGATCCGACAGGAATCCGAACGCGGCCGCGTGCTGCAGGATGAGATCCTTCGAATAGAACCCGCTGAAGCCCCAGCCCGCAATGCCGAAGCCGGCGATCGCGAAAACGGCGATCAGGAACGTGATCCCCGTCACCGGAATCTTGCGAAGCAGCCCGCCGTACTGCGGCAGCTCCTGCTCGTGGTGGGCGGCGTGAATGACGCTGCCGGAACCGAGGAACAGAAGCGCTTTGAAGAACGCATGCGTGATCAGGTGGAACAGTGCGCCGACCCAGCTGCCGACGCCGATCGCCAGGATCATGTAGCCGAGCTGCGAAAGCGTGCTGTAAGCGAGGACTTTCTTGATGTCGGATTGCGCGATCGCGATGAGGGCCGCCATCGTGAGCGTGGTGCAGCCGATGATGCCGATGAAGAGTTTCGCATCCGGCGTGAGGACCGGGAAGATTCGACCGCACAGGTAAACGCCCGCGGCGACCATTGTAGCAGCGTGGATGAGGGCGGAGACCGGCGTCGGGCCTTCCATTGCATCCGGCAGCCACACGTGCAGCGGGAACTGGGCAGACTTGCCCATCGCGCCAAAGAACAGGCCGATGCCCATGATCGTGAGAAGGCCGGCGGTAAACACCCCGCCGCCGGGCAGCGTGATCGCTTGGCCTGCACCGGCCGAGCCGAGGATTCGCCACATGTCGGGCAGGCTCACGTTGCCAAGGTGATAGAACAGAATGCCAAAGCCGATGAGGAACCCGAAGTCGCCGACGCGGTTGGTGACAAACGCCTTGATGGCCGCGTTGCTGGCGGACTTTTTCTCGTACCAGAACCCGATGAGCAGGTAACTACACAGGCCGACGAGTTCCCAGAAGATGAACAGGTGCAGCGTCGTCCCGCCGATGACCAAGCCGAGCATGGAGAAGCAGAACAAGCCCAGGTAAGTGAAGAATCGCGGGAATCGCTTGTCTTCATGCATGTAACCGATGCTGAAGATGTGCACAAGCGTCGCCACGCCGGTGATCATGAAGAACATAACGACCGTGAGGCTGTCGACGTAAATGCCGACGTCGAGGAAGCCCTGGTGCGTCTGCGAAATGCCGTTGCCGACGGGAATCCATGCGTACGGAAGGTTGATCGGCGCCTTGCCGAAGCCCCAGTCGACGCCGTTGTGTTTTCCGCCGTCGAGCCACGAGAACGTCGCCGCCGCCGAGCATGCCAGGCTGCCGGCAATGAACAGCGTGCCGACGTATCCCGCCAGCGGGTTGCCCATCTTCTTGCCGACAAAGACAAGCAGCGTGAAGCTGACCAGCGGAAGGAGGACGGCGATCAGAAGTAGTAGTGCTGGAGTTGGCATACGCGAGCAACTATCCCTTCAGGTTCGACGCGCGTTCCACGTCGATGGTCGTGAAGTTGTTATAGAAGTTCAAAAAGATCGCCAGTGCCACCGCTGCTTCAGCGGCGGCCAGCACAATGACGAAGACCGCGAAAATCTGTCCGTTGAGGGCCGGGGCGCCGTTGGTGCCCGCGTAGCTGAAGTAGTTGAACGCCACCAGGTTCACGTTGGCGGCGTTCAGCACCAGTTCAACGCCCATCAGAATGCCGATGGCATTGCGCTTGAGGAGGATGGTCATCAGCCCGCAGACGAACAGGAACGCGCCCAGCACCAGGTAATGATGCAGGCCGATCGTTGTCACTTGAATCGCGAGTAAACTCATGCCTCTTCCCTGTGTCGACTCAAACTGCTTACGACCACTGCCGCATCGTCTTGGACGCAGGTGTCGTGTGTTTCATGTCTTCTGCTTCGTGACGACGGCCCTTGGCGAGATACGCCGCACCGATCATCACCACCAGCAACAGAACGCTGGCGATTTCAAACGGAATCAGATAATCGCCGAGCAACGCCTGACCCAGACCCACCAGCGGGTACTTACCCTGTACGTCCGGCGATGCGGCCGGGAACGGAAAGCTGTGCAGCGCCAGCACCAGTGCTCCGAACAACACCATGCCGACCGTCAGCGCCACGGCCACTTCGCCGGGCTTGGGTTCAAACTTACTGAACGGCGATTTGCTGGTCAGCATCACGCCGAAGATGATCAGAATAAGCGTTCCACCCGCGTACACCACGAGCTGAACAGCCGCCAGGAATTCCGCGTGCAGCAGGAAGTACAGCCCCGCCACCCCCATCAGCGTAAACAGCAGGCAGACGGCCGTGCGGACGATATTGCGGCTCAGCACCAACAACAAGGCTGAGAGGGCCGCCATTCCGCCGAACAAATAGAACAGCACGGCTTCGGCGTGTGCGTTGGTGATGGAGTTAATTGCGTCCATGGAGTCCGTTGATTCAGTTAAGCCTTCACCAGATTTTCGGTGCCTTCGTTGATGTCGGTCGGATCGGTCAACCGCATCTTGTGGCCGCGACCCGTCGCCGCCGAGTACAGCACCCAGCCGACCACCGCGCTAAACGCCGTGATTCCGACCAGCGCCAGCACCACCTGCGTGATGAGCGACGCGAGGCCCACGTTGGCCCAGGCGACAAAATCCCAAGGCTGATAGTCGACCCACGGAATGCCGCCATGGTCGGGCACCACCAACTGCCAGATCGCCCCGCACAGCAGCAAAATCATGCTCATCGGCAGCAGCACCTTCACACAGGCGTACAGCACCTGGTCGATACGCGGGCGAGGAACAGTCCAGCGAATCCACATCTGCACGAACACGATGCCCATCGCCTTGCTGACGAAAATGCCGGCCGCAACGCAATTGAGAATCAACACCGGTATCGCCGTGTTCAGCCCCGGATCGGCGGCGTAGCTGGCGTTCAAATGGTGGTTGAAGTAACCGATGATGCCGAACGGATCATTCCAGCCGCCAAGGAACAGCGCGGCCTGAATCCCGCCGACCACGAACATCGCAGCGTATTCGGCAAAGAAGAAGAAAGAGAACCGCAGGCCGCTGTATTCGGTATGGAAGCCTGCGACGAGTTCCGATTCCGATTCCGGCAGATCGAACGGTGCCCGCTTGTTGCTGGCCAACGAGGCGACGAAAAACACGAAAAACGCTGCGAAAACGAACGGATTCTTGTAGATCAACCACGTGTGAATGCCGCCGCCCTGCATGTGGCCCAGCTCGACCATGTTCAGCGTGCCGGCCGCCATCACGGCAACCAAGATGCTGATGCCCAGCGGAATCTCATAGCTCACCATCTGGCAGGCTTCGCGCATCGCACCGTATATCGACCACTTGTTGTTGCTCGCCCAGCCGGCCAGGATCACGCCCATCACTTCAACCGACAGCATGGCCAGGATCCAGAACACGCCGACGTTCAACATCGGCTCAAAGCAAAAGCTCGGCCCGAACGGCAGTGCCAGGAACACGGCGAACGCCGGGGCGAACGCCAGGTAAGGAGCCAGTCTATATAGAAAGTGATCGGCCGACGTGGGGATCAGATCTTCTTTAAGGATGAGCTTCGCGCCATCCGCCAGCGACTGGAGCAACCCGATCGGCCCCACGCGGTTCGGCCCGAGTCGGCTCTGCATGTGGCCGGCAACTTTTCGCTCCCACCAAATGCTAAACATCGCCACCAGTGAGACGGCCGGCAGAAAAACCGCCGCGCACAAGAACACGCCGTACACCATTGTCAGGACCGGCCCGCGCGAGAGCCCGAGTTGATCCTGAATCAATTGTTGCAGCGAAAATGTAGGCACGTCTGCCGCGAGAAAATTCGAAATGAGATTCATTGTCACGCGCCAATTCGTGAATAACGGCACGAATCCAACTGATACGCCAGCCGCCAATTACAAACCGATTCGGTTGTTGTAATGGGGTACGTTTGGGGTGTCAAGATTTCGCGGCGGTAGACATCGGAAGGATTGCCTCCACCTTGGCCGCGCAGATGAAATCATTCTCGGTGATGTCGGCCGCATCGTGTGTCGTGTAGACCACCACACAGCGGTTGTAGCCCACGGCCAGGTCGGGGTGGTGATTCTCCTTGTGGCTGATTTCGGCGACGCGATTCACGAACGCGATCGTTTCGTAGTGGTCCTTGAATTCGAAGGTCTTAGTGATCGATTTCCCCTCCAGCCGCCACCCAGAAAGCGCCGCCAGGTCAAACTCGACGTCGCCGAGCGCCACAGCCTTGGGCTTTTTGGTGCAGTGCTTGGCGAGCAGTTCGGCGTGGCGCTTGTTAATGGTCATCGGATTCTCCGGTTGGGGTGATCGGATATTATAGAGCCAGTCACCCGCGGATTCCCACACGCCGTGCCCAATTCGTGAGATTCCGTTACACTCTCCGATTCTTATGCCCGAACCGACGACCGCCAACACCTCCCTGCTTCGCAAGCTCGATGAGCAGCTCGCTCGATTGACCGAGCTGCAGGAATCGATGAACGACCCCGCCGTGCTTTCCAACTCGGCGCGGCTGGTCGCGATCAGCAAGGAAGCCGGCAAGCTCGAGCCCGTCGTCGGCCGCTACCGCGACTACAAAGCCGCCGCCAGCGAGGTGGCGAACCTGCAGGAACTCATCGCCAGCAAGGCCGACCGCGAGATGGCGGAGCTCGCAGAGCTCGAACTGCCCGATGCCGCCGCCAAGGCGAATCTGATGCTGGAGAATCTCAAGGACGAGTTCATCGCCGCCGACGACAACGCGATCGAAAGCTTCTTCATGGAACTCCGAGCCGGCACCGGCGGCGACGAGGCCGCCCTCTTCGTCGGCGACCTCTACGAAATGTACCGCAAGTACTGCGACGCCCACGGCTGGCGGTTCGACGTCTCCGACTTCAGCCAATCCGAGCGCGGCGGATTCAAGGAACTCATCGCGACGGTCAAAGGCAACGGCGCCTACCGCCACATGCAATTCGAAGCCGGCGGCCATCGCGTGCAGCGCGTGCCTGAGACCGAAACGCAAGGCCGCATCCACACCAGCGCCGCCACGGTGGCCGTGCTGCCGGAACTACCCGACGTGAAAATCGAGATCGCGACCAAGGACGTAGAAGAATTCGGCTGCCGCGGCGGCGGCCCCGGCGGGCAGAACGTGAACAAGGTCGAAACCGGCTGGTACATCAAGCACAAACCCAGTGGCATCCAGTTCAAGATGACCGAGCACAAGAGCCAAACGCAAAACAAGGAACGCGCCTGGGCCCTGCTCCGCGCCACGCTCTACGAAACCGAGCGACAGAAACAACACGCCGCCCAGATGGGCACGCGCAAAGCGATGATGGGCAGCGGCGACCGCAGCGCCCGCATCCGCACTTACAACTTCCCGCAGAACCGCTGCACCGATCATCGCCTAGGCGGCGAAGGCGGCGGCGAAAAGAATTTCAATCTCGATCAGATCATGCTCGGGAATCTCGATCCGCTGGTGGACGCGCTGCTGGATCTGGATAAGCAGCAGAAGCTCGAAAACCTCTAAAGACTAGTGGGAGCGGCTGGGACCTATGACCAGGATTGCCCGCCGTACGCTTCGCAGGGCACTAACCACTTTCCTATTCGCGGCGGTCGCGGCCGGCTTCGGTTACATCGCGGACAACGAACTGTTCGCCGTCCTATGCTTTGCCACGTCGATCGCAGCAGTGTGCTACGCAGTG
>Ga0070665_100002480_pt1 | contig 20323 bp, 17 predicted proteins | sample KBSS13metaG_FD_65862 | JGI IMG/M metagenome (GOLD analysis project Ga0070665, IMG submission 65862) | Switchgrass rhizosphere microbial communities from Kellogg Biological Station, Michigan, USA - KBS S1-3 metaG | ecosystem: Host-associated > Plants > Roots > Rhizosphere > Soil ...
GCCCAGCACGACGACCACGCCGCCGGTCATGTATTCGCAGCCATGATCGCCCGTGCCTTCGACCACCGCGAGGGCACCCGAATTGCGCACGGCAAAGCGTTCGCCGCCCACGCCGTTGAAGAACGCTTCCCCGGCAATCGCGCCGTAAAGCACGGTGTTGCCGACGATGATGTTCTCGGCCGCCTCGCGATCGACATGCGCCGGCTGACGCACGATCACGCGGCCACCCGACAGGCCCTTGCCGACATAGTCGTTGGCATCGCCCACCAGGTCGAGCGTCACGCCGTGGGCAAGGAACGCACCGAACGACTGGCCCGCCACACCCTTGAACGTCACGTTGATCGTGTTGTCGGCAAGGCCGGCATGGCCATAGCGCCGCGCCACTTCGCCCGAGAGCATTGCGCCCACGGTGCGGTTGACGTTGATCACCGCGCGCTCGATGCGCACCGGCTCGCCCGCGTCAAGGGCAGGCGCTGCCGCCGCGATCAGGTCATTGTCGAGCGCGGCATCCAGGCCATGGTCCTGGTGCCCGGTCCAGTTGAGGCTGGTGCCTTCCACCGGTTCGACCTTGTGCAGCAGGCGCGACAGGTCGACGCCTTGCGCCTTCCAGTTGGCCACCACCTTGCGCGTGTCGAGCCGGTCGACCCGGCCGACCATCTCGGCAACGGTGCGGAAGCCCATTTCGGCCATGATCGCGCGCAGTTCTTCGGCAACGAAGAAGAAGTAGTTGATCACGTGCTCGGGCTGGCCGGTAAAGCGCGCGCGCAGCACCGGGTCCTGCGTGGCGACACCCACCGGGCAGGTGTTGAGGTGGCACTTGCGCATCATGATGCACCCGGCCGCGATCAGCGGCGCGGTGGCAAAGCCGAACTCGTCGGCGCCGAGCAGCGCGGCAATCGCCACGTCGCGGCCCGTGCGCAGGCCACCATCGGCCTGCACGCAGATGCGGCTGCGCAAGTTGTTGAGCAGCAAGGTCTGCTGGGTTTCGGCCAGGCCGATTTCCCACGGGCTGCCCGCGTGCGTCAGCGAGGTGAGCGGCGAAGCGCCCGTCCCGCCTTCATAGCCCGAGATCGTGACATGGTCTGCGCGCGCCTTGGAAACGCCCGCAGCAACCGTGCCCACGCCCACTTCCGACACCAGCTTCACCGAGACGCGCGCCTTGGTGTTCACGTTCTTGAGATCGTGAATCAGCTGGGCAAGGTCTTCGATCGAATAGATGTCGTGGTGCGGCGGCGGCGAGATCAGGCCGACACCCGGCGTCGAGTGGCGGGTCTTGCCGATCACCTTGTCGACCTTGTCACCAGGCAACTGGCCGCCTTCGCCGGGCTTGGCGCCCTGGGCCATCTTGATCTGGATGTCGTCGGCATTGACGAGGTATTCGGCCGTGACGCCGAAGCGCCCCGAGGCGACCTGCTTGATCGCCGAGCGCATCGAATCGCCATTGGGCAGCGGCTTGAAGCGATCGGGCTCTTCCCCGCCTTCACCGGTGTTGGACTTGCCGCCGATGCGGTTCATCGCGATCGCCAGCGTGGTGTGCGCTTCGCGGCTGATCGAGCCGAAGCTCATCGCGCCGGTGGCGAACCGCTTGACGATCTCGCTCGCGGGTTCGACGTCATCCAGGCTCAGCGGCTTGTCGGCCAGCTTGAGGTCCATCAGGCCGCGGATGGTGAGCATCCGTTCGGACTGGTCGTTGATCGTCTGGGCAAACTCCTGGTACTTTTCAGGCGTATTGCCGCGCACGGCGTGCTGCAGGCTGGCGATGTTGCCGGCCGTCCAGGCGTGCTCCTCGCCGCGCAGGCGCAGCTGGTACATGCCGCCCACGTCGAGCATCTTCTTGTAGATCGGGTTGTCGCCATAGGCCGTGGCGTGGCGGCGCACGGTTTCCTCGGCCACTTCCTTGAGGCCCACGCCCTCGATCGAGGTGGCGGTGCCGGTGAAGTACTGGTCGATGAACGTGGACGAAAGCCCCACGGCGTCGAAGATCTGCGCACCGCAATAGGACTGGTAGGTCGAAATGCCCATCTTGGACATGACCTTGAGGATGCCCTTGCCGATCGCCTTGATGTAGTTCTTCTGCACATCATAGGGCGTCAGCGGCAGGCCCTTGTCGACGCGGATCGCCTCGAGCGTCTCGAACGCCAGATAGGGGTTCACCGCTTCGGCGCCAAAACCAGCCAGAACGCAGAAGTGATGCACTTCGCGCGCTTCGCCGGTTTCCACGACAAGGCCGGTCTGCATGCGCAGGCCCTGGCGCACGAGGTGATGGTGCACGGCGGCCGTTGCCAGCAGCGCGGGCATGGCGATGCGATCGGCACCCTGCGCGCGGTCCGACAGGATCAGGATGTTCTTGTCGGCCAGCACCGCTTCGGTCGCGGCCCAGCACATTTCCTTGATCGCCATGGCCAGGCCATCGGCGCCATTGGCCGCGTCCCAGGTGGTGTCGATCGTGGCGGTGCGGAACGCGCCATCGAGTGCGGCTTCGACCGAACGGATCTTGGCCACGTCCTCGTTGGTCAGGATCGGCTGGTCAACTTCCAGGCGCTTGTGGCTGCCGGCGTCGTGGCCCAGGAGGTTGGGACGCGGGCCGATCATCGAGACCAGGCTCATCACCAGCTCCTCGCGGATCGGGTCGATCGGCGGGTTGGTGACCTGGGCGAAGTTCTGCTTGAAATAATCGTAGAGCAGGCGCGAACGCTTCGACAGCACCGCAATCGGCGTGTCGGTGCCCATCGAGCCGATCGGATCCTCGCCCACGGCCGCCATCGGCTCGAGGAACTTGGACACGTCTTCCTGGGTATAGCCAAAGGCCTGCTGGCGATCGAGCAGCTTGTCGGTCGCGACGGGCATCGCCACGACTTCGGGATCGACCACTTCGAGATCCTTGAGCTTGTACTGGGCAGCGCCCAGCCATTCCTCATAGGGCTCGGCCGCCGAAAGCTCGGCCTTCAGCTCGTCGTCCTCGACGATGCGGCCCTGCTCCAGGTCGATCAGCAGCATGCGGCCGGGCTGGAGGCGCCACTTGCGCACGATGTCTTCCTCGCGGAACGGCAGCACGCCGCTTTCCGAGGCCATGCACACAAGGTCATCGCGCGTGATCGAGAAGCGCGCCGGGCGCAACCCGTTGCGATCGAGCGTGGCGCCGATCTGGCGACCATCGGTAAACGCCACGGCGGCGGGGCCGTCCCACGGCTCCATCAGCGCGGCATGGTATTCATAGAACGCGCGGCGCTTGGGATCCATCAGCGCGTTGCCGGCCCAGGCTTCGGGCATCAGCATCATCATGGCGTGCGCAATGCCATAGCCGCCCGCGACGAGCAGCTCGAGCGCGTTGTCGAGGCTGGCCGTGTCGGACTGGCCATGCGGGATCAGCGGCCACATCTTGTCGAGATCCGGGCCGAGCAGCTCGGATTCCATGGTGCGGCGGCGCGCATTCATCCAATTGACGTTGCCGCGCACGGTGTTGATTTCACCGTTATGCGCCACGAAGCGGAACGGATGCGCCAGCTTCCAGCTGGGGAACGTGTTGGTCGAAAAGCGCTGGTGCACCAGGCCGAGCGCCGAGACGCAGTCCGGGTTGCGCAAGTCGTCATAGAACGACCCGACCTGGCCAGCCAGCAAGAGCCCCTTGTACACGATCGTGCGCGAGGAGAAGCTGGGCATGTACAGCTCGGTCACGCCGGGCAGCCCATGCTTTTCGGCCATCGCCGCGAGCGGATTTTGCGTCTGCTTGCGGATCGCCAGCAGCTTGCGCTCGAACGCGTCCTGGTCGGCGCAGTTCTCGCCGCGCTTGATGAAGCACTGGCGGATCACCGGCATGGAGGCGATCACGGTCTTGCCCAGGCCATCGAGCGTGGTGGGCACATCGCGCCAGCCGATCAGTTCCTGGCCTTCCTTGGCGATGAACTTCTCGAACTTCTCGGTCACGAACGTGCGCGCGGCCTGGTCCTGCGGCAGGAAGCACATGGCCACGGCATAATCGCCCGGCTGCGGCAATTCCTTGCCTTCGCCAGCCGCCCACTTGCGGAACAGCTGGTCGGGCAGCTGGATCAGCAGGCCGGCACCATCGCCGAGCAGCGGATCGGCGCCCACGGCGCCACGGTGGTCGAGATTGCGCAGAATCTCCAGGGCTTGGCCAATAATCGCGTGGCTTTTGGCGCCTTTGATATGGGCGATGAAGCCCATGCCACATGCGTCATGCTCGTTACGCGGATCATACAGGCCCTGAACCGGCGGAAATCCCATCGCGTTGATCGTCCCTACACCCAAAGAAAGAAAGCTCGCACGAATCACGGCGCTGGAAAGCGTCGAAAATTGCGCGAGAGTCCCCCATGACTGTTGGAAAGTTATTTTGCAACCGGGGGAGGGCCTCCCTCGCGGCAAACTGAACTGGAAATACGGATGCGATGCGAAAATGTCGCAGTGCAACAGAATGTTGCGATCACAGGCTTCAGCGCTGTGCGGTCATCCGCTGCAAGGTGGCCAGGGCATCGCGCAGCGCCTGCTCGGTGCTTTCAGCGTCGGGCGTGGCAGTGGCGTTCTGGCCATCAACCGCCTGAAAACGGCTGGGAACGGCGGCCAGATAGGGCCGCTCGAACGGAGCCGAGGCTGACGTGGGCGTGCCTTCTTCGTCGATCCGCTGGGCACGGCCCTGCCCTGGGAAGATCACAACCGGCTGCGGCGATGCAGCATGGCCAGACGAGCGCGAATGGCGCGTGGCATCCGCCCGGCGTACGGCGGCAGCCATGTCGAGCAACGAGGAGTAGCGCTCTTCCAGCACGCCCGGCTCGCCGGCAATCTCAGCTGGCTGCGCGGCTTCGGCCGCAGCGCGCGGCAGGCGGGGCATGGCCAGCACGTCACCATGCACGGCTGGACCAGACGCGATTGAGCCAAACGCGATTGAGCCAGACGGGGCTGGACCTGACAGGCCAGGCTCGGACGGCGTGTCAGAGAAAGAAGGTTCCCGGTCGGCACGCGCGGTTTCATCCATCGCATTGTCGAGCGCCCGGCGATGATCGGCAATGGCCAGGGCCAGCCGCTCCACCAGTTGGACCAGCCCAAGGCCATCGATATCGGCCTGGGCAACGGGCGAGCGCCCACCCTCGCCCACCGCATCGCGCGCCATGGCGAATAGCGACGGCGCGGGCGCTGTGGCCTGTTCGACGGCGAGCGGCGCTTCGGGTTCATCGTCGCTCTGGATGCCGTCCAGACTGGCCGCGTCTGAAACGGCCTCCATGGCCTCGGCCTCGGGCTCCACGACCGGCTCTGCGGGCAGCTCGGGCTCGACAGCGGCTTCCTGCGCCGGCTCGACCCGTGTCGCGTTTTCCAGGGCCTCGGCCAGGAACGGCGGGGGCACGAAGGCTTCGTCGTCCGTCTCGGGCGCGTCATAAATGGCAAAGGGATCGAACGCCCGAGGCGCGAACGACATGCCACCGGGCAAGTCGGCTTCTGCCGGAACGAATGCCAGGGGCGGTGCAACAGCATCGTTTTGCGAAACCAGCGGGCGGCGGCGCACTGGCGCTGCATCGTCAGCCAGAATCGCGGTTTCGGATTCGTCGATCATGTCCGCGCTGACGGTCAGCGGGCGGCGCGGTGGCGCATCTGGGTGCGCATCGCGCGCACGAACACGCGGCGCCTCTGCCGTCACGGCGTCGTCTTCGACAGAAAGGCGTTCGCGCTGCGGTCGATAGGGCGCGCCAAGCCGCAAGCCAACGATCAGGCCAAGCATGCCACCCACCCCGGTCAACAGCAGTGCCACCAGGGCACGCGCGGTAAAGCCGAGTGGCGGCGCAGCGGCAGCGACCAGGTGCGGCAACCCGCTCGCCACGACCACTTTCTGGACCAGGCCCACCGGAAGCGCAAAGCTGACCAGCCCGAACAGGGCGGCAAACCACAAGCCGGCAAAGGCGGGAAACAGGCGGTGCGCCGTAATCGGCTTGTGCCGGGTTGCCTTGCGCTTGCTCTTGCTCACCTGTGCATACCCCTGTTGATGCCGCCGCGCGCTGCTGATGCCCGGCGAATCGATTCCTGCGCAAGCCTGTGCCAGGCCCAATCCCCCAACATGTCAGGCAGCCAGCACAGGCTTGTCGAGCCCCTGGGCTATCAGGCCTTGGTAAACGGGAAGATAACGCGCCGCGTTGACGGCCCAATCGTGCGCGCGTTCGACAAACGCGCGGGCGACCTTGCGCTGCGCGTCCCATTGGCTGGATCGGGCAAACAGGTCCACCATCGCGCGTGCCAGTGCGGCCGGATCATCGGGCGCAAACAGCGTGCCGGTCTCGCCATCGCGGATCAACTCACGGTGGCCGCCCACATCGCTCGCTGCCACCAGCTTGCCCTGGGCCATCGCCTCGAGCGGCTTGAGCGGCGTGACCAGGTCGGTAAGCCGCATGCCCTTGCGCGGATAGCACACCACGTCGGCCAGCGCGTAGTAACGGTCCACCTCGTGGTGCGGTACGCGGCCGACGAAGCGGATCGCGTGGGCCGCAGCGCTCGCCGCCGCCTGCGCCTGCAAGGCCTCGGCCGCCGGACCGCCGCCCACCAGAAGCAGCCGCGCGCCCGGCACTTTCGCCACGATCGCGGGCATGGCCGCAATCATGTCGTCCAGGCCTTCATAGGGATAGAAACTGCCGAGGAAACCGATCACCGGCCCCTCGCCAAGCCCCAGCTGCGCCGCCAGTGCCGGATCGGGCGCGGGCGGCGTGCCGAACAGGTCCAGGTCCACACCATTGGGCATGATCGTGACCTTGCCCGGCGCCACCCCGCGCTTGACCAGGTCGTCCTTCAGGCCCTGGCAGATCGTGACAACGGCATCGGCGCCCGCCACCACGCGGTTTTCCACCTGCCGCGTGATCCAGTAGCGCGGCGATCCTTCGCGGCCGGTGCCATTGCCGACAGCCGCGTCCTCCCAGAACGCGCGGATTTCATAGACCACCGGCACGCCCAGCCGCTTGCCCGCACGAATCGCCGCCAGTCCGCACAGCGCCGGGCTGTGGGCGTGGAGCACATCGGGCCGCCATTCGCGCGCCACTTCGACAATGCGATCGGCGAGCGCGCCTGCCTCGCGCCATTCGCGCAGAACCGGCGGGCCGCCTGCCTCGCCCGCCGTGCGATAGAACAGCAGGCCATCGTGGGTTTCCGGGCCGGTGCCCTGGTCGGCCGGGTTGTAGCGGAACCCGGTCACGCCGCGCACATCGAGACCGTGGCCCTGCTGGGCCTTGAGGATCGCGCGGGTGCGAAAGGTGTAGCCGCTGTGCAGCGGCAGGGAGTGATCGAGGACGTGGAGAATCCGGGTCATGCCCGATGCTTGGCACATCAAGCCTTAACGCGCTGCAAATTACGCCCTTAACGCGGCGTCAACCCTGCGGCACTATGGCCAGCGCACAGACAGGTGGCGCAGGACGATGATCGACAAGATAACCATCTTCGTGCCGCACATCCTGATGGCGCTGATGATCTGGAAGCTGGTGCACCGGCCAGACCTTGACGACGATCCGGCCCTGCCCAACCGCCGCCAGCCGCTGCTTGGCCACCGCGCCACCCGCTTTGAAGCCGACGATCGCCGGCCCGATGCTTGACCTGTTCTTCACCGCGTTCTGCCTGGCGTTCCTGGGTGCCGGGCTGAAGCGGCCGTTCCTGTTCGTGCTGGCCTATGCCTATATCGACATCGTGGCCCCGCAGAAGGTCAGCTGGGGCTTCCTCACCCACATCCCGATTTCGCTGATCGCGTTTTCCTGCGCGCTGCTCGGCTGGATGGTGGCCGAAGACAAGAACGGCATCCGCGTCTCGCCCCGCCAGTTCGTGTTGCTGCTGCTGCTGGTCTATTGCGGCCTGACCACGCGCACGGCCGATTTCCCGGTGGAAGCGGCGGCCAAATGGTCGTGGGTGTGGAAAGCGTTGGTCTTTGCCCTGTTCCTGCCCCTCACCTTGCGCACGCGCCTGCGGATCGAGGCGCTGACGCTGACGATGGTGCTGTCTGTGGGCGTGATCGTCATCGGCGGCGGGATCAAGACGCTCAGTTCCGGCGGTGGCTATGGCGAATTGCGGCTGCTGGTGAACGACAATACCGGGCTTTACGAAGGCTCGATCATTTCCGCCGTGGCCATGGGGATCATCCCCCTTGCCCTGTGGCTGGCCAACCACGGCACGATCTTCAAGCCGGACTGGAAGGCCAAGCTCTTTGCCGCCGGAATCTGCTTTTCCTGCCTGCTGATGCCGGTGGGAACGCAGGCGCGCACCGGGCTGATCTGCGCCGTCGTGCTCGCCGTCATGATGCTGCGCTCCACCAAGCGGCGCATGCTCTATATCGGGGTGCTCTGCGCCGGCGCGCTGGTGGCGGTTCCCTTGCTGCCCTCAAGCTTTACCGAGCGCATGGGCACGATCAAGAATCACCAGGCGGACCAATCCGCCTCCACCCGCGTGGCCGTGTGGAAATGGACGATCGAATTTGCCAAGACCCACCCGTTCGGTGGCGGCTTCGACGCGTTTCGCCAGAACAGCGTGAGCTATGACACGGTCAAGGCCGACTACGCAGGCGACAACAACGCCGCGATCGAGACCGACCATATCGAGGAAAAAGGCCGCGCCTATCACTCGGCCTATTTCGAGATGCTGGGCGAACAGGGCTACCCCGGCCTCGCGCTATGGCTGCTGCTCCACCTGATGGGCGTGTTCCAGATGGAAGTGATCCGGCGACGATATCGCAACAACCCGCCCGAAGGCTTTGCCTGGGTGGCCCCACTCGCCGATGCGCTGCAGCAGGCGCAGATGTGCTACCTGGTGGGCTCCACGTTCGTGGGCATTGCGTTCCAGCCGTTCTGCTACATGCTGGTCGGGCTGCAGTGCGGGCTTTCGGCCTATATCGGCCGCGTCCGCCGCGCGGCGCCCGTCCCGTTCGTCCAGCGCCGGCCCGTTCCCGCCCAACAACAGGCGGGAACGGCGGCGATGGAGATCAGTTGACCGCAGCCAGCTTGCCACCACTGCGCGGCTTGCCATCGGCGGCATCGTCGCGCGTGGCAAAGCGGGCCATCCACGCCTCGATCACCGGGGCAATGCTCTTGCGCCAGCGCGAACCATTGAAAATGCCATAGTGCCCCGCTTCGGGCGCCATGTAGTATTGCTTCATGTCGTCAGGCACATTGGGCGTGACCTTGAGCGCCGCGCGCGTCTGGCCGATGCCGGAGATGTCGTCCTTCTCGCCCTCGATGCACAGGATCGCCGTATCGGTGATCGCTGCCAGGTCCACCGGCTGGCCGCGATGGATCAACTCGCCCTGCGGCAGCGCGTGGCGCTGGAACACCACGTCCACCGTCTGGAGGTAGAACTCGGCCGGCAGGTCGCAGACCGAACGATATTCGTCATAGAACGTCTTGGTCGCGTCGGCGCTTTCTTCGGCGCCCTGGACCATGTGCTGGAACAGCTTGTAATGGCTCATCATATGGTTGCCCAGGTTCATCGACATGAAGCTGGTGAGCTGGACGAACCCGGGATAGACCTGCCGCCCCGCGCCCGGATAGTTGTCGGGCACGGTGGTGATCACATTGTGCTTGAACCACACATAGGGCTTGGTCACGGCGTGATCGTTCACCGCTGTGGGGCTTTCCCGCGTGTCGATGGGCCCGCCCATCATGGTCAGCGTCAGCGGGCGGCACGGATGCTTTTGCGCCGCCAGCACGGCGGTGGCGGCAAAGGCCGGCACCGAAGGCTGGCACACTGCCATCAGGTGCGCGCCGGGGCCGACATGCTCGAGAAAGCCGATCACGTAGTCGATGTAGTCATCGAGGTCGAAATGGCCGTCGGCCAGGGGCACATACTTCGCGTCTGCCCAGTCGGTGATATAAACCTCGGCCCGTTCGACGAGCCGTTCGACCGTGCCGCGCAGCAGCGTGGCATAGTGCCCACTCATCGGGGCAACCAGCAGCAGGCGTGGTGCATCGGGCGCCAGGCCCTTGTGGGTGAAGCGCCGCAAGTCGCAGAACGAGCGCTGCAGCACCACGGTTTCCTGGACGGCGTGGGTTTGGCCATCCACTTGCACGGTACGGATGCCGAATGTCGGCTTGCCGCGCGGCGCGGTGGCATGGGCAAACACGTCAAGCGCGGAGGCCATGGTCTGGCTCAGGCCATTGTTGCTGAAGGGCAGACGGGGATCGTTGAGCACGTCGGCCATCATGGAGGCCCAGGCACTGCTCGCATTCATCAGCGACCGCTGAATTTCATAAGCTTTGTAGAGCACGGGGATCTAGCCTTTCTGTCGCCGAGTGCCGCCACCGGCCATGCCACCAGGCTTGGCGCAATGCGGCAATCTTGCGTTCGTTATCCCGATAATGCCTGTAAACCGCCTTGGCTGCAATGCAGCATGAAGGGCAGGGCCCAAGGTAATCGATCCACAACAGATGGGAACTTTGCAACAGCGCGCAAGACCTCTTTCGGTGCGGCGCGCCATGGGCTAGGTCCGCGCCATGGAAGAGGTTTCCCAGGAACTGCCGACACCGGCCACCCCCGCCCCCGGCGCACCCGTCACTCCCGGCCCAGGCCGTGTTCCGGGCACCGACTCCGCGCGGGCAACCGGTGTGAGCGATGCACCCGCCGCGCCGCCGACATCGCGCCGCCTTACGCCGCTGCGCATGATCTGGCGCGAAGCGCTCAAGTATCCGGGCCAGCTTGCCGCCGCGCTGCTCGCCCTGCTCACGACCTCCACCGCCACGATTGCCATTCCCGCCCGGTTCAAGGGCATTGTCGACCAGGCATTCGGCCCGCATGCGCAACCTGGCGTGATCGACCAGGCATTCCACGTCCTGCTGCTGATCGTGATCGTCCTGGGCTTTGCCACGGCGATCCGCTTCTATTACGTGTCGTGGCTGGGCGAACGCGTGGTGGCCGATCTTCGCGCCAACGTGCAGGCGAACCTCTTGCGCCTGCCGCCGGCCTTCTTCGAGACCAACAGCCCCAAGGAAATCTCCTCGCGGATGACGTCGGATACGGCGATCATCGAGCAGGTGGTGGGCACGACCGTATCGATCGCCCTGCGCAACACGATCACCGCGCTGGGTGGGCTGATCTACCTGTTCTTCCTGGCTCCCAAATTCACGGCCGGCCTGGTCATCGGCATTCCCGTGGTGATCTTCCCCATCGCCTGGTTCGGCAGCCGCCTGCGCAAGGTCTCGCGCTCCAGCCAGGACCGCGTGGCCGATATCGGCGCGATGACGGCCGAAGTGCTCGGCGCGATCCGCATCGTCCAGTCGTTCGGCCAGGAAGGCCGCGAGCGCGCGCGCTTTTCGGCAGCGGTGGAACGCACGTTCGACACCGCGCGCCGGCGCATCATGATCCGCGCGATCATGACGGCAGTGGTGATCTTCCTTGTCATGGGCGGCATCACCGCGCTGATGTGGCAGGGCGCGATGGGCGTGGCCAATGGTTCGCTCACCGGCGGCACGATCGCCGCCTTCGTGCTGACCGGGGGCATCGTTGCCGGCTCGTGCGGTGCGCTTACCGAAGTCTATGGCGATCTGCTGCGCGGCGCGGGTGCCGCCGGGCGCCTCAACGAACTGCTGCTCGAACAGCCCGACATTGCCCCGCCGGCGCGCCCGATCGCCCTGCCCAGCCCGCCGCGCGGCGCGCTCGCGTTCCAGAACGTGGCGTTTCGCTATCCCAGCCGGCCCGAAGTGTCGGCGCTGTCCGATTTCTCGCTGACCGTGGAACCGGGCGAAACCGTGGCGATCGTCGGCCCATCTGGCGCGGGCAAGTCCACCCTGTTCCTCCTGGCGCAGCGGTTCTACGATCCGCAGGGCGGCGTGGTGCGCATCGATGGCGTGCCCTTGCCCCAGGCCGATCCCGCGCAAATCCGCGCCCGCATGGCCCTGGTGCCCCAAGAAGCCGTGCTCTTTGCCGCCAGTGCGCGCGACAACTTGCGCTATGGCGCATGGGACGCAAGCGACGAGGACATCTGGGCCGCCGCGCGCGCCGCCAATGCCGAGGATTTCCTGCGCGCCCTGCCCGATGGGCTCGACACGTTCCTGGGCGAGGACGGCGGCCGCCTTTCGGGCGGCCAGCGCCAGCGCATGGCCATTGCCCGCGCCGTGCTGCGCAACGCGCCGATCCTGCTGCTCGATGAAGCAACCAGCGCGCTTGATGCGGAAAGCGAGCGCCTGGTGCAGGACGCCCTCGACCATCTCATGCAGGGCCGCACCACGCTGGTCATCGCCCATCGGCTCGCCACCGTGCGCGCGGCAGACCGCATCGTGGTGATGGACGGCGGGCGCATTGTCGAGCAGGGCAACCACGCCAGCCTGATTGCGGCCGATGGCCTCTATGCCCGCCTCGCGCGCATGCAGTTCGACGGCGCGTAAACCGCTTGAAACCCCGGCGCGGGCGCCGGATTTGCAGCGCTGGTCCACTGCCAAACCCAAACGTTACCGATTTGCCATGAAGGCTGTGCATCGTAGTGCTTGAAAGCAGTGCTGCACTGCGGCAAGTCGGTCGTCCATGGACAGCCATACCCTTACCGCCGTCATCCTCGGCATCGTCGAAGGCCTCACCGAGTTCCTTCCCGTCTCCTCAACCGGGCACCTGATCCTGGCCACCGAGCTTCTCGGCTTCAATGCCAAGGAGTGGGAAGTGTTCAACGTGGTCATCCAGTTGCCTGCGATCCTGGCGGTCGTCGTGCTCTACTGGCGCACGTTCGTCGACGTGGCACACGGCGCGTTGCGCGGTGAACGCGATTCGCTGCACTTCGTGCGCAACGTTCTGGTCGCGTTCATCCCGTCCGCCATCTTGGGCGTGCTGCTGAAAAAGAAGATCGACGCGCTGATGGAAACCCCGGCCGTGGTCGCGGCCGCGCTGGTGGTCGGCGGGATCCTGATCCTGGTGATCGAGCGGCTGGCGCGCCAGGGCGAATATGAACCGGTGAGCAAGCTGCCCCTGCCCAAGGCCCTCGCCGTGGGCGTGATGCAGTGCCTGGCGATGGTGCCGGGGATGTCACGCTCGGCATCGACCATCATGGGCGCGCTGACCATGGGCATCAATCGCAAGACAGCGGCCGAATTCAGCTTCTTTCTCGCCGTACCCACCATGTTCGGCGCCACGGCCAAGCAACTGTGGGACAATCGCCACGAGATGGCCAGCGGCGCAGCGAGCGTGGGCTGGGGCGATATCGCCGTGGGCGGCCTGGTTTCGTTCGTGGTCTCGCTCGTCGTGATCAAATTCTTCGTCACCTATATCGGCCGGCACGGCTTTGCGCCTTTTGCCTGGTACCGGATCGTGATTGGCGCTGGCGCGCTCGTCTGGCTCCTGGGCGCCTGACAGGCGCAGCCTTGCGCCGTTTTCATGGCCCGCCGCCCGGCTTCAAGGGGTTGGCGGGCCATTTATGCAAGGGCCGCGCGCAACGATTGGTCGCAAATGCGGAACCAATCCCCCCTCTGACGAATTATCCCGGACAGACAGCCATTCTTGGCATCAATTAAGGGGTTTACTGTCATGGGCCTTATTGTTCTTCTGATCGTCGGCGGCATCCTCGGTTGGCTGGCGAGCATCGTCATGCGCACGGATGGCCAGCAGGGCATCTTCCTCAACGTGGTGGTCGGCATCGTCGGCGCGCTGCTCGGTGGCTTCCTGCTCACGCCCTTCATCGGCGGTGGCAGCATCACCAACGGCATTTCGGCTGGCAGCCTGATCGTCTCGTTCCTGGGCGCCATCGTTCTGCTCGCCATCGTCAACCTGGTTCGTCGCGGGTCGGTGCGCTAAGCGCCCGATCCCCTCGGACACCTACTTATCCAACAGGGAGAGCCAATCATGAAGTTCACTGCCAAGCACGCCTTGCTTATTCCGGTCGCCGTTCTGGGTCTCGGCCTCGCCGCCTGCCAGAGCAAGCAGGAAGACGCTGCGGACAAGACGGCCGAAGGTGTGGCCGAATCGTCCGATGCCGCTGCCGACGCGATCGAATCGCAGGCTGCCGACGCCACTGGCGCTGCTGCCGACAAGTTGAACAGCAAGGCTGATGCCGTCCGCGCCGAAGGCAAGGATGAAGGCGCCGCCATCAAGGAAAACGCGGAAAAGGCCGAAAAGGCCAAGTGACGCTCTCCTGAAAGTCCGCTTGCGGGGCGCCGGGCATCTGCCTTGGCGCCCCGTTTGCGTTTCGTGCAAGCCCGCACTTTCACGCTGGGAGCCCCCACTTTCCGTCGTGAAGGGTTGACTTTCATGGCCGCCTACCGCAAGGGCCACCACCTGTCAGGGCGGCGCGCGCCGCCCCGTTTTGTTTGAGCAGCGGCGCGCAGACGCCTAGAAGGAATTCAGGACAAGCCCATGGCAAAGCCAACTACCGTCAAGATCCGTCTGGTTTCGACCGCAGACACCGGCTTCTTCTATGTCACCAAGAAGAATCCGCGCAACACCACCGAAAAGATGTCGTTCCGCAAGTACGACCCGGTGGTGCGCAAGCACGTGGAATTCAAGGAAGCCAAGATCAAGTGATCTGAAGGCGTTCCTTCCAGGAATACGCAAGGGCCGGGGCTTGTCTCCGGCCTTTCGCGTTTCTGGGCTTGGACGTTTGCAATAGGGCGGCGATCCGGCGATTCGGAACCGATGGGTTCACGGGCAGTTCAAGCCGACTGCCTCAAGGAGTGGCGATGAACAGCTTGACCAAAATCCTGGGCGCCGGTCTCTTTGCCGCGCTCGCCGTTTCGCCGGCCGTTCCCGCGGCCCTGGCCGCCCCCGCACCGGCGGCCGCCCCTGCTTCCGATGTCGATCGCGCCGTGGCTGCCTTGCGCGCCATTTCCTCGATGCGCGCCGATTTCGTGCAGACGGATCGCAATGGCCAGCGCCTGACCGGCACGCTCACCATGCAGCGGCCGGGCAAGATTCGCTTCCAGTACCAGCCCGGCGCGCCCATGCTGATCGTGTCGGACGGCGCGGCGCTGACCGTGATCGACTATGAAGTGCGCCAGGTTTCGCGTTGGCCGATCCGCAACAGTCCGCTGGGCGCGCTGCTCAATCCAGACAAGGACGTGGCCCGCTACGCCCGCCTGCTGCCCACCACTAGCCCGGACGTCTTGAGCCTGGAAGTGAAGGACCCGCGCCATCCCGAATATGGCACGCTGACCTTGGTGATGGTCCGCAAGGCCGGGGCGCCAGGCGGCCTGCAACTCGACAGTTGGGTCTCGCTCGATTCGCAGAACAAGCGCACCACGATTCGCCTCTCCAATCAGCAATACGGCGTGCCGGTGCCGGCGAACATGTTCCGCTATAACGACCCGAGGCCGCAAATCCGCCATTGATCGGGCGCTTATCGCAGCCCAGCCACGCCCGGTCAGCTTAACCAGGCCTTGTGCGACACTTTGCGAACAACCCCGCGCTTCCGTTCATCGGGCAGCAAGCGGCCGGCGCCTAGAACGGTTTCAGACGAGACGGACAAGACGGGTTTCCCCCCTGTTGCCCGGTCTGACTTCATCCTCTCGTCCAACCGCGTGACGAACGCACATGGAACCCTCGGACCATTGCCCCCGGTCCGGGGGTTTTCTGTTTTTGTGGCGTTGCGGGGCGTCCGGCGGGCTGCGAACGGCACCCGGCAGCGCTTCCGGTGCTCACGACCAAAAAAAGTCGCTGCGCGCCGGTTCTCGAACAGCACCATTCTCGCTCCCCCGCAAACGACCACCACAGCGCAAAAATGCGTTCCGGGCGAAGTCGGGAAGCGCGTTCTTTCTGATCCGCCTTGTCGGGGGATGCGGGGGGTCGTAAAGCGCGTGCATGGTTTCGATCGCCACCTGGAATATCAATTCCGTCCGCCTGCGCGCCGATCAGGTCGTGCGTTTTCTGCAAGAACAACAGCCCGATGTGCTGTGCCTGCAGGAAATCAAGGTGGCAGAGCACCTCTTCCCGCACGACGTGTTCGAGGCGCTCGGCTACACCCACCGCGCAATCCACGGGCAAAAGGGGTATCACGGCGTCGCCACGGTCAGCCGCCTGCCCTTCCGCGAGTTCAGCCGCCACGACTGGCAGGACAATGGCGAGGCCCGCCATGTTGGCGTCGAACTGCTCGGCGCGGGCCAGGGCATGATCCTGGAAAACGTCTACATTCCCGCCGGTGGCGACATTCCCGATCGCACGATCAATCCCAAGTTCGGGCAAAAGCTCGATTTTCTCGAACGCATGACGCGCTGGGCCGACAAGATCGACCGTCCCACGCTGATCGTGGGCGATTTCAACATCGCCCCGCTGCCCGAGGATGTTTACGACCACAAGGCGCTGCTCAAGGTCGTCAGCCACACCCCGCTCGAAGTCGAAACGCTCCAGCGTTTTGCCGATGCCCATGGCTGGGTCGATCTGGGGCGCAAGCATCTGCCCGCGCCCGAACGCAATTACTCCTGGTGGTCCTATCGCTCCTATTGGCGGCAGAAGGACCAGGGCCGCCGGCTTGACCACATGTGGGCCTCGCCCGATCTGGCGCCGCAAACGCTCAGCCATCGCTTTGTCGAGGAAACGCGCCGCTGGGACCAGCCGTCCGATCACGTACCCTTGATCACCGAGTTCGCCCTTTGACCACGCCGGCCGCCGCCACGCGCCGGGTTGCCCGCGCGCTGGACGCCCTGCGCCATGGCTGGGCTATCCGCGTGACGGACGATGCCGGCGGGTTCGATCTGCTGCCGGCGGAAACCGGCTTTGCCCAGCCCGGCCTGTTTGCGGCGCAGATGCTGATTTCCGCTGCCCGCGCCGCCACGCTCAAGCTGGGCAACCAACTCGCGGCAGCCATTCCCCATGCGCCAGTGCTGATTCACGGGGCTGAACCTTTCACACTGGCGATGGCGCGCAATCTGGCCGATCCGGCGCAGGATCTTGCCAGCCCCCTGCGCGGCCCGTTCCGCGCCGTGCCGATCGATGCAACCGATGCGGCGCAGGCGACAATGGAACTGGCCCGGCTTGCCGGTATCCTGCCCGCGTTCCTGGTAGCCAGCGGCGTGGACGTGGCCGAAACCGTGGCCGCCCGCGACCTGGTGGAATTTACCGACCCGCTCAACCTCACGATCCAGGCCCGCGCCCGGCTGCCGGTCGATGCCTGCGAAGAAGCCGAAATCATCGCCTTTCGTGCGCGCGACGATCTGCGCGAGCATGTGGCACTGGTGATCGGTCAGCAAGACAACGACGTCCCGCCCCTGGTGCGGCTGCACAGCGAATGCCTGACCGGCGATATCCTGGGCAGCCTGAAATGCGATTGCGGCCCGCAACTCCAGGCAGCGCTCGCCAGCATGGCCGCACAAAGCCGCGAAGGCGGCTGGGGCGTGCTTCTCTACCTGCGCCAGGAAGGGCGCGGGATCGGCCTGATCAACAAGCTGCGCGCCTACCAGCTGCAGGACCAGGGCTTCGACACGGTCGACGCCAACGAGCGGCTGGGCCTGCCTTCCGAAGCCCGCGATTTTCCCGTCGCCGCGCGGATGCTGGACCTGATCGGCGCGCGGCAGATCCGGCTGATGACCAACAATCCGGCCAAGGTCACCGCCCTCGAAGCGCTGGGGGTAACCGTGCTGGAACGCGTGGCGCACCAGTTGCCCGCCAACCCGCACAACGCCCGCTATCTCGACACCAAGCGCGATCGCACCGGGCACCTGCTGACGTAAGCCTGGGCTTCCACCACTCCCGACACTCTCTTGCGAAAGGGGTGGTGGTGATGGAAGCCTCGATCCAAGCGTTCAGAACGCCCGGAACATCACCAGCCCAACGCACAGCACCAGCACGGCCGTGCCGGCAATGCCCTTGGCCAGGTCTGCCCAGGTGAAGCGGTCGAGATGGTCGGCCCGAAAGCGGGCATAGCCGCGCCCGATTTGCTCGTTGCTGGCGATCAACCCTACGTCGAGCGCATTGGCTTCGCGCTTGAAGTAGGTGACGAGCATCCCATGCTCTTCGGGGGTCACATCGGGATAGCCGGCGAGCAGCGCTTCGACATGCGCACGGCGGGCGAGCGAGGTCTCGCTCTGGTTCTGGATGGTCATGGTATGGGTTATCCTGGCAAAACACGAGGGACCCGCGCCGCCAAGCGGCACGGGCAGATCAGAGGTTTTGTCAGGCGAGCGGGGGTGCGCGCGGCGTGCCTGGGGCGCGCAGCGGCAGCGTGTGCCGGGGTGGCCCGGTAGCATGGGGCCGGGGGCGCGGCACGGAAACGAAAGCGGCGGGCAAGGCCCCAGCGATCACCAGCACAACGGCCGGCAAGACCGGCACCGGCGGCAAGGCCACCATGCGCACGGCCGCCACTTGCGGGCGGGCCGGCGCCACGGCCATTTCCACCGTGTCGATCGAAAAGGCCGAACCGCTACGCAGCGCCACCGGCGCGGCTCCCGGCGCCAGCGCCGAAAGAGCAACGGTAAAAACCAGCAGCAACGCCCAGAGGCGCCCTGCCAGACGCAAAGGCAAACGGCTCAGCACGCTCTCAATCTAGGATAGGCCCGGCAGCGAGGCAAGGTCAGCGGCGCTCGAACCGGGCAATGCCGGGGCCGAGCGTATTGGTGCCAAGGTTGATCTTGTCGCCCGACCAGTCCGCCACGAACACCGTTGACCGGTTGAGGCCCGGCACCAGCCGCGCCGTATTGCCGGTGATGGTCAGGCCGTCGGCGCTGTGTTCGTGTCCTTCGGCCGCATTGGCGATGAAGGTACTGTAGTTCTCCTTGTCGGCACCCTGTACGAACCAGTTGCCGGAAATGAGCCCGGTCGCACCGATGGACAAGTCGATCATGTAGTTGGTGGTATGGCCACGGCTGTCGTCAAAGCTCGAATCGGTCACTTCGATCCGGCCGGCATGGCTTTTCACATAATGCCCGCCCGTGCCCTGCTCGAACCGGCTGCGGCGAATGACCACGCTGGCTTCGTCACCGAAATAGAGCGAGTGCGCGCATGACAGCCCCCTGTCGCACCGGCCAAGCCGCGTGAAAGTCGATTGTTCGATCACCACGTGCCCGGCGGGAAAGTTGGCTGACAGGATGCCCTGCTCGCTATCGCGAAACCAGGCGTTGCGCACGGTAAGATCACCGCGTTCCAACCGCACCCCCGCACCATTGGCATCGAAAGCGCGCATGTTCTGGAACACCAGCCCGTCGACATGCATCGACTGCCCGCGCATCACCAGCGCCGCTTTTTCCTCGCACACCTTGCCATCAAACACCGATTTTCCGGGAATGGCTGCAACATAGGTGACATTGCCATAGGGCTGCACCCCGCAATCGCGCCAAGTGCCCGGCGCCACGCGGATCGTGCCATCGCCCTGGCCCAGCGAATTGATGGCGTCCTGAAGCTTGTCGAAACCCTTGCCCGTTTCGACCACGGTGAAGGGAGCATCGGCGGCGTAGGCCGGCACGCCCTGCGCCAGCAAGGCGCCAGCGGGAATCGCGGCAAGCATGGCCACGGACAGGAGCATCAGACGCGCCCGCAAAGTGCGGTGCCGGCTCAGACGGGTTTGCAGTTCGGTCAGCATCGGCATGTTACTCGGCTCCCCACCTGATGCAGGCAGCCTACCGAAAAATGGTTGACCGAGCCTTTAGGTTCCAAATGCGCAAAGCTATGCGCGCCGCTGTGGTATTGCTGCCTCAGGCATAGGCGCGAATGGTTGCCAGGAATCGGTCGCCATAGGCATCGCGCTTGCGCGTGCCCACGCCGCTGATGGCGGCCAGGTCTGCCAACGACATGGGTTTGCTCGCCGCCATGTCGCGAAGCACGGCATCGTGGAACACGACATAGGGCGGCACATTGGCTTCCTGCGCGATTTCGCGGCGCAGCGCGCGCAGCGCGTCGAACAGTGGATCGCCCACGGGATTGAGCGCGGCCCCGCCGCCACCCTTGGACCGGCGCCGTTCGCCACGCTCCCTGACGGGCTGCAGCACGACCTCGACACGCGCTTGCCCCTTGAGGATCTCGCGCGCATCGCCGCCCAGCGCCAGCCCGCCATGCTCTGTCGGCACCAGGCTGCCGCGTGCCTGCAGTGCGCGGGCCAGTGTCTTGAGCAGCGGCGCCTGGTCGGACGGGACAATCCCGAATACCGAAAGCCCATCATGGCCTCGCGCTGTCACGCGCTCGTCCGCCACGCCGGTCAGCACCTTTTCCAGATGGCCCAGGCCATAGCTCTGCCCGGTGCGATAGACCGCCGAGAGCAGCTTCTGCGCCAGTTCGGTCGCATCGGTCAGGCCGGGCGGCTCCAGGCAATTGTCGCAATTGCCGCACGTTGCGGGTGGATCTTCGCCAAAGTGGCGCAACAGCACGGCCCGGCGGCACCCGGCGGTTTCGACCAGCCCGGCGAGCGCATCGAGCCGGGTTCGCTCGCCTTGCTGGCGGCTCTGGTCCAGTTCACCCAGCCGCTGGC
>Ga0070665_100002481_pt1 | contig 20316 bp, 22 predicted proteins | sample KBSS13metaG_FD_65862 | JGI IMG/M metagenome (GOLD analysis project Ga0070665, IMG submission 65862) | Switchgrass rhizosphere microbial communities from Kellogg Biological Station, Michigan, USA - KBS S1-3 metaG | ecosystem: Host-associated > Plants > Roots > Rhizosphere > Soil ...
GGTGTCGCCGCCGCCGGTGTCGCCGCCGCCGGTGTCGCCGCCGCTGTCGCCGCTGTCGCCGTCGGCCGTACCGTCCCCGGGGTCGGTGCTCTGGTGATCCCCGTGGTGGTCGTCGCCGGGATCGTTGCCGGGATCGTTGCCACCGACGGGCCCGGTGCCGTCCGGACCGTCGGCGGTCGGCTGTGCCGGGTCCGCGGCCGTGGGCGGCTGATGCTCGACGTTGTGATTCGGCGCCGGATGCTGCGCTGCCGGCAACGTGTCGTGCGCACCGGAGGTCGTGGTGTCTCGGTGGTGGGCACGTGCGGGTGCCGGCCCGTCGGGCCGATGGATGCCCACCGATCGGCCTGGCGGCGCCGGTTCGTCGTGGCGTGCGTCGGACAGGTGCGTCGCCGCCGCAGCAGCGCCCGCCGTGACGGCAGCGACGGCGGCGGCGATCACGACCGCGCGACCGGCCGGACCTCCGAACGCCACGGGTACCAGGACGCCGCCTCGCGTCGGAAGCGAGGCGGCCGCGAGCTCTGCGAGTTGGTCGACGAAATGGTCGTCCGGCTCGAGGGTCGAGATCTCGCACCTGAGGGAGCCGTAGGTCACGAGTCGGTCCTTCCTGGCTGGGGCTTCAGGGCTCAGTCGCCGCTGTTGTCGCCACCCTGGTCGCCACCATTGTCGCCACCATTGTCGCCGCCCTGGTTGCCCCCGGAGTCGTTTCCGGAGTTGTCGTCGCCCTGGTCACCGCCCTGGTCGCCCTGGTCGCCCTGGCCGTCGCCCTGGCTGTCGTCGCCCTGGCCGTCGCCCTGGCTGTCGTCGCCCTGGCCGTCGCCCTGGTTGTCGTCACCGGGCTCCTCGGTGGGGCTTTCCGTGGGGTCGTTGGTCGGGCTTTCCGTGGGGTCGTCAGTGGGGTCCTCAGTGGGGTCGTCAGTGGGGTCGTCAGTGGGGTCGTCAGTGGGCTCGTTGGTCGGGTCGTCGGTCGGGTCGTCGGTCGGGTCCTCGGCCGGCTGGGCGGGATCGTCCGCGGGGTCCGTCGTCTTCGCCTGACCGAGGGCGAGGTGCCGACCCTGGTCCACGTGCAGCCGGGTGTGGCCGTGGAGCGCGGCTGGGGCGATGTGCGCCGGCGCCCTGGTCGGCGTACCTGCCTGCGCGAACGCGCCGGCGGCGTAGCCACCGCCGACGGCCATCGCCGCGAGCGAGCCACCGACGGCGGCGATACGGCGGAGCTGGTTCCTGGTCATGACTCTCCTCTGGGGGGATCGGATCGTCCCTTCTGGAGTCCACTTGTCGCGAGGAGCCCGGCGCGTTACGTCTCGTCGAAGGAATTGACCATGAACTGGGCGGCGTGGGTGACGTAGTCCCAGAACTGCGCGTCCTGCTCGGCGGGGAGCGACACCTCGTCCAACGCGGCCCGGAAGTGGCGCAGCCAGTGGTCCTTCGCCTGCGGTGTGACCGCGAACGGCGCGTGCCGCATCCGCAGGCGCGGGTGACCACGGCGGTCGGAGTACGTCGTCGGCCCGCCCCAGTACTGCATGAGGAACATCCGGAAGCGCTCCTCGGCCGGCCCGAGGTCGTCCTCGGGGTAGATGGCCCGCAGGTAGGGGTCGTCGGCAACTCCCCGGTAGAACGCGGCGACGATCCGCGTGATCGTGTCCTCGCCGCCGATCTCGTCGTAGAACGTGGTCACTGATCGTCTGCCTCGGTGCTGCCCGGCGTGCGGTTCATGACGTACGACGTGGGGTAGGGCGCCTGGATGCCCTCGTGGTCGAAGCGCGACTTGATCCGTTCGCGCAGCACGCGAGCGACCCGCCACTGCTCCATCGGCGCGGTCTTGAGGGTGACCCGGACCGTGATCGCGTCGGGCGTGATCGCCTCGATGCCCCAGATCTCCGGCTCCTCGATGACCACCCCGTCGAACTCGTCGTCCTCCCACAGGTCGTGGATGACGTCGGTGAGGACGCGACGTACGTGGGTGATGTCCTCGCGGGCGCTGACCTGCACGTCGAGTACCGTGCGCGCCCAGTTCTGGCTCATGTTCCCGACCCGGAACAGCTCGCCGTTGCGGACGTACCAGACGGTGCCGTTGGTGTCGCGCAAGCGGGTCACCCGGAGGCTGACCGCCTCGATCGTGCCGCTGAGTCCGTCGCCCATGTCGACGACGTCGCCCACGCCGTACTGGTCCTCGAAGATCATGAAGATGCCGGACAGGAAGTCCTTGACCAAGGTCTGCGAGCCGAAGCCGAGGGCGACGCCGGCGATGCCGGCGCTGGCGATGATCGGGCCGATGTTCAGGCCGACCTCCGAGAGCATCATCGTGACCACGATCGCGGCGATGATGCCCGAGACGATGCTCTTGAGCAGGGTGCCCATCGTCTTGGCGCGCTGGACCCGCCGCGTCGAGCCGGCCGTCGGGGGCACGTGGTCGGCGCGCCCGAACGCGACCTGGCTGATCCGGTCGGGCAGGACTCCGTCCTCGGCCTTGCTGACGAGCTTGTCGATCAGGCGGTGGAAGATCCATTGCACGATCAGGGCGATCACGATCAGCGCGACCAGGGCTGCGGACTTCTTGGCCAACAGGTGCCCGAAGGTGGACCAGTCCGTGGAGTCGATTCCCATGACGAGCGCGGACATGAGGACCAGTATCCTCATCGCGTGACCCCGTCGACCCAGGCCCTGCGCCGCGCGGCGCTCGTTGTGGGCTCCGCCACGATCCTGCTCCTCGCGTACGCCGGACCGGCGGCCGCGGACATCCCGGACGGGTGGAGCGATCCCAAGCCGGTGCCCGTGCTGCACTTCCTGTTGCTCTTCGTGGGCATCCCGGTGCTGATCACGCTCGGGATCCTGGCCGCGGTCTACCTGCCCGGCGTCGCCCGCGGCGAGTCGGTCGCACCGGCCGGCGTACGTGCCGACGACCAGTGGTTCGGCGGGCGCCGCGACACCGCCGAGCTCGAGGCGGCCCCGACCCGGACGGACGGTGCCGAGGCCGAGCGCGACACCGGCGGTGCCGGCGGCAGCTGGTAGAGGGCGGGTTGGCGATGGCACGCGAGTTCACCGCAGCCCAGCGGGTCTCCCTCGACCAGACCATCCGCGCCGCGGAGCAGGTCTCGCGGTGCGAGTTCTCGGTGTTCGTCGGCGCGGCCGAGGGCGATCCGCGACGCTACGCCGAACGGCTCCACGGCGCCCTCTCGACCCCGCAGCGCTCGGTGCTGGTCATGGTCGACCCGGTGTCGCGCCTGCTCGAGGTCGTCACCGGCGCCGAGGTGCGTCGCGTGCTCACCGACCACGAGGTGGCCCTGGCGGTGCTGGCGATGCGCTCGGAGTTCGCCCGCGGCGACCTGCTCCGCGGGCTGCGCCGCGGGATCACCATGCTGGCGATGGCCGCGCGCGCCCCCCGCACCCTGCACGCAGAGGTCTGAGCGAGGACCCGTCCGGACCTGCGGCAGCCGGGCCGGACGGACCGCAGTGAAACCGGAGCGAGCCTGCTCGCGAGGTGGCCTGAGAATCAGGCCTGAGCGTCGCGGACCTGGGCGGCCAGGGCTCGGACGACGTCGGCCCGGCCCTCGCGCACGAACCGCTTGGCGGCCGCGGTCGCCGGCGACTCGTCCAGCCACCGGTCCACCCGCGCGACCAGCTCCGGGCTGCCCAGGGGCAGCGGGAACGCGTCCTCGAGCAGGTTCGACGCCATGTGGGTGCCCATCTCCTCCCACGCGGTGTCGGCCGCCTCGAGGTACCTCTCGAGGTACGGCGCCAGCAGCTCCTCCTGCCCGTACCGCATGAAGGTCTGGGCGATCGACCGGTGCGTCTCGTTGGGGACGTCGGGGTTCGCCACCAGCTCGCTCCAGGCTGCGGCCTTGGCGTCGGCGTCGGGGCGCGAGGCTCGCGCCGCGGCGGCGTTCTCCTGGCCCGAGATCGTCCGGTCGCGCTCGAGCTCGGCGTCGATCTCGTCGTCGCCCACGGCGCCGGCCTTGGCCAGGCCCACCAGGAGCACCCAGCGCAGGTCGGTGTCGATGTCGATCCCCTCGATCGTCGCCGTGCCGTCGAGCAGGCCGGCGATCTCGGCCTTCCCCTCGTCGCTGACCAGGGCGCCGGCGTAGAGACGCAGGAAGATCAGCTGGGCGTTGCTGCCGGGCTCGGCCTGGTGGAGCAGGTCGCGCAGCCCTGCCTCCCAGGTCGCGCGGAGCTCGGCCCGGCCGGCCGGGTCGGAGTAGAGGTTGGTGGCGAGGGCGGCGTAGCCGGGGATCGCGCGGATCCCGAACGCGTCGGTCTCGCTGCCGACGTTCTGCAGGACCAGGGCGACGTAGTCACGGGCCGCCATCTCGGCGTCGCGCGTCATGTCCCACGCGGCACCCCAGCACAGGGCGCGGGCCAGCGAGTCGTCGAGCATCCGCAGGCCCCGGACGACGGTGGCAAGGGAGCGCTCGTCGAGCCGGATCTTGGCGTAGGTCAGGTCGCCGTCGTTCAGCAGCAGGAGGTCGGGCTGCTGCTCGCCGACCAGCTCGTCGATCGTGGAGAGCTCGCCCTCGATGTCGAGCTCGACGTTGCGTCGCCGGACCAGGTGACCGTCGTGCTCGTCGTAGAGGCCGATGCCGACACGGTGTCGGCGCAGGGTCTGGTTGTCGCCCGCCGCCGTCTGCCTGACGCCGAACGACGCGTAGGCGCCGTCCGCGGTCAGCTCGAACTCGGGGGAGAGGGTGTTGACGCCGCTGGTCTGCAGCCACTCCTTCGCCCACGCGTCGAGCTCGCGGCCGGACGCCTTCTCCAGGGCGGTCAGCAGGTCGACGAACTCGGCGTTGCCGTAGGCGTGCTCCTTGAAGTACTGACGCAGCCCGGAGAGGAACTCGTCGATGCCGACCCACGCAACGAGTTGCTTCAGCACCGAGGCGCCCTTGGCGTAGGTGATGCCGTCGAAGTTGACCTCGACCGCGCGCAGGTCGTAGTTGTCCGCGGCGATCGGGTGGGTCGAGGGCAGCTGGTCCTGGCGCAGCGCCCAGTTCTTGCGCGCGTTGGTGAAGCCGGTCCAGGACTCGGTGAACGCCGTGTTCTCGACCGCTGCGTGGTAGCACGCCCACTCGGCGAACGACTCGTTCAGCCAGAGGTCGTCCCACCACTTCATGGTCACCAGGTCGCCGAACCACATGTGCGCCATCTCGTGCAGGATCACCGAGCAGCGGAACTCGTAGAAGGCGGAGTCCTGGCGGCTGCGCGGGAGGTACTCGTCGCGCAGGGTGACGGCGCCGGCGTTCTCCATCGCGCCGGCGTTGTACTCCGGGACGTAGAGCTGGTCGTACTTCTCGAACGGGTAGGGGAAGTCGAAGGCCTCCTCGAAGAACTCGAAGCCCTGCTTGGTCATCAGCAGGAGCTCGTCGGTGTCGAGGTGCTCGACCAGCGCCTGACGGCAGTAGTGGCCGAGCGGGATGGTGCCGTTCTTGCCCTCGTAGGCGTCGAGGTGCTCGTGGTACTCACCCGCGATCAGGGCGGTGATGTACGTCGACATCCGCTTCGACTCGGGGAAGCTCCACCGGGCCTTGCCGCCACCCAGTGTCTCGGGCTCCGGGGTCGGCGCGTTGGAGACGACCTTCCAGTCCTCGGGGGCGACGACGGTCCAGGTGTAGACCGACTTGAGGTCGGGCTGCTCGAACGTCGTGAACACGCGGCGGGCGTCGGGCACCTCGAACTGCGTGTAGAGGTACACACGGCCGTCCACCGGGTCGACGAAGCGATGGAGTCCCTCACCCGAGTGGGAGTAGGCGCAGTCGGCACGCACGACCAGCTCGTTCTCGGCCTGCAGGTCGGTCAGCCGGATCCGGCTGTTCTGGTACGACGACGCCTCGTCGACCGGCTCGCCGTTCAGGGTGATCTCGTGGATGATCGCGCCGACCAGGTCGGCGAACGTCTCGGCGCCCGGCTCACGGCAGGTGAACCGCAGCGTCGTGGTGGACTCGAAGGTCTTGTCGCCGGTCGTGAGGTCCAGGTCGATGGAGTACGACGTGACGTCGAGGAGAGCGGCGCGGGTGGCGGCCTCTTCCCGAGTGAGGTTGGTACCAGGCATGACCTGATCCTGCCCGAACGGACCCTCCCCGCGTTAGCGGGGAGGGTCCCTGAGAGGAAATTTGGCCGAGTCGTGATCTGGGATGAGTCGTGTGCTTCATCCCGTCCCGGCGTCGTCCGGGAGCTGTCCGGGCGTCGACAGGTACATCCTGGGCACGTGGCCTCTCCAGATGTGGAGTCCGCGTTCGCGGGCTGCTTCCTCGGCCGGATGTCGCCCGACCTGACGCGGACGCTCCTGGCGAGGGGCGTTCGGAGCGAGTACCCCGCCGGCACCACCATCTACCGGTCGGGAGACGCTCCGCGGACGCTGCTCGTCGTGAGCGGTCTGCTCCGGGTGTTCATGAGCTCTCCGGACGGACGGGAGGTGACGGTGCGGTACGCCCGCGCACACGACGTTCTCGGGATCGCCGTCCTGGTGGGGGGTCCGGCGGACGTCGGCGTCCAGACACTGGCGCCGTCGACGCTCTACCGGATCGATGGTGCTCACCTGGCGGCGAGGGCACGCGGTGACGGTGAGGTCGCCTGGGCGCTGGCCGAGGAGCTCAACCGCCGGCTCTACGAGAACCTGCAGCAGACTGCCGTCCACGCGTTCGGGTCGGTGCGGCAACGGGTGGCCATGCACGTGCTCGACCTGGCCTCGGCACAGCAGGGACCGGGCGGCCCCCTCGTCGCACGTGTGTCTCAGCAGGAGCTGGCCGAGGCGGTCGGCTCCGTGAGGGAGGTCGTGGCCCGGGTGCTGCGAGACCTGCGCTCGGCGGGCTTGGTCACCACTGTGCCGACCGGTGTCCACGTCATCGATCCGACCGGGCTGCACGACCAGACCTGGAACCCGGGGGCCGGGTGACGACCCTCACGACGGACCGCTACCGATGTCACAGACATCCGGCGCACGCCCGCGAAGGCTGGTCGCCATGAGATTCACCAACACGATCACGATCGATCGGTCGCAGAACTCGGTGTTCGCCTACCTGGCGGACCTCGAGAACCTCCCGAGCTGGAACTACGCCATCCAGGAGACCCGTCAGGTCACCCCGGGCCCGGTCGCGGTGGGTTCGCGGTTCCTCCAGATCCGGACCGTCCCGGCGTACCGGGAGGAGAGCCTGGAGGTGGTCGAGTACGAGGCGGGTCACAGGCTGACGATCCAGGGCACGTTGAACACGCTGCCGGCTCGGTTCGGCTACCTCCTCGAGTCCGACGGTCGCACCACCGTTCTCACCAACACCGTCGACCTCGAGATCCGTGGCCCGCTGACCCTGGTGGCGCCCCTCGCCGTACGCCAGATCAAGTCTGCGGTGGCGGCCAACCTCGAGGTGCTCAAGCAGATCCTCGAGACCGCACCCTGAGCTCGACCGGGAATACCGTCCCGAGTCCGTAGGTTCCCGATGGATGTGACCACCACCTCGGAGAACGCCCCCACGACCCGCGACACGGCCGATTTCTGGTTCGACCCGCTCTGCCCCTTCGCCTGGATCACGTCACGCTGGATGCTCGAGGTCGAGCAGGTCCGCGACGTCAACGTCCACTGGCGCCCGATGAGCCTGCACTTCCTGAACAAGGACCGCGAGGAGCTCCCCGAGAGCTATCGGGCGAGCTCGGCGCGCGGTCTCCCGATCGGACGGGTCCTGATGGCGACCCTCCAGCACGAGGGCGAGCGGGCCCTCGGTCGGCTCTACACCGCCCTCGGCACGAGGATCCACCACGAGAAGCAGGAGCGTGACCGCCTCCTCGTCGAGCAGTCGCTGGCCGACGCCGAGCTCCCGGCCTCGCTGATCGACGCCTACGACGACGCGTCGTACGACGAGCCGCTGCGGCTCTCCCACCAGGAGGCCATCGACCGGGTCGGCGACGAGGTCGGCACCCCCACCATCGCGTTCAACGGCTCGGCGTTCTTCGGGCCGGTGCTCACGCGCATCCCGCGCGGCGAGGACGCCGGACGGCTGTGGGACGGCACCATCGCGGTCGCCGGCTTCCCGTACTTCTTCGAGATCAAGCGCACCCGCACCGGCGAGCTCGACTTCAGCTAGCCCGTCGTCGGTCGAGCCTGTCGTCGTCGGTCGAGCCTGTCGAGACCACGGCGAAAACCCATGGCTCGCCCTCACTAGGCTTCTCGACATGAGTCATGTCCTGTCCGCCGTCGCCTGGCCGTACGCCAACGGCCCGCGCCACATCGGCCACGTGGCCGGTTTCGGTGTGCCCTCCGACGTCTTCAGCAGGTACATGCGGATGGCCGGCCACGACGTCCTCATGGTGTCCGGCACGGACGAGCACGGTACGCCGATCCTGGTGGCAGCCGATGCGGCCGGCGTCAGCGCCAAGGACCTCGCGGACAAGAACAACGACGTGATCGTGCGCGACCTGGTCGACCTGGGGCTGTCCTACGACCTCTTCACCCGCACCACGACGGGCAACCACTACCGCGTCGTGCAGGAGATGTTCACGACCGTCCACCGCAACGGCTACATGGTGGAGCGGACGACGAAGGGTGCGGTGAGCCCGTCGACAGGCCGCACCCTGCCCGACCGCTACATCGAGGGCACCTGCCCGATCTGCGGGTACGGCGAGGCGCGGGGTGACCAGTGCGACAACTGCGGCAACCAGCTCGACCCGACCGACCTGATCAACCCGCGCAGCAAGATCAACGGCGAGACGCCGGAGTTCGTCGAGACGCAGCACTTCTTCCTCGACCTGCCCGTGCTCGCCGATGCGCTCGCGTCGTACCTCCAGGGCCGTGAGTCGTCGGGCACCTGGCGGCCCAACGTCATCAAGTTCTCGCTGAACCTGATCGAGGACCTGCGTCCGCGGGCGATGACGCGCGACATCGACTGGGGCATCCCGGTGCCGGTCGACGGCTGGCGGGACAACCCGACCAAGCGGATGTACGTGTGGTTCGACGCGGTGATCGGCTACCTCTCGGCGTCGATCGAGTGGGCGCGACGCCTCGGCCAGCCCGAGCGGTGGCGCGAGTGGTGGAACGACCCCGAGTCGCTGTCCTACTACTTCATGGGCAAGGACAACATCGTCTTCCACTCCGTCATCTGGCCGGCCGAGCTGCTGGCGTACGACGGGAAGGGTGCGATCGGCGGGGAGCCGGGGCCGTTCGGCGACCTGCAGCTGCCCACCGAAGTGGTCTCCAGCGAGTTCATGACGATGGAGAGCAAGCAGTTCTCGACCAGCCGTGGCCACGTCATCCTGGTCGGCGACATGCTTGCCCGCTACCAGCCCGACGCGCTGCGCTACTTCTTGTGCGCGGCGGGCCCGGAGACGTCTGACTCCGACTTCACCTGGGCCGACTTCGTGCTGCGCACCAACTCCGAGCTCGTCGCCGGCTGGGGCAACCTGGTCAACCGCACCGCCACGATGATCAACAAGAGCTTCGGTGAGATCCCGGCCGTCGGACCGCTCGAGCCGGTGGACGAGGACGTGCTGGCAGCCGTCCGGAAGGGCTTCGACACCGTCGGTGACCTGATCGGCCGGCAGCGGCTCCGCACCGCCGTCGCGGAGGCGATGCGGGTCGTGGGTGAGGTGAACAGGTACCTCACGGCCACCGAGCCCTACAAGATGAAGGACGAGTCGCAGCGTGAGCGGCTCGGCACCGTGCTCCACGTGGCCGCCCAGTGCGTGCTCGACTGCAACACCATCCTCTCGCCGTTCCTGCCGTTCTCGGCGAACGCCGTGTGGACGGTCTTCGGGGGTCGGGGCGAGTTCATGCCGATGCCGCGGATCGACCACGTCGAGGACCTCGACCCCGACGACGGCGCCGGGCTGCACGTCTACCCGATCATCACCGGCGACTACTCCGCCACGCCCCGCTGGGAGAGCCGGCCGGTGGAGGTGGGTGCCACCGTCGAGAAGCCGACTCCGGTGTTCACCAAGCTCGACCCGGCCGTGGTCGACGAGGAGCTCGCCCGGCTCGAGGCCTGACCGGGCACCTCAGGTGCGTCGGTGGAAGGTCCATTCGCCGTCGGGTCGTCGTCTGAGGTCGAAGCGGGTGTCGTGCGCTCGGCGATGGTGGTGTCCGCAGAGGGGGAGTCCGTTGTCGAGGTCGGTGGCTCCGCCTGTGGCCCAGGATCGTCGGTGGTGGTGGATCTCGCACCAGGCGAAGGGGCGGTGACAGCCGGCCACGGCACAGGTGTCGTGGAGCAGGGCGTAGGCGCGGCGTTGGGTGCGGGAGTGGAGTCGTCGGGCCCGACCGAGGTCGAGGGGCACGGAGTCGCCATCGAGGACGGCGGGGACCAGGCCGGCGTTGCAGGCGAGCCGGCGGGCGTCGCCGGCGCTGATCGCGACGCCGGTGTCGAGGCCGGCCACACCCAGGCCGGTGAGCAGCGCCTCGAGGTCGATGGTGACCAGCACCTCGCAGCCGTTGCCGCCGTGTCCGGGCCACCCGGTGCTGGGGAGGTGCTCGATCAGCTCGCAGAGGGCGGCGCCGTGGGTCTCGTAGCGGTGGGCGCCGTTGTCGGTGCCGAGGGCGGTGGGGTCGGTGACCTGGTGGCCGTGCTGGTCGCGGGAGAGACGGCGGGGTGCGGTGAGCCGGTCCAGGGCCTGGGTGAGGAGGTGGCCGTGCAGCTCTGGGATCCGGAACCTGCCGGAGAACGAGCCGTCGGCGTTGTCGTGCAGGGCCAGGAAGGTCTCGGCCTCGGCGGTCCGGGTCTCCCGGCCGAGCAGGATCGCCTCGTGCCGATCGGCCAGGGTGACGTCGATCAGGGCGAACATCCGCCTGGCGGTCTGCCGCAGCCGCTTCGCATCGGTCGGCCGCCCGGTCCTGGTGCCCTGGCCCGTGGCCCTGGCCACCAGCCACTCCTCCGCCTGCCGCACCTGGTCCGCGGTGGCCTCGACCGGTGCCTGTTCAGCGGCGTTGACGATCACCCGGACCTGCTCGACCCGCAACCGACCGGCCACGAACGCCTCCCGGGTCGCGGCGTACTTCTCCTGGAGGAGCCGGGCGATGCGCAGCCCGCCCGCCGCCTGCTCACGCGTGCTCCCGGTCAGCCGCGCCAGCCAGGCATCGGTCCCGGTCTCGGCCGTGTCCTCGGCCACCCGCCGCCGGTCAGCCTCCGCCGACAACGCCCACCGCAACGCCGCGGCTCGCGACTCCACCCGAGCCAGCGCGGAAACCGCAGCACCCAGCGCATCGTCGTCCAGCGACCCCACCGGTGCATCCCCGGCCCGCGCCAGGCATTGGTCGACTTCAGCCAACAGCGACCCCACCGTCGACTCGACCACCGGCGGAGCCGGCGACCGGTGGAGCAGAGCGGTGCTCATACCTGTATGGTATCGAACACACGTTCGATCCACAAGGCTGCCGCGTCCTTGTGAAGATCGTCCGAGTCCGCGCGACCGTGCTGCCACCGGGCCCCGCCGATGAGCGGTCGACCCGCGATCGCCTCGTACGCTGCGATCCGTGAACGTCCAGAGCATCGACCCACGAGACACGGAGTGGGAGGTTGAGGGACCCGCCTATCGGGTCTACTTCTGGCATCAGCAGCTTGCGCCCGCGGGGATCCCTCAAGAGCGAATGGGTTTTCAGAGCGTCGAGTACCGCTTGAGCGGAGCCATCGACGTTGGCGAGGTGCTCGAGTGGGCACGGGCGACCGCTGGGCCCAACCAGACGTTCACCCTGTACGTCGAGCATCGCCATGGCGACAGCCCCGGTCTGATCCACCTGATGGGCGTCGACCCAACTGTGCTCCCATCCTGAGCGCTCGCACCGCTGTCCGCGCTCACCTCATGCGATGACCGCCGCACAGGAAGGGTCGATGTGCGAGGGTGCCCGAGTGCACCGCGTCGCCTTCTGGTTCTCCGCGCTCATCGCCCTGATCTGCGTCCTGGTCGTCGTTGTGACCGTCGTGATCACTGGACGAGACGGGACCGTCGCGAACTGGTCCGCGGTCCTGGCTGGTGCTGCTCTCGTGGCTTCTCTACCAGCATGCGCGGCGGGGAGCGCTCAGCGACTGATCGGCCGCCTGTGCCTGACGCACTCTCATGCCGCTTTCCCTGAGGGTCCACATCGGTAGGGCTGAGACGGACGGTCTCACTCGCGGGGAGGGAGGTCCTTCCAGTCGTTGTACTGGATACCTCCAGTGCGGAGGTGCTCTTGGTCAGGCGTCTTGCCGGCTCGCAGGTGCGCTCGATAGAGCGGGCTGCGAACAAACCACGCAGTGAAGCCGATCGCCGCGACCACCACGATGACGTAAAAGACCATGACCCACGCCCATTCCGCGTTGGGTGGCCACGGTACGCCGCAGGCCTCTCCCGTGTGGCCAGTTGCTAGTTGCGCGTTTGCCGGACCTGCCCGAACGTCTGCTCAAGCCGACGCCCCGGTCGCACACACATGCTGATGTCCCCCGGGACGCGCTCACAAGCCGCCGAGTCGCGGCGTCGGCGCCGCCGGCTGATGCGCTGAGGGCGCGCTGGTCTGTCGAGATGAGGGCGCTCGGGGAGCGCGGAACAACCTGTTCTGGCAGGGTCGCGGTGTGAGCCTCGATCCAGTGGAAAGCAATCCGGAGCACTACAGGGTCGTTTTCGAGAACGACCTCGTCCGCGTGCTCGAGTACTCCGACGAGCCGGGCGACAGGACGACCCCGCATCGACATCCCGACAGCGTCATGTACACGTTGAGCACGTTTCGAAGGCGTCTGGTCTCCGGCGACGTGCAGCGCGAGGTGGAGCTACAGGCAGGCTCCGTGGGATGGCTGCCGGCCCAGGAGCACCAGGGCGAGAACATCGGGGACACACCCACGAAGGCCCTGTTCGTGGAGCTGAAGAGCGGGGCAGGCTCGACCCCGGACGCCGGCCGTCTGGGCCCGGAGGCCACCTGAGCCGGTCGCCCGCGCCGGCACGCAGGTGCTACCACTTCCTCCGACCGAACCTGCGAGCCAACCGGCCGACCAACGACCTCGGCGGCTTGATGTCGACCAGGGTCGACCCATCGGGCGGCGGGAGGTCCGCAGCCTGCTCGGCCGAGAGCGTCGTGCGGACGTAGGCGGCGTAGATCGAGCCGATCTGATCGGCGTCGACGAACCGTGCGCCGTCCGCCGTCTGGACCACGATCCCGTCGAACACGGAGACCTTGTCGTCGACCAGCACGGACCGAACCGTGCCAAAGGGGTGCCCCTCGCTCGTGTGCACCGGCGTGCCCGGCTCGAGCGCGGTGTAGGCGATGGGGTCAGGCTCGTCAGCCATGTCGCAACCCTAGGGCCCTTCACAAGCCGCTCCTCGGTCGATCAGGAGCGCCGGCCGACCTCGGCGACGCGAGGCACCTGCGCGACCGCGTTGACGGCGACCGAGAAGAGCAGCAGCGCGATCGCCCAGCCGTGATGACCGGCGTCCCACAGCGCAAGGGACGCCAGTCCGAAGACGATCACCTTCGCCACGGGTCGCCGCAGGTCGCCTCCGAACCGGGCCTTGGGCGACGCGAAGAGGCCCCAGGCGATCATCGCCAGGAGTGGCAGGACGACGACGAGCAGCCAGCGCGGCGTACCGACCTGCCAACCCCACACGCCGAACGCCGCCATCGCGAGCAGCTCGTCGACGAAGACCAGCGTCAGCACGCCCCAGGCGAATCCGTCCACGCGCTCAGAATCCCCGGGCCGCGGAGGGACCGAGGTCGGTGCGGAAGGCGTGCCACAGGTCGCGCGCGGCGCCGGGCCGGTGCTCGGCGATCGTGCCGGCCCGCTGCATCTCCGCGAGGTTCGCCATCCCGAGGTACGCCGCACCCAGGGCGGCGACGGGGAGCGAGACCTCGGGCTCGTCGTCGGTGCGGGTGGCCTCACCGGTGCCGTCCTTGACCCGGATCCGCCACCGCCCGGCGTTCCACGGCGCCGACTCGTCCGCGACGTCCGCCACGACGTCGCAGTCGGCCTCGTAGCCGCGCGCCGCGAGCGCCACCGGCAGGTCCACGAGGCGCACCCACAGGCTGTCGTAGGTCTTGACGTCGCTCAGCCCGCGTGGCCCTTGCACCCACGACAGCAGGGGGTCGCTGCCGGCGATGCCGTAGACGGTCACCGAGCCGGAGAGGTCGAGGTCGGTCACGCGGCGCATCAGGGCGAGGCGTGCAGCTGGGCCGCCCGACAGGGTCGAGACGCTGACCTCGGCCGCGGGTCGCGAGTTCGGCCACTTGTGCTTGCGCTTGAACACGGCGTAGCCGACGTCGCGGCCGTCGCGCACCGCGATCAGGATCCTCGGCGGCTCGGTCTCGCGCACGTCGTCGGCCGTGACATGGCTGAGGTCGTCGTAGAACTCGGGACCCCCCACGATCGTGCCGACACACGTCTCCATCAGGTCGAGGTCGATCTGACGACGTCGGGTGCTCATCCCCGGGTCGTTGACCGTGCCCATCCGCGTGGTCAGAGCGGCGGCCTCGTCCTCCAGGTGGGGCGCCGTGAACGTCGACCCACGGCCGACCCCCACCTCGAGCTCGAGGGAGGCCAGGCCGTAGCCGTGCCGACCGTAGATACCCGGCTCGCTGGCGTGGAGCGCCGACAGGTGCCCGCCGTCGCGGTAGGTCTGCTCGAAGTGGTGTCGCATCATCGCGGTGAGCAGGCCACGGCGACGGTGGTCGGGGTGGACACCCACCCAGGTGAGGCCGGCGACCGGGACAGCGCGGCCGTGGCCGTCACCGTCGGGGACGGACAGCTGCATCGGGCGCACGCCGTAGATGCCGGCGTACGTCGCGGGGTCGACGTCGGCGCCGACGACCTCGGCGGCGAACCGCTGGTCGTCCGGGACGCCGCGCAGCTGCACCTCGAGCGGGTCGGTGCCGGGGCTGTCGAACCAGACCAGCTTGTCCGAGGCGAGAAAGCGCTCCGGGTCGGTCGCGCGTTCGACGCGGATCTCGGGTCGCTGGTCGTCGGCCATGTCCTCTAGGAAAGCGGCGGCGTCGTGGGCTGTCCAACGACTTTGGCCCCGATCGGGGCCGAGGTCAGTGATGGAGCTCGGCGAGCTTCGCGAACGCGCCCTGCACGACCTCGGCGACGGACACGCCGTACACCTGCCGGAACAGCTTCGGGGTGAGGGCGTCGGCGTTTACGTCCTGGTACTGGGTCCGGTAGGCCTTGAGCAGCTCGATCAGCTTCGAGACGCCCCCGCGGCCGACGAGCCAGGCGACCGCGGCCTGCGAGACGGGGTAGTTGACGCTCGGGTCGGTGTTGAACAGGCCGATGCTCGGCAGGGCGCGGTCGGCGTGCATCAGCGAGGAGTAGAGCGAGGCCGGCACCTGCAGGGCCGAGAAGTCGTCCGGGTAGTACTGCACCCAGGTCGCGACGCCCTCGGTGAGCCATTTCGGGCTGCTCCCGGAGTAGGCGCGCAGGAGGTAGTGGGTGAGCTCGTGGCGCAGGATGCCGGCGTCGGAGACGACGTCGTCGACCAGCTTCGGGTTGACCTTGATCGCGGTGCCGGCGAGGCCGGTGGCCTGGTCACCGAGCGGGTCCGAGGCGGTGAGGGGGAAGGTGACCGCGGCCGCCTCCTGCTGCGAGACCGAGCTGAAGTCGTAGGCCAGGCCGTTGGTCGTGGCGTCCACCAGCACCCGGTACGACGCGGGGACGCCGAGAAGCTGTGCGTCGTAGGAGATGTCGTCGCGGACGGCCGTGGTCAGTCCGTCGAGCGAGTCCGCTGCGGACCTGTCGACGATGACCGTCAGCGGGCCGTCGCGGCGTGCCACCACCGGGACGCCGTACCAGGGGCGCTCCTGCGGAGAGTCGAAGTGGCCGGAGTCCTTCGGCTGGCTGACCGCGCCGACGAGCCAGTGACCATCACGTCGGACGAAGGACATGGTGACGGGGTTGGACACCGCAGCGGTGAGCGTCTCGGCGATCCGGAGGTGCTCGACGACCTGGGGGTGCAGGACCGGGTCGCCGCCCGGGATGCGGGCCGGCACGAGGGCGGAGGTGTCGACGGCGTACGACAGCCCGGTCACGTCGAGCTGCGAGAGGTTGTCGAAGAGCACGCGCTGCTGGGCGACCAGCTTCGGCTGCTGCGGATCGACCGTCGCGACGAACGCCTTCTCGTCGTCGCCGAGGACCGCTCGGGCCTGCGCGGCCAGCAGCTTCCGGATCGCCCGGAAGTCCTGCGGCCTCGGCTCGAAGGACGTGCTGCCACCGTGGTCGGACGAGCTCGGGGGAGCGGTCGCGCTGGAGGGCGCGGTGGAGGTGGAGCTGCCCGCGCCGCAGCCGGCGAGGAGCGTGACCGCGCCGGCCAAGGCGAGCGAGCTCGACCCGAGTCGTCGCAGCATGCCAGGACTGTAGACGAGCGATTCCCGCCGTCGGCGCGGGCTGGCACCATGTGCGGATGCGCGTCCACCTCGGCACCGACCACGCCGGCCTCGACCTCAAGCAGCACCTCATCGACCACCTCCGCGGGCAGGGGCACGAGCCGGTCGACCACGGCGCGTTCGTCTACGACGCCCTCGACGACTACCCCGTGTTCTGCCTGCGCGCCGCAGAGGCCGTCGTCGTCGACCCGGGCAGCCTCGGTGTGGTGATCGGCGGCTCGGGCAACGGCGAGCAGATCGCCGCCAACAAGGTGCGCGGGGTGCGGGCGGCCCTGGCGTGGAGCGAGGAGACCGCGGTGCTGGCCCGTCAGCACAACGACGCCAACGTCCTCTCCGTCGGCGGCCGGATGCACACCGTCGACGAGATGACCCACTTCGTCGACGTCTTCCTGAGCACCGCCTTCACCGGCGAGGAGCGACACGTCCGGCGGATCGCCATGCTCGCCGACTACGAGCAGACGGGAGACCTCCCGCCCTTGCCGGCCAGCGCCCAGGCGACCGACCACGCGGAGGAGGGCCGTGCCTGAGGGTCACACCCTGCACCGGCTCGCCACCGCGCTCACCGACACGTTCGCCGGACACCCGGTCCGCGTGAGCAGCCCGCAGGGCAGGTTCGACATCGAGGCGACCCAGCTCGACGGATCGACCCTGCTGGTCGCCGAGTCGGCCGGCAAGCACCTGTTCCTCGACTTCGACGCCGATCGGGTCGTCCACGTCCATCTCGGCCTGATCGGGGGGTTCGACGTCCATCGCGAGGTGCAGGAGGTCCCGGCGCCGGTGGGGCAGGTGCGGCTGCGGTTGATCGGTGGTGGTGACCACCCGGCGTACGCCGATCTGCGCGGCGCCATCCAGTGCGCCCTCGTGACCTCGACCCGGCGTGACGAGATCGTCGGCAAGCTCGGGCCCGACCCGCTGCGGCCGGACGCCCACCCCGACCGTGCCTGGGCGCGCATCTCGCGGAGCCCACGCGCGATCGGTGACCTGCTGATGGACCAGGCCGTGCTCGCGGGGGTGGGCAACGTCTACCGCGCCGAGGTGCTCTACCGCCACCGCATCCACCCCCTGCGCCCGGGTCGCACCCTGCGGGTCGGCCAGTGGCGCGCGATCTGGTCCGACCTGGTGGAGCTGATGGCCGAAGGCGTCCGCACCGGCCGCATCGACACGGTCCGCCCCGAGCACACTCCCGAGGCGATGGGCCGAGCGCCGCGCGTCGACGACCACGGTGGCGAGGTCTACGTCTACCGCCGTACCGGCCAGCCCTGCCTGGTCTGCGGCTCCACGGTGCGCACCGCCGTCCTCGTCGGGCGCAACGTCTTCTGGTGCCCGCATTGCCAGCCGAAGTTCCGATCCCGGGCGCTACGGTGAACCCCTCACAGCAGGACGGGACCGACCGATGACCTCAGCCGCCGGGCAACGTCCCGCCTCTGACCGGGCTCGGCGTCGCTGGTCGGCGTTCCTCGCCGGCTCGCAGCCGGACCGGTTGGTCTTCGCCGCCCTCTTCTTCTTCGCCACGGCGGTCGGCGTCCTGATGCAGGCGTTCCCGAGCTTCGTGTCGACCACGACCATCGCGCTCCCGCTGGTGATGGGTGGTCTCTTCCTGGGGCCCCGGCCGCTGCCGTGGTTCGTGATCTACAACCTGGTCCTGCTCACCCTGGCGCTGCCCAAGGTTCCGAACTTCACCAGCCGCGCCTACTTCACGACCGGCGTGATGTTCCTGCTCGCCTTCATCGTCATGCTCACCTCGTTCCGCCGCAGCCGCCTCGGCATCGCCGGCAGCATGGGCGAGTCGATGCTGGCCGATCTCAGCGACCGCATCCAGGGACAGGGTGTGCTGCCCGCCCTCCGCACGCCGTGGCACGCCGAGTCGGTGATCAGCTCCGCCGGAGGCACCCGCTTCTCCGGCGACTTCTTCGTAGTGGGTGATGTCGAGTCCGGGCGACTCGACGTGTCCGTGGTCGACGTCTCCGGCAAGGGAGACCGTGCGGGCACCCGCGCCCTCCTGCTCGCCGGGGCGATGGGTGGCCTCGTCACCGCGCTCGAGCCCCGGGAGTTCCTGCCTGCCACCAACGCCTACCTGCTGAACCACCCGTGGCAGGACGGCTTCGCCACGGCCGTGCACCTCAGCGTCGACCTCGTCTCGGGCGCCTTCACCGTCTGGACCGCCGGCCACCCGCCCGCCCTGCACTGGCGGGCCGGGGCCGGGCGCTGGACGCCGTTGGAGTCCGAGGGCCCGATGCTCGGCCTGATCCCGGACGCCGACTTCCACGAGGCGGGTGGCGTGCTGCGCTCGGGCGACGCACTGATGCTCTACACCGACGGCATGGTCGAGACCCGCACCACCGACATCGGCATCGGGATCGACCGGTTGATCGGCACCGCCGACCGGCGCCTGCGCGGCAACTTCGCCGGCGGCGCCAAGACCCTGGTCGACTCCGTGGGCGGCCGGTCCGACGACCGGGCCCTGCTGCTGGTCTGGCGCGACTGACGGTGTGGCACCATGACCTCGCGCGTCTCGCGGGGGAATCCGCTCCGCGGACGATGCGCGGACGTAGCTCAATGGTAGAGCCTCAGTCTTCCAAACTGATGACGCGGGTTCGATTCCCGTCGTCCGCTCGTAGGCGGTTGCTCGGGCCCTCGCGGGCCGGTCGGAGCCGCCGAAACGGGGCGTAGCGTAGTGGCTAGCGCGCCTGCTTTGGGAGCAGGAGACCGCAGGTTCGAGTCCTGTCGCCCCGACCAACCCGTCCGGGGACTCGCCTGCCCATTCCCCCGTGCAAACCCTGCGTCACCGGCACACTGTCGTACGTGTCCCCTCGGGAACCGAACACGCCGTCCTTCACTGTGTTGGACCTGACATCGGCGCCGCCGGTGGAGTTGCCTGCGCCTCCGAGGGAGCCGCGCGCCCTCGTCGTCTTCGATCTCGTCGTCGGCCTGGCGGCGCTCGGCGCGGTCGCCTACGAGTTCTGGCGCTGGCACCAGTACGGCGCGCCCGACTGGCAGCCCGTGGCGGTCCTCGCCCTGTGCACCATCCCGCTGCTGACGAGGTACAGCATCAGCGTGTCCCGGGACGCCGACGCGAACGTGCTCGGCCTGACGCCCGCGGTGCTGTTCGCCACTCCGTCCGGCGACCCGAGCCACATCTTCCCGCTGTGGGCGCTCCTGGTGGTGGCCAGCTCGGTGGTGTTCAAGGGCGGCCTCGCGCGCGGACTGCCCCGAGCCACCGACGACGTGCTGGCGGGCTGGGCGCTGGTCCTGGTCGCCCCCCACATCAGCTTCGGGCTGCGTCCCTTCGACCGCGTGGTCGTCTCGCTGCTCACGTTCGCCGCGGTGGTCGCGGCCGTGTTCTGGGTCCGTCGCCGGCTGCGCGGACAGGCCGACCCCCAGCAGGCGCTGGACCGGCGCGCCACCGCGATCGCCCTCTTCGGGCTCTACTACGCCTCGGTCTTCATCGCCACCCTGCGGCGCACCTACACCGCTCCGAGCGACACCAACACCGCCGAGGTGGCGGTGCTCGGCCTGGGTCTGGTGATGGTCACCCTGGTCGGCTACAGCGTGAGCCAGCAGCTGATTCGCGGTGTCAGCGTGCTGTCCGAAGCCGCCACCAACCTGCCGTGGCCGGCCGACGAGAACGACGCCCTGGCCCAGCGCTTCGCGGGTCGAGCGGTACGCAGCTCGACGGCGGAGTTCCTGCCGGAGGACGGCCCGTCGGGCTCGCTGAGCGCTCCCGTCGACGCCGTACGCCGGCTGGTGCTGACACGGGGCCCGGGAGACCAGGCGTTCTCCCACGCCGACCGGCGGCTGCTGGAGGCGGTCGCCGCGATGGCCAGCGTCTCCCGCTCGGTCGACCTGCGCGAGGCCGGCCTCCGGTTGCGGAGCATCACCGACGCCATGACCGGCCTGTGGAACTACCCCATGTTCGTCGACCTGGCCGAGCAGGCCATCCGTGAGCGTGCTGACGGCGAGCTGCTCGCCCTGCTCTTCCTCGACCTCGACAAGTTCAAGCAGCTCAACGAGGAGCTCGG